>LXNI01000625.1_pt1 | contig 39171 bp, 36 predicted proteins | sample 809091 | NCBI WGS metagenome assembly LXNI01 (sample SAMN04870527, study PRJNA318959) | sponge metagenome | biome: 01000161; feature: marine sponge reef; material: water | host: Sarcotragus foetidus | place: Greece: Milos, Mediterranean Sea | collected 2013-05-29 | depth 5-7 m
TCGGAGCGCCGAGCTGGAGGAGAGAGACTACAGGCTCTCGGGGGAAGCGCGGGAATCCCGGAGGGACGCGCAGACGCTGAAGCAAATGAATGCCCCAAAGCCATCTGCGAACACACTCGTTAATGAAGCGAGCTCTTACCAAACATGACGAAGATGATCCGGTGATCAGTTACTCCTGATCACCATCCGGTCTCTTATCTTCCGTATGGATACGATTGTATATTTCCTCACGATGAACGGCTACGTCTCTGGGTGCGTTCACGCCAATGCGAACCTGATTGCTTTTTATTGCCAGCACCCTGACCGTAATATCATCGCCAATCATCAGTGTTTCACCAACTCGCCGAGTCAATATAAGCATTATGCTACTCCTTGTGCTTTTTATTTCCCTGTCAAGCTATCTTCTGCAAGATCAAACGCTGCGTGCAAGGCACGAGCGGCCAATTCGATGTATTCCTCTGCAATAACTACTGATATTTTAATTTCGGAGGTTGAAATCATTTGAATATTGATCGCCTTCTCTGCCAGCACTTCGAACATCCTGCTGGCGACACCTGCATGCATCTTCATGCCAACTCCGACTATCGACAACTTTGCAATCCTGTTGTCACCCGTGACTTCCCGGGCGCCAATGCCGTTAATACCTGTCGTCTGTTGCAGGATATCCATTGCCTGCACATAATCTTTCCGACTCACGGTAAATGTAAAGTCTGTCGTATTATCAGCTGCTACGTTCTGGACAATCATGTCCACTTCTATATCTGCTTCACTGATGGGTCCCAGTATTCGCCAGGCGACACCGGGAACGTCCTTCACTCCCAATACTGTCAGTTTCGCCTCATCCCTGGTGAATGCAATACCCGAAATGATGGGTTGTTCCATAGTCGATTCATCCTCAATGGTGATTAACGTTCCCGGTGTATCATCAAAGGTTGACAGTACACGCAATGGCATCTGATATTTTCCTGCAAATGCCACAGCTCTTGAATGTAATACATTTGACCCAAGACTGGCGAGTTCCAGCATTTCTTCGAATGTGACCTGGTCCATACAACGGGCAGAATCCACAACTCTCGGATCCGTAGTGTAAACCCCCTTTACATCAGTAAAGATCTGACATTCCCGGGCTTTGAGTACGACTGCCAGGGCAACCGCAGTTGTATCGGAACCGCCTCTGCCAAAGGTTGTGATATTGCCGAATTCATCCACTCCCTGGAAACCGGCAATGACAGGTACTTCTCCATCGTCGATGGACTTCTGAAGTGCTCCGGTGTCGATCTGTTCGATTCTGGCCCGGGTATGCGACGAATTGGTTAAAATGCCTGCCTGGGCGCCGGTGAAGGATCTTGCGGCGCAACCGAATTTCATCAAGGTCATCGCCAGTACGGCAATGGTGATCTGCTCACCGGTGGACAGCAGCACATCAATTTCACGTCGCGATGCCGGTTCATTGAAATCGACTTCATTCGCCAGACCGTCCAGTCTATCCGTCTGATCTCCCATCGCAGACACGACAACGGCTACCTGGTCACCCGCATTCCGAGCTGCCATGATTAACCTGGCCACATGTTCGATATGTGCAACCGAAGCCACTGAAGTCCCACCAAATTTCTGCACTATTATCGACATCGACTATCCCTGCCCCTGCGCCATCCTCAACCGGCAAAAGGCTTTCACTGTAAACACCTCTCCCAGACTTTGTCTGTTGTAACTCTTGCCAGATCTGAAAGATCTCTATTCAGCCAAGCTTTTCCTTGACAAAGTCCGTGACACTTTCCAATGCTGATGGCAGATTCACAACATCACCGCCACCGGCTTGTGCCATATCCGGTCTTCCGCCTCCTCTACCACCTATCTGACCAGCAACATAGTTGACCAGTTCCGACGCGTTGACTTTATCGGTCAGATCCTTTGTGACGCCGGCGATGAGTGACACTTTTTCGTTATTCACAGATGCCAGAACGACAATGCCGGTGCCAACCTTGTTTTTCAGACGATCAATTGTATCGGGTAGAGTCTTTGGATTGGTGTCCTGCATCTGGTTGACGATCAACCTGGCCTCACCAAGGTCAATTACCGAATCAGCAAGATCGCTGCCAGCCCCGCTGGCGAGTTTCATATTGAGCCGGTCCACTTCCTTTTCCAGCTTCCTGTTCCGGTCTATCAGTTGTTGCAATTTGTCGACGGCACTGGTCTCATCTGTACGCAATAACGAAACGGTTTCCGACAGTGTACTCTCCAGTGTCTCGATGCGATCTATTGCACGTTCGCCAGTCATTGCTTCGATACGCCGGACACCGGCAGCAATACCCTCTTCGCTGATGACCCTGAACACACCAATGTCACCGGTGCGCCTTGCGTGAGTCCCGCCACAGAGCTCTATGGAGTAACCATTACCCATCGTCAATACACGCACATTTTCTGCATATTTTTCACCAAACAATGCCATTGCGCCTTTTTCACGAGCCTCTTCAAGGCTCGTCACTTCTGTCTGGATGTCGCTGTTGAGCCTTATCTGTTCATTCACCTGCCGCTCGATCAGACGCAGTTCTTTGCTGGTGACCTTTTCAAAGTGCGAAAAGTCGAAGCGCAGCCTGTCCGGTGCAACCAGGGATCCGCGCTGCTTTACATGATCTCCCAGTACTTGCCGCAAGGCAGCATGCATCAGGTGTGTTGCCGAGTGATTAAGACGGGTGGCATTGCGCAGTTGGGCATCTACCTCACCGGTCAGCGTATCGCCAACCGAAATCCGGCCTTCGATCACCTGTATTTTATGGACCGTGATGTTCCCGTTCTTAACCGTATCCTGGACATCAACCGTGACGCCATTGCCAGTGAATTGCCCGGTATCACCCACCTGCCCCCCTGATTCCGCATAGAATGGCGTTCTGTCGGTAATCAGGAGACACTTTTCTCCTGCCTCACAGCTTGTCTGTTCAGACCCGTCCCGGATCAAGGCAAGTATCGTGCTGTCGCACATCAGGGTGTCATAACCCGTAAACGTCGTTTCGGTATCCAGATTCAACTTTGGAATCTCTTCTTCCGAGAACCTGCTTGCCGCCCGTGCGCGTTCTTTTTGCAATTGCATCTGGCGGTGGAAACCATCCATGTCCAGCGTCAGTTTACGTTCACGGGCAATATCTTCCGTAAGATCCGTGGGGAAGCCATAGGTATCGTACAGCTTGAAGACAACCTCACCGGGGATCTGGTTTCCATCCAGACCCTTGATGGCATTCATCAACATGTGCATACCCTGATCCAGCGTCAAATCAAACTGCTGTTCCTCTTTGAGCAGAATTCTCTTGATCTGGTCCTGATGACTGACCAACTGCGGATTGTTCTCACCCATCTCGTCCACCAGAGTGTCCACAAGCTGGTGGAAGAAAGGTCCCCTGGACTGCAGTCTGGTCTGCCCATGTCGCAGCGCACGGCGGATAATACGCCGCATGACATATCCCCGGCCATTATTGGACGGTAGTACACCATCTGCTATGAGGAATGCCGCACTCCGGAGGTGATCGGCAATCACATTCAGGGACGGTTCGTCCGGATTGTTGCAATCAAGGAGTTCCGCCGCTTTTTTGCGTAAAGCCTTAAACAGGTCAATATCAAAGTTGTTGTGTACACCCTGCAGGATTGCCGAGAGTCGTTCCAGCCCCAGACCAGTGTCCACACTGGGTTTGTCCAGCGGTGTTAAAGTACCGTCTGCTTCCCTTTCATACTGGGTAAATACCAGATTCCAGATTTCAACATATCGATCCTGGTCTTCATCCGGCGATCCGGGTGGACCACCGGGTACCTCTGGGCCGTGATCGTAAAAAATTTCGGAGCAGGGTCCGCAAGGCCCGGTATCCCCCATGGTCCAGAAATTATCCTCCAGACGCGTAATCCTGTTTGGGTCGAATCCGATATCCTCGAGCCAGATACGTTCTGCCTCATCATCATCCTTGTAGACCGTTACCCACAGACTTTCCCTGGGTAACCCGATCACCCGGGTCAGAAATTCCCAGGCATAGGCAATGGCTTCTTTCTTGAAATAGTCACCAAAACTGAAATTACCCAACATTTCGAAAAACGTGTGGTGACGAGCGGTATAACCTACGTTATCAAGATCGTTATGCTTTCCACCGGCGCGAATACACCGCTGACAACTGACCGCACGGGTAAAGCCTCTCTTCTCTCGCAGCGCCAGTGCTTCCTTGAACTGTACCATCCCGGCATTGGTAAACAGCAGTGTGGGGTCGTTGTCCGGCACCAGAGACGCCGACTCGACGATATGATGCCCCTTATCGACAAAAAACTGTATAAAAGCCTGGCGAAGTTCACGACTATCCACGGGTGTTACTCATTTAGAATTAAAATACATAAAAATACGTGACTGCTCCCCGTCCCTAAAGAACGGTGCGTCCTGCTTTGCAGGTTACCGATGGCGACAGACAACCCTCCCTCTTCCGTTGCATTTTACATGGAATGTAAATAGAACTGAAACTCCCGGAAGTCGACGGCGTTCATGACAGGAATCAATAAAGCGAGTTGATCTGTTCAAATGAGAAACCACGCTGCTGCAGGAATCTGATTCGCCTGGCTCTTTCCTTTGCATTTGCAGGGGGTGAATTGCCAAATTGCTTCTGCACCACCGTTTTAATGCCTGCGATCCAATCCATGTCGAAATCTGTAAAGACTTTCTCGATTGTCGTGTTGTCAACGCCCTTGTTCTTGAGTTCCGCCCGGATTTTCAGTGGACCCTGGCCTCGACCGGCACGGCTCCTGAGAAATACCTCGGCAAGTCTGGCATCACTCTGCAGACCCTGTTCACTGAGCAACGCTATCTCATTTTCAATCAGCGTTATCTCAACAGCAAATCGTTGTTGCAGTTTATGGCGCAATTCCTGACGGGAATGCTCCCGTCGCGCCAGTAAATTTAATGCGGCACGGCGGATATCAACATGGGTTGCTTCCGTCTCTGGTTCCCGCCTCCAGTGTCCCATCTTCCTCTGCAACGCTATCTTAAAAAACCGGCCGGCACTGTGAGTCTGTCAAATACCCGCCGGCACGACGATTGTTTCAGATACCGATGTTGGGTATCATCAGGCAATGGTGATAGGCGTAACGTTGTCAACGCCTTCACTGTTGTCATCAGGCTCTCCAAGTAATCTGATGCGAATCTGCTTTTCTATTTCATCTGCAATTTCCGGATTCTCCTCCATGTAGACCGCGGCATTTTTCTTACCCTGGCCGATTCGATTATTCCCGTAGCTGTACCAGGCGCCGGCCTTGTCGATCAATCTCAACTGGACGCCCAGATCGATGATTTCACCCAGACGATAAATCCCCTTGCCATACAGGATCTGAAACTCTGTCTGCTTGAAGGGTGGCGCGACCTTGTTCTTGATGACCTTGACCCTGGTTTCACTGCCGACAACCTCATCACCATCCTTGATGGAACCAATTCGACGAATATCAAGACGAACAGAGGTATAAAATTTCAGTGCATTACCGCCAGTGGTGGTTTCCGGACTGCCGAACATGACACCGATCTTCATACGGATCTGGTTGATGAATACCACCAGGGTATTGGAGTTCTTGATGTTTGCTGCCATCTTCCGCAGCGCCTGGCTCATCAGGCGAGCCTGCAGGCCTACGTGATGGTCGCCCATTTCACCTTCAATTTCCGCTTTTGGTGTCAGTGCGGCAACCGAATCCACAATAACCACATCTACAGCGCCGGAGCGTACGATCATGTCGCAGATTTCAAGCGCCTGTTCTCCGTTGTCCGGCTGTGAAATCAGCAGACTGTCTATGTTGACACCCAGGTTACTGGCATAGGTTGGATCCAGGGCATGTTCGGCGTCGACGAAAGCACAGGTCCCTCCAATCTTCTGGCACTCGGCAATCACCTGCAGGGTCAGGGTTGTTTTTCCGGAGGATTCCGGCCCGTAAATCTCAACGATTCGACCTCTTGGTAATCCTCCAATGCCCAGTGCCACGTCCAGGCCAAGGGATCCGGTTGAAATTGATGGTATTTTTTCCTGCGGGGTATCGCCCAGCCGCATCATCGCGCCTTTTCCGAATTGTCTCTCAATCTGGGAAAGTGCCGCGTTAAGTGCTTTTTCTCTGTTGTTATCTTTATCTGACATATATTCCTCTTCTTATGCTAATTAATTCTTCTTATCCGACTGAATGGTTATCTTCCAATTCTCTCTTTTTTGTTCTTTCTTTACTCTTTCTTTGTTCTTTCTTCAAGTGACTCGCTGCATGTGTCCCTAAATCAATTCACTGTATGATTACACAGTATCCTTAATTGCTCAAGTCTTTTATGGAAAAACATTTACGATTCCAGTTGACCAACGGGGTCGGAGTAAAGTGCCGGAGTAAAACGTCACACTTTTGCAGCAACGTTGAGTTTTACTCCGGCACTTTACTCCGACCCCACTATTTTTTCTTATTCTTTGTTTCCTGCTTCAGGATTCACGTAGAATCAGATTCATCTGAAGCAGACAAGCAGCCCGTGTCCCAATCATCCCATACTCCCATGATGCAGCAGTATCTTGGCATCAAGTCCCGGCACGCAGAAGAACTGCTGTTCTACCGCATGGGTGATTTCTACGAACTATTCTTTGATGATGCCGAACGAGCCTCCAAACTGCTCGATATCACTCTGACTTCCCGGTCCCAGCATAATAATCAAAAGATTCCCATGTGTGGTGTGCCCTATCACACCGTCGATACCTATCTCGCCCGACTGGTAAAACTCGGTGAGTCTGTTGCCATCTGTGAACAGATTGGTGATCCAAACGAATCCAAAGGACCCGTTGAAAGAAAAGTCGTTCGCATCGTTACACCAGGCACCCTCACTGAAGATGCGTTACTGGATGCCAGCCGGGATAACCTCATCACCGCTGTCAACAAAGTCGACAACACCTGGGGACTGGCGTCACTGGATCTTTCCAGCGGCAGCTTTGAACTCCAGGAACTGGATGATGATGAATCCCTTGCCGGCGAACTCTATCGACTGCTTCCGGCTGAACTTGTTACTTCCGATGCCATACTCTATCCCACCGTGGTCACCAGTCATGTCAGTGTCCGGACATGTCCGGCGTGGGAATTTGACCATCTGAATGCGGTCAATGTACTGACAAAACAATTCAATACACGTGATCTTTCCGGGTTTGGATGTGACGGCAGAATCGCGGCGACCTCTGCCGCGGGATGTCTGTTGACGTATGTCCAGGGGACCCAACAGACAGAGCTGCCCCATATTCATTCGCTGCGATTTGTTGATCGTGATGATTCAGTCATTATTGATCCGGCTTCCAGACGCAATCTGGAACTCGACACCAATATTGCCGGTGGCCCCGACAATACCCTGTTCCAGGTGATGAACAACACCTGCACCGCGATGGGCGCCCGACTGCTCAAACGCTGGATCAGCAGGCCTGTCAGAGACCGTGAAATTCGCGAAACAAGACTGGATGCCATCGCTTACCTGATGGACAACTATACCTATGAAGTGCTGCAGTCACCGCTGCAGAAAATTGGAGACATGGAACGTATTCTGGCCCGCGTTGCTTTACGATCTGCACGCCCCCGGGACCTGGCGCGTTTACGTGATTCACTTGCCGTTCTGCCGGAACTTGAACAACTGCTTGATCAGTTTCACATTTCCGGCATCCAGGCACTGCGCGCGCTTTGTCCACCCATACCGGATATAGCAGACGAATTGCAGCGGGCCATTGTCGACAATCCGCCGATGGTCATCCGCGAAGGCGGCGTCATCAAAGAAGGGTACGACAGTGAACTGGATGAATTGCGCAGTATCAGCGGGAATGCAGCCGGATTTTTGGTGCAACTGGAGCAGGAAGAGAAAGAAAAAACCGCACTCTCGACGCTGAAAGTCGGATATAACCGGGTACATGGCTACTATATCGAAATCAGCCGGAATCAATCTGAATCAGCGCCAGCACACTATATCAGGCGACAGACATTGAAGAACGTCGAACGTTTTATCACCCCGGAGTTGAAGACCTTTGAAGACCAGGCATTGTCGAGCAAAAGCAGGTCCCTGGCACGGGAACGGGAACTGTATGAACGACTCATCGACAGCCTTCTGGAATTTCTGGTCCCCATGCAGCAGGCAGCCAGTGCAATTGCAGAACTGGACATACTGACCAACCTTGCCGAGCGGGCAACTTCCCTTGATCTGTGCCGTCCCAATCTGTCCGCGGAACCTGGTATTGAAATTCGGGGAGGCAGGCATCTTGTGGTGGAACAAATGCTGTCAGACCCATTTGTCGCCAACGACCTGACCATGAATCAGGACCGCCGCATGTTGATCATCACCGGCCCCAACATGGGTGGCAAGTCAACCTATATGCGTCAGGTTGCACAAACCACGATTCTGGCGCATATCGGCAGTTTTGTGCCTGCGAGTTACGCCGACATTGGCGAGATAGACCGGATATTTACGCGTATCGGCTCGTCCGACGATCTCGCCAGCGGACGTTCGACATTCATGGTCGAAATGACAGAGACTGCTTTGATTCTCAATAACGCCAGTGAAAACAGTCTCGTTCTTCTGGATGAGATTGGACGCGGCACTTCGACTTTTGATGGTCTGTCGCTTGCCTGGGCCTGTGCCTGCCACATGGCGGAACATGTTCGTTCCCTGACGCTGTTTGCTACACATTATTTTGAACTGACCGCGCTTGAGGAAACGCTGACTGCCACCAGAAACGTACATCTCTCCGCCCGTGAATTCGAGGACAGGATCATCTTCATGTATTCCGTGTGTGAAGGTCCGGCAAACCAGAGTTACGGGCTGCAGGTGGCCAAACTGGCCGGCATACCCAAACCGGTCATTGAAGCTGCCCGGAGAAAACTGAAAGTTCTGGAGCAGAATGATGTCAGACGAGACAAGGTACCGATTCAGTCAGACCTGTTCGTTGCGCCAGACCCGGCCGAAGAATCTTTGAAGGACCACCTCTCTGATATCGATGCCGACAATCTCTCACCCCGTGAAGCACTCGACCTGATCTACAGACTAAAAGCGATAGTCCGGGACCAATAAGCGCCTGCAGCCTGATGTCACGCCGTGTTTATATTGTGTGATCATGGAAACCTGTTAAAATGCCTTTTTTTCGGGCACTTGGTGCCTGCCGTATAACGGGTCAGGTTAAAGAACCTTGAGTGGGTAAAGTGGAAAAACCTGCAGCCTGAAAAGTATCAAGAGGAACAAATATGACATTTGTGGTAAGTGACTCCTGTATCATGTGCAAGCACACGGACTGTGTAGAAGTCTGCCCGGTAGACTGTTTCTATGAAGGTCCGAATTTCCTGGTGATCCATCCCGACGAGTGCATCGACTGTGCTTTATGTGAACCTGAATGCCCCGTGGACGCCATATTTTCAGAAGACGAATTACCGGAAGAAGAGCAGGAATTCCTGGAGCTCAATACCGAACTCTGCGAAATATGGCCCAATATTACGGAAAAAAAGGATCCTCTGGATGACTACGAAGCCTGGGAGGATGTAAAGGGCAAGTTGCAATACCTGGAGCGCTGATCAGTCTCTACAGCAATCAGCAGCAACCCGGAACCACCTGCGAACAGCTTCATTAATGAACAAAAACAAACGGGGTCGGAGTCTTTACTCAGACCCCAGGGATCAGGCCCAGGGATTGTAGCCCGCAGCCATCATATAGTTATTTGCTTCTTTTGATGGTGGTTTTCCCTCTTTGAATGGGTACATACTGTTTGCGCCGATAAGATGCGCGAACTCAACCGGGTGCCGATCAAGTACTTCTTTCGGGACTGTACTAAAGTCATTAATCGGCTTCATGTATACCCGCGTAAATGCCATGATCAGGTTCATTCTCAAACCCGGATTTTCCCTGGGGTACGAGCCGTGCCAGGTGGTGCCCTTCCAGACGATCAGAGAACCGGCCGCCGCCTCGACAGGTATGGCCTTGACCGGCGCATCCTCGCCCAGGAAGTTGCCTTCCTTTGGCAGCGGATAGCGCCCTTTCAAATGACTCTTGGGGACAATCGCTGTAACGCCATCGCCCTTCCTGTAGTCAGTCAATGTCCAGGTCACATTGCAGACCTGAGAATAAGGCGGCAGCGGGGGCGGTGTGCCGTGTTGATCGGTGTGCAGCGGATGAGTAAATCGTTCATGCTTCTGCTTCAGCATGCCAAGCAGTTCACTCAAAATCACACTGTTGCCGCATAGATATTTCGCCATGGCAAGCACCGTGGGGTTCATAATCACTTCCTCAAATACCGGGTCTTCAGTGAGAATAGCCCAGTGGCTTTTAACCGGGGTGTCCTTGCTCAATGTGGCGGTTGCGATATCATCAATGTGCTGACCGGTACGTTTTTCGTGAACCTCAAGCACCGCGTGACGTATACGGTCCTGGAACACCTCCGGCGCCACCAGGTCTGACGGAATCACGGTGTAACCTTCTTCGTCGAGATGATCAATGTGGTCAACGAGCCCCAGCTTCTCGATCTGCTCGTAGATCTTCTTGTAGTGCTTTGAATCTTTGTATTGTTCCAGGCTCATATCTCCCTCCCCTATCGTTGTAGCGGTTGAAAGAGGCGCCGCCAAGCGTGTGTTTGACAAATTTTTATTAGTATACTATATAGTCCACATACAATCTCAATCAACAGAGCCAGGTCGGATCAAGAGCGTGGCTCTCCTGAATCCACGAACCTGACAGAACGGGGGAATTACCATGAATCAAGAACAGACAACAACACGCCCAACGCTATTCAAACGCCTGGGCGCGGCGCTGGTCATGACGAGTTTCAAAATGAAAAAACTGATAGTTCTATGCGCATTGTCACTATTTGCTACCAATTCAGCATTCGCTGAGTCAGATGAGACAGAAGAAGGAATAATAGAAGAGGTAGTCGTCACAGCAACCTACCGGGAAACCGACCTGATGGATACGCCGGTATCTATCAGCGCGGTCACCGATGAAATGGCAAGGGATACGGGCGCACACGACATGGAAGGTCTGTTTACCCTGATCCCAAGCCTCAGTATGTCCACTGGGGGTGGGGCCGAGGGTAAGCATCGCTATACCGTGCGGGGTGTCACCGCACAGAGTGGTTATGTCGGCAGTTCGCCCACAATGGGTACAGTCGGTATCTACATTGATGATGTTCCGGTGACATCAAATTTGGGACCGGATAGTCAGATGAACGGGGTCCTGTTTGATATTGAGCGGGTGGAAGTGTTAAAGGGTCCCCAGGGCACGCTATTCGGCGAAGGCTCGCAAGGCGGCACCATTCGCTATCTCTACAAGCAGCCCGAACCTGGTGCTTTCGATGCGGCCGTGAACCTCAGTGCTGCGTCCATGGAAGATTCTGACGACAACTCATCGCGGATAGATGGCATGATAAACCTGCCACTGGGTGATTCTGCTGCCTTACGGTTGGCCGCATGGCGTTCGGAAACAGCAGGCTTTATCGACAATCAGACGCCAGTTGAGCCGGACTATAATACGGCTGAGTCTGAAGGGGTTCGGGCCTCAGTGCGCCTGGAAGGGGAAACATACACAGCTACGCTAACCTATCGCACGAGCGAGCAACGGACCAAGGGCGGCAATTCCACCTCTGCACCTTACACTGTGCGGACCGCTAGAATACCTGAACTCCCGCCTTCTTCTTTTGATGAAACCGGAATCATCAATCTGGATATTAAAAAAGAATTCAGCTGGGGGACCCTTCAGTCTCTGACTTCTTCTTTGTCGCGTGAAGGCGGAGCAATAAACGAGAGTAGCGCCTTTGGTCCTGCACTCTCGGATTTCTTCTATTTCGGCGCCATAGACGCTGTAGGCCATGAGCAGTGTGAACGTGCGGATATCCTCGGGGCGGCGTTCGGCCTGCCGGGTTTGTGTGGATTCTGGCCGGGACTGCTTGCAGGGGCGGGCCTCCCGAGTGATGGCAGGAATATTATTGCGCAGTCGTCTCGGGGTGGGTTCAACAGCGAGCTGTTGGTACAGGAGTTTCGCCTGGTGTCGAACGCGGATGGGCGACTGCGGTGGACCGCCGGTTTCGTTTATAAAGACAACGAAGACTCACGCAGGCTTACTCCGGTCGTCGGCTATTATCCTGGTCGGGAGGCCGCAAGGGCATTTTTTGATCCGATCTTGACGGAAAACCCTACCCTCAATCACGACGACTTTTTGGAGGAGACAGCTGTCTTCGGCGAGATCAGTTACGACCTCTCGGATACGCTTGAGATAACCGCAGGCATACGATGGGCTGACCTCGAACAAACTTTCCAGCGGGCGCCGGAAGGTAACACGCACGACACGCCGGTGTCCCCCAAGCTGGTGTTTGCATGGCAACCAAGGGATGAGCTGTTGGTGTATGGCGGCTATACCACAGGTTTCAGACCCGGCAACGTGAACAACGGTATCGCGTTTAATCTCAACTCGGGATTTGTAGCCGATCCTGAGTTTTCCCGTCAGTTCCTGTTTTTTAATGGTGACGAAGTTGACAACTTTGAGCTGGGTGTCAAGACGACGTTCTGGGAGGGCCGTGTGTCCCTGCAGGCTGCGGCCTTTTTTCTCGACTGGAAAGACATGCTGGTACACGACAGTAATCCCCGTGTCATCCCCCAGGGTATATACAACGCCAACAGCGGCGGTGCCGAGATTAGAGGAGCCGAGTTCGAAGTTAAGGCTTACTTGACCGATAGTCTGCAGATTCGACTCACCGGTGACGTCAATGATGCGGAAATCACCGGTGGGGGGGAATTCCAGACTAGCCCCGTGGGTAACGATCTCACCTATTCCCCAAACCACAGCTATTCCCTCTCGATCAACTACGAGCTAGGGCTGCAAAATGGTTGGAGGCTGGATTTTTATATCGACAGGGCCTGGGTCGCCAAGCAATTTCAGGATCCCCGGAACACCGTAGTAATACCCAGTTACGAGCGGTCAAACGGCCGCGTTACGCTGACCAGTGCGGATGAAAAATGGCGTGTGGCGCTGTTTGGCACCAATCTCGATGATAAGCAGACTCTGCGGGGTCTGAATGAAACCGGGACGCTATACTGGTTCGATCCCCGGCAGCTTGGTTTAGAGGTTGGTTACCGGCTATAACTACCGGTTCCAACAGATTATGGACATAGCATCACTAGGCACCTTGCCACAACTTGATGCCCTCATGCAGGACTTCGAGCGCTACGACATCACCCAGCATGCGCTTGAGCTTGCGACCTATGGATTTACCGTGGTTCCCCCGGAAAAGCTCCGCATCAAGGATGGCTTCATCGACCGGCTCCGCAACGCTATCATCAGTACCGCCGAACGACGCCACGGCATTGAGATCGGCGATTACACCACTGCAAACGTCGAGGAGAACGTGGTGGGAAAGAAAGCCTGGCGACTGCTGTTCGAGGACCAGGCCTTCGTCGACGCCGCGCTCAACCCGGTCGCACTGTCATTGATACGCTTCCTCCTCGGCCAGAGCGCCGTGCTGTCCGCGAACTTGTGGATCATCAAGCCACCCAACAAGCGCAAGCTGGCTCTGCACAGTGATGCGGCCGGGATTACACTCGGGGCCGGCCAGATCGCCCACGTGGTCAACGCATCCTGGCTCTGCACCGACTACGTGGACGCCGACGATGGGCCGACCGTCCTCGTCCCCGGCAGCTTCCGATTCGGCCGCGGGACACTCCCGCACGAGTCCGATCCGTTGGACACCCCGTTCCCGGTCGTGCCGCTGCAGGGCAAAGCCGGGTCTTGTGCCATCTGGCACGGAGGCACCTGGCACGGATCGATACCGAGGAGCCGGGACGGACTCCGGATCACCCTGGTGCAGAACTGGATGCGCTCCTACATGAAGCAGGTCCACCAGTGGGATGATGCTCCCGCCGACCTTCTCGAGCGGCACCCTGAGCTCAATCACATCCTCGGACTCGACTCGTACTTCCCCTACGGCGAAGATCCGAATCCGGACGGGAAGTTCATTCTAAGGAGCATTGATCCGTATGCCTGAACAAAGGGGTCGGAGTAAAGTGCCGGAGTAAAACTCAACGTTGCTGCAAAAGCGTGACGTTTTACTCCGGCACTTTACTCCGACCCCACTATTACTACAAAGACGGCAGATATCGCAGGGGGTCCTCCGGCTCACCCTTCAATCTGATCTCAAAATGCAGAGTCTCCCCTTTTGGAGCATTCGACCCGATACTGGCAAGAACCTGACCCTGCTTTACAACTTCTCCCTCATGGACCCGAATGTCCTGATTGTTACTGTACGCACTCAGATATTCATCGTTGTGTCTGACGATAACCAGATTGCCATACCTTTTTTGTTCCCCGACATACACCACGACACCATCGGCAGCGGCGTTGACACGGTCCCCGTCATTTCCCCTGATATCAACCCCCTTGTTGACATTGCCGGGACGGAGGGAAAATCTTTTGACGAGTTTTCCGCGTAGTGGCCACTGCCAGCTTAACCCGTCTGTCACTTTACTGTCCGGTAGTGAAGAATCCATCCTGATATCATTTTCAGGCGGTCCGGGTAACTGCGGTGGCGTTGACACGATCGCAACCTCCCCGGTTGGCCGGGAAGACTCCACAGGTTCTGGTGAGGTCGTTACCATTGCAGACGACCGGGAAGACTGCGCCGGTTCAGACCTGGTTGTAACCTCTGCAGACGGCAGGGAAGACTCAGCAGGTTCTGGCCTGGTTGTAACCTCTGCAGACGGCCGGGAAGACTCAGCAGGTTCCGGCACGGCAGAATTCACATCCAGTACGATATTCTGACCCACGTAAATCGTAAAAGGAGGACTGATATTGTTCGCCCGGGCAACATCCCTGTAATCCAGTCCATTGAGAAAAGCGATGGAATACAGAGTATCTCCCTTGCGTACACGATAAGTACCCAGGCTGGTGGTACTGCTGGCTGTTACTGCTTCAGTCTGAACTTCAGGTTGAGCTTCAGGTTGAGCTTCGGTTACCGCCGCACTGATATCCTGCACCGGCTTGATGCTTCTCTGACTGCCACATCCGAAAACAACAGGCAGGAAAATCAATATCCAGAATTTACGGATCATGACTGAAAACTCTAGCAGAATCCATTTATCCACAACTATTCAGCATTCAAAATACTATATTTCTTTCTACTTCTCCGGGCTAGGCTCTCAAGGAGAATAACCAGTATACAACCACTCAGGGCAGCCAGTGCAGCCATGACAATGTCCGCATCCTGCCCGGTAGACATTTCAAAGTTTAAAGGCAATAACCGTTCCTCCACCAGAGGTATCGCTGACCCGTCAGCATTCAGTTGATAACTCATCGTTTGGCTCCATGGCCATAACTTTAAAAGCGATCCGAGCATAAAACCAGTGAGCACGGATAGCGTCAGTCTGCGAAAACTGGCAAACAGGTGTGACAGGATCCGGGCAAAGCTCACCAGTCCAAGGACACATCCACAGGCGAGACATACAATACTGAGGATATCAAACGTTGTAATTGCCTCCAGTACAGCACTGTAAAGACCCAGTATCAGCAAAATAAAACTACCTGATATACCGGGAAGTATCCATGCACAAACCGCAAACATGCCACCCAGAAACAAGGTAAACAGTGACGGTTCCAGTTCAAGCGGGGCAAGTTTTACCAGAAATAATCCAATTGCCAACCCGGCAGAAAAAGCGATGCCAATCTCAAAATCAGGCTTTTCGATCTGCCTGCCAACGACCCAGCCGGATGCCAGTACAAGACCAAAGAAAAATGCCCGGACGCCTATAGGTTCATTCACCAACAGGTAACTGACCGCATTGGCAAATACAAAGACGGATAAACCCATGGAACCGAACAACATCAGCAGGAATGTAGCATCCAGCCATGACCATACCCCCTTGAAACCACGGTGCTTCAGTTCCACCAGTAGCCGGGGAGTGAATCGTTTGAGGCCATTGATCAGTCTTTCATAGATGCCGGAAATAAAGGCGACAGTACCGCCGGACACCCCGGGTACAATCTCCACGATACCCATCAGAGTACCTATGGCCACAATGCGTAACTGAGCTTTCAACTTATACTTTTCCTGACAGCAGTGGCACAAAACGAACCTTATCCATAACCTCCGTAGTGACACCCGGACCGGATTTTTCCCGCGTTACCATAACCAGATCCTGTACACCCCCACTACCCAAAGGCACGACCATCCTGCCGCCAGGCGCAAGTTGTCTGATCAGTTCTTCCGGGATGGACATAGGCGCTGCCGTTACCATAATACCGTCGAAGGGGCCTTTCTCCGGCCAGCCCATGCCTCCGTCCGCATGCCGGTGGCTGATATTCCACAAGCGCAGCAGCTTGAATCTCCTTACTGCCTGCTCAAGTAATTTCTCGATCCTTTCCACGGTGTAGACCTTCTTCACCAGCTGGGCCAGGATTGTTGCCTGATAACCGGAACCGGTGCCTACTTCCAGGACTCTGGACAGGGGACCCGTCGCCAATAACAACTCTGTCATTCTGGCAACCATAAAGGGTTGGGAAATCGTCTGGTTGAATCCAATCGGTAATGCCGTGTCTTCGTAAGCCCGGTGAGAGAGAGCTTCATCAACAAACAGGTGCCTGGGAGTCGAGTTGATCACATCGAGTATTCTCTGATCTGTGATACCCTGATCCAGCAGTCTGTTGATCAACCGGTTTCTGGTCCGCTGGGAAGTCATCCCCACACCGGACAAATCAATTTCACCCATCAGCAAACATCCATACCATACATCCGGACTGAACCGGTTTTATATTACATGTACCATAATCAAACATCATTTGTTATCCAGCAATACGATGGCCAGCGCGGCCAGACCTTCGCCACGGCCAGTAAAACCCATGCCTTCCGTAGTTGTTGCCTTGATACTGATACATCGCCTGTCGGTCTGCATCGCTTGAGCCATCGCATTACGCATGGCATCAACATGACCCTCAATCCGCGGTGACTCCGCGATCAGCGTCATGTCTGCATTCACCACTGTGTACTGACTGTCCCGGATCAATTGATAAACTTTTTGCAAAATTTCCACACTGTTCATATTCCGCCAGGCAGGGTCCTTGTCAGGAAAATGACTTCCGATGTCACCCAAAGCCAAAGCACCGAGTAACGCATCGCACAACGCATGGATCAGGACATCTCCATCCGAATGTGCAATCACCTGTCGGTCATGTGCAATCGAAACCCCACCGAGACGGATCGTGAATTCACCGATGTCCCGGGAAAAACGATGTGCATCAAAACCCTGACCTGTTCTCAAACCCCGGACCCTGACGCAGAAAGAAAAATTCTGGCGAGTTCAATATCTTCCGGTTCTGTAATCTTGATATTGTCGCGATGACCCTCTACCAGCCTTGGATGCATACCGGCGTTCTCTACAGCCGCAGACTCATCAGTGATCTGCATGCCTTCTACCTTCTGTAATGCTTCATTTAATACACCAAAACGGAATAATTGCGGCGTCTGTGCCTGCCACAGACCCTGTCTGTTTATGGTATGGCTGACTTGTGAACCGCAGGATACGGTCCGAGACGCTTTTATTGTATCTGTCACAGGAATCGCCAGGAGACCCCCAACACGACTCCGGGCAACCGTTGCAACGAGTCGCAGAATATCAGCTGTACGTACACAGGGACGTACCGCATCATGTACCATGACCCAGTCGTCCTGTTGCAACTTCAATTCACGTAGTCCGGCCAGCACTGAATCAGACCGCTCAACGCCGCCCTTTACGACCCTGCACGATGCCACACCCGGAATATCCTGAAAATAATCATCTGTCGGAGCCACCACCAGCACAATCTGATCGGGCTGCAATGACAGAAAGCGATCCAGGGTTATTTCAAGAACACTGCGATGACCGCATGTCAGGTATTGTTTGGGAATTGATGAACCCATGCGAATACCCATACCAGCCGCTGGTATCACCACGGAAATACCGGTCAGTGACCGTTTGGAACCCATCTCAATCTTCAACCAGCAGATAAAATGTCTCGTCATCCTTACGGATCAGGCCTAATTCACTCCGGGCTTTTTCTTCCACTGCAGCCGTCCCCTGACGCAGATCAGTGATCTCGGCTTTGAGAACCGCGTTCCTTTGTCGCATGGAATGATTCTCGGCGCGTTTGAGTTCGATTCTGGCCTCGAGTTCTCTGGCATTGGAGAAACTGCCCTCGCCTGACCACATCCGGTATTGCAACAGACCAGCCAGTACAAACAAGCCTGCAATGATGAGGAAATTCAGTTTCATCCTGTAACCGCCTCTTTCCGGAGGAACTCTGCATTACCCCTGTAAAGGGCCGCACAATGGTCTTCGATCCGCAATAATCTGTTATATTTTGCCACCCGGTCAGATCGGCACAAAGACCCGGTTTTGATTTGTCCGGCAGCAGTCGCTACTGCCAGGTCTGCAATAGTGGTATCTTCCGTTTCACCAGACCGATGCGATATCACCGTGCTATAGCCTGCTTCGCGGGCAATGCCTATGGTTTCCAGTGTTTCTGTCAAGGTGCCTATCTGATTCAGTTTGATCAGTATGGAATTCGCCACACCCCTTGCGATGCCCTGTTTGAGGAGTACCGGATTGGTCACGAAAAGATCATCTCCAACCAACTGAACCTTGTCTCCCAGACTGGCGGTAAGAACAGCCCACCCTTCCCAGTCACTCTCATCCATACCATCTTCAATTGACAGCACAGGGTAACGTTTCACCATATTTGCCAGATACTCGGCAAATCCATTGGCATCAAATGATCTCTGTTCTCCCGCCAGAACATATTGACCGTCTCTGTAGAACTCAGATGCTGCACAATCCAGGGCCAGATATACATCCCGGCCAGGTGCATATCCTGCCTTTTCGATCGCTGTAACAATGACTTCCAGCGCCACTTCGTTACCTGGAAGATTCGGTGCAAACCCACCTTCATCACCCACTGCCGTGCTGAGTCCCTCTGTTTTGAGCACCGACTTCAGCGCATGGAAGATTTCCACACCACAACGCAGGGCTTCCGCGAAGTCAGGTGCGGCTGTTGGCATTATCATGAACTCCTGGATGTCGATATTATTGTCCGCATGTTCTCCACCGTTCAGGATGTTCATCATCGGCACTGGCATACTGTATCTGCCCGGGCTGCCATCGAGCTCCGCAAGATACTCGTAGAGTTCAAGCCGGCGGCTTTTGGCGGCAGCAGCGGCCACGGCAAGAGACACCGACAGCACAGCATTGGCGCCGAGTATCGCCTTGTCGGCAGTTGCGTCGAGATCAATCATCATCTGGTCCAACTCTGTCTGTTCTTCAACATGACGCCGCAACAGTAAAGTCCGGATACGCGTATTGACATTTTCAACAGCGTTTAACACCCCTTTGCCATTATATCTGAGTGGATCCTGATCCCGTAATTCCAGGGCTTCGCGGGAACCTGTAGAAGCTCCCGACGGAACGCGGGCAGTACCGATGGCGCCTGATGCCACTTCAACATCTGTTTCCAGGGTTGGGTTGCCCCGGGAATCCAGTATTTCCCGGGCCCGGATATCCGTAATCTCAGTCAAAGGACATGCCCCCCAGATTCCCTTTTACCGGACCATCAATGCGTTTTAACAGGCTCAGCAGGTCATACATCTGTCCCATGGGCCAGACATTGGGTCCGTCACTCATGGCTTGTTCCGGTTTCGGATGGGTTTCCATAAACAGGCCATGCACGCCCACCGCTGTCGCTGCTCTTGCCAGAACCGGAACCATCTCCCGCTGGCCTCCTGAACTCGCTCCCTGGCCACCGGGAAGCTGGACGCTGTGCGTTGCATCAAACACCACCGGACATCCCGTCTCTTTCATGACCGCAAGGGATCTCATATCGGACACAAGATAGTTGTAACCAAAGCTGACCCCGCGTTCACACACCATGATATTGTCATTACCTGTAGCCTTGGCCTTTTCAACCACATGAATCATGTCCCATGGCGCCAGAAACTGGCCTTTTTTCAGGTTTACCGGGAGGCCTGTACTGGCAACATTCTGTATAAATCCAGTCTGCCGGCAGAGAAACGCGGGTGTCTGCAGTACCGATACAACAGAGGCAACCTCATCCAGTGGTGTGTCTTCATGGACATCGGTGAGGACAGGTACACCGATTTCCTTCCTGACCATGTCCAGAATCTTCAATCCTTCTGCAATACCCGGTCCCCGGAAACTCTCATGACTGGAGCGATTGGCCTTGTCAAAAGATGATTTATAAATGAAGTGGATATCCAGTCCGGCACAGATTTCTTTCAGTTCCCCTGCCGTATCCCTGGCAAGGTCAGCTGATTCAATCACGCAAGGTCCTGCGATCAGAAAAAACGGTGACTCCTGTGTTATTTCGAAACCGCACAGGTTCATTAATGCTTCTGTCAATGTTGTATCCACCAATGATTGTTGTTCAATGTTGTAAGGACCAATGCTATTGCGTTGCCAGGTTGGTTCCAGCCTGTGCCAATGCAGCCTCTACGAAACTTCTGAACAGGGGGTGTCCCTGTCTTGGCGTTGAGGTGAATTCAGGATGAAACTGGCTCGCAACAAACCAGGGATGATCCCGGTATTCAATCACCTCTACCAGTGATTTGTCCTGTGACCAGCCGGCAACTCGCAATCCTGCACGCGCCAGATCCTTGATATAGGAATTATTGACTTCGTACCGGTGTCGATGTCGTTCCATGATTTCAGGTCTGCCGTAAATCCTGTAGACCTTTGATTGATCAGACAGCAGACATACCTGTTCGCCCATGCGCATGGTGCCACCCAGGTCGGAATCCGGATCGCGAGCTTCGGTGTCGCCGTTTGAATTGGTCCACTCGGTAATCAATCCAATCACAGGATGGCGGGTACAGGGATTAACTTCGGTGGAGTTGGCGTTTTCCAGACCGGCAACATTGCGCGCAATATCAATGATCGCCGCATGTAGTCCATAGCAGATGCCAAGGTAGGGTATACCCTGTTCGCGGGCATACCTGGCAGCCGCTATTTTGCCTTCAAAACCTCGTTCACCAAAACCTCCGGGTACCAGAATGGCATCCGCACCATCGAGTAATTGCACTCCCTGGTGCTCAATATCCTCCGAGTCCAGCAAGTCAACATTCACCCTGGTTCTGGTCTGTATTCCAGCGTGGACAATCGCCTCATTGAGGGACTTGTAAGCATCCGGCAAGGCCATGTACTTGCCAACCATTTTCAACGTAATGGCGCTTTCCGGTTGCAACTGGGCATCAACTACCACCTGCCAGTCGTCAAGTTCCGCTGGTTTACAGTTGATATTCAGTTTATTCACTACAATCTGGTCAAGGCCATTGGCATGCAATAACAGCGGGACTTCGTAAACCGTACGTGCATCGACCAGCGGAATTACGGCACCGGGTTCCACGTTGGTAAATAACGCAATCTTGTTGAAGGCATCCTGCGGAATTTCATGGTCCGAGCGGACGATGAGAATGTCCGGTTGCAACCCTATGGAGCGGAGTTCCTTGACGGAATGCTGTGTTGGTTTTGTTTTTGATTCCCCTGCCGTAGTGATATACGGCACCAGTGTCAGATGCATCAACAGCGCCTGGCCGGGACCCATTTCGAACCGCAATTGACGCACCGCTTCCAGAAATGGTTGTGATTCGATGTCCCCTACAGTACCGCCAATCTCTACGATGGCAATGTCGGTACCTTCTGTACTCTCAAGAATGCGACGCTTGATTTCATCTGTAATGTGCGGAATAACCTGGACGGTGGCGCCCAGGTAATCACCCCGGCGTTCCTTGGCAATCACATCGGCATAGATTCTGCCGGTGGTGAAATTATTGTTTTTCGACATGGTAGTCTTGAGGAAACGCTCGTACTGACCAAGATCAAGGTCCGTTTCCGTTCCGTCTGCGGTAACAAAAACCTCGCCGTGCTGCAGTGGACTCATTGTGCCCGGGTCCACGTTGATATAGGGATCCATCTTCAACATGGTGACTTTCAGACCACGCGCCTCCAGGATGGTGCCCAGAGAAGCGGCGGTGATACCTTTTCCGAGAGAAGAAACGACACCACCAGTAACAAAGATTATACGAGGCATTTAGAAATCAGAACTCCCATTCACTGTACAAGGTCATCCGGGCATGACCTGAATGGGATTTAAGAATAGCACTTCGGTGATGAACCCTCAACGTTCTTCTCACATTTTGTTAAGAGTAATTTATTTACCGAATTTCTTATAATACGATTTTAAATATACTTAATTTTGTATTACAATTGTAATGTTCATATTTTGAGTCTCCAAATGAAAACCATTACATTAAAAGCCGATGATCAACTCCATCAGACCATATCACGGCTGGCAAATTTACAGATGAAGACCAAGAGCGCCGTGATCAGAGAAGCAATCTTCAGCTATGAGATGCAACTGGCCAAAGAAGCCTTGAAACAACAAGTGAAGCAGGCTTCAATGATCGTCCGTATGGAGTCACTCAAAACCACTCAGGATCTGCAGGATTCCAATCTCGATGGTATTTAAACGAGGCCAGATTTTTCTGGCCAATTTTAATCCGTCAAAGGGAAACGAACCGGGGAAAATCAGACCTTGCCTGATATTACAATCGGACCTGCTGAATGACATTGGCCATCCGACCACCACCGTTATCCCGCTGACAACGCAACTGCATGAAGCTGTACCTCTGAGATATAGAATAACCGCAAGAAGCAAACTGCAGCACAATTCTGACCTGATGCTGGATCAATCAGGAACCATAGACAACCAGCGATTCATTGGAGATGCCATGGCTGAACTGACCGCCGGTGAGTTGGCCCAGTTAAACGAATATCTACAGATCGTTTTGGGATTTCAGGATTGAATGTAGCTGCAGTTCTCTTCAAACCAGAACTCCGTTCCCTCCTCGTCGGGGTCGACCTGTACATCGGAAGCAGTGACCGGCGGAACATTCCACGCCGCGACCCCCGGTACCGCGATGAGTTGATCTTCCTGAAAAATCAGTGGCAGATGTACTCGCAACCAGGGCGGGACACCATTTTCCTGTAATACCTTCTTCAATTTCCGGTTTGTGCCTCGAATTTTTATCTTCTCGCCACCGCTGCGAAACCGGATATTGACAAGCTGATTTGATTTACGAATACCTGTGCCTTTTCCGGCAATCACCGAGACCGCCCCGACGCCAAGATCAAGAGGTGCAGATCCATCGTATTCAATGTCGCCGGATGGCAGGTTCACACTCCTGTGTGCATTGATATACATGACACCGTTGTAACGCCTGATCTCGGCATTTTGCCAGGCGGTATATGGCGCCGCATCTTGTGCGGAGTCCAGAAATGCCACCCTCAATGCCTGCAGCATTTTTTGGGGGGGATGGGGAAATCCGCATGATCTGATCCAGTATCGCAACAGGTTTTCACATCTGGAAGGCAACAGACCCCGCAATCGTTCAATACTGAGTCCACTCCGGTGCGAAACCATCCTGTAATCCTCTTTTGCGATATCTGCAAGGAGACGCCGCGCGTCGATGTCCCGTTCCAGGGCCTGTGAAAGGGTCTCTCTGATGCCGGTCCAACGTCGTTCAATAACCGGCAATAGAGAATGTCTGAGGAAGCTTCTATCCATTGTCGTATCGAGGTTGCTGTCATCTTCGATCCAGTGGAGTCCCTGTTCCTGACACCAGGCAGTCAGTTCGGATTTTGGCACCGTCAACAAAGGGCGGTACAAACGTCCGGCGCCAAGAGAACGATCTGCAGGCATGCCCAGCAGACCAACGGCCGCATTACCTCTTATGAGGTTGAACAGCACGGTTTCCACCTGATCGTCTGCATGATGCGCCTGCAGCAGGATATCTCCGGGCTTAAGAACTGATTCGAAGGCACGATAACGAACCCTGCGGGCATTTTCCTCGATGCTCCCGGTGGTTTCGACATCAACCGAGATGCTTTCAAACGCAACACCAAGGGCCTGGCACTGACGGGCACAGTGAGCCTGCCAGGCGTTCGCGTCGGCGTGCAGCCCATGATTGATATGCAATGCCAGTAGTGGTTTTTGATGTTCCAGCATGGATATCAGATGCAGTAGACAGGTTGAGTCCGCACCACCACTAAAGGCTATGACCCATCGCACCACACTCTGTTCATACAGTGGCGCCTGCGTCCTGGAAAGTGTCCAGCAATTCTGAAGAGTTGACATTAATATTGAAGATTCACCTGCTCTGAACCATAGCGATCCCGCAGATTCTGCAGCAGATCATCTTCCGGCAACACTCGCCATTCATCTCCCAGGACAACCTCCGCCATCGCATCCGGTCGATGATACCCAACTGCAACAGGGCATCCATTACCCCTGTAGGGTGTCAGCATATCGGCAAGTTCCGTGACAAAATCCGGCGGCAGATTCGAGTGATCGACATTGAGCATCAGTTTCCTGGCAGATCTGGCACGAGCCTGTGCAATGCTGAATAACTCATCACTGCGCAGGCGAACACCGCCGCTATACTCATCAGCCCGCACCTTCCCCTTAACCACGATGACATCATCTTTTTGCAGGTGCTCGCGATGCAGTTCATACAGATCTGCAGAAATGCCGACATCTATCCGTCCGCTACGATCTTCCAGCGTGAGATAGGTCGTCGATCCACCTCTTCTGTTTTGCGTCCTGCGTATCGCGAGGATCGAGCCTGCGACCATCTGAATTCCCGCCCCGGCACGCAGTTCCGCGATACGTGTCCTGGCCAGATGTTTTAATTCATTTCGATACATATCGATGGGGTGTGCCGTGAGATAGAGACCCAGGGTTAACTTTTCTCTTGCCAGTCTGTCTTTGAGTGTGAAGCGCTGCATATTGTCAAAATGGCTATATCTGCCATGCTCCCCTTGCGACAACATCATGTCTTCGCCAAACAGATCACTGATACCACTGTCGATATTACGCGCCTTCTGTTCCGCCATTTTTACCGCATCTTCCTGATTGACATAGAGTAGTGCACGTTTGTAGTCGATGGTGTCGTCCGGCGCCAGATCCGACGTCACCAGGGAGTCCAGGGCGCCGGAACCGGTTAACGCATCGACAGTCCTGCGATTGACCAACCGGGAACCCACTCTTTCACAGAATTCATACAAATCCTTAAACTCGCCATCCTGCTCCCGTGCGGTAACGATGGCTGATACATGACCCTCACCCAGCCCCTTGACGGCGCCAAGACCATAGATAATGTTGCCTTCGTCATCTGCCTTGAAGCGGAATTCACCACGATTGACATCCGGCGGGATGAGATTGAGGCCCATCTCCTGGCATTCTTCGACTCTGATCACCAGCTTGTCGGTATTCTGCATGTCCTCGGACAACACCGCGGCCATGAAGTCGGATGGATAATGATGTTTGAGCCAGGCCGTCTGGAAGGCAATCAGGGCGTAGGCAACGGAGTGGGGTTTGTTGAATCCGTAGCCGGCAAATTTTTCCATCAGACTGAAAATATGCTCTGCCTGCTTCTCATCCACACCTTTACTGACTGCTCCTGCAAGAAACACCTGCCGTTGCTTCGCCATCTCTTCCGGCTGTTTCTTTCCCATGGCCTTACGCAGGATATCCGCATCCGCCAGCGTATAGCCTGCCAGAACCTGTGCTATCTGCATCACCTGTTCCTGATACAGCATCACGCCATAGGTATCTTCCAGGACTTTTTCCAGCTTCGGATGCAGATAGTCCACCGGGATCTCGCCTTGTTTGCGTTTGACAAAATCATCAGCGAGTTGCATTGGACCTGGCCGGTACAGCGCAACCAACGCCACAACATCGGAGAACCTGTCCGGTTTAACCTTTTTGATCAGGTCTTTCATGCCGCGTGATTCGAGCTGGAATACCGCCGTGGTTTTCGCCTGCTTCAAATCCCTGTAAATCGCGGCGTCATCCAGGGGAATCGAAGCAATATCTACCGGTGACCGGCCATTGGCCAACAATCTGTCGTTAATGCTCTTCACCGCCTGATCGATAATGGTCAAGGTTCTGAGTCCAAGAAAATCAAACTTGACCAGGCCCACTTTTTCGCAGTCGATCATATCGAACTGGGTCATCATGCCATCGCCGGCCGCATCGCAAAAAACCGGAGAAAAGTCTGTCAACTGCGTCGGTGCAATCACCACGCCCCCGGCGTGTTTCCCGATGTTCCTGGCAATACCTTCCAGTTTGTAAGCCATTTCCATAATTTCATCGGCATCTTCATCCCGGGCAACGAATTCTTTTAACAGCGGTTCCTCATCCATCGCCCTGGCCAGGGTCATGCCGGGTTCAAATGGAATCAATTTGGACAGTTTATCTGCCAGGTTGTACGGTTTCCCCTGGACTCTGGCGACATCCCGAACGACTGCTTTAGCCGCCATGGTGCCGAAGGTAATGATTTGTGATACCGCCTCTCTGCCATATCGTTCCATAACATGATGAATAACCTGGTCCCTGCCATTGATACAGAAGTCGATATCGAAATCAGGTGGTGAGATCCGGTCCGGAGTAAGAAAACGTTCAAATAACAGATCGTACTCCAGAGGATCGATATCGGTAATCCGCAAGGCATAAGCAACCAGCGACCCGACGCCGGAACCACGGCCGGGTCCCACGGGAATGTCATGCTCCCTGGCCCACTGAATAAATTCCATTACGATCAGGTAATAACCGGCAAACCCCGTCTTTTTGATAACCTCCAACTCATATTCCAGACGCTCGCGATACTCGCTGAAAGGTCTTGCCAGCGCTTCCTGGTCCATCCTGGCAAACCTTTCAGCCAGGCCCTTCCCGGCAATTTCAGTGAGCAGCGTTTCCGGGGTGTAGTTCTCGGGAATCTGGTAATTAGGCAGGGAATAGTGACCCAGACTGACCTTGACGCTGCAACGGCGGGCAATCTCCACGGTGTTTTCGATTGCTTCGGGAATATCATGGAACAGCGCAGCCATTTCTTCCGGCGATTTAAAATACTGTTCAGCACTGTAACGGCGTTCCCTGCGTGGGTCATCCAGCGTTCTGCCATCGTGAATGCATACGCGAACTTCGTGGGCTTCAAATTCATCCGGTCTGATAAATCGAACATCATTGGTGGCGACCACGGGACAATCCAGTTGCTGTGCTATATCCAACACCTGTTGGATATAGTCTTCTTCACCGGCTCGACCAGTCCGCTGCAATTCAAGATAGAAAGCTTCAGGAAAAATCCGCATCCACTCACGGGTATGGTTCTCTGCATCCTTGACGCGTCCATTAGACAGCGCCTGGCCCACATCGCCTTCCAGACCGCCGGAGAGCGCCAGCAACCCATCTGCCCTCTCTTCTATCCAGTCCGGCTGCAACATGGCATGTCTGGTATTCTGCCCCTCTGTGTAGGCTTTGGAGATGAGTTGGCTCAGGTTCCGATAGCCGACTTCATTGCGGGCAAACAGCACCAGGTGTGTCGGAGGGTCATTTTCAGTACGGGGAACGACCAGGACATCCGCGGCGAGAACCGGTTTAACACCTGCCGCCTGTGCAGCGCTATAGAATTTGATCAACGCAAAGAGGTTGTTGATATCGGTGACGGCAACCGCGGGCATTGATTGCGCTACCGTGGATTCAATCAGAGGATCGATTCGTACGATACTGCTGCCTAAAGAGTATTCAGAGTGAACTCGCAGATGTACGAACGAAGGTGATTTTAACGGGAATGACTCAGACAGGGTCGACACAGTCAAGGTCATGCACGAACACCAGAGAAAGTCGCTTCACCAAAAGCGCCCAGTTTGATCTTGCCGCTGATCGAGTCACCATCGACAGTACCTGAGCAATCCAGTGTCATCGCTATGGGCCGCGTAATGTCCATCGACCAGGCAACATCGTTGCCATTCACTGAACCGTTGGATAACTTCTGGGTGCCATCCTGACCCTCCATGGAACCTGACAAATTATCACCATCCTGTGCAAAGGTCAGTGTTACATCCCGTGATCCCAACGGTGAATTAATCGTACACTTGTAGCTGCCATCAACACTCATGGCCGTCCTCTTCCAATTATGATTTGAAAGTAAACGGTAACGCATCCGGTGGTACAAAGAAACTACTATTGAACATCAATTTCGGACCCGGCTCAACCACCCCTCTTTTCCTCGATTACCAGCTTGATGACCCCGGTTTTTTGCGTTATGTCAACCTCTTCTGACAGCACTTCGTAGTCGTCCGGAGACGCATTGGCTATGCCGCTCGACGAGATACGGGCCACCAGTTGAACCTTGTCTACATCACTTAAGCTCATACCCTGAATCATCGCCTGTGAGGAGGTGAGGGTGATCAATGCCGGTAACCCTGCGACTGCCAGACGTTGTACCGCCAAAGGCATTGGAGGACCGTTAAAAGCACGGGCATAGACATAAACCGTATCCTGGGGACCGGCATCCACTCCTGGAGCGACTTCTACCAGTACCTGCACTATCCGGTCCGCAGAATCACCGGTGGGAGATTGCTGTATTGAATCCTCCTGTGGCGTTGAACCCATCTGTTGTCCTGAACCGGAAATCTGTCCCGGACCTGCCTGCAGTCTCTCGATAGTCTGCTGCAACAACTCGGCCCGTTCACCCTGAATACCCGTTTCCAGTGCCTTCCTGAACAATGCCAGGGCGCTGTTCTCATCTCCATGCTGCCAGGCAGACATGGCACTCAGTTCCAGCATCAGGAGATTATCGCCATCCAGTCCCAGGGCACGTTCTATCGCCTCCTTTACCGGTACTGTAAATTTTTTATCTTCCGCGAGAAACAAAGTCTCTGCATATCGAGCCGCAATTGAGGCGTCAGCAGGATACCGGTCTGCCAGATGTCTGAACGCTTCGGCTGAATGACCGTACTCCGACAACAGCCGCCAGGACTGCGCCAATAGAAACCATCCCTGATCATTGTCGGGCTGATCCAGCATTTTCAGAGAGAGTTTTTCCACGGTTGCCCGCATTCCAGGCATGTCATGGGGGTTGGATTGTTGAATCTCACGGGCCAGCAGCAGATCATTCCAAGCACCGAACGAGAGACCATACTCACTGTAGGCAAATATCGCGAAGACAACAATCATTGCTGCTGCGGTTACCGGCAGCCGGCTGCCCGATATCCATGAATTCACGCCTTCGTCCACTTCGGAAAGCAGGGCGGTCTGACGTTCTTCTTCCAATTGCCGGTATTGGGATTCACCGATCTCCCCGTCCTCCCGGTTTTTATTCAACTCCTGCATTCGATCCTCATACAGGAGAACATTGAGTTCCGTTCGTTCGACCCTGGTCGCTTCTCTTTGTCTCATCGAAGGCCAGAGAACAAACCCAACGGCGAGCAGGCAAAATAACCCGGCAGACAGCCAGAATAATTCCGGCATCAGTCCTGATCCCGACGATGTTTTGCCAACAGGGTATCCAGTCTTGACCTGTCGACATCTGGCGTTATGACGTCTTTCCGGCGCTTGACGATGATGACCAGAATCAAACCCGCAATGCCCAGAAACACCAGGGGTCCAAACCAGAGCAGCCAGGTACCCGCCATCAACCGCGGTTTATAGAGGATAAAGTCACCATAACGCTGGTGCATGAAGTCGAGGATAGCTTCATCCGACTCACCTTCGAGCAGCAGCCGATGCACCTCACGTCGGAGGTCCCTGGCAATCATGGCATCGGACCCTGCGAGATTGGTATTGAGGCATTGCGGACAACGTAGCCTCGCGATAATTTCATGGTATCGAACCTGTAAAGTCTCATCCGGGAACGGGTAGGCATCAATAGTGGCGACCGCGACAGGACAGATCAGCCACAGGACGAGAAAACTGACAATTTTCATCCCGGGGTCCCGATCTGTTTGATGACAGGAGACAGTATCTCGCCCCAGACTTCCCGGGTTACCGGGCCCACATGGCGATAACGAATCACACCGTTCGAATCCACAATGAATGTTTCCGGCGCCCCATAGACGCCAAGATCAATTGCCAGACGGCCTGCATCGTCCACAATACTGAATTCATACGGATTTCCATACCGATTCAGCCAGGCTCTTGCCGCTGCAGATTCGTCATTATAGTTCACACCGATCAGAGGAATGTTTTCCTCAGTGCTGATACGCATCAATTCAGGATGTTCCACCAGGCAATTCGGGCACCAGGTGGCCCAGATATTGACCAGCGATATATTGCCCCTGACGGCATCCTCAGTCAGTTCGCGGTCAGGCCAGTGCAAATCAGCCAGGGTAAATGCGGGGAATGGCCTGTCAATCAATTCCGATGGCAGATAATGGGGATCCCTGAGACCAAAACCAAAGGCCAGGAGCATCATCAACAACGCGAATACCAGCAACGGGACAAGGAGTTTTCTGTTCATCATCATGGTTCTGAAGGCACGCCCTCCGTGACTTCCCTCAGGCGGCGTGACCGGTAGCGTTTGTCCACCACTGCCAGTATACCTCCCATCGCTATCAACAAACCGCCGAACCAGATCCAGCGAACAAATGGTTTTACGTGAATGCGAACAGCCCAGGCCTGTTCACCAATGGGTTCACCCAGCGCCACATACAGATCACGAAATATGCCGGGATCCATATCCGCTTCTGTCATAACACTCCCGCTGGCGGAATAAACCCGTTTTTCCGGATACAATGTGGTCACCGGTCTGCCCCCGGCAGTCACCAGAAATTCACCCTGGTCCGCCATGTAGTTTGGTCCCGTGACCTTTTTCATATTCTGAAACGAGAACTCATATTCGCCCATCGTCAGCTTCTCACCAGGCTCCATCCGGACATCATTTTCCGTGCTGAAATACACCGTACAGCAAACACCGATGATGCTGACAACAATGCCTGTATGTCCCAGACACATGCCGTAATATGCCAGTGGCTGCCTGACCAGGGCTTGAATTTTCTTGCGCTTGTACTTCAGTTTTCCCCACAGGTCGTCAGCCAGATTCAAGGCAATCCAGAAGGCTATTCCGGTGATCAGCACGACCACAGGAATAAATTCGGCAAACACAAGAGACAGTATGCTGACAAATACCATGGACGAGAGAAGATAGACGGCCTGACGCCGTAACTTGAATCCTTCGGCAGTGTTTTTCCAGCGAGAGTGCGGACTGGGCGCCATCATAACGAACAGGACCATCACCACCGGTACGAATACAGCAGCGAAATAAGGCGGACCTACCGACAGTTTATCACCACCGGTAAAGGCTTCATAAGCCAGGGGATACAAAGTCCCCAGCAGAACCGTGCCGGTGGCGACCACCAGAAGGAGGTTGTTGACCAGCAGCAGTGCTTCACGTGAAGTCCAGGTAAATCCAGCGCCGCCCCTGATGCCCTGTGCCCTTACCGCATACAGCGTCAGTGAGCTGCCGATTACGATGACCAGAAAGACCAGGATATACATCCCACGTTCCGGGTCCTGGGCAAATGCATGAACCGATGTGAGTACACCTGAACGCACCAGAAATCCACCCAGCAGGCTGAGTGAGAATGCCGAGATTGCCAGTAACACCGTCCAGCTTCTGAAAACTCCGCGCTTTTCTGTTGATGCCAATGAGTGTATCAGGGCAGTGCCTACCAGCCAGGGCATAAATGACGCGTTCTCAACTGCATCCCAGAACCACCAGCCACCCCAGCCCAGTTCGTAATAGGCCCACCAGCTGCCCAGGGTAATTCCCACCGTCAGAAACGCCCAGGCAATGTTGGTCCACGGCCGGGACCAGCGCGCCCATGCCGTATCAAGACGACCGCTCCACAAGGTGGCAACGGCAAAGGCAAACGGTACTGCAAAGCCCACATAACCCGAGTACAGTAGTGGCGGATGTACAATCAAACCAAAGTCCTGCAGGACTGGATTGAGATCCGCACCTTCAGCCGGATACACCGGCAGGGACCTCTCAAAAGGATTGGAAGTCAACAATAAAAACAGGATAAAACCCATTGCCAGACCGCCCAGTATGGATAACACCCGGGCGCGCATATCAACAGTCAACTGCTGGCTGAACACTGCAACCGCAAAAGTCCATGTGGCCAGCACCAGTGTCCACAGCAGAAACGAGCCCTCATGAGCTCCCCAAACCGCGGACAACTTGTAATGGTATGGCAAGGCGGAATTCGAATTACGTGCGACATAGTTGACAGAGAAATCATCTGTTGAAAATGCATATCCAAGACTGATAAAGGATACCAGCAGAAAGACAAACAACCCGGCAGCAATGGAATTGCCGGTATTCATCAATGTCAGGTTACGAGTCTGAACCCCCCAGGCAGGTAGCAGGGTGAGGCTTGTCGCCAGCCCCAATGCAAGAATCAGACTGAAGTGCCCCAGTTCAACGATCACTCTTTTGAGTCCGCATGGGCTTCTGCAATCACGTCGGCAACTTCTGGCGGCATATATTTCTCATCGTGCTTGGCCAGTACTTCCCGCGCTGTGAACTCACCATCCTCACTCAACACCCCCCTTGCGACAACACCCTGACCCTCACGAAACAGGTCCGGCAGAATCCCCTCGTAATGGACCTTGAATTCGGCGTCACGCAGATCGCTGACCACAAAACTGACCGAGAGGTCCACATCGGACCGCTGGACGCTGCCATTCTGGACCATGCCGCCGGCACGGATCAATTTACCGACAGGCGCGATTCCTGCAACTATTTCTTCCGGTGAGTAGAACAGATTGATATTTTCATTCAACGCCATCATGGTCAAGCCAACACCTATGCCGGAAAAGACCACCAGAAACATCACGAGAAAGAGGCGATTTCTACGCTGCGATTTCATTCTGCCAAACTTCATTCGTTGTTTTCCCTTATCAGGCGACGGCGGTGTTCCGCAATGACCTTGCGGCGCATCCTGCCGGGCTGAATAATGTTCCAGGCAAATACCAGCAACGCAAAACCATAGGCACTCCAGACGTAAGGGCCATAGCCATCCATACTGAGAAACGCACTGAAGCTGTCAAACATCATTGGAACGTATTATCTCCCTGACCCAGTCTGTACGATATTCGCGATGCAAAATTTCCGTTCTGATCCTGTTTATCCAGGTGCTGCAGAAGAACAGGTAAAAACCCGGTACCATCACCAGCAGCGGCAACCACATTTCCATCGGCATGGCGGGTTTTGATATCAATGAAAAACTGGAAGGCTGGTGCAGTGTATGCCACCAGTCTACTGAATACCTGATAATCGGCAAATTTATCACACCAACGACTGCCAGTAATGCGGCAGCACGGCCAGCTGCAGCGCCCCGCCCTTCCATGGCTGTGCGCAGAGCCATGACGCCCGTATACAGGAATAACAAAACCAGTGTGGAAGTCAGTCGCGCATCCCATTCCCACCAGGTACCCCAGGTGGGCTTTCCCCATATTGATCCGGTAACCAGGGCAAGGAATGTCAGCGTAGCGCCGACAGGCGCAGCACACTGCAACGCCATATCCGCGAGTTTGATACGCCAGATCAGATAAACCAACCCGGCAGCCGCCATCATCACATAACCGGACTGGGCCAGAATGGCGGCAGGTACATGAATGTACATGATACGCACGCTGTGTCCCTGTTGATAATCTTCCGGCACAAATCCCAGAGCCCAGACCACACCGGTCGTGAGCAGAATAGCCGTCAACGCCCAAAGCCAGGGCAACAGACGACCACTGATCTCAAAGAAAAATTTTGGCGAACCCAGTTTGTGGAACCATCGGGCCGCTGTTTTTACCTCCGGCAATTCTCTGCCTCCGGTTTCCATGCCGTATAAAGAGATTCTAACATTTCACAGCTATCTTTAACCCGGCTACTGCGGCCAGTGGCGCAAATCCCGTACTGATCGCCAGCAGGGCGCCCAGCCACAGCAACTGTCCGGTATATTCCGAACCGGCAATTGCACTGTCTACCAGAGAAGTACCCAGGATCAGCAGGGGAATATATAAAGGCAGTATCACGATGGCAGTCAGTACACCGCCATTCTTCAAGCCAAGGGTCAGTGCCGCACCGATGGAACCGAGCAGTATCATCACGGGCGTTGCTAATAACAAGGCTATGACAAGCGCCAGTATTCCTTCGGCATTCAAGTGAAACATCAAGCCGAAAACCGGGCTCATGATGGTCATTGGCAATCCACTGACCAACCACTGTGCAATGGACTTGCCGATAATGACCAGGATCAGGGGGTGCCGACCCAGCACAATCTGTTCAATACTGCCGTCATCAAAGTCTCCCTTGAACATGACATCGATCGATAGCAGCGTGGACAGCAACACCGCCACCCAGATCACGCCAGCGGCAATTTCCGTCAATACAGCAGGTGCGGCGCCAATGCCAAGAGGAAACAGAGCAACAACCATGAGGAAAAACATCAATGGATTCAGAATATCCGCAGGTCTGCGGCAGTGTATCAACAGATCCCGTTGAATCGTTGCCAGCAGAATTCTGAAGGCACTCACGATGAACCCAGATTGATAGTCTGTGAACAGTCAAATGAAACCGGCTGGTGTGAAGCCATAATCACCAGCCCGCCGGCATCGATATGCTGCAGCATACGGGCTTCAAGAATTGCCACGCCCTTTGTGTCAATTGCACTGAACGGTTCGTCAAGAATCCATACCGGATTGTCCAGCAGAAACAGCCGTGCCAGACAGACCCGCTTGCGCTGACCCTGGGACAAGGCGCCGCAATTCACATCTTCATTACCCCGTAGTGCTAATGCCTGCAGAGCCTCTTCCAACGCCTCCCGGGTAATATCGCAGTTATAAAGTTCCGCCGCCCAGGACAGATTCTCGTACGGTGTGAGCAGGTCTTTGACGCCGGACTTGTGACCGACGTACAGGGGATATTCTTCCAATTGCCAGTCTACATCACCCTCATAATCTTCATACAGACCAGCCAGGATTCGCAGCAGAGTGGTCTTGCCAGCGCCGTTGGCGCCGTTAATGGCCAGGGTCTCTCCAGGACCGCATGTAAAGGACAGTTCCTTGAACAGAACCTGTCGATTGCGCTCGCAGGTCAGGTTTTCAGCCTGCAACATGGAACCAGGAATCAGGTATCACCATTGGACTCAATGGGTTCGAATTTGAACTTCTGACCACCTATTGCCGCTTCGTACATCAATCCACCCTGGGCGTGGACAAAAATAGACATTCCCTTGTTATAACCCGTTTCTGCCTGGACGCCGGTGGACGGTCCGGCACTGGCACTCGCCGTATTGCCGGAGGTACCTGCCTGCGCCTGGGCACTGGCGGTAATCACGACGGCGGAGACAGCTGTATCAAATTCGTAGGTTCCCGATGTAAACTCATCGTAAGCGCGCTTATCCTGTAGAAAAATAATCTCGCTGAAAACCTGGGCGCCCCACTGAAAACCAACAGTGAGTTTGGTCACCGTTACCGTACCCGTGACCTCATCATTCACATAGACCTTGCCTTTTCCATGGGCGCCACCCACCAGAAAACCACCCTTTCCGATGGTTGGGAAAACGGCATAGCCATAGGAATTCTCAAAAAAAGGTTTCACACTGGGAGAGGATTCAAACAGATCAATCGTGCCATCAAAGTTATCCGCATGAACCGACAGCGGTAATGTCAGGAACACAAACAGTAAATATAAACGAGTCACAGGATCACCTTTCTTAATGCAACAGGAAACCAATCAACGGCCTGTGGCGCCCAGTGTCTAACACCGGTACACCCGGGTCGCATTACCGTAAAACATGGCGTGTTTTTCGTCTTCAGTGAAGTCGGCAACGATTTTCTTCATGCCATTCCACAGTACATGGTAGGAAATAGACAACTTATCGACCGGAAAGTTACTTTCAAACATGCATCTTTCCGGTCCAAAACAGTCAATAGTATGCAGATAATACTTGCGTTGCGCCTCCACAAATTCGTCAGAAGTTGCTGGTGTTGCACGCCTATCCCAACCAAAACCGTTATCCGGCATGGCCATGCCGCCCAGTTTTGCAATGACATTGGGACATTGGGCTATCGCTGCAATGTCTTTTTTCCAGATTTCGTAAATTTCATCCCTCCTGCCCTCATATGCACCCACGCCAAGCGGTGTACCGAAGTGATCAAGAATCATGGTGGTATCCGGAGTCGCTTTAGCCATCGCCAGATATTCCTGATTCTGAAGGAAGAAATGCCAGGTATCGTAGGTATAGCCGTGTTTACCCAATGTGCGGACACCCGTGCGGAAGTCCTCTCGCGAGTAAGGGCAATCACCCCTGCCTGGAATCGTCAGGGTGCCGGTTGTATCTGATGGACCGGCATGGCGAATACCTCTGAACAGATCATTACCTGCAGCCTCATGAGCCATCAGTACCTCTTCTACTGCTTCGCCGAGGCTCATATCGGCAAAGCTCACGATCGCCGCGATAGTTGCCTTGTCCTCTACCCTGGCACTTTCCGCGGCAACTCCGGCGACGTACTCGGTTTCGCCTATGGGTTTAAGATGCGTCGGACCCTCGGTGCGGTAATTTGACCGGCATTCGATAAAGACAGTTTTTTCGATGTTATGACCGGATTCCGTGTCGCTCCACAGATCTTCCAATACATAACGTCCCCAGAGTCTCCCTGTTTCCCAGAGATGATGATGGGTGTCGAGAATGGGTCTTTCGGGTTCAATGATTTCTTCCTGAACAGAAGCATGCCAATCATCATTCGGCATTGTGTTATCTCCATGTATTTTCATTCTGCGGCCACCGGGTCACGGGTCTTGATGACCTCCACCAACATCCCGGCCAGACTCTCATGGCCGCCGGCATAGGCCCACCCGACAGCAGTGCCGTCATAAGTGCTGTCACGAACAGCCGGGTCCGCACCACGGTCCAGAAGAAGTTCAACCAGACTGCGATAACCCCCCATTGCTGCCTGATGCAATGCAGTGGTATTGGTGGCCGATTTGAAATTTACATCAACCCCGGCATCAAGAAACGCCTTCACCAGTTGTTCCTCTCCCAGCATGGCTGCAACCAGCAGTGCTTCACCAGGCAGTGCAGCGTCAACATCAATGACCAGAGGCCGATGATCTCGCACCGCATCGTAAGCCTGTACCAGCAGGCGATACTGCTCATCAGCCTCTGCGCCGGCGGCAATCATCGCACTGGTCATCGCCATGGTCAGCCCGGCTTCCCTGGGATGACCGCTGCTGGTCAAAAGACCGATGGTGTTTTCACCGGGCCCACCACGATAAGTATAGCAGAGAGCATTGGGGTCAGCGCCCGCTTCGATCAGAATGTCGATAATCTCCAGGGCATTTGCAGGGGTTTTCTGACGTTCTTCTTCAAACCCGTTGGCGCCCAGATAATGCAACAGGGTACAACGATGTGGCCGGGATGATCGTGCCCGAATCAATTCCGGATATCCGGCCAACAGAGACCGCAGCGTCTCTGCATCGCCGTTAACCAGGGCATCAGCAGCGTCCTCAAACACTGCATCAATTCCTGGCGCCGGCAGCATCCGGACGGCCTTGCCCCGTTGATGTTCCAGTAACAGTCTGACTATCCTTTCCTGGTCTGATTCTACAGTGAGTGCAATATCCAGAGATGTGTCTCCTGCAAAGTTAATGGCGTCCACATTGGCGCCGGCGTTGAGCAACTGTTCACATAACGCCGCGCTGCCGATGAGCGTCGCCAGATGTAATGGCTGCATACCATCATCGTCCATCACTTCTACATTCATGCCGGCGGCTATCATGGTTTGCGCCGCCTGTTCGTTCCCCCAGCGGATTGCCCGACACAGCCACAGATGATCAACGGGTTTCAGGTTCGGCAACTCCTGCAGTTTTCTTCCTGCGAAACACCTTCCCATGGCCCGGTCCGTATCCCTGATACACGCATTGTCCGCGCCGTATTCGAGCAAAATATCGGCCAGGGAAATTCTGTCCAGGCTGATTGCCAACTGCAGTGCCGTCCTGTCACCCCGGTCCCGGAAATCAATAGAGGCTCTGGCATCAAGCAGACTCCGCAGCATGGTTTCACTGACATCGAGAACGACCGCTTCATGCAGACAACTGCCATCGAATCCCCATACACCCATCGTCCAGTTGGGGTCGGCTCCATGCTGCAACAGCAGGTTTACCATGTCCTGGTTGTAATACTGCATTGCCTGGGGCAAGGCATGACATTTATGCCAATGTGGTGGGTCGCTATTGAGCAGTAACTCAAGACTTGCCATATCCTGATGCAGTACTGCTTCCCACATCGCACTCCCTTCATACAGTGTGGGGCCATCATTGATATCTGCGCCTTTTTCCATCAATAACCTGACAAGTTCAGCATTACCGGCATAGCCGACAGCCGCACCCAGGACCGTCCGGTAACCGCGGACAGAATTCATTTCTTTCACTCCGGTGTTGACGTCAGCACCCAGGTCGATCAGGAATTCAGCCAGTTCAATTCGTTGCGTCCTGATATTGTCGTCATTGCAACCAAAGCGGCTGGTGCAAAGGTACATCAGGGGCGTACACGCTAATGGACCTGCGGGTTCGTTAATGTATGATTCATCCACCAGGTTCCGGACTTGCGGGGAAGCCATACACAATGCCGAAACCAGTGATTCGTCGGTCAAAGTCGGCCGGACAGACAGCACTTGATTGATTGTGAATTCATCACTTGTCAGGCAGGCATGCACCAGGATACGGACCAGACCATCGGTATCCATTCCCTCAGGTTCGGTTGCCTGTATCATCTCGGACCAACCGGCGTATCCCGCTTCACGGGCGATCACGAATTGTGTATCCGAGAGTGTAATGCCCTGTTTGACAATGTCCTGGAATGAACTGGCATTATGCCGGGGAAGCGCGCGTTGGAGACGGGTTACAGCAGCGACATTACCGCCGTCAAGAGCCTTTTTAAGGACTCCAGCCCGTTCTGTTAACAGTTCTGTAACTGTTTGACTCGAATCAGCTGACATGGGTCATATTTTAATGGATGGGGATTTCTGCAGCCAGACGATAATACGCATCCCTGTAGTATCAGGTTCCCGGCCTGGGTTTATTATACACCCGCTGATGGCTGCTATCCCCGGACTTCTCAACCTCTGGCCGAATTGAGGAGGCTGTCCGGGAACAGACTGACCTACTGCGGACAAGCCTGATTGGCCATATTTTCCGCTTATTTTCGTTCAATATGTACAATATTTGCCTCAAATAACCAAAAAATATGACTCAATCAGTCTCGCCCTCGCTA
>LXNI01000626.1_pt1 | contig 39104 bp, 31 predicted proteins | sample 809091 | NCBI WGS metagenome assembly LXNI01 (sample SAMN04870527, study PRJNA318959) | sponge metagenome | biome: 01000161; feature: marine sponge reef; material: water | host: Sarcotragus foetidus | place: Greece: Milos, Mediterranean Sea | collected 2013-05-29 | depth 5-7 m
AGCGTGACAAAATCCCGCCCTGCAGCGGGCGATTGTCACGAAACCCCGATTTCGGCTGTCTCCCTCAACCCGTCAATATCGCTACATCAATGACTTACGATTGCCATGCCAGACCTACACCCCGCTTGGCCCTTGTCCGGCAAGCGTCAGCCCCTCCGCCATCCCAATTAGCCGAGATTGCGAATTCTGCATCCGGCGCTTTGCCGTCACCATTGAGGAGAAAGAGGCTAACAACTACACCTTTGAGGATTGTCAGCGACTGCTTGCCCTTGGATCAACACACCAGATTGACCCTTCTTCGGGTCGGGGTTTTCGAACGCGGTGAGAGGAACGCGATCGACGGGCCGAGTTGCCGAGTGGCGGAAACCGATGTTGGTCACACTTAAGTAGCTGCCGACGATTCGGACAAAGGAAATGTTCTCCGCATAGCGCGCGCTTTGCGCCGAGCAGGCGCCAATTCGTCGCTGTCTCGGTGCGATTACGGGCCTTGTTATACTGCTTAAGGCATGGAAGGCGTGATGCACACGCTTGAGTCTTGATGGGTTGAGTTTTGATGGGCGCTGCCGGCTTGAGACTCTCGCCACGCCAGGGACGCCGATGGCGCTCTCTCCCTCTGCCGCGCTATTCTCTCGCGTGACCGATGGTGCCGCGACAGGGGCGGCAGCAAGGAGGCTTTGATGCTGTTTATGCGCCAGGCGATCAAGTCCGTCGTCGTGGGCTCGATGCTCGCGCGGGAACGCCTGCAGAGCGGCGTGGTCTACAACCCGCTGTCCGCCGCCACGGCTCAGGATCCCTATCCCGTCTACGCGGCGTTGCGCGAGCGGGGTCCCGTGCACCACAGCAGGTTGATGAACGCCTGGCTGTTCTCGCGCCATGCCGACATCGACATCATCCTGCGCGACCATCAGCGCTTCAGCAACGACCCGCGCAAGGGCACGCTTTCGCGCGATCAGCGCGCCAAGCTGCCGGCGGAAGAGGAATTCACGATGCTGTTCCTCGATCCGCCGGACCACAAGCGCTTGAGAGCACTCGTCAACAAAGCCTTCACGCCCAAGGCGGTAAACGCGCTCGAGCCCCATATCCGCAGCCTGCTCGGGTCGCTGCTGGACGACATCGACGATCCCGCCGCCGGCTTCGACCTCATGCAGGCCGTCGCCCAGCCGCTGCCGGTCATCGTCATCGCCGAGATGCTGGGAATACCGGCGGAAGACCGGGCGCAGTTCAAGATCTGGTCGGACCAGCGCGCGCGCACGCTGGAGCCGATGATTACTCCCCGGGAGCGGGAGGTCGCCGAGACTGCATCCAGGGCGCTAGACGAATACTTCCGGCCGATCATCAGGGAGCGCCGCGCGGAACCGCAGGACGACATCCTGAGCGGGCTCGCGCAAGCCGAGGAAGAAGGCGACCGCCTGACCGAGCGTGAAATGCTGAACATGCTGCGCCTGCTGCTCATCGCCGGCAACGAGACCACCACCAACCTCATCGGCAATGGCTTTCTGGCGCTGCTGCGCTACCCCGATCAGCTCCAGCGGCTGCGGGACGATCCGAGCCTGATCCCGCTGGCCGTGGATGAGCTGCTGCGCTTCGATTCGCCGGTGCAAACGGACTTCCGGCGCGTGCTTACCGACTGCGAGGTGAACGGATTCCCGGTGAAGCAGCGCGAGAACATCGTCCTGCTCCTCGGCTCGGCCAACCGGGACCCGGACGTGTTCGAGAACCCGGACACGCTCGATGTCGGACGCGGCGATCGCTCCCATCTTTCCTTCGGGCGCGGCATCCACCATTGCATCGGCGCCCCGCTCGCGCGCCTGGAAGGACGGGTCGTCCTCGAGATGCTGCTGGAGCGCTTCTCCCGGATTGGCCTGCTCGATGGAGAGCCGCGCTTCCGCAACAGCATCGTCCTGCGCGGCCTGGAATCCCTGCCGGTCCGCTGCGTCGAGGCTTGAGGCGCTGCGCCTCGGACGATTCGAGACCGCAGAACAACGAGAGGACCACGCCATGCTCGAGACCCCGCCCGCGCTCACCATTCGGCGTACGTTTCAGAGGCCTTCGCGCGACGCCATCGCCGCGCTGGAGGGCGCGATGACCGGCCAGGTCGTCGACGCGCTCGGCGGGCTCGGCGCGCTCGACGCGTCGATCAAGCCGATCGCAGATGCGACGCCTGCCATGAAGGGCTTCGTTGGCGCGGCCCTCCCCTGCATGACTAGTCCGGCGGACCAGCTAGGCCTGGTCGGCGCGCTGGCCTACGCGGAGCCCGGCGACGTGCTCGTCGTCGGCACCGAGGGCTATCTCGGCACCGCCGTGATCGGCGACCTGATGGCGGGCATGCTGCTGAATAGCGGCGCTGCAGGCCTGGTCACCGACGGCGCGGTGCGCGACACGCCCGGCATCGTCGGGGTCGGCCTGCCGGTCTTTTGCGCGGGCGTGAGCCCCAACTCGCCGCAGCGGAACGGCCCCGGCACGGTGGGCCTCGCCATCAGCATCGGCGGGGTCACGGTGAACCCCGGCGACGTCGTGGTGGGCGACGTCGATGGCGTCGTCGTCGTGCCCCAGGATGCGCTCGACGACGTGATCGCCCACGTCGACGAAATCAAGCGCATGGAGACCGAGGTTGAGGCCAAGGTGAAGGACGGCCTCACCTACCCCGACTCGTGGCGCGCCTACCTGGAGCCGGGGGCAGCCCGCTTTGTCGACTGATCCCGGCGCCGCTCTGGAGCGGGCGGCGATCCTCAGGCGCGAGACGACGGTCCTCATCTTCGACCTCTACGGCACGATCGTGGACATGCAGGCCGGGCTGACCGAGACCGCAACCCCCTACCTCAAGGAGAAGGGCTGGGACGGCGCGCCGCACCGCTTCGTCACGTGGTGGCGGCGCACCCACTTCGAAAACTCGATGATCGACTCCCTCTGCGACCGGGGCCATACCTCCTATCGCGAGATCAGCCACCGCGCGCTCGCTTACGTGATGGACCGTTGCGGCTTTCCCTACACGCAAGGCGAGGTCGTCCAGCTCGTGAGCCGCATCGAGACGCTCAAGCCCTTCCCCGAAGTGCCGCCGGCGCTGGAGAGGCTGCGTGCCGCCGGCTACGCGCTCGCCATCCTCTCCAACGGCGACCGCGACATGCTGGAGGCCGCCAAGCCGCACGTCGGCGTGCCCTTCGACCACGTCGTCTCGGTGCAGGAGGCCGGCGCGTTCAAGCCGCACTGGCGGACCTACGCCAGGGCCGCGGAGATCATCGGCGTCGATCGCACGGCCTGCGCGCTCGTCGCCAATCACGCCTTCGATTGCATCGGCGCCAAGGCATACGGGATGCGCACGGTCTTCATCGACCGCCGCAGCCGGCCCTTCAGCGAGACCCCGCACCGGCCCGACCTCATCGTCGCGGACATGACGGCGCTCGCGGAAGCGCTTGCCTGACGCGCAGCCCATGCAGGCGGACTACATCGTCATCGGCTCAGGCTCCGGCGGCGCCGCAGTCGCGGGCCGCCTCGCCGAGGACCCGCGCAACCGCGTGCTGCTGCTCGAAGCGGGGCCGAAGGACACCAACCCGTTCATCCACATTCCCGCCGGCTTCACCCGTCTGCTCACTCACCCCAAGCTCAACTGGCGGCGGCAGTCGGAGCCGGTGCCGGGCCTCGGCGGCCGGCGCATGCCCTTCCCCTCCGGCAAGGTGCTAGGCGGCTCCAGCGCGATCAACGGCATGCTCTACATCCGGGGCCAGGCCGAGGACTACGACGCCTGGCGCGACGCCGGCAACGAAGGCTGGGGCTGGGACGACGTGCTGCCCTACTTCCGCAAGGCCGAGGACCAGCAGCACGGTGAGAGCGAGAGCCACGGTGCCGGCGGTCCCATCGGGGTGAGCGATACGCGGCCGAGCAGCCCGGCGTCGCGGCTCTTCGTCGACGCCGCGGTGCGGAGCGGCATTCCCCGCCTCGACGACCTCAACACCGGCGACCAGCACGGCATCGCCCACGTCCAGGGCACGATCAGGAACGGCCGGCGCATGACCACCGCCGTGGGCTACCTGCGGCCGGCGATGGCGCGGGAGAACCTCCGCATCGTGACCGAGGCGCTGGTGGAACGCATCGTCGTGGAGGACGGCATCGCCACCGGCGTCGTCTACGCGGAGAAATCCGGCGCCACCGTCACCGCCCGTTGCGAGCGCGAAGTGGTGCTCTGTGCCGGCGCCGTGGCCTCGCCCCAGATATTGCAGAAATCCGGAATCGGCGATGCGGCGGCGCTCAAGGAACTTGGCATCGCGCCGGTTCATCATCTGCCCGGCGTCGGCGAGAACCTGCACGACCATCTCTTCGTGTTCGTGCAGCCCCGGCTGAAGAAGGGAGTGCCGACGCTGAACCGCCTGCTCCGCAGCCGCCCGCGGCTTGCGGCGGAGGTGCTGCGCTACGGCCTCTTTCGCACCGGCGCTCTGTCGCTGACCTCGTGCGAGGTCTGCGGCTTTCTCGATTCCACGGAGCGCGGCGGCAGACCCGACATCGAGGTCACCTTCCGCCCGCTCAGCTTCGACCTTCTGCCGGACGGCGGCTGGCGCGCGCATCCCTACCCCGGCGGCACCAGCTCGGTCTGCGCCACCCGGCCCAGGAGCCGCGGCCGGGTCACGCTCACCCGCGATGCCGACGGCACGCGGCGCACCGCGATTCAGCCCAACTACCTCGATCACGACGAGGACGTGATGAGCCTCGTGCGGGGTGTGCGCATCCTGCGCCGTATCCTCGCCACCGAGCCGTTCGCCTCATGCGTCGTCGCCGAGGAGCGGCCGGGCCCGGACGTGGAGAGCGACGAGGCGCTGATCGCATACGTGCGCGAGACCGCGGGCACGGTCTATCACCCGGTGGGCACGGCCAAGATGGGGAGCGATGCCATGAGCGTCGTCGACGCAAGGCTTCGGGTCCACGGCATCGCCGGCTTGCGGGTTGCCGACGCCTCCATCATGCCTGCGATCCCGTCCGGCAACACCAACGCGCCCACCATCATGATCGGGGAGAAGGCCGCCGACATGATCCGGCGCGACCACAATTGAAGCGGCCAGCCAGCCGCCATTTCCTCTGTCTTTGTCACGAATTAGTCTCCGCCCGCTTCCTTGCCCCACCCTGGTGGGGGCGGCATAGTGCGGCCATGGAATGGCGCCATGCAGCGGAAAGGAGCGCGCCTCAGGAGGCGGAAGAGCCGCCTGTCCGCGTGTGCGAGCATCCGGACTGCGAACGCGAGGCGGACCACCGCGCCCCGCGCGCGCCGGACGACCTCCGCTCCTACCGCTGGTTCTGTCTCGATCATGTGCGCGACTACAACCGCTCGTGGAACTTCTTCGCCGGCTGGAGCCAGAACGACATCGAGCGCTTTCAGCACGACGACATGACCGGCCACCGCCCGACCTGGCCGTTCTGCAACGGCACCGGCGGGCGCAGGCGGGAGGAGCTGGAAGAGGCGTTCCGCGTGTTCGCGCGCGAGTGGTTGGGCGGCGGCGAGGGGCAGAACGGACATCGGCGCCCCGGCACGCACGCGCTCTCGGAGGCCAAGCTCGAAGCGCTCGCGCTCTTCGACCTCGCGCCGCCCTTCGACCTCGACCTGCTCAAGCGGCGCTACAAGACCCTGGTCAAGCGCCATCACCCCGACGCCAACGGAGGCTCGCGCGAATCCGAGGAGCTTTTGAAACACATCAATCACGCCTATAACTACCTCAAGAAGGAGTGCTCATAGACGAAGGCGAGGTCGATCGGACTGGCACGGGAAGGGCCGCCGATGGCGGCCTTCTTTGTGCGGAGGGAAAGCGCGCAATGCAGAAGAACGAGGCAGAGGCGGCGGGCGCCAACGGCAGCGTGCCGGACATCCAGGTTTCCGTCAGCCAGACGTTCGGCATCGACACCGACATGGAGGTGCCGGCGTTCTCGGAACCGACGGACCACGTGCCGGACATCGACACCGCGTACCGCTTCGACCGCGATACCACGCTCACCATCCTGGCCGGCTTCGCGCACAACCGCCGGGTGATGATCCAGGGCTATCACGGCACCGGAAAGTCCACCCACATCGAGCAGGTTGCCGCCCGCCTCAACTGGCCCTGCATCCGCATTAATCTCGACAGTCACATCAGCCGCATCGACCTGATCGGCAAGGATGCGATCGTGATCCGCGACGGCATGCAGGTGACCGAGTTCCGCGAGGGCCTCCTGCCGTGGGCGCTGCAGCACCCGACGGCGCTGGTGTTCGACGAATACGACGCCGGCCGGCCGGACGTCATGTTCGTGATCCAGCGCATCCTCGAGGTCGACGGCAAGCTCACCCTGCTCGACCAGAACCGGGTGGTGCGGCCGCATCCCGCGTTCCGCATCTTCTCCACCACCAACACCGTCGGCCTCGGCGACACGACGGGCCTCTATCACGGCACGCAGCAGATCAACCAGGGCCAGATGGACCGCTGGAACCTGGTGGCGACGCTCAACTACCTCGCCCACGACGAGGAAGTGAAGATCGTGCTCTCGAAGGTGCCCTCCTACGAGAATGAGGAGAAGCTCAAGCTGATTCACGCGATGGTGGAGGTCGCGGCGCTCTCCCGCGCGGGCTTCATGGCCGGCGACGTCTCCACCGTCATGTCGCCCCGCACGGTCATCCACTGGGCCGAGAACGCCGAGATCTTCGACGACGTGGGCTACGCCTTCCGCACCACCTTCGTGAACAAGTGCGACGAGATGGAGCGGCCGATCATCGCCGAGTACTTCCAGCGGTGCCTAGGCGTGGAGCTTCCCGAATCCTCAGCGCCGCTGCAGCCGAGCGCCTGAGCCGGAGCACGCTCCGTGGCCGAAGAGGAAACCCCGGTCGAGACCTTCCAGCGGGCCGTCGGCTCGGCGCTGCGCGCCATCGCGGGCCGCACGGACGAGGAGCTGCAGGTCTCCTTCGGCGCGGACCAGCCGCAGGTCGCGGGCGACCAGGTCCAGCTCCCGTTCCCGGCGCGCGACCTCAACGCGCTCGACGTGGAGCTGGTAAGGGGCTCGGCGGACGCGCTGGCGCTTAGGCTGCGCTACCACGATCAGGGCGCCCACGTGCGCGAGCAGCCGCGCGGCAAGACCGCGCGGGCGATCTTCGATGCCATCGAGCAGACGCGGGTCGAGGCGCTGGGTTCGGGACGAATGGCTGGCGTGGCGGCCAACCTCGATTCCGCGCTCGAGCAGAGATGCCGGCGCAAGGGCTACGATCACAGCACGATGCCGGAAGAGGTGCCGGTCGCCGAGGCGCTCGCCATGATCATGCGCGAGAAGCTCACCGGCCGGCACCTGCCGCAGTCCGCCCGCCACATGGCCGACCTGTGGCGGCCCTGGTTCGAGAACAAGGGCGCCAAGTACACGACGCAGCTCATGCGCGCGATGGAGGACCAGTCCCAGTTCTCCACGCTCTGCAGGCGCCTCATCAAGGACCTGGACCTGCCTGACGAGGATGCTGAGGACCCGGACGACGCCGAGGACCAGTCGAGCCCGGAACAGACCGACGACGACGACGCCAGCCAGCCGGGCGAGGCCGAGCGCGGCGACGAGATGGATTCGGATAGCGACCGGGATGCGGACGCCGATGCGGATGCGGACGCCGACGCGCAGGACGCTGCCGACGAGGACGCCGACGCCTCCATGAGCGAGGGCGAGGAGGACGACGACGAGGCCGGCCGGCGGCGCTTCCATCCCGGCTCCGGGCCGGGGCAGCCAAAGGAGCCGCCTTACAAGGCGTACACGACCGCCTTCGACGAGATTGTCAGCGCCTCCGAGCTTTGCGATGCGGAGGAGCTGACCCGGCTCAGGCTTCAGCTCGACCAGCAGCTTTCGCAGCTGCATGGCGTCATCAGCCGGCTCGCGAACCGGCTGCAGCGCCGCCTGCTGGCGCGCCAGACGCGCTCCTGGGAGTTCGACCTCGAAGAAGGCCTGCTGGATACCGCGCGGCTCTCGCGCGTGGTCACCAACCCACTCCATCCGCTCTCCTACAAGATGGAGAAGGAGACCTCCTTCCGGGATACGGCAGTGACGCTGCTCATCGACAACTCTGGCTCAATGCGCGGGCGGCCGATCATGGTTGCCGCCATGAGCGGCGACATCCTGGCGCGGACGCTGGAGCGCTGCGGCGTGAAGGTGGAGATCCTGGGCTTCACCACCCGGGCGTGGAAGGGCGGCCAGTCGCGGGAGCGCTGGCTGGCCGAGGGGCGCGCGCGCAATCCGGGGCGCCTCAACGACCTCCGCCACATCATCTACAAGAACGCCGACGAGCCCTGGCGCCGGGCGCGGCGCAGCCTCGGCCTCATGCTGCGCGAGGGCCTGCTCAAGGAGAACATCGACGGCGAGGCGCTGCTCTGGGCGCACGACCGCCTCCTGGCCCGGTCCGAGGAGCGGCGCATCCTCATGGTGATCTCCGACGGCGCGCCGGTCGACGACAGCACGCTCTCGGTCAACGCGCGCAATTATCTGGAGCGGCACCTGCGCTCGGTCATCGACTGGGTCGAGACCTTCTCGCCCGTGCAGCTATTGGCCGTCGGCATCGGGCACGACGTGACCCGCTACTACCGGCGTGCGGTCACGCTCACCGATGCGGAGCAGCTTGGCGGCACGATGACCGAGAAGCTCGCCGAGCTCTTCGACGAGAAGCCCCGCGACGAGCGCGCCTTCGAATCCCGTCCCAGGATCCGGAGCGCCTAACCGCCCACCTTCAACTCAGGCGAGATGGGCCGCGAAGAAATCCAGGGTCCGCTGCCAGGCGAGTGCGGCGTCTTCCTCGTCGTAGCGGGCGCCGGTCGGGTTGGCGAAGCCGTGGTGGGCCTCGTACCAGTGGTTCTCGGCGCTCTTTCCCGCCGCCGCCATCTCCGCCTCGAAGCCGTCAACCATGTCCTTGTTGATCCACTTGTCGTGGGTGGCGAAGTGGCCGAGCACCGGCCCGGCGAGCGCCGCGAGGCGTTCACGCCCCTTCTTCACACTGCCGTAGTAGACGACGGTCGCATCCACCGGCGCCGCCAGCGAGGCGTTGAGCGACCAGCCGCCGCCGAAGCACCAGCCCACGGTACCGACCTTGCCGGTGCCGCTCTCGTGGCTCCTCAGCCAGCCCACCCACGAGGCGCAGGTGTCGGTCGCGGCATCGGCGTTCACCGCGCCGACCAGTTCGCGCGCTTTCCCGTGATCCGCGGTCACTTGCCCGTCGTAGAGGTCGATGGCGAGCGCCAGGTAGCCGGCGTCGGCGAGCGCGGCAGCGACCGACTTGATCTGGTCGTTCAGCCCCCACCATTCGTGCACGAGCATCACGGCCGGTGCCGGCAGCGCCGCGGGGACGCCGAGCGCCGCCGAGACCTCCCGCCCGCCCGCCGTGGTGATGGTGACGGTCTCGAGGCCGGCCGCGGCGGCGCGCGCGAGCCGCGGGTTGGCGAGGACAGCCGCAAGCGGCAGCCCGGCGAGACCGACGAGGATGTCACGTCTTGCGAGTCCCATAACGCGTCCTCCTCCGTTTCCATGCGAAGGCGCTCATGGTCGGGCGGGGTTGCCTCAAGCGCAAGACGAGAACGAGGTGCGCCGTTGCTTTCTCCGCCACGCGGCTCCCTGTATCCTCGCGCGGCTTCAGCGGAGGAGGGCCATGGCGAGTTCGATCGAGGCGCGAGACATCAGCCGCAGGCGGGGCGCCGGCGCGCAGCTCAGGCGCGAAGAGGACCCGGCGGACCGCGCCGTCACCGGCGGCGATGCGCTGGTCCGGACCCTTCTCGACCACGGCGTCGATACCGCGTTCGGCGTGCCGGGCGAGAGCTACCTCGCCGTCCTCGAAGCGTTGCGGGGGGCGCAGGATCGGCTCCGCTTCGTCGTCACGCGCCACGAATCCGGCGCCACCTTCGCCGCCTGCGCCTACGGCCGGCTCGCGCGCAAGCCCGGCGTCGCCTTCGTCACCCGCGGGCCCGGCGCCACCAACGGCGCCATCGGGCTCCACACGGCGCGGCAGGATTCGGTGCCGCTGCTGCTCTTCATCGGCCAGGTGCCGTCCGGCCAGCGCGGCCGCGAGGCGTTTCAGGAGATTGACTATCACCGGATGCTGGGGCCGCTGACCAAGGCGGTGTTCGAGCCCCAGACGCCGCAGGAGGTCGCGGACGCTGCGGCGGAGGCTCACGCGATCGCCGTGGACGGCAGGCCCGGGCCGGTCGCCGTCTCGCTGCCCGAGGACGTGACCGAGGGCGCGGCCGGCAACGCGCCGCCGCCGGAGCCACGCTCGCGCAGCACGCGCCCGCCCGCGCCGAAGGCGGTGGACGACATAGCCCGGCGCCTCGCGCGCGCCGAGCGCCCCGTCGTGCTCGCGGGCGAGATGGTGGGCTTCGAAGGCGCCAACGAGGCGCTCGCCACCTTCGCCGAGGCTTACGGCTGTGGCGTGCTCAGCTCCTTCCGCCAGCAGGGCGTGGTGCCGTGCGCGAACCCCGCCTACCTGGGGACGCTCGGCCTGGCGCTCCCGCCGTACCAGGAGGCCCTGCTGGCAGAGGCGGACCTGGTGCTGGCCCTCGGCACCCGGCTCGACCTCGCCACCACTCTCGACGATCGCGTGACGGAGGAGGCGCGCTTCGTCATCCATGTCTACTCGGATGCCGACGCGCTGGCCGCCGCCGGCGCCGACATGCAGATTTGTGCCGACATCGCGCCGGTCCTGGAGGGACTGATCGCCGCCGCGCCGGAAGCCCCGCCCGCACCGCGTTCCGCCTGGCGCGCGGCTCAGCGCAGGGCGTTCGATGCCTTCCGCCAGAACGCCGCCGCACCGGCGCTCGGCGCGGTCGACCTCGCTCACGTCGTGCAGACGATGACCGAGCAGGTGCCGGCGGATGCCACCATCGTCAACGACGCCGGCAACTTTTCCACCTGGCTGCTCCGCCACTACCCCTACGAGCATCCGCTCTCGCAAGCCGCGCCGGCGGTCGGCGCGATGGGCTATGCCATGCCGGGCGCTGTCGGCGCGCAGCTCGCCAGGCCCGGCAAGCGGGTGATTGCTCTCGCTGGCGACGGTGGCTTCGGCATGACCGGGCAGGAGCTGATCACCGCGGTCGGCAACCGGCTGCCGATCGTCGTGCTGGTCTGTGACAACGGCGGCTACGGCACCATCGCCATGCACCAGCACACCCGCTACGGCGCGGGCGCCACCTACGGCATCGCGCTGGACCAGCCGGACTTCGCCGCTGCCGCACGCGCCTGGGGCGCGGACGCCTGGACGGTGGCGGCCACCGAGGAATTCGCGCCGGCCCTGGAGGGGGCTTTGGCCGCCGACGGTCCTGCGCTGATTCACCTCAAGACCGACATGCGCGACCTCGCGGCCTCGGGCGCCAAGATGCAGTGACCATGGCCGCCGGCCGCGAGACGGACGACGCAAGCGACGCCGGCGAAGCTGTCCCGACGCCGGAGGAGTCGCCGGATGACGCTGCCGTCGAAGCGCATGTTCTGAGCTCGATCGCCCAGGTGGACGAGGCCGCCTGGGACCGCTGCGCCGGCCCGGGCAACCCGTTCGTCCGCCACGCCTTTCTGTCGGTGCTCGAGGAGAGCGGGTCGAGCACGGCGGAGGCCGGCTGGCACCCCCGCCACGTCGTCCTCAAGACAGGGGCCGGCGACGTCCTCGGCGCCGTGCCGATGTATCTCAAGAACCACTCCTACGGCGAATACGTCTTCGACCACGGCTGGGCGGACGCGTTCGAGCGCGCGGGCGGGCGCTACTACCCTAAGCTCCAGGTCTCGGTTCCGTTCACGCCGGTGACGGGGCCACGCCTGCTCGCCCCGGCCGGGGCGGACACCGAAGCCGTGAGGACGGCGCTGCTTTCCACCTGCGTCGGGCTCTGCGACCAGGCCGGCGTCTCTTCCCTGCACGTCACCTTCCCCACCGAGGACGAGTTCGACCTGATGGGCGACGCCGGGCTCCTGCAGCGCACGGGCATCCAGTTCCACTGGCTGAACGAGGGCTACGGTAGCTTCGACGACTTCCTTGGCAGCCTCGCCTCGCGCAAGCGCAAGCAGATCCGCAAGGAGCGGCAGGCCGTGGCGGACGCCGGCCTCACGATCGCCGCGCTCTCCGGCAGCGAGATCGAGGAGCGCCACTGGGATGCCTTCTTCGCCTTCTACCAGACGACGGGCAGTCGCAAGTGGGGCGTGCCCTACCTCACGCGCGAATTCTTCAGCCTGCTGGGCGAGCGCATGGCCGATGCGGTGGTGCTGGTGATGGTGGAGCGCGACGGCAAGCCCATCGCGGGCGCGCTCAACCTCGCAGGCGCGGATGCGCTCTACGGCCGCAACTGGGGCTGCATCGAGGAGCATCGCTTCCTGCACTTCGAGGCCTGCTACTACCGCGCCATCGACTACGCCATCGCCCACGGACTCAAGCGGGTAGAAGCCGGCGCCCAGGGGCCGCACAAGCTCGCGCGCGGCTACCTGCCTGTGCCTACCTATTCCGCGCACTGGGTCGCCAACGAGAGCCTGCGGGACGCGGTCGCCAATTACCTCGACCACGAGACGCGGGAGATCGACCGCGAGATCGCCGTGCTGGAACGCCACGGCCCCTTCCGCCAGAGCGACGACGCGGCCTGAGCGGCCTCTTGCGTCGCTTGCGCGAGACAGCGCGCCGCACCAAGATCGCCCGCACACAAATCGCCCGGCCCGAGGAGAGATCGAATGGACGCTTCCAATCTCGACGCGCTCACCCGCGACGCGTTCGACTACTACCTGTTCCCGCTCGTGAGCAAGCAGGACGTTCGCGAGCAGGGCCCGATGATCTTCACGAGCGCAGAAGGAATGGAGATCACCGACGCGGGCGGAAAGACCTACCTCGACATGATGAGCTGCCACACCAGGGCAGGCTCCCTCGGCTACGGGCAGGAGCGCATCGCGCGCGCGATCTACGACCAGCTGATGCAGCTCCACTACGCCGGCACGGTCGCCAACGTGGTCGATGTCACGGTCAACCTCTCGGCCAGGATCGCCGGGCTCGCGCCGGGCTCGCTCACCGCGACGGTGTTCGCCGGCAGCGGGTCGGAAGCCAACGAGATGTCGATCAAGCTCGCCCGTCAGTATCACATCGCCAAGGGCGACAAGCCGCATGCGCACAAGGTCATCTCGCGCTGGAACGCCTATCACGGCGCCACCATGGGCGCGATCGGCTGCACGGACTATCTCGGCACCCGTGCCATCACCGAGCCGGGCGTCCCCGGCTACAGCCGCGTGCCTGCGCCCAACCTCTACCGCACGCCCTTCGGCATGGACGCCTCCGAAGTCTGCGACTACTGCGTGGACTTTCTGGAGCAGCACATCATCCACGAGGGGCCGGAGATGGTCTCGGCCTTCATCGCCGAGCCGGTGATGCAGGGCGATGGCGTGCAGGTGCCGCCCGACGACTACTTCGCCCGCGTCAAGGCGGTCTGCGACAAGTACGACGTGCTCCTGATCGGCGACGAGGTGATCACCGGCTTCGGCCGCTGCGGCTACTGGTTCGCGCTCGAGCACTGGGGCATCGAGTGCGACATCATGAGCACGGCGAAGGCGATCACCGCCGGCTACTTCCCGCTCGGCGCATCGACCGCAAGTCGCCGGGTGGCCGACGCGCTGCCGGTGTTCACCCACATCCAGACCTACAACGGCCATCCCGGCGCCTGTGCTGCGGCGATGGCGACCATCGACATCCTGGAGAGCGATAACCTGATCCAGCACGCGCGCGAGACCGGCGCCTACTTCCTCGAGCAGATGCAGCGGCTGCGGGAGCTGCCCATCGTGGGCGACGTGCGCGGGCTCGGCATGTGGACCTGCATCGACTTCACGACCGACAAGAAGACCAGGGCTGCGTTCACGGACGACACGGTGAAGGCGATCACGAGCCGCATGGCCGATCTCGGCGTGCTCGGCGGCGAGGAGGGCACGGCGATCGAGTTCGGCCCGGCGCTCGTCGCCACCAGAGAGGACGTCGATCGTTGCGTCGACGTGGCAGAGCAGGCGATCCGCGAGGTGATGGCGGACCGCAACCTCGGCTGAGCGCTGCCCGGCACGGCTTCCTCGCCGGCGTTGTTTGTCCGGCAGCCATTAGAAATGCGCGGTCGCTCTGGTCGCGGGTTGCGCGGGCGAACGGCGAATCGGTGCACGGCCGATCCCTGCAGCGCTGGCGACTGCGCACGAAAGCTGCCGCCCGGATGCAAGCAGCACTGGAACGGTGGCTGGCAATGCGCCGGCTGGCCCATCGGGTCCTGCTCTGCCCCCATCGCCTGTTGGGTTCGAGGGCAAGACCGGGCGGTCTCTGCGACAACGCCAGGATGAGGCGCTTGATGACGATGCCGGATTTCCAGGGGGGTTGTCCCATGCGCTCGATGTGGGAGTGGGCGCCCGGTCTCCGCAGCGATCTGCGGGACAGCGTGCGCTAGATCGGTGTCTCTGCGCGCACCGCCCCGGGAGCTCTTCGCTTGGCTCGAGCAAAACCGGGTGGAGCATGTCGTCCTGAGGGACGGTCATCGTGTGCTCGATGCACAGGTGAAGGACCTGGACCTGCTGATCGACGATCGGGCCATCGCCGGTCTCAGAGAGGCGTTCCAGGGCGGGCGTTCGGGCGCCAAGATCGATTGCTACGGCATCAGGGGTCTGCACGGGAGCGACTACCACGGGTTCCCCCACCTGCCGGAATGGCTGGGCCGGCAAGTTCTGGCTCGGCGTCGCCTGGTCGCGGGCATCTGGGTGCCGCAGCCGCTGGACGAGCTGAACGCGCTTCTCTATCACCTGGCCTATCACAAGAGCCTGCAGTCCGGGGTTCATGTCAGCGATCCGGCACGCTCCGCGTCGACCCCGGACACCGAGCGTCTCGCGGCACTTCAGAGGGAGTGTGGCGTCACTGTTCCCTGCACCTTGGAGGGGTTTCACCGTCACCTCCAGACCTTTGACTTGTCGGTCAGCGAGGCGCGCCTTGCGGCCTATATCGAGCACGACTTCCGCCACGGTCGAAAATCATTCTTTCACGCTCGACTGCAGGACCGGCATCCGGGGGAGCTGAACCTCTTCGTGATCCGTGAAGTGGCGGTGAGACACGGCAAGAGCGAGGCATTCGTCGAACGCCTGCGGGAGCGCTTCCGCATCGTATCCGTGAAGGCGATCGACTGGTGGACCCGGCTTGCCCGGGCCAGGCACATGCGTGGCGGCAAGTGGCGCAGAGGCGGAAGACCTCACATCGCAGTGGTGGTGTTCGACTTGGCACCGGTACCGACCACGGCCGAAGAGCGCGAGGTTCATCCCTTCGTTTTCAACCGCAATCAGTTCGTCAAGGTCGAGTGGCGCGACTGGTTCCGCAGCGAGACAGGGGCTCGCGCCAAGGACAACCCCATTCATTCGACCGACAACGAAGCGGAGGCGCTGGGTCATCTACCCCTGTTCTTCTCGTCGGAGGAACGGGAACGGATCAGGCAGTCCCTGCCGGCGCTGCGGGCGGAGGCTTCGCGGTGAGGGGGCTGTCGCGCTTCCTGCGTCGCGAATACGCGAACCAGCGCATCGGCGGGCGCAAGCGGCAGTTGGTCGAGCAGCTGTCCGCTCACTTCGACCGTCCGGTCTCTCTGCATCGGGCAGGGGCGCGGGGGCGTGACAGCGTGTTTCTGGTGAAGGACATGCGCGGCATCGTAGGCGCGCTGCGCTTGTGCAATCCCCATCTGCGACGAAGACCGCCTTCGGCCGATATGCCCTTCGTCACGTTGAGCGACGGCGAGCGTTTATCGCGAGAGTGGCGCTGCTATGCCGAAGCGGGCCCCGCGGGGATCACGCCCAATCCCCTCTGGCGCGACGAGGACGCGCTGATGTGCGAGTTCGTCTCGGGACCTCGACTATCCGACCGGCTGTCGCACGATCCCTCGTCGTTCTGGGAACTGCTGGTCCGCGCCAGTCGTGCTCTCGCCAACCTGCACGCTCTCGCCATAAGCCACGTGGATGCGTCGCTCGCCAACACGATCGACGCTAGCGATGGCTGTCGGCTGATCGATTTCGAGTACGGGCCCAGGGCCGGGATCACCCTGGAGCAGCAGATGGCCTACGACCATCTTCGCCTGCTGGAGAGCAGCCTCAAGTTCATGCCTCCCGGAGAGCAGGTGCGGGTGGACACCTGGCTCGAAACGCTGGTCTCGATGGTGCCGAAGCAGGTGCGCGATGTCGATATCGCGCCCCTGGCGCCCGGTATCACGCGCGTGCTGGCACGCCGCGACATCAGGCACCGCCTCGCGGCGATCTTTCCGTCCGTCGACGAACACGGTTGACGAGACTCTGCGCTGATCAGGACGATCCGACTGCGACGGCTGGCGTTCACCCCCGGTCGCCTGACGAGGGCGCGGAATCACTCCAGGATCACGCCGGGATTGAGGATGCCCTTGGGGTCGAGCGTGGCCTTGAGAGTGCGCATCAGCGCGATTTCCTCGGGCGTGCGCGCGAGCGGAAGGTAGGCGCGCTTCATCACGCCGATGCCGTGCTCGGCGCTGATGCTGCCCTGGCGCGCATGCACGGCGCCGTAGATCGCGTCCGCCAGCGCTGGCTCCATGGCGAGGAAGTCGTCGTCCGAAAGCCCCGGCTCCTGCGCCATGTTGACGTGAACGTTGCCGTCGCCGAGATGGCCGAAGAGGATCACGCGCACGCCCCGGAACCCCTCGGCCAGTTCCTCCATCTCGCCGAGAAAGGCGGGGATCACGCCGGGCGGCACCGTCACGTCGAACTTGTGGGTGAGGCCGCGCCGGCTCACCGTCTCGGTCGGCGCCTCGCGCACGCGCCAGATCGCCCGCGCCTGGGCGTCGGAACCCGCGACCACGGCGTCGGCGATCAGCCCCGCCTCGAGCAGGCTCTCGAGCCCGGCGGCGAAGGCCTCGCCCGCCGCCTCGCCCGCGCCTGACTCCTCCTCGATCACGACGAGGCTCGCGTGCTCGCCTGCGAGCGGGATGCGCAGCTCGGGGTCCGCCCCGCGAACGTAGGCCACGGTCGCCCCGTCGACGAACTCCAGCGACGAGAGGCGGGGGAAGCGCGCGCGCGCCGCCTGCAGCAAGGCCGGCAGGAGGTCACGGCTGGCGAGGCCCGCGAGCGCGGTCTGAAACGCCTCCGGCGCGGGCTGCACCTGCAGCACGGCGCGGGTAATGACACCGAGCGTCCCTTCCGAGCCGATGAAGACCTGCTTCAGGTCGAGGCCGGTGTTGTTCTTCTTGAGGATGTTGAGGCCGCTCACCACCGTGCCGTCGGCGAGCACGACCTCGAGGCCCCGCACCTGCTCGCGCATGTGGCCGTAGCGCAGCACTTTGACGCCGCCGGCGTTGGTGGCGATCATGCCGCCGATCTGGCAGGACCCGCGCGCGCCGAGATCCACCGGCATGTCGTAGCCCCGCTCGGCCAGGAAATTCTGCAGCGTCTCCAGCACGACGCCAGCCTGGACGCGCACGGTGGCCGAGGCTTCGTCGAAGGCCTCGATGGCGCCCATGCGCTCCACGCTCAGCACCACCTCGCCCGCGCGCGGCACGCTGCCGCCCACCATGCCGGTGTTGCCCGCTTGCGGTACCACGGGCACGTCGAGCTCGGAGCAGGCCTGGAGCACCGCCGCCACCTCCCCGGTGGAGCGCGGGCGCACCACGAGCGGCGCGGCACCCACGTACTTGCCGATCCAGTCCCGCGCGTAGCGGGCCGTGTCGGCGGGGTCGTCGAGATAGAGCGCCGGGTCGCCGAGCCTGGCGCGAAGCCTCTCGTGGGGCGCCGTCATCATGCACTCCATTCGGCAGAGGGGCGGTTTTGCGGCACTATGGCGCGCAGGTCAAACGGCGGAGGCGGAGCGCGGCGGATGCCGGTCAAGGTGCTGTTTCTCGACTACGACGGCGTGATCGTCGACAGCATGGGGCCCAAGGCGGAGGCCATCGCGGATGCCTTCGCGCCCTTCAGCGACGACCGTGCCGCCATCGCGGACGGCTTTCACCGCCATGCAGGCAGCGGGCGCGAGGCGCAGTTCGACCGCATATACAGGGACCTGACCGGCAACGCGCTCGATGCGCCCACGCGCGCGCGCATTGTCGATGCCTTTCTCGCGCGCGTCGACGCCATCAACGACGCCGTCGGCCTCTTCCCCGGCGTCCACAATTTCATCGTGGCGCAGGCGGCGCGGCGGCTCGTGGCCGTGGTGACCGGCGTGCCGCAGGCGGAAGCCGCGCGGCAGCTCGCGCGTTTCGGTCTCTCCTCCTGCCTCGCCTCCGTCCACGGGGCGACGCGCGAGACGCCCAAGCACGTCCACATGACGCGCTTCCTCGAGGCGCGCGGCCTGTCCTCGGCCGATGCCCTCTTCGCAGGCGATTCCCAGACCGACATGCAGCAGGGGGCGCTGGCAGGCATCCCCTTCGTCGGCATCGGCACGCCGGAATTCTTTGCCCAGGGCGCGCCGCTTGCCGTGGTCCCCCGCCTGCCCGATCTCGCGCCCCTTATCGACGAGTAAGGTGGCGTGCTCAGACCGGCACCGAAATGCCCGAGCGCGGTGCCGAGAGGATGTCCAGATCGCAGCCGCGGTCCGCCTGCTCGACGTGGGCCAGGTGGAGCGCGAGATAGCCGCGCTCGGCGCCTGCCGGCGGCGCCGGAGGTCGCCACGCGGCACGCCGCGCATCGAGCGCAGCCCGCGGCACGTCCAGCGTGAGCGAGCGCGCGTCCACGTCAAGCGTGATCCGATCGCCGTTTTCCACCAGCGCGAGCGGCCCGCCGATGGCGGCTTCAGGCGCCGCGTGTAGCACGACGGTGCCGAAGGCCGTCCCGCTCATCCGCGCATCCGAGAGCCGCACCATGTCGGTCACACCCGCCGTCGCGAGCTTGCGCGGGATCGGGATGTAGCCGGCCTCCGGCATGCCCGGCGCGCCCTTGGGCCCCGCGTTGCGCAGCACCAGCACGTCGTCCGGCGTCACGTCCAGCGCGGGATCGTCGATACGCGCCGTGAGGTCGGCGACGGAGTCGAAGACCACCGCACGCCCGGCGTGCTGGCAGAGCGCGGGCGTCGCCGCCGACTGCTTGATGATGGCGCCGTCCGGCGCGAGGTTGCCGCGCAGCACCGCGATGCCGCCCTCGGGGTAGATGGGATCGTCGCGCTCGCGCACCACGTCCTGCGGCCAGGGTGCGGGCGCGGCGGCGATTTCGTCCCCCAGCGTCCGCCCGGTCACGGTCAGGCAGTCGAGATCGAGTGTTTGGGCCAGCGCCCGCAGCACCGGCATCAGCCCGCCGGCCTTGTTCAGGTCCTCCATGTAGTGCTGGCCGGAGGGCTTGAGGTCGACCAGCACCGGGGTCTCCCGGCTGAGCCGGTCGAGCCGGTCGAGGTCGAGGTCGAAGCTGCAGCGCCCGGCGACGGCGGCGAGGTGGATCACCGCGTTGGTCGAGCCGCCGACGGCGAGCAGCACCCGGAGCGCGTTGGTGAAGGCGGCTGGCGTGAGGATGCGCGCCGGCGTGAGCCCCTCGGCGGCCATCGCCACGGCCCGCGCCCCGCTCTCTCGCGCGATCCGCTGGCGGTCGGCGAGCACGGCGGGGATCGCGGCGCTCCCCGGCAGCATCATGCCGAGCGCTTCCGCCGCGCACGCCATGGTGCTGGCCGTCCCCATCACCATGCAGGTGCCGGCAGACGGCATGAGCCGGCCGCCGACCTCGGCGATCTCGTCCTCGTCGACCCGTCCGCCCCGATGCGCCCCCCAGTAGCGGCGGCAATCGGTGCAGGCGCCAAGCCGCTCGCCCCTGTGGCTCCCCGTCAGCATCGGCCCGGTGACCAGCTGGATCGCGGGCACGCCCGCGCTCGCCGCCGCCATCAGCTGGGCCGGCACGGTTTTGTCGCAGCCGCCGATCAGCACCACCGCATCGAGCGGATGGGCGCGGATCATCTCCTCCGTGTCCATCGCCATCAGGTTGCGGAAGAGCATGGTCGTCGGGTGCATGAAGGGCTCGCCGAGCGAGATCGTGGGGAAGGTCAGCGGCAGTCCGCCGGCGGCCGTCACCCCGCGCTCCACGGCGTCGATCAGGGCCGGCACGGTGCCGTGGCAGCTCACGAAGCCGCTCGTCACGTTCGCGATGCCGATCACCGGGCGGTCGAGCTCCGCCTCGGTGTAGCCCATCGACTTGGCGAAGGCCTTGCGCAGGAAGAGCGAGAAGCCGGGGTCGCCGTAGTCCGTGAGCTTGCGCCGGAGCCCGGCGGGCTTCTCCGTCATCCCTGCCTCCGAAGGTGGGTGGACGTGCCGCCGGCCTTCACTCGGGCACGAGTCCGCAGCTCACGCCGCCGTCGATGGTGAGCGCGATGCCGGTGACCCAGCGCGCCTCGTCCGAGGCGAGGTAGACGAAGCCTCCGGCGATATCAGCCGGATTGCCCACGCCCAAGGGATGCAGCCGCGTGAGCCGCTCCTTGAAGCCCTCCGGATCGTCGAGTTGGGAGAGGTGATAGTCGACCATCGGCGTCTGCACCCAGCCGGGGCATACGCAGTTGACCCTGATCCGGTCTTTGGCGCCGTCGAGCGCGAGGCACTTCGTCAGCATGACCACCGCGCCCTTGGAGGTGGCGTAGGCCACCTGCCCCGGCGTGCCGATGAGGCCGGCGACCGACGCGGTGTTGAGGATCGCGCCGCCGCCGCGCTCGCGCATGTGGCCCCACACCGCCTTGGCCCCCCGGTAGATGCTGGTGACGTTGACATCCATCTGGCGGTCCCAGTCCGCCCGCTCGACCTCCTCGACGGCTCCGATCACCGCCTGGCCGGCGTTGTTTACGAGGATATCGACGTGACCTAAGGCCTCGATGGCGGCTCCGACCATTCCCGCCACGTCGTCGTCCTGCATGACGTCCGCCTCGATGGCGACGGCGCTGCCGCCCGCGGCTTCGATGGCGCGCACGGTAGCGACGTTGTCGTCGGCGCTGAGCCCGGCGCAGGCCACCGCTGCGCCTTCCTTGGCGAAACGCAGCGCCGTGGCGCGCCCGATGCCGGAGCCAGCGCCCGTGACGATCGCCGTCTTGCCCTCGAGCCTCATGTATCCGTACCCGCCATCATGGCCGGCGCAGGATAGCCCGGCGGCCCTGGGCCCGCGAGGGTTGACTCCGGTCCCCGCCAGCCGATAGGCCGGGCCGTGAACGGGACGGATCGGACGCGATGAAGCTGGAGGGCAAGGCCGCCATCGTCACCGGCGGCGGACGCGGCATCGGCCGCGAGATCGGCCGCCGCTTCGCCACCGAGGGCGCGCACGTGCTGCTCGCCGATATCGACGGCGACCGGGCGCGCGATGCGGCGGACGAGATCGGCGCAGCCGGCGGGCAGGCCACCCCGTGCACCGCCGACCTCGGCCTGCCCGAAGGCGCGCGGCACCTGTTCGAGCACGCGGAAGAGTGCTTCGGCGGGCGCCTCGACATCCTCATCAACAACGCCGGCATCGCCCACCACGGCGCTTTCCTCGAGCTTTCCTTCGAGGACTGGGAGCGCGTGCTTCGCAACAACCTCACCAGCGCCTTCCTCTGCGCGCAGGGCGCAGCGCGGATCATGGCGTCGAACGGCGGCGGGCGGATCGTGAACATCGGCTCGATCTCGGGCCAGCGCGGCAGCTACGGGCGCACCGCCTACGGCGTCACCAAGGCGGGCATCCACCAGATGACGCGAATCATGGCGGTGGAACTCGGCCCGCGCGGCATCGCCGTCAACGCCATCGCGCCAGGCCCCATCGATACCGGCATCACCAGCATGGGCCCGGACCAGGAACGCCGCTACCTTGAGCGCATCCCGCTGGAGCGCTTCGGCCACGCCCGCGACATCGCGGGCACGGCGCTCTTTCTTGGCAGCGACGAGGCGGCGTATCTCACCGGCAGCGTCGTCAACGTCGACGGCGGCTTCGATGCCGCCGGCCTGATCTTCAGCTATACGGAACTCACCACGGTGAAGAGCGATGTCCGCGACCCCTCCAAGAGCGAGTGAGCCCATGCGTATCGATGGATGCGAGGCTTTCGTCACCGGCGCGGCCGGCGGCATCGGCACCTGCCTGGTGGCGGCGCTGGCGGAGCGCGGCGCGCGCCGCATCCACGCGGCGGACCTGGCCGGGCCGCTCGCGAAGGCGGCGTTTCCGGAGGGTGCGGGCGTCGAGCCGCTCGCCCTCGACGTGACCGACGAAGCGGCGGTCCAGCGCGCCGCGGAGCAGTGCGCGGGCGTCACGCTGGTCATCAACAACGCCGCCATCGTCGCCTGGGAAGGCGTGATGAGCGCGCCCACGCTTTCCACCGCGCGCACCGTGTTCGAGATCAACTACTGGGGCTACCTGCACGTGGCCCGCGCCTTCGCCCCGGTGCTGGCGCGGAACGGCGGCGGCGCGATGGCCAACGTCCTCTCCGAGGTGGCGCGGGTGAACGCGCCCTTCTGCGGCTCCTACTCCGCGAGCAAGGCCGCGGTCTGGTCCGCAACCCAGTGCATGCGGGCCGAGCTGGCCGCCCAGGGCACCCAGGTGCTCGCCGTCTTCCCGAGCTCGACCGATACCCCCATGGTCGCGGGCTTCGACGGCGAGAAGCAGCAGCCGGAGGCGGTCGCAGCGGGCATTTGCGACGCGCTGGAACAGGGCGTAGACGACGTCTGCATCGGCGACCACTCGATCCAGACCGAGGCGCTGATGCGGAGCGACCCCAAGGCGGCCGAGCGAGAGTTCGCCGCCCTGCTTCCCGGCGCCGCCGCGATTCCCGACTAACGTACGCTTGCTTCGGACCTCTCCGCCGCCCTACAGCGCCAGAGCGGCGCGGTGGCCGTCGTGGATGGCTGAGGCGGCGTCGCGGGGCAGCAGGCAGTCGCCGATGAGCGCGACCGGAACCCCGGCCTTCGCCAGATCGTCGGCCAGGTCGTCCCGCGCAGCCCGTGGCGTGGCGTAGGTCAGCAGCGCGACATCCTCGATCGTCGTCTCGGCGCCGGTAATGACGTGGCGGCAGGTGACGCGCTCGCCTGCGCGCGCGACGGGCTCGGTGAGGCGGCGCACGTCGACGCCGAGGAGTGCCAACCTGCGCTCCACGCCCATGCGCGACATCAGGTTGACGAAGCGGGCGTTTTCCGGTGCAGGCGTCAGCAGGACGACGCGGGCGAAGCGCTCTGCCAACAGCTCCACCGCGCCGTAGAGGGCGGGCGTCTGGTCCATGTCGAGCAGCACGGCCGTCCCCGGCGACGGCGGGGCATCGCTCGCGGCCAGAGCCGCGACGGCGCTGCGCAGATCGACCGCCTCCGCGCCCTCCGCCAGCGCCGGCGGCCAGCGCATCCGGGAGCCGGTGGCGAGGATCACCGCGTCCGGCTCGCACGCCATCACGTTCGCCGCCGTGGCGGTCTCGCCCCAGCGGAACTCGGCACCGGCCTCTGTTGCCTTGCCCAACTGGAACGCGGCGGTCTTCGCCACGTCCGCCCGGCCCGGCAGGCCGGCTTCGAGGCGCGCTGCGCCGCCGGCCTCGGCGCTGGCCGAGAAAACGGTCACCGCGTGGCCCCGCGCCGCTGCGACCCATGCGGCCTCCAGCCCCGCAAGCCCGGCGCCCACCACGGCGACGCGTTTGGGCTCATTGGTCGGCGGCGGCTGCCAGCCGGACTCGTCCGCGCTTCCCAGCACGGGGTTCTGGAAGCAGCGGATGGGCTTGCCCGCGTGAATCTCGCCCCAGCAATAGTTGCAGAAGGTACACGCGCGGACGTCGCCGGCTCGTCCGGCTTCCGTCTTGCGTGGCCAGTCGGCATCCGAGATCAGCAGGCGGCTGACGCCCACCATGTCGCAGGTGCCCTCGGCCAGCGCCGCCTCCGCCGCTTCCGCCGATTCGATCCGGCCGAGGCCGATCACCGGGAGCCCGCCGGCTGCCGCGCGGAGCCGCGCGTGGAGCGGCAGGAAGGGCCGGGGCGGGTAGTGCATGTCCGGCAAGTGGGTGTCGAACGCAGGTCCGAACGCGCCCTGGCTGAAGGAGAGGTAGTCGAGCACGCCTTCGGCCGCGGCGGCGCTGGCGATCCGCTCGGCCTCGTCGGGGTCGATGCCGCCCGGCACGCGCTCGTCGGCCGGCAGCTTGATGCCGACGATGAAGTCCTCGCCGCAGGTCGCGCGGACCGCCGCCATCGCCTCGCGCATGAAGCGGGTGCGGCCCTCGAAGCTGCCGCCGTAGCCGTCCGTCCGGTCGTTGCACGCGGGCGAGAGGAACTGCGCGATCAGGTAGCCATGCGCGCCGTGCAGCTCGACCCCGCTGAAGCCCGCGCGCTTCAGGCGCTCCGCACTCTCCGCATAGCCCGCGACGACGCCCGCGATCTCGTCCTCGGCAAGCGGCCGGGCTGAGTTCCAATAGAGCACCTCCGGCTGCGAGGACGCGCTGCGCGGCACGGAATCGAGGCCCCAGAGCTGCTGGCGGCCGATATGGCCGAGCTGGCCCACCAGCCGGCAGCCGTGGCGCTCCACCGCCTCGGCCCAGCGCGTGAGTCCCCCCAGGTTGGCCTCGTCGTGGATGCTCACCAGGATCGGCGCGCCGGTGCTGGTCGGGTGCACGTTCATCAGCTCGGTCACGATCATCGCGGTGCCGCCGCGCGCCCGGGCCGCGTGATAGGCGATGAGCCGGTCCGTCACGGCGCGATCCCGGCCGAGCCCGGTTACGGTCGCGGCGTGGACGATGCGGTTGCGCAGTTCGCGGCCGCCCACCGTTATGGGGCTGAACAGGGTGTCGAGGGCCATGGCGGGATCCGTGCTGGCGGTTGCGGGCGGCGCAGTCTAAGACACACTCCGCCACGATGCAGGGGGAAGCATGGCGGACGAACATGATTTCGTCGTGATCGGCGGCGGCACCGCCGGCTGCGTGCTGGCCAACCGGCTCTCGGCAGTTCCCAAGGCCAGCGTTGCGCTGCTGGAGGCCGGCGGCGAGGCGCGCCATCCCTTCATCCACATCCCGCTGATGGCGGGGCTCGTCTACTTCATGCGCTCGATCAACTGGAGCTACGAGACCGAGCCCGAACCACATCTCGACGGGCGCCGCATTCCCTGGCCGCGCGGCAAAGTGCTGGGCGGCACGTCCGCGATCAACGGCATGATGTACATGCGCGGCAACCGCCGGGATTACGACGGCTGGCGCCAGCTCGGCCTCGACGGCTGGGACTACGAGAGCGTGCTCCCCTACTTCAAGCGGGCGGAGGGCCACGGCTCCCGCCGCGACGCCTATCACGGGACGGACGGCCCGCTCCGCGTCAACCGCGCTGCGTCGAAGAACCCGCTCTACGGCGCCTTCCTCGAGGCCTGCGAGGCGATGGGCCTGCCGCGTAACGACGATTTCAACGGCGCGGTGCAGGAAGGCGTCGGCAGGCAGGACTTTTGCGTCGACCGGGGGCGGCGGGTGAACACGGGCCATGCGTTCATCCTGCCGGTGCGCGAGCGGTCGAACCTGCGCGTGGTGCTGCGCGCCCACGTGGAGCGGCTGCTCTTCGAGGGCAGGCGTTGCGTGGGCGTCGCCTATCGCCGGGGCGGGCAGCGGCACGAGATCCGCGCAAGGCGCGAGGTGATCCTCTCGGCCGGCACGATCAACTCGCCCCAGGTCTTGCAGCTCTCGGGCATCGGCGCGCCGGAGCATCTCAAGTCCCTCGGCATCGACGTGGTCCTGGAAAGCCCGGACGTCGGCCGCAACCTGCAGGACCACGCGGGCGTCTATGTCCAGAACGCCTGCACGCAGCCGGTCGCGCTCTACGGCCTGCTCAGGCCCGACCGTGCGGCGCTCGCCTGCCTGGGCGCCTACCTCTTCGGCACCGGACCCGGCACCTCGATCGCGCTGGAGGCCGGCGGCTTCGCGCGGAGCCGCGAGGGGCTGGACGCGCCCGACCTGCAGGTCACCTTCATCCCCGGCCTTACCCTGGACGTCACGCGCAAGAAGCAGGGCCGGCACGGCTTCCTCACCCACTGCTATCAGCTCCGGCCCGAGAGCCGGGGCGAAATCCGCATCACCACGCCAGAGTCCGCCCGGCCGCCGGCGATCCATGCCAACACGCTCAGCGCCGAGACCGACCGCCGGGTGATGCGCGACGCCGTCCGCTTCGCGCGGCGGATCATGGCTCAGGCGCCGTTCGACCCCTACCGCGGCCACGAGATCGCGCCCGGCGAGGACGCCCGGAGCGATGACGAGATCGACGCCTGGATCAGAGCCAACCTCACCACCGTCTGGCACCCGGCCGGCACCTGCCGCATGGGCCGGGACGACACCGCCGTGGTGGACGAGCAGTTGCGGCTGCGTGGGGCGGAGGGCTTGCGCGTCGTCGACGCTTCCGTCATGCCGCTGATCACCAGCAGCAACACCGCAGCACCCACTATCATGATCGCGGAAAAGGCCGCCGACATGATCCTCGGCAAGCCGGCGCTCCCGGCCGAGGCTCCGGCCGGCGCCTGACCCCGCCGCCCGGCATGGCCTTCCCATGCCGGGGCGCCTACAAGAGCCGCATGGTTCCCCCGCGATCCCAGTCCGCCGCGCCGCTGGTGGGCGTCCTCTACATGTGCGTGGCCGCGGGCTTCGGGCTGCCGGGTCTCAACGCCCTCGTGAAGCTGCTCATCGCCGACTACCACATGGCGCAGATCATCTGGTTCCGCTGCGTCGTGCACCTGGGCTTGATGGTGGCGCTCTTCATGCCGGCGATGGGGCCGAGGCTCTTCGCGAGCCGCCGCCCGTGGCTGCAGTCGATCCGCTCGCTCACCCAGCTCGTCACCTTCACGCTGATCTGGGTCGCGCTCTTCTGGACGCCGATCACCACCGTCACCATGGTGCTCTTCACCGGACCGCTGATGCTTGTAGCGCTATCGGTGCCCTTCCTCGGCGAGCGGGTGGGGCCGCGCCGCTGGGCTGCGGTCTGTGTCGGCTTCGCGGGCGTGCTGATTGTGCTCCGCCCCGGCGCCGACGCGGTGCACTGGGGTGCGCTGCTCGTCCTCGGCGGAGCCTTCTTCTACGCCATCTATCAGATCCAGACGCGCAAGCTCGCGGGCTACGACGACCCGCGCACGACGGCGGTCTACACCATCCTGGCCGCCTTCATCGTGGCCACGGTCGCCGTGCCGTTCTTCTGGGAGATGCCGCGCAGCACGGTGGACTGGCTGCTGTTCATATCGCTCGGCGTCGTCGGCGGGCTCGCCCACTACTTCATCATCAAGGCCTATCAGTACGCCGAAGCCTCGCTGGTCGGCCCCTTCGACTACAGCCAGCTCGTGGGCGCGAGCCTTTTCGGCTTTCTTCTCTTCGGGGAGATCCCCGACACGTGGACCTGGGTGGGCGCCGCCGTGATCATCGCGAGCGGGCTCTACATCGCTCACCGGGAAGCGCGCCTGAGGCGCCGGGCGGCCTGAGAGAGGCCGCGCCCCGCTCTGGCACGGCCGCGGGCGATCCCATAGAACGAACCGATGACCGCCCGGCCCGCGCGCCTCGACGATTCGACCCGAGGCATCGTCTTCATGTGCCTCACCGCGGTGGTCGTCTTTCCGCTGCTCAATGGGCTGGTCAAGTATCTGCTCACGAACGACTATTCGATCGTGCAGATCATGTGGATGCGCTCCGTCGTCCACATGGCGTGGATGCTCGCGCTGTTTCTGCCCTATGGCGGCACCCGCCTCCTGCGCAGCAACCGGCCGGGCCTGCAGCTGGTGCGCTCGGCGCTGCAGCTCGTAGCCCTGGTGCTCTACATCATCGCCCTCTCCCACGTGCCGCTTACGGCGATCACGATGGCCTTCTTCACGGCGCCGCTCATGGTGGTGGCGCTTTCGGTGCCGATGCTGGGGGAGCGCGTGGGCCCCCGCCGCTGGGCCGCCGTGGCGGTGGGCTTCGCCGGCGCGGCCGTGATCTTCCGGCCCGGCGGCGAGATCATCCACTGGTCGTTCCTGCTGGTGCTGGGCGCCGCCGCCGCTTACGCGCTTTTCCAGATTCAGACCCGCCAGCTCGCGGCCCACGACGACTACCGGACGACCGCGATCTACACGATCGTCGTCGCCCTGGTGGTAACCACGATCGCCGGCCCCTTCTTCTGGACGTGGCCCGCAAGCCTTGCCCACTGGGGCGCCTTCATCGGCCTCGGCGTCTTCGGCGGTTTCGGCCACTATTGCGTCATCAAGGCTTACGAATATGGCCGCGCCTCGGTGGTGGGCCCGTTCGACTACGGCCAGCTGCTCGGCGCGGCGGTGGTCGGCTTCCTCTGGTTCGGCGAGGTCGTCGACCTGTGGACGTGGCTGGGAGCCGCCATCATCGTGGCGAGCGGGCTCTACATCGCGCGCCGCGAGGCGGTGCAAGGGGGCGGCCGGGGGCCGAAGGCGAGCCTCGGGCCGTAAGCCGCAGCGGCTGGGCCTTGCTTCAGAAGCGCTGGCTCTGGTCCAGCTTGTCGATCCAGAGCTTGTAGTTGTGCACCGAGAAGCGCTGGTACTCGACGACGTTGTAGAGGTAGGTGCCGTCTTCGATCCGCGCTTCTGCCTGCTCGTAGCCCTCCCGGGTCACGGGCACGAACTTGATCCGGTCGCCCGGCTGGAACAGCACGATGTCGCCGCCGAACACGTCGAACCGCTTCTCGGTGTCCCAGATCGGCACCGGGGTGCGGCCGAGGAGCTGATAGCCGCCCGGCGTGTTGACCGGGTATATCGCGCTCGCCGAGCCCCCCATGCCGACCGTGCCTTGCGGCGTCCATGTGCGCGGCGGGTTGTACTTGGGCACCGTGATCATCGCCCGCGGGTCGAGCGGCTGGAGGAAGGGCAGGCCCGGCCAGAAGCCGAGGGAGGCGACCCAGTACTCCGAGCTCGAGTGGACGCGGACGAGCTGGTCGCGGTCGGCAAGGCCGTTCAGGCGCGCCACCAGGTCGGGGTCGTACTCCTTGGGCGTGATCTTCTCGCTGTAGTCGTCGATGCACTCCCTGGTCCAGGGGTCGAGATACATGGTCTCGAACAGGAAGAGCCGGCTGTCGAGCTCGATGTCGTCGGTGGAGCCCAGGCTCGCGATCAGCGTCTTCAGCTCCCTCACCACGTCGTCGTAGGAGATCTCGCGCGGCTCGTAGTGGACCAGCATCGAGGCGAAGCAGGGCGCGGTCTCGACGATGCCCTTGGTCTTGTCGGCGACGATACGCGCCGCCAGCCCCTGCGCGATGAAGTTCAGCTCGAGGTTCATCTCGTTGCCGAACTCGATCAGCACGTAGCGGTCGCCGCCCGGCAGGAATCTTGCTTCTTCGTAGATCATGGCGCTGCTTTCTCGAGCCGGCGTTCAGGCGGCCATCAGGTCTGACCGATGCTCGTCCACGAAGCCGGTGTGCGTGTGGCCGGCGCGGAAGGCGTCGTGGGCGACAACCCGGCGCAGGAAGTCGATATTCGTGACGATCCCCTCTATACGGAATTCGCCGAGGGCCGTCAGCATCTTGTCGATGGCGGCAGCGCGGTCGCCGCCGTGGGCCACGAGCTTGGCGATCATGGGGTCGTAGTAGGGCGTGATGCGGTCGCCCTCGGCCACGCCGGTATCCAGCCTGATGCCGTCGCCCTCCGGCGGCGGCGCGAAGCGCTCCAGCAGGCCGGGCGAGGGGAGAAAATTCCTGTCCGGGTTCTCGGCATAGATGCGGCACTCGATGGCGTGGCCATCGGACCCGTCTGCTGGCGCGGCGAGTTCCGACAGGTCCTCGCCCCGCGCGAGGCGGAGCTGCAGGCCCACCAGGTCGAGGCCGGTGATCATCTCCGTCGCCGGGTGCTCGACCTGGATGCGCGTGTTCATCTCCAGGAAGTAGAACGCGCCGTTCGGCGCCAGGATGAACTCGACCGTGCCGGCGCCGCGGTAGCGCTCCCGCTCCACCAGGGCGAGCGCGGCACCGGTCATGCGCGCGCGCAGCGCTGGGTCCACCGCAGGGGACGGCGCCTCCTCGACGATCTTCTGGAAGCGTCGCTGCACGGAGCACTCGCGCTCCATCAGGTGGAAGCCGCGCCCGTCGCCGTGCCCGAAGACCTGGATCTCCACGTGGCGCGGCTGGAGCACCAGCTTCTCCAGGTAGACCGTGCCGTCGCCGAACGCGCGCTCGGCCATGGTCTGGGTCGCGCCGACCACGTCCGCGAGCTTGGCCGGATCGTCCACCTGACGCATGCCGATGCCGCCGCCGCCGGCCGATGCCTTCACCAGCAAGGGGAAGCCCACCGCCTGGGCCATCTCGTCGAGGCCGGAGAGATCGTCGGCCGTCAGCCTCGCGCTGCCCGGGACGATGGGGAGGCCCGCGTCTCCCGCGATGGTCCGGGCGCGCTCCTTGTCGCCCATGGCGGCGATGCTCTCCGCCGTCGGGCCAACCCATACGAGGCCCGCGTCCTCCACCGCCTGGGCGAACGCCGGGTTCTCGGCGAGGAAGCCGTAGCCCGGATGGATCGCATCGGCGCCGCTCTCCCGCGCAGCCGCGATGATCTTGTCTGCGACGAGGTAGCTCTCCTTCGCGGCCGCAGGCCCGATGGGGAGCGCCTCGTCCGCGTTGGCCACATGGCGGGCGGCGGCGTCGGCCTCGGAATGAACCGCGACCGTGGCGATGCCGAGCGACCGCGCGCTCCGCATGATCCGGCAGGCAATCTCGCCCCGGTTTGCGATCAGGAGTTTCTGCATGGGCACCGGGCTCACGAACACTGTGCAGCGCGGAGCACAACCCCGCTCGCGCGTGCGGGCGAGAGGCTACCCGCGCGCCCGAGGCGCCGCAAGCCGGGCACGGTCTACCCGATTAACTCGCGCGTTCGCGGAGCGTCAGCACGGCGCCGAGGACGACGATGCCGAAGATGATGTCGCGCCAGGCGAAGTGAAGCTCCGAGCCCGAGACCAGCGTGCCCACCGCCGTCAGCAGCAGCGCGCCGCCGAATATGCCGAGATAATGCCCGCGCCCGCCGATGGCGAGCGTGCCGCCCACCAGCACGACTGCAATGGCCGGCAGCAGGAAGCGCTGGCCCATGTTGAGGAAGGAGACGGTGGAGAAGCCGGTCATCAGCACGCCGGCCAGCGCCGAGCAGAAGCCGCTCAGCATGTAGACGCCGAGCGTCGTCCAGTCGACGCGGACGCCCGAGAGCCGCGCCACCCGCGCGCTGTTGCCGACCGCGAAGATGCGCCGGCCGAAGGTCGTGCGGTGCAGCACGACGTAGGCCACGCCGGCGAAGCCAAGGAGGAACCAGGCGGCGGGTGCGAGCCCGGCCAGCCGCTCGGTGAAGAACCACACCAGCGCGGGCGGCGAGCGCCCGGTGGGGATGCCGCCGGTAAACAGGAGGCCCGCACCCTGCATGATGCCGTTGGTGGCGAGCGTGACCACGATCGCCGGCATGCCGAAGAGCACCACCCCGATGCCGTTGAAGAGGCCGACGCCGATGCCGATGGCCAGCACCATCGGCACCGCCCAGAAGGCGGGCCCGTCCATCCCGTTGCAGACCGCCGCCAGCACGACGCCGGTGAAGGCCAGAGTGTGCGGCACCGAGAGGTCGAGCCCGCCGGTGAGCACCACCGCCCCCTGGCCGAGACCCAACACGGCGAGGAAGAGCGCCAGCGTCAGCAGCGAGTTGAGGTAGTGGACGCTTACGCTCTCGCCGCCGATCACCGAAACTACGAGGATGTAGACCACGACCAGCAGCGTCCACGCCGGCACCATCAGGCGGAGCACGTCCCAGTTCTTGGTGGTCCATTGCCAGAGCTGCGGCCCCTTCAGCTCGTCGCTGAGCCGCGGAGTCCAACTCGTCGCGAGCTTGCCCGTGTTCGCCCGCGCGCTGACGTGGAAGGAGGGCAGGCTGCGGTGCCTGAGCCCCGATATCTTGAGGGCGGTCACCCGCCAGTACTCGGCCAAGGACGTGTCGCGGCCGATGGAGGCGCCGATCACCGCCAGCAGCAGGATCACGGCTTCCGTGATCGGCATGACGTGGGGCGACCAGTTGAGCACGATCAGCACGTTCGAGATCAGCATCAGCGTGAACGCCGCGAACACGGTGCCGAGGCAACCGCCCTCGCCGCCGCCGATCCGGGTGCCGCCCAGGATCGTCGCGGCGAAGATGAGGAGCAGCATGCCGCTGCCCACCAGCGGATCGCCGGAGCTGGTCTGCGCGCTGAGGAAGACCCCGCCCGCGCCGTAGAAGGTGCCGGCCAGCGTGTAGCCGAAGAACTTGGTCCGCGCGACCGAGATGCCGTTGGCGAAGGCGGCGTCCTCGTTGCTGCCGACGGCGTAGAGCGCGGTGCCGAAGCGCGAGCGCTTGATGAGCGCCCAGAAACCCAACGCCAGCAGGATGACCAGAAGTGCTGCGGGGAAGCCATCGGGGATGAGATCGCCGGTGAAGACCATCGAGAGGCCGTAGGGGATGTAGCCCCCCGGGTCCGGCATCAGCAGCAGGTTGAGACCCAGGATGATGAACATCACCGCGAGCGTGACCACCACCGGCTGCAAGCGCATGTAGGCGATGAAGAAGCCGTTGACGGCGCCGACCGCAGCCCCGATGCCGAGGCCCGCGAAGCACATCAGGACCTGGCTCCAGAGAGAATCGGTGGTGTGCAGCGCCATGATCACGTTGACCAGCGAGAGCACCGCGCCGCAGGAAAGATCGAACCCGCCGATCAGGAACACCACCGTCTGGCCCATGGCGGCGAAGGCGAGGGGCCCGGTGTTGGACGAGAGGAAGTTGATCTCGAAGTAGCTGATCGGGCCGGGCGAGATCACGTCGAGGCAGACGACGATGCCGATGAAGGCCGTGAACGCGACCAGAAGCCGCCGGTTGCGTGCCAGCCCCTGCTGCCAGGAAAGGCGCGGCAGGCGGGTGACCGGGGTATCGCTCACGGGGCCGCTCCCGCCTCGTCCGTCGTTTGCGCTTCGTCGGCCGGCCGCTCGGCGCCGAGCGCATAGCCCATGATGGCCTGCTCGGTGATCTCGTCGCCGATCAGCTCCTGCACGGCCCGCCCGCGATACATGACCACCACCCGGTCGCAGATGTTCACGAGCTCCGGAATCTCGGTCGTGTAGTAGAGGATGGCGACGCCGGCCTTGGCGAGCGCCCGGATCAGCACGTAGATCTCGTGCTTGGTGCCGATGTCCACGCCCCGTGTCGGGTCGAACGTGAGCAGCACCTGGCTCCGCGCCAACAGCCACTTGGCGATGGCGATCTTCTGCTGGTTGCCGCCGGAGAACGACGACACGGTCTTGTAGAGCGCGCGCGGGTGGACCTGCAGGTCGTTCAGCACCTCGTCCACGGCGGCGGCTTCGGCCTTGCGGTCGATCCAGCCGGCCGACGCGAAACGGTCGATGATCGGGATCGAGGCGTTGGCGCCCCCGGTGAGCCTGAGGAACAGCGCCTCGGTCTTGCGGTCCTCCGGCACCATGCTGATGCCGGCGCGCACCGCGTCCGCCGGCGAAGCAAGCGTGAGCGGCTTGCCGCCGAGCGCGATGGTGCCGCTGTCCACGCCGCGCTCGCCGAAGAGCGCCTCGAACAGCTCGCGCTGACCCATGCCCTGGAGCGCGCCGATGCCCAGGACCTCGCCGGGCCAGAGCTCGAACGAGAGATCGTCCAGTGTGCCGCCGATGGTGAGCCCCTCTCCGGCAAAGGCCGGCGTCGCCGCGTCGGCCTGGCGGTAGTTCTCGCGCTCGGGATAGATCGCGCCGAGGGAGCGGCCGATGACCAGGCTCACCACCTCGTCGTCAGTCACCTCGTCGATCCCGTAGGAACCCACGTGCAGGCCGTTGCGGAGCACGGTGAGGCTGCGGCAGAAGCGGCGCACCTCGGGTATGCGGTGCGAGATGAAGACGATCGTCACGCCCTCTGCATTGAGGCTGTCGATGAGGCCGCCGAGCCAATCCACGTCGGAGGCCGACAACGTGGAGGTGGGCTCGTCCAGCAGCAGCACCCGGGGCTCGCGCGCGACTGCCTTGGCAATCTCGATCTTCTGGCGGGTGGAGAGCGCGAGGTCGCTCACCATCGCGTTGGGGTCCACGTCCTCGAGCCCGAGCCGGGCGAAGTGCTGCACCACGGCGCGCTTGCTCCCGCGCCGGTCGATCTGCCCCGCCACCAGCGGCTCGTAGGGCAGCAGCATGTTCTGGGTAACGGTCAGATCGTCGATCAGGGTCATTTCCTGAAACGCGGTCTGGATGCCGAACCTGTGGGCACGGGCGGGCCGCCCGATGCTCACGTCCTCGCCGAACACGCGGATGGAGCCGGTATCCTCGCGGACCAGCCCCGCCAGGATCTTGACGAGGGTGGACTTGCCGGCGCCGTTCTCTCCGATCAGTGCGCGGATCTCGCCCTGGGGAATGGAAAACGTTACGTCGTCGAGAGCGACAGTCGCGTCGAACCGCTTGGAGAGGCCCTCGACCTCAATGGCGGGCGGCGCATCGTTCATGCGTGCCCGCGCGGAGGAAAGCGCGCCGGGACCGTGCCAGGCTTGGCCCCGGCCCCGGCGCTACGGTCGTCAGGGATCATGGCGGACGAGCCGCCGATCCCTCAGGAATCGTCGTCCAGCTTCCCTTCGGTGGCCGCGCGGAAGCCGAGCTCCGGCACCTGGGGCGACCAGAAGTCGATGGCATAGTCAGGCGGCACGATGCCGGGCTTGATGGTGTTGCAGCCCGCCGCAAACTCCTCCGCCGTGCCGTTCTCGCAGAGCTTCACGTTGTCCTGCGTGACCTCGACGCCGGTGTACCACCGGAGGTGCGGCACGTCCTCGTCGCCGTCGAGAACTTCCATCGCGGTCTTGAAGGTGTAGGACACCGCCCAGAGGCCGGAGCCGATGGACTGGCCGACCTTGCCGAGCGCGCCTTCGATCCCGGAATCCACCGGCAGCATCTGCAGCCGGTTGCCGTTGGCCGACTCGCCCGCGCACGGGATGATCGGGTTGTCCGGCCACCAGCCGTCCTCGACCTGCATCTGGGAGACCGTGTAGCAGCCAGTCTGCGCCACGATGCCGTCGATGTCCGCCCAGCTGTGGGTGGCGAGCAGCTCGCGCATCTTGAGGCGGGCCTCGGAGTGGCTCCACATGCCCACCAGCTCGGCCAGCACGTTGACGTCGGGGTGCCGGGCCACGGCCTGCTTGAAGCCCTTGTGGTGGTCCTCGCCGTAGGAGACGCCCGGCACGCCGGTGATCGCGACGATGTTGCCCTTGCCGCCCATCTGGTCGATCGCATACTGGGTGCGGTAGTCGCCGAGCGCGACGCCGTCGATCTTCACGACGTAGGCGCAGGGCTCGGTCACGCCGTTGATCACGGCCACGACCACGCCTTTCTTGCACGCGTTCCTGATGACCTTGTTGAGCGCCGTCGGCGAGATCGGGAAGGCCACGATGGCATCCGCGCCTGCCGCGATCATCGCGTTCATCTGCTGAATTTGCTTCTGCGCGTCGGGGCCCGAGGCCTGAACCCTGAGCTCGACGCGGTCGCGATACTGCGGCGCCTTGGCCATGGCGATGACGGTGTTCTTCGCTTCCGTCTGCCACGCGTTGCCGACATAGCTCATGCTGTAATAGACGAGGAACTTGCCGTCCTCGGTCTTCGCCTCGGCCTTCTCGGCCGTCACGCCGGCGGCGAGCGCCACGCCCACGCCAACGGCCATCGCCCAGCGGACGAGGCCTTTCGTTGCCCTGATTCTCACCTGTCTCCCTCCCTGATTCGCCGTCTTCTGACAGCAGTTCATCTTCATCTCGGGAGTGTGCCGCCCGCAGCCGGGACGAGTCAATTGCCGCCCCATTTCGACGGAGAAGGGAATTGGGCTAGGCTCCGGCACCGGCCGGGGAGGGGCGAAGATGACGGACGCGCGCGACGCCGCGGGCATCGTGGTCGAGACCGACGTCATGGTGAGGATGCGGGACGGCGTGCACCTCGCCTGCGACGTCTACCGGCCGGCCTCGGGCGGCCCGGTTCCCGCACTCGTCCAGCGCCAGCCCTACGACAAGCGCGTCGCCCAGACCTACGTCTACGACCACCCGGCGGTCTATGCCCGCCACGGCTACGCCGCGGTGATCGAGGACACGCGCGGGCGCTACGCCTCCGAGGGCGAGTTCTACCCCCTTCGCCTCGATGCCGAGGACGGCTACGACACCATCGAGTGGTGCGCGGACCAGCCCTGGTGCAACGGCCGTGTGGGCAGCTTCGGCTTCTCCATCCCCGGTGTGAACCAGCTGCTGGCCGCTGCGCTGAAGCCCCCGCACCTCGCCGCCGCCGTGCCCGGCTTCTATCCGGGCGGCATGTACGAGGGCTTCACCCACGTGGGCGGCACCTTCGGGCTCGCGGCGGTGATGGACTGGGCGCTCATCCTCTCCAGCGAGGCGGCGAAGCGGCGGGGCGACAAGGCGGTCCTCGGCGCCATCGGCGCGGCGCAGGCGGTCTGCGGAAAATGGCCGGCGGCGCTCTCGCTCCGCGATATCCCGTTCCTGGAGACGCCGGACCTGCTCCCCTTCCTCAAGGACTACGTGGACCACCCGGCCCAGGGCGCCTATTGGGAGGAATGGGAGATCACGCCCCGGCTCGGGCAGATCGACGTGCCCTGCTTACACGTGAGCGGCTGGTACGACAGCTTCATCTCCCAGACCATGGCGGCCTACGAGGCGCTGAGCGCCGCCAACCGGGCCGAGCACCGGCTTCTCGTCGGCCCCTGGTATCACATTCCGTGGACCCAGCAGGTGGGCGCCATCGATTTCGGCGACGAGGCGAAGAACGCCGTCAGCGTCTACGAGCGCGCCTGGTTCGATGCCTGGCTGAAGGACGACCGGACCGCGCTGGACGCGCTCCCGCCGGTGCGCGTCTTCGTCACCGGCGAGAACCGCTGGCACGATGCCGACGCCTGGCCGCTCGCCGGCGCGGGCTCCGAGCGCTGGTATCTCCATAGCGGCGGCCGCGCGAACTCGCTGAGCGGGGACGGCACACTCGACCGGGAACCGCCCGGCGACGAGCCGCCGGACTTCTTCATCTACAACCCCTTCGATCCGGTCCCGAGCATGGGCGGCCACTCCTGCTGCCTGCCGCAGGTGGCGCCCATGGGGCCGATGGACCAGCGCCCGGTGGAATACCGGAACGACGTGCTGGTCTACTCGTCCGCGCCGCTGGATGCGCCCTGTTTCTCCGCGGGCTTCGTCACGGCGCGGCTGAGTGCCGCGACCAGCGCCGCCGACACCGACTTCACGGTGAAGCTCTGCGACGTGGAGCCCGACGGGCGCTCGATCAACCTGTTCGAGGGCGTGATCCGCGGCCGCTTTCGCGAGGGCACACAGGCCGAGGTGCCGCTCGAGCCCCACCGGGTCTACGACTTCGACATCGACGTGGGCGTGATCTGCCACCTCTTCCGCGCGGGCCAGCGGGTCCGGGTCGAGGTCTCGAGCAGCAACTTCCCGGCCTTCGACCGCAACCCCAATACCGGCGGGCCGATCGGCAGCGAGCACGCCTTCGACCTTCAGCCCGCGCACCAGACCGTGTTCCACGAGGGCGCCCGCCCGTCGTTCATCGACCTGCCGGTGGTCCGGCGCCCGTAGCCGCCCAGAGGAGGAGACCAGGATGGCCGACGATCGCACCCACTTCACGCCCGCGAGCGAAGCCTGGATGAGCGCCCGCCCCGCCTCGGCGGCGGTCAGGGCCGGCGATCTCGTGTTCCTCTCAGGGCAGGCGAGCGTCACCGACGAAGGCCAGGTGACCGACGCGGGCGATGCGGCGGCCCAGGCCCGGAACGCCTTCGCCCGCGTTCGCGGGGTCCTGGAGGCGGCGGGCGCGGGCATGGACGACGTGCTCGACGTGATGACCTTCCACAAGGACCCCCGCACCATGGAGGCTGCCTTCGCTGCCGGGCGCGAGGCGTTCTCCGCGCCCTACCCGGCCTGGACCGCGCTCGGCATGGTGGGGGGGCACGACCCTGGCCTCGAGGTCGTCGTGCGCGTGATCGCTCACGTAGGCGCGGGCGAAAAGCAGGGGGTGACGCCTGCCGGCTTCGGCTGGATGGAGGGGCTGCCGGTCTCGGCCGCCTGCCGCAAGGGCGACTATCTCTTCACCAGCGGCATCGTCGCCGCCGACGATGGCGGCGGAGTGGTCTCACCGGCCAACCACATGGCGCAGGCCCGCTTTTGCTACGACCGGCTCAAGGACGTGATGCAGGCGGCGGGCGGCTCACTCGACGATATCGTCGACATGATCTGCTTCAATCACGACGCCCGCGGGATGGACGCCGCCGTCGATACCTGGTGCAACGAGACGGTGGAAGGGCTCCCCATCGGCGAGGCCACGTCCTATACCGCAATCGGCATGACCGGCCTGCACCGCATGGGCCAGGTCGGCTGCTACCGCGCCATCGCGGACTTCAGCGCGGGCCCCCGCGTCGCGCACAACCTGCCGAGCATCCACTGGCACGACCAGCGCATCTCCGGCGCGAGCCGCAAGAAGGGCGGGCGGCTCATCGGCATTTCCGGCCAGGTCGCCTCGGACGGGCAGCAGAACATCATCGCGCCCGGCGACGTCGCCTCCCAGGCGCACTATTGCTTCAGCCAGATCCGGGGGGTGCTGGAGAAGCACGGCGCCGGCCTCGACGACATCGTCGAGATCGTCTCCTTCCACAAGGACCCGAGAGCCTGGGAGACCGTGATGGGCGTGGGCCACGAGCTGTTCGAGCCCGGCCGGGGCCCCGCCTGGACGCCCATCGGCTGCACCGGCCTCTACCTCGAAGGCTACCTGCACGAAATCTACGCGATCGCCATGGCGTGAAGATGGAAACAAAGAGGAGTGGAGTGAGTCATGGGATAGAGGGGGTTGCTTTGGTTCCTGATTAAGTGTGATATTACTGGTAGTTGTGGATTGGTGCAAGAAGATTGTGGTGGTGGTGGGCTGATGTAAGAGAGGGGAGTGTTGGAGGGGCCTTTTGCATTGTGGGAAGTAAATGCGTATGTCTGAGAAGATGGACGTGTGTGGGTGGAGGGAACGCGGTGGATAAGCGTTTGGATAGAGGCGATAAGGCGCTGAGCTGGAGAGACGTATCGGGATGGGGATGGGTTATTCGCATTATCAGGAATATTGTAGGTGATATGGGAAGGAATGCGGGCCCGGTGAGCTGTGTCAGGCTTGGCTGCAAGGTTCTCGGAGCGCAATCATGAGCCGCAGGCCGGCGGAGCGCCGCACCCAGCACGCGGTGATGGCGACGGCGAGCGAATGGGCGCGCATTCGCGAACTGGCGGCGGCCGC
>LXNI01000627.1_pt1 | contig 39103 bp, 33 predicted proteins | sample 809091 | NCBI WGS metagenome assembly LXNI01 (sample SAMN04870527, study PRJNA318959) | sponge metagenome | biome: 01000161; feature: marine sponge reef; material: water | host: Sarcotragus foetidus | place: Greece: Milos, Mediterranean Sea | collected 2013-05-29 | depth 5-7 m
CTGCCGCTTCTTGGTCTTGTTGTGAGCGTGGGAGACGTTGTACCCGACCAGGGGCCGCTTCCCGGTGATGTCGCATTTGCGAGACATCGTATGAGTCCTCCGTTCTTACCCCGGACGCCTACTTTTCTTCCTTGAAAAGGACGTGGCGGCGCAGGACTGGATCGTACCGCTTGAGTTCCAGGCGCTGGGGGTTGTTACGCTTGTTCTTGGTGGTGGTGAAGCGATGGGGACTCTCGGTGCTGGACATCTTGATGGTCACGCGAGGGCCCTTCGACGACTTCTTCGCCATGATTTCTCCTTGGTTCAACTGACCCCAGATAAGATAGCCGGTTGACCGTGCTCGTCCAGTCGGAATACAATTAGTGCTGCCCTCTTGATGGCCGCACGCCGCGGCCGGCACGGAGCGACAACCCGGAAGATACCAGTGAAGAAAGACATACATCCCAAGTACCGGCCCGTCGTCTTCCAGGACGTTTCCACCGGCTACTCTTTCCTTACACGCTCCACCGTATCGACCAAGCGTTCGATCGAGTGGGAGGACGGGAAGGAATACCCGCTGGTCACTCTCGAGATTTCGTCCTCGTCCCACCCCTTCTATACCGGGACGCAGCGCCTGCTGGACACGGCCGGAAGAGTGGAGCGATTCCAGCGCCGCTACGGCGTCCAGGAATAGGACACTTCGCCAGCCGGCCCTGCGATTGGGGCAGTCGGTTCGTGGGCTACCTGCCACGCCCGTGATCGATCCGGCCGCCGACCACCTCGTATACGTCGTCCCCGACCTGGGCGTCGCCGTATGCGAGATGGAGGCCCGGTTCGGCGTGCCCTTCACCCCCGGCGGCAGTCATCCGGGCCTGGGCACGCGCAACGCCCTGCTCCGAATCGGGCCCAGGATCTACCTGGAGCTGCTGGGCCCCGACCCCGGGCAGCCGCGTCCCTCCAGCGGCGTCTGGCTCGCTGCCGAGGGGGAGGAGCGCTATTCCCTGGCAACCTGGTGTGCGCGTTCCGACAACCTGAGCGGGCTCGCGCAGGACTCCGGCGGCTCCCTTGTCGGGCCGGTGCGGGCCATGTCGCGGACCAGACCCGATGGCGCCCGGCTCGCCTGGACGCTCTCCATGCCCGTCGTCCCCCCGCCGCACGGCGGGATCGTCCCCTTCTTCATCGACTGGGGCGAGACGGACCACCCGTGCCGGAGTCTCCCCGACTACGGGGTCCGGCTGGTCGCGCTGAGGGGCCGGCATCCCGATCCCAAAGGGGTGCTTCGCGACCTCTCGGCTCTGGGCGTGGCCCTGGACGTGCAACCGGGCAGACCGACCCTGGAAGCCTGTCTGGAGGTGCCCGGCGGGGGCATCGTGATCCTGTAGCGGCCCTGCCGCTGCGGGCGCCCGGAACGGTGCGACCCGGAGGCAGGCGCCCTCAGCCGGCAGGCGGCTCCTCCACCTGCGCATAGGCGTCGTGCTCGTGGATCGACTCGAAGTTGACCACGTGGACGCTGAACCAGGTCACCTGCTCGAGCGCCCGCATCCGCAGCGTGATCTCGCGCACCAGGTCCTCCACGAACCGGGGATTGTCGTAGGCGTGCTCGGTCACCCACTTCTCGTCGGCCCGCTTCAGGACCGGGTACAGTTCGCAGGACGCGGATTCGTCCACCAGCGCGACCACGTCCTCGATCCACAATTCCCCGTCGAAGCGGGCCTGGACCGTGACCATGCTTCGCTGGTTGTGAGCGCCGCGACTGCTGATCTCGCGCGAGCAGGGACACAGCGTGGTGACGGGGACTTTCACGGTGAGGATGAAATCGTCCCGGACTCCGCTGGAAGCGTCAAAGCAGCAATCGTACGAGAGGAGCCCGGCGGCGCCGGTGACGGGGGCTTCCTTGTCCATGAAATACGGAAAGGAGATGCGCAGATGCGCGGTCTCCGCGTTGAGCCGGTCGCGCATCGTCCTCAGGATCGACGGCAGCGAATCGCCCGATATCTCGCCGTCGTACGAGTTGAGGATCTCCATGAAGCGGCTCATGTGGGTGCCCTTGAAGTGGTGGGGCAGATCCACCGACATGTCGACCGTGCCGACCGTGTGCTGAGCGGACTTCCGGCGATCCTTCACTGCGATGGGGAAGCGGATGTTCTGCACGCCCACCCTGCTGATCGGCACCTTGCGGGTGTCGGGGTGGGCCTGGACATCGGCCAGCGGGGTCGATTCGAACAGTCTTGTCATTCGTCTGGCGCCTCGCCCGGGGCTTCCGGCTCGGACAGCCGCCTGGCGTCGATCCGGCGCATCTTCTCTGCGACGGCGCGCGCGAGATCGATGCCGCGACTGTTGGCGTAGTTCAGCAGGGCAATGCAAACGTCGGCCGATTCATCCTCGAAGTCGGCCTCGTCGATGTGCCGGCCCTTCCAGACCTTCTTCTCGAGGTTGGCCAGCTCGCCCGTCTCGCCGGCCAGCTCAAGAGCGAAGAAGCGCGGCGGGCGATACGGGAACGCAGCCTGCTGATAGCGGTCGAACTCCGCCTGCAGCTTCCGCAGCCCGCCGTAGCTGTCCGGCAGGATCTGACTCGCGGAATCCTGGGTGGTTGGTCGGTTCATTGGAGTGGTTCCGGGTTTTACGGCTCCGTCCAAACTAGTGAAAAACGGCGCCGAGGGCCCATATTGTCACCCATGAGCGACTCATCTGCAGGGACGGGGGGGGCGGCGGTTCGCATCGGCATCGTTTCGGTGTCGGACCGGGCCTCGCGGGGAGAGTACGAAGACAGGGGCGGACCCGCGGTGCAGACGTATCTGGACAGGGTGCTCGCGACGCGGTGGCAGATGGTGGGGCGGGTCATCCCCGACGAGGAGGACCTGGTCCGCGCCACGCTGGTCGAACTGGTGGATGAGGAGCGATGCTGTCTGGTCGTGACGACGGGGGGGACGGGCCCGGCGCCGCGCGACATCACCCCGGAGGCGACCGCCGCCGTGCTGGACAAGGAGCTGGCCGGATTCGGCGAGGCCATGCGTGCCGTATCGCGGCCACACGTCCCGACCGCGATCCTCTCGCGCCAGATGGCGGGCGTGCGGGGCTCGTCGCTGATCATCAACCTGCCGGGCTCGCCCAAGGCCGTACGCGAATGCCTGGACGCCGTGTTCGCGGCGGTGCCCGACTGCGTGGACCTCATCGGGGGGCCGTATCTGGAGACGGATCCGGAGTGGGTGAAGGCGCATCGGCCGCACTGAGTCGCGCGTCTTGACTTGCGAACCGCGTCCGGCGACGATTAAGGGCTGGACCGTTCGTCCTTTCGGGGCGGACCCGCAGGGCGCCGCCAGGAGGCGCGACGACCGTCGAACCCAATTGCAGAGAAGCACTGAATGGCCAAGAAGGGCAAACTGGAAAGGAACGACCGGCGGGCTGAGCTGGTCGAGAAGTACGCCAAGCGGCGACTCGAACTCACGAAGATCATGAAGAGCGCCGAGGCCTCCCCCGACGAGAAGCGCGACGCGATGGCCAATCTACAGGCCCTTCCACGCGATTCATCGTCCGTCCGCTACCGCAACCGCTGCCAGATGTCGGGGCGCCCGCGGGGCTTCCTCCGCAAGTTCGGCCTTTCCAGGATCGCTTTCCGCGACATGTCGCTGCACGGGTTTATTCCGGGGGTGCGGAAGTCGTCCTGGTAGGGGCCCTCACGTAGCGGCCGAGCTGGTCGACCAGTTACGGGACGCCAGATCACGGATGGCCGCTTTCGACACCCCGCTGACCGCGCACGCCGGGATCGAGGTGCCACTGATCTGCGGCGCCATGTACCCGTGCAGCAACCCGGAACTCGTGGCCGCGGCGTCGGAGGCGGGTGGCATCGGGATCCTGCAGCCTCTGAGCCTGACGTACGTGCACGGCTACGACTTCCGCGAGGGGCTGCGCTACATGCGGCGGCTGACGTCCAGGCCGATCGGGATGAACGCGCTGATCGAGAAGGGGTCGAAGCGCTACCACGAACGCATGATCGAGTGGGTCGACATCGCGCTGGACGAGGGTGTGCGCTTCTTCGTGACCTCGCTGGGCAAGCCACGCTGGGTGGTGGACCGGGTTGCGCCGCACGGCGGCGTGGTCTACCACGACGTGACCGAGCGGAAGTGGGCGCTCAAGGGACTCGAGTCGGGCGTGCATGGGCTGATCGGCGTGAATCGCAGGGCCGGAGGGCACGCGGGGCCAAGGGCGGTCGAGGCGCTGATCGATGAAGTGGGGGATCTTGGCGTCCCCGTTGTGTGCGCGGGGGGCGTGGGGTCGCCCGCGGAATTCGTCCGCGCGCTCGAACTGGGCTATGCGGGCGTGCAGCTGGGCACGCGCTTCATCGCCACGCACGAGTGCACGGCCTCCGATGCCTACAAGCGGGCGATCCTGGAGGCCCGCGAAGAGGATGTGGTTCTGTCGGAGAAGCTCACGGGCGTGCCGGTTTCGGTGCTCAATACACCGCACATCCAGCGCATGGGGCTGCGCGCTGGTCCGATCACGAAACGCCTGCTGAGAAACAACCGCACCAAGCACTGGATGCGGCTCTTCTACGCCGTCAAGTCATTCCGGCAGCTGAAGCGGTCGCTCCAACGCGAGGACCGGGAGCTGTGGCAGGCGGGGAAGAGCGTTGCCGGGATTGCGGAGGTGGAGGCGACCGGGGACATCGTGCGGCGGTACGCGGCGGCGCTGGCAACTTCACACGATCGCCAGGCTGCGCCGACGACCGGTTGATCGAGCTTATCGGCGGGAGGGTAGAGTGCCGCGGCCGGACTTGCCGTCAGCCTTCGTATCGTCCGGATCGACCACAACGGTCGTGGTGTCGTACAGCTCGAAACGCCTCGACACAGGGATGATCTGGTTCGCCACCCGTACCATAGGCTCTTCCACAAAGCCGTCCGCGGGTTCGAGCGCATCCTCCGTGTAGCGGCTGCCCGGATTCCACAGGATCCACTCGCCGATCCCGACGTCGTAGGTGGCCTGGATCTGCGCGCGCACTTCGGGTGCGTCGTACCGCGGCGGACCCAGGTCGAAGTCCTGCAGCCAGGGCCGCGTGGTACCGGCATCGGGTATGACCGCCGACCGGTCGAGCGCGTCCTCGAGCGCGGCCCGCACGATCTCGTATGGGTGTGCATTCGGCTCGTCGAAGCCGAAGCTGCCCTTCCAGTAGTGGCTCGGATAGATCATGGGGAGCGCCACATCGACAACATCGATGAACGATTCCCACACCTGGCCGATTCCAACGTCGCGGCTGAACGAGGTCGTCACGCCGAAGACGTCAGCGGTCACCTGCACATCCAGGTCCGACAGCGCATCGCGGCTGTAGGCGAGGAACTCGCGAATGGCGTCACGCCGCTCGCGACCGTCGCTGCCGGGGAAATGCGCGCGATTCATGGCGGACTGGGGAGCATCCGGGAACCGCACATAGTCCCACTGAATCTCCGGAAAGCCGATCTCGGCGACCTCGCGCGCGATGGCGACGTGGTAGTCCCAGACATCGCGATTGAAGGGGTTCAGCCAGACGATGCCCTTGTCGTCGCTCCAGGGGCCTCCCGCCGTGTCCTGCACGGCAAGGTCGGGACGCGCCGCCGCGATGAGCGGATCCTTCACGATGACGATGCGCGCGATCGGGTAGACGCCGGCCTTCTCGAGGCGGTCGAGCAGCACGCGCAGATTCGGGATCCGGATCTCGTCGACTGCTCCGATCTCGATCGCCAGCGGCACCTCGGTGGGATGGCTGACGAAGCCCGTGGCATCCTTGATGTCGACAACGAAGGAGTTGATCTCGGTACGCTGCGCCAGGGCGGCCAGGGCGGTGATTCGCCTCCGCGAGCCGGCCGACCAGGCGTTTACGTAGAGCCCGCGAACGCTGTCGGGACGGGGAAAGTCGAAGACACGGCCCGGGCCATACGGGTCGGGCTCTTCCGGAATCGCCGGTTCAGGCTGCGCGGCTACAGGGGCAACGCCGGCGTCTCCGGGATCGACTGGGGCAACCTCAGCGCCATCGGTGCGCGGGTCAGCCGGCGCAGTGGCTTCGGTCTGCGCTGGCGATGCGGAAGATGCATCCTCCACGCTCGAGTCGGCGGTCCCGGATTCAGGGCCGCTGTCGGCAGTGCAAGCAACCGCGAGAACCGCGGCGAGCATTACCGGCGATACACGTTTCATGGCCCAATATAGCAGAAACCGGTTCCGCCGTCCGCCCGCCGAGTCTGCTCCAGCCCCCAAACCGATTTCCACCGGCAACCGGGCGGCGCTATCTTGTGGGCCGCGCCGGCCTGCGCCGGCATCGGGGGGCCATAGCTCAGCTGGGAGAGCGCTGGCTTTGCAAGCCAGAGGTCACCGGTTCGATCCCGGTTGGCTCCATTCACCGCAGACGCTCGTCATCAGCAGGACACCGGACCATGAACCGTTGCGCGCGGCACCTCCGTTTTATCCTTCTCGCCTGTCTGGCGGCCGGATGCACCGACGCCTCCGAACCCTCCGACGCCGGGCTCGTCTCCGAGTTCGGCCGTTACGAAGGCTACTCCGAACCCATCTACGACAGTTGGGTCAACACCTCGCAGTACGTCGAGATGCGGGATGGAGTCAGGCTGGCGGTTGACGTCACCTTCCCCGCCATCGGCGACGAGGCCGCACAGGGTCGGTTCCCGGTGGTGTGGACGCACTCGCGCTACCATCGCAACCCGGGGCAGCTGTTGCAGTTCTTCGCGCCCGAAGGCGCCGAGGTGCCCGAGATCAACTCGATGGTCGACGGCGACGCGGCGTTGCAGCTCCTGGTGAAGCACGGCTACGTCGTGGCGGCGGTCCAGGTGCGCGGTGGCGGCGCCTCGTTCGGGACCTACCAGGGACTGTTTTCGGAGGCCGAGACCGACGACGCGCGCGAGATGATCGAGTGGTTCGCCACCCAGCCATGGAGCGACGGCAACGTGGGGATGTACGGCGGCTCCTATCTCGGCATGACCCAGTACATGGCCGCCTCCGAGATGCACTCCGCGCTCAAGGCCATCTTTCCGAACGTGGCCGGGCTCGACATGTACGACCAGCTCTACCCGGGAGGCGTCTACCGCAAGGACATGATCGACCACTGGGGTGGCCTGACCCGCAATCTGGACATCGACTGGGCCGCGCCTCCCGTCGACGAAGACACCGACGGATCGCTGCTGCGCGCGGCCATCGCCGAGCACGAGGACAACTGGGACGTGTCGGTCGAGTACGCCGCGGGTCGGTTCCGCGATCACGACATCCCGACCCTGACCTGGGCCGAGCACGGCGTCTCGGGCGTCCTCGACGAGGTGCAGGAGGCCCGGGTAGCGGCGTACCACTGGAACGGCTGGTACGACATCTTCGTCCTCGATGCTGTCCTCCTGTGGGCCAACTACCAGGGTCCCCAGAAGCTCGGTATCGGCGCGTGGTCACACGCGGGCATGCCCGACAGCCTGCTGATGGCCGAGAGCGCGCGCCTGACAGCGGTCGAGCAACACCGCTGGTTCGACTACTGGCTGAAGGGGATCGACAACGGAATCATGGACGAGCCCCCCATCCACTACGCCGTCATGAACGATCCGGGGGATTGGAACTGGACTTCGGCGCACGACTGGCCGCCTGCCGCAGCGGAGGAGATCACCTGGTACCTGGCCGGGGGGCCTTCGGGAAGCGTCGAGTCGGTCAACGACGGTGCACTGTCCTCCAACGCACCCGCGGTTGGCGACGCGATGGACAGGTACAACGTGGATCTCACCACTACCACCGGTACCACTACCCGCTGGGACAACGCCGTGGGTGGCGCCCCTTTGATGATCTACCCCGACCTGGCGCCCAACGACGCCAAGGCGCTCACCTACACAACCGCTCCGCTGGAGGCCGACCTGAACGTCACCGGACACCCCGTGGTGACGTTGTGGGTGTCGTCATCGACCCGCGATGCTGACGTGATCGTGCTTCTCGAAGAGGTCGATGCCGCCGGTGTCTCCCACTACATCTCGGAGGGAGTGCTGAGGGCGTCGCATCGCGGACTCGCCGAAGCTCCCTGGGACAATCTGGGGCTACCGTTCCAGCGCAGTTTTGCCGAGGACGTGGAGCCGCTGCCGGACGGTGAGCCGGGCGAACTGGTCATGGATCTCCAACCCACGTCCACCGTCTTCAACGCCGGCCACCGGATCCGGGTGACGATCATGGGCGCCGACGCGGACAACATCGAACTGCCCTCGGTCGCACCGACGATCCAGGTTCACCGCACGGCCGCCCATCCCTCCAGGATCGTCCTGCCGGTGGTTCACTGACGGGCACGAGCAGGCCTGCGGACACCAGCACGGGCGATTCGGGCCGCGCCCGCTAGAACCGATACGTGTAGTTGGCCTTGATCGCGCTGCCCCGCGACAGGGTGATCAGGTCGCGGTCGTTGAGGATGTCGAGGCCCAGGTTGCGCCAGTTGTGCGTATAGACCAGGAAAACATCGTTGCCCGGCCTCACGATCCAGCGCAGCCGTGCGAACAGCCCCACGATGTCGCTGTCGTTGTCGTAGCGGATCTGATTAGTCATGCTGATCCACTGGTTCGGGTTCCACTCACCCTCGATCTCGTAGACGTCGGCGGTGAAGTCTCCCCGGGGGAGCGACACGGCGTTGTGCTCGAAGTTGGTGGAGATGCTCACTCCGGGGTTCGGCCGGAAAGAGGCTCGAGCGTTCATGCGCGTCCTGTCGCCGTCCCAGAACCCCCCGCGATTGATCCCGCCGAACATCGACACCCGGCGATGCCCGGCGGTGCGAGCCTGCAACCCCCATTCCCACGTCGTGTAATCACCCGGGAGAATGTCGATCCCGTCGCTCACCTCGTACCCGTAGTCCAGGTATTCGCGGACGCGGGTCGCCTCGATCTCGATGTTGTCCCCGCTCTCGAAATCGATCCCGAAGATGTCGAACTGCCACTCGCGCTCCTCGAGCACGCCGGTGTCGATGTTGGTGAGATTGCGGAACTGGACCGCGAAGTCGAACTGCCGGATCCAGTCGATGCTCTCGGGCCGCGGTGCCCATCCCATGCGCGGCTCCACCCTGCGGAAGCCGTTGCGGGGCACGAAGCCCAGAGAGGGGCTGTAGTCGTCGCCGAACTCGCGGTAGGAAATGTGCGCCGTCCAGATGTCGTTCGGGAAATTCACGCGCAGCCCGCGCGCGGTCAGGTCGTTGAGCGACCGGTCGATTGTGGCGTCCGGGTTGGAGTTCCAGACCCAGAACGCTTCCATCTCCAGGCGCTTGTCGCCGAAGAAGTGCCGTGTGCTGAGTTGGGCATCGATTCCAGCCGTGTGTCCGTCGGCCACCACGAGGCCATCGAGGCTGGGTGCGGCGGCCCGGCGGGTGTAGATCGCGCCGATGCTCGACTGCTCGAAGATCGAGCGCTTGACCCGCGCCACGGTGAAGGTCTCCCTCGGAATGCTCAGGTCGGCCGCGCTGCCCTCGTCGAAGTAGGAGTGCGCGGCGGTGCCGATCTGGTAGAAGCCGAGTTCGTACTTCCCCGCCTGGCCGGTCAGCCGAGTGCCGTACTGGATGGGGATCTGCTGACCCGAGCTGAGTCCGATCCGGCGCGAAAAGAAGGGTGTGGGGCTGCTGCGCGGAGCGAACGTGAATACGCCGGAGCCCTCGAGAAAGAAGTCGCGGCGTTCCCGAAAGCGCTGCGGAAACCGTGTCAGATTGACACGGCGCTCGTCGCTCTCAACCTCGGCGAAGTCGGTATTCACGCTTGCCGAGGCGCGCAGGCTCGATGTGAGGCTGTAGTTGACGTCGAGGCTGACATCGCTGGGGAAGGTCGTCGGGTCGGTGTTGTCCGGGACGTTCTTCCAGGTCGTCACCGCTGACGGCCGCGCCTCCAGTCCAAGGCCTTGTGAAAGATTTCTCAAGCCTGTCACACGGCCTGCGTAGACCGGGCGAAAGAGTCCTTCGTTGCGCCGATAGCCCCGCCAGAGGATCTCTTCGTTCCGGTGACGGATCGTGCGCTGGAAGTTGATCCCCCAGCTGTCCAGTTCGGGGTTGAAGTTGAGCGTTCTGAACGGGATGCGGATCTCTGCCGACCAGCCGTCCTCGCGCAGAGCCGTACGGGCCTCCCAGATGCCGTCCCAGGCCTTGCCGGCGCCACCGCCCCCCCCGCCGCCGCCACCACCACCGCCTCCTCCACCACCGCCGGTCAGGATCCCATCCCCCATCAGTCCGGCCGGGTTGATTTCGAAGAAGTACCCGGTGCGCCCGTCCTGGAAGGTGTCGAGGATCCACATGAAGCGGTCGTCGGTCCGCAGACTGGCGTCCCGCTGCCGCTGGTAGGCCAGGATGTCGGCGGGGTCCCCGTAGAGGACGGCGCTGATGTAGAGGTTGTCCTGATCGAAGACCACGCGGACTTCGGTGCGCTCGGAAGGGACGCCCCCCTCGACCGGCTCCTGCTGGGTGAAATCGGTGATGGGCGCGGCGCTCTGCCATATCGCCTCGTCGAGACGGCCGTCGAGGTCGATGTCCACCGCCTCGGGCAACGGTGCCGCGACCAGTTCTGTCGATGCCCCGTTGTCGCCGTTGGACGCCTGGGCGTGGAGATTGCCGGCCGGCGCCGACAGCAATCCTGCAAGGAACGCAGCGGCCGGCATCCCGGCTCCGCGGAAAGGCGTCGATCTCATTCCAATTGTGCTCCTCGGCCTCGGCAGGATGTCTGCAGTGACGCACCCTGGCGGGGAAGAATCTTGACACTGCTCTCGGGGAAAAGACACGCGGGGCCCGGGCTTTGTTGGCCCGGCGTTGTGCGATCGGCCGCCAGCGCTAACTTTTCCCGCTCGGCGGTTGTCGCTGTCAGGCAGGGGGCGCAATGCGGGCCGCCGGTCGCGAACCACGGTTCCCCCATGTAGAAACGAGTAGATCATGTTCCGGAAACACACAGTGTTCCTCGCCGCTGGCCTAATGGTCGTGCCATCGGTCGGCTGTGGCGGCAGCGACGATGCGGCCGAGTCTGAACCCGCGGCCGCGGAGTCCATGGAAGCCATGGATGAGATGGGTGCAGCCGGCGCAACGGCCGCCCTCATTAACCCCAACCTGGCAACAGACGCCGAACTCATGTCGGTCCCGGGGATGACGGCCGAGGCATCGATGGCGGTTGTCGGCGGCCGGCCCCACCTGAGCGTTGCGGATCTGCATGCGGTGCTGTCGGGGGCGCTCGGCGAAGAGGGTGCGGTCGCGGCCTACGATGCGTTCTGGCTGCCGATCAACCTGAACGACGTGACCACCGACGAGATCCTGCTGATTCCCGGCGTCGGGGATCGGATGGCGCACGAGTTCGAGGAATACCGCCCGTACGTCGACATGGACGAATTCCGCAGGGAGATCGGGAAGTACGTGGATGAGGACGAGGTGGAGCGGCTCGCGCGGTACGTGTACGTCCCCATCGATCTGAACGCCGCGACGCGCGAGGCGATCATGGCGGTTCCGGGAATGACCGAGCGCATGGCGCACGAGTTCGAGGAATACCGTCCGTACACGGATCTGGACCAGTTCCGCGCCGAAATCGGGAAGTACGTGGACGAGGACGAGGTCGCGCGGTTCGAGCGCTACGTCACCTTGAACTGAGGCGGGGAATGAGGGCGCGCGGCCGCCGCGCGGAGGGGCGGCTGGCGTTTGACGCCGGCGCGGCCGGGCGGATGTCGTCCGGGGCGCGACCGGCGGCGCGGGCATGATCCGGGAAGTCGTCTTCCGGCTGCACCTGTCGGTGGCGGTGGCGGCGGGGGTGGTGATCCTCATGATGGCGGCGACGGGGGTCATCCTGTCGCTGGAGGAGACAGTCACGGGGATCGCCGAGCGGCGGTACTTCGTGGATGCGGCGTACGGCTCGCCCCGGCTGGCGCCGGAGGAGGTCGTGGCCGCGGTGGGTTTCGAGGCGACATCGCTGCGGTATCGCGCGAACCCCCGCGCCCCCGTGCGGGTCCACCAGGGGCGGGATGGCCATGCGTACGTCGATCCCTATACGGGTGAAGTGCTGGGCGAGGGCCCAGGTGGCCTGGAGCGCTTCTTCGAGGGCGTCCACGACTGGCACCGCTGGTTCAATGTGTCGGACGGGTCGGTTCGACGGGCGCGCGCGGTCACGGGAGCGGTGAACGTTGCGTTCCTCTTCCTCCTGTTGACCGGGCCGCTGCTGTGGTTCCCGCGCCGCCTGACGAGGAAGGCGCTTGCGAATGCGCTGCTCATTCGTCCCGGGGCCAAGGGGGCGTGGCGTGATCTGAGCTGGCACCAGGTGGTCGGGATCTGGTCGGCGGTGCCGCTGCTGTTGATCGCGGCGAGCGGCGTCACGACTTCCTATCCGGCGGTGGGGGACCGGGTGTATCCGGTGGTGGGGGCGGTGGTGCCGGTGGAGGCGTGGCCCGGTGGGGTGGGGGGGGTGGCCGGCGAGGCGACGCGCGCTGTGGCCGGTGCGGGTGACGCGGGCGGCGGTGCCGGCGAGGGCGCCGTGCCCGACGAGGGTGGCGAGGGTGGCAGTGCCGGCGGCCTCGGAGCCGTGCTCGCGACGGCCGAGGCGTGGGCGCCGGGGTGGCGGGCCATGATTCTGACCCTGCCGCGCCCCGGGGCCGGCGAGGTGAGGGTCGAGGTGCAGGGGGGGCGAGCCGGGCAGCCCCAGATGACCGGCTACCTGACCGTCGATGCGGCGACCGGCGCTGTGCGCGAATGGGAGTCCTTCGCCGATGACACCCCGGGCCGACGCGCCCAGCAGTTCCTCCGCTTCGCGCACACCGGGGAGTACTGGGGGCTGGCTGGCCAGCTGCTGGCGGGCCTGTTCACGCTGGCCGCCACCGTGATGGTATGGACGGGGCTGTCGCTCGCAGTGCGGCGGGCTCGGCGATTCGTGTGGGTCCGGCGGTCATCGCGGGGCAGCGCCGACTGAATGCGCGGGCTGTGGGCGGCCCGCTCCTGCGTCGCCGATCCGCGGGTTCGGCAAGGCAGCGCCGCCGCGGCGCGCGGGATCAGAACGAATCCGGATACCGAAAGGGCAGCACCGTAGTCGGCCGCGTCGACTCGTAGTGGATCAGGACATCGAACCACTCGGCGGCGGGCAGCCGATTCCAGTACCGGGCGGGAGTGTCCGGGTTGTAGCAGCAGCCGATCGTGCGGAATTGGCGCTGGCTGGAAAGCCAGGCGGCTCCAGCCGTGCCGGCGTCCCGGTTGCGGAGGTCCAGGAAGTAGCGCGGGGCGCTGGCGGACGACAGGTAGTGTTCGTATGACAGGGGCTGTACATCGTCGAGAATCATCTGGTCCAGACCGAGGTAGCTCGAGCCGCGCTGGCGCACGCCGGTGAAGGTGCCGAGTTCGTGCGTGAAACCGAGAACGACCATCGCCTCGCCGTACGTCTGCCGCAGGTACCATCCCTGGGCGCCCGGCTGCGTGGAAACGTGGAAATTGTGGGCCCAGAGAACCATCCGCGCGTCTCGGCCCAACTGGCGCTGGAGCCAGACGGTGTTCTCGGCCATCGACTCATCGCGACTCTGCTCGTCGGAGATCATCAGGTGGTATTGAATGGCGACCCGCATGCTCTGTAGAGCCAGCGCGAACGCGTCCTCGCCGGAGATCGCCTCGTAGTCGCTCTGGCTGTCCAGGAGCAGGTCGCGCGCCTCGTTGAGCGACACCCCGCAGGAAGTGCGGTAGTCCGCCGTCTGCGCACGGTAGTCGGGATCGGGTGTACGCCCGGACGGATTGTTGGCAAAGCGGTTGAGGCAGTCGAGCATGGCCGCCACCGAGTCGGTCCGCGCCGTGTCCACTTCACTGACGTACTCCAGCACATTGTGCAGCGCCATCCCGGGCGCCTGCATGTCGAAGCCGTAGAAGCCCACGTTGCCGCCGGCCTCGTTGTGCGAGCGCATCCACTCGATCATCTCGAGCACCGACTCGGTGTTCCAGGTCCAGAAATACAGCCCCGAAAGGAACTCGGCGGGGTCGCCCTCGCCGGTGCGGACGTAGGCGTCCAGGCGGTTGGATTCGGGCCAGGTCGCCTCGATCGCGAAGGCGTCGAAGTCCATCTCCTCGACGAGGAAGCGGAGGATGCGCGCCTTCATCTCGAAGAAATCGCGGGTCCCGTGGGTGTTCTCGCCCAGCGACACGATGCGCGCGTCGCCGACGAGGTCGCGCACGAACTCGATGTCGTCGTGGGGCAGGGAGAGGTGGGAGCCGTTGAAGGGGACCGAGTGACTCTCGATCCAGGCGGTGGCTTCCGCCGGGATGGGGGGTGGTTCGGGGTCGGGGGGCTCGACGACCGGCTCCGTCGTATCGCCGCCGCACGCCGCGCAGGCAAGGAACAGGATCGCGAGCCTGTTGACTGCGCCCATGGGACTGGCGCGAACCGGCCGCGGCAGCGAAGACGTCATGCGGATCGACCCCCTGGTGACTACGTGCCGTAGAAGATCTCGCTGAACTCAAGGGCGCCGCCTTCGGATATAGTTGCGCGCTGCGTATACCCGACCTCCCCGTCGAAGGCGACCAGGAGGGTCACCTGTGCAACCTCGGAGCTGTGGTTGGTCAATTTGACGTAAAACCTGTGTATGCCCTCGATGTCGTAATCCATCGCAAAGTCGGGCTGTACAAAGGACGTATCCGACTGAACCAGCACGGTGTACCTGGCACCCTGGTCGATGTTCGCCACCCTCTCGAAGTTGTCGGAAACCACCAGTTCCAGCGGCTCCGGCGAGCTGCCCGTGATCTCCACGCGCGCCGTGTTCGGCAGCTCCTGGTCGTCGTCAAGGATGTTGCAGCTCGCGAGACCTGCGGCCGGCACCGCGGTGGCCAGGGCAAGGACGGCAAGGCGCAGGCGCCCGATCGAGCGCAACCCAAGCCGGGAGAGGTTCACGAAGGGCGAGCCACGAGGGGGCGCGGCGGTCGCCATCTCCGCCGCGCCCCCTCCTGTCAAGCGCTCAAACACGCTCGTTCACCATCACGCGGGCGATCAACCCGGCTTGGTGAGGTTGGGGTTTCCTTCATACTCCTCGAGCGGGAGCGGGAAGCATGTCGCGTCCCCGTAGGAGCCCCACTCGGTCGTCGGGTGGGTTCCCGACGGGAAGAAGTCACCCACACCCTGGTTCTTCCAGCGTCGCAGGTCGCCGAGACGGAAGCCGCCCAGGTACATGTCACGGCCCCGCTGATCACGGAGTTCGGCCATCAGGTCACCGCCGGAGAGGTCGACCGCCTCCTGATTGCCCGCAGCCCGCCTGGCGTTCACGAAGTCCAGTGTGGATCCGGCCGGACCCATGCCGTCAGGCCCTGCCGCCTCGTAATAGTGGTGCATCGCCTCGATCCCGGAAGCCATCTTGATGTCCGTGCCCCTCTCGTAGAATGGAGGCGACCCGCCGTCCGCCTGCGCTTTCCCGTTGTATCCGCTGAACGGCAGCGATTGATACGGCTTGTACAGTCGGGTGAGACGGTTGTGGCCCAGGGACCAGCTCGGGGTGTGCTGCACCCGCGGGTCGGTCTGGCTGGCGACGATGTCCTGAGTTCCGAACTCCCCGTTCAGGAAGTTCGGGTGCACGCCGAGCGAGTGGTTGCCGCCGTTGATCCTGCCCCACAGCACGAGGTCAGTTCCGCCGGACGAAGTCTGTTCGTATTCCACCCAGTGGACGAAATCGGCGGGAACATCGCCGGCGTACTGCATCACCTGGCTGTGGTTGCCCAGGTTGAGGTGCGCCCGGGCAAGGCCCACACGGGCAAGGTTCACGAGATCCTGACGCCCGGCGGCGCCGGCCACCTGCATGCCCTCCTCGAAGCGGGACAGGCCACGCTCATAGACCTGCGCCTGCGACGAGATGCTCTCTGCCACATCGAAGACGGCCTCGCACATCGCGTCGCCCAGAATGATGTGGGAATAGCCAGCGTAGATCAGCGCGATGGCCATGCGCTCATCCGCCGCCGGGTTGTCGATCAGGGTGCGGAACCGTCCTGCGGCGCTGTCCGCCATCACGCGTGCGGCGCTGATTTGCGAGAACATGTTGTCGGGGTCGCCCTCGTCGAACCGAACCAGCCTCTGGCTCAGCCGCGCGGTCGATTCCCAGTTGATCCCGGTGATCTGCTCGTCGGTGAACATGCTGCCCCGCCAGATGAACGGGTCGTCGAACATGGCCGAGAACTCGCCGATCACACTGTTGGCGAGCACGTCGACCAGGAGCGCGTCGTTCAGCGCGTCCTCGGAGATACGTTCGGGGTTGTTCGCTATCAGAAGTTCGTCGAGGGTGTCGCATCCGGCGACCGGACCAACGACGGTCAACGCGGCCAGCAGCCGCAGCGTCTTGCTGAATCTAGTCATTTGCTTCCTCCTCTCAGAACTGCAGGGCGATTGATGCCGACACCCTGCGGGTCATCGGCGTGGACGCGTAGTCGAGTTCACTGAACTCGCGTGTACTGTAGAAGGTGACTTCCGGATCGGAAGTGCCTCCGTACTTGGTCCACATCCAGATGTTCCGGCCCGATAGCGTCACCGTCGCGCGGTCTGCGCGGAAGGCGTTGCTCATGTTGGCCGGCAACGTATAGCTCAGCGCGATCTCCCGGAACTTCAGGAAGTCCGCCGGGAACAGGTGCGTCTTGGTCTGACGGCTGCGCCACACCAGGACTTCGACCGGATCGGCGGCGGGGTTGTTCACCTCCCAGCTGTTGCGATCGATCCGGTTCCTGATCGAGCAGATCGCGCACCACTGGTGGTGGCCGCCCTTGTAGTCGAACTGGGCGAAGACCCGCAGGTTGCCCATCAGCGTGAAGGTGTTGGAGAACGCAATCTCCCGCGTAGGCAACTGCGGTCCCACGTACACCTCGTTGTCGTAGTCGACGGTCACGCCACCGCTTGGAGTCAGAACGGGGTTGCCGCTCGCATCCCGCACAACGTCGACAGACCAGTACCCGCCCAGCGGGTAGCCCTCGATGTGCTTGTGCACCTGGGCGAACGCCCCGAAGGAGATGTCTTCGAGTGCGCCACCGAAGGAGACGAGTTCGTTCGAGTTGGTGTAGAGTGACACGCTCGCGTCCCACTGAAGATTGCGCGTGTAGATCGGGGATCCGGTGAGCAGCACCTCGAATCCGCTGTTCGCGATCTCGCCGATGTTCACGAAGTGGCTGCCGCTGAACCCGCTCGAGGGCGGATCCGGCACCGAGATCAGCGCATCGGTCGTGCGCTGGTTGTAGTACGTGACTTCAAGAGCGGCGCGACCATCCATGAGCGACGCATCAAAGCCGAGCTCGATCTCGGTACCGGTCTCGGCCTTCAGGTCGGGATTCCCGTACGAGGCGGTCGAGAGCTGGTTCACAGCCATATCGCTGATCACGGTCACGTCCGGCGCAAAGGCCCGGTCCGCGGTGAAGGGAGCCGGTGCCTTGCCTGCCTGGCCCCAGGCGCCCCGGAGCTTCATCTCGTCCACGTACGGCAGACTGAAGAAATCCTCGTCCGAGATGATGTAGGACAGCGAGGCCTTCGGATACACCACAAGCGAAAAGTCGTTGCCGAACGCCGAGTTGTCGTCGACCCGCACGGCCACCGTGCCGTACAGGCGATCTCGCCAGGCTGCCTGTTCCTGCACGTACACCCCTAGAGAGGTCTGCTCGATGAACCCCTGTGAAGCCAGCGTCGTCGCCGCGGTCCCGATGAGGTTCAGGTTGTTGGCCACGAACCCCTGACCCTCTACGTAGTGGGACGAGAACTGCTCCCTCACCAGCTGCGCCCCGAAAGACAGCGACGAGGTGAGGTCATCGGTTATGTCGGTCCCGATCGTACCTGCGTAGTCGGCCGTCCACGAGTGGTCGACCGGCAGTTCGCGCTGAACCCGGCCGGCGGCGGCCGTGGCCCCCCACGGTTGGGCACCGGTGGTGTCGATCTCGTAGATCTCGGAGTTCGTTCGGTCCTGCTTGTCCATCCCCAGCGTCAGCCGGTTCGTGAACCAGTCCCACGGCTGGTAGTTGGCCGTCATCGCGATGGTGGTACGCTCGGCCTCGGTCTGATTGTCATACTGGTTGGCCAGCGTGGGTCCGAAGCCCCGGAATCCCTCTTCCCATGGCGCGGATGATCCCGGCCGTCCCCTGAACCCGTTCCGCAGAATCGAGTTCGAGGAGTTGTTCGCAAACGGCATTTGCACGTGGGTACGCGCGTACCCGACGTTGACGGTCGTCGAGAACCTCTCGGTGGGCGTGAACCCGAAGTTCGCGCGCCCCGAGGTCCGGTTGGAGAAGTTGTTGTAGTAGACGCCCTCTTCGCCGCTCTTCTCGAACGAGAGGTAGTAGTTGAAGGCTTCACCCCCGCCGCGGGCGGAGAGGTTGAAGGCGCTGAGATCGGCGTACTCGTCCGGCCCGCCTTCGTTCTGGCGAAGCGCAATCGGATGACGCTTCACCGGGTCATCCTCCAACACCGTGTTTTCCGCCACGCCCGCGCACCCCGGGTAGATGGCGGGGGTGCCGATGTTGGACGCGGTGCACCTCCAGTAGTTCGTCGGAGTGTTGAGCGCCCACTCGTTGTAGCCGGTCTCGAAGGAAGCGTTCCACACCAGTCCGGATCCGGCACGACCCTTCTTGGTGATGATCTGGATGACGCCGCCGGCCGCATCGGCTCCGTAGAGCGTCGAGGCTGCCGGGCCCTTGATCGTCTCGACCGACTCGATGTCGTTCGGGTTCAGGAAGTCGAGGGCGTCGGTACCCTGCGCGCCGCCCCAGCCCACGTCGAGGCCTCCCTGCGTGCCCGACTTCATGCGAACTCCGTCGACATACACGACGGGTGCCAGCCCCGCCGCGAGGGAACCGGCTCCCCGGATGCGAAGCTTGGAACTCGCGCCCGCCTGACCGGAGTTGGCGACCAGCGTCAATCCGGGAGTCCGGGCGGTCAGCAGCTCCTGCACGTTGCTGATCGGCGCGATCCCCACGATCTCGGCAGCATCGATGGTCGAAACCGTGTTCCCGATCGACCGTGCCTGCGTCTCCTGGGCGGTTCCGGTGACCACGATCTGGTCAAGCTGGAGCGCGGCCTGAGCGAGTTCGAAGTCGAGCACTGCAGCCTCGCCGCTGGTGACCGTGACCGTCTGCGTCGCGGTACCGAACCCGATGAACTGCACCCGCACCTCGTGGTCGCCGACCGGGACGTTGAGGACCAGATACTGGCCGGAGGTGTTGGTCAGGCCACCCTGGCGCGTGTCGACAATCTCGATCTGGGCGCCTCCAACCGCCCTCTGGGTGATCGCGTCGACCACCTGCCCCCTTATCGAGCCCGTCTGGGCCTCGAGAGCGGAGGGCAGAGCGAGGGCAAGCGTCGCCAGAGCGGCGACCCCCCAACCGCTACGCGGTGCTCTGTTCTTGCCTTGTTCCATGGCGCTTCTCCTATGGAATGGAGTTATGGATGCCAGAGTGCATACACACTGGCGCGGGGTGCAATCTCGCAACTCCCGCTCTATCATGGTTACGAGACACAATACCACGTACGCAACGGTCTGGCGAACATTGCGTACAATTCGGTGTCGAGGGGGTTCACGTCAGGGCCGGAGGGGTGCAAATGCAGTGGACCTGGCGCCAACGGATGCAGTGCATGGCGATGGCTGCGCTGTCCGTATTCTGTGGAGTGCCGTCGGTCGGCATGGCTCAGGCCGGCGCGTCCCTGTCCGGGCGTGTCGTGGATGAGGCAACCGGTGCGCCCGTAGCCGATGTGGAAGTATGGATCGACGGTGTGGGAACACGAGTCACGGAAGCCGACGGTTCCTTCTCGTTTGAAAGCGTACCACAGGGCGATTGGGTGCTCACGGTCCGCCATGTGGCGTTCGGGGCGCACTGGCAGGAGGTGGAAGCAGGTGAAGAGCCCCTCAGTCTGACGATCCGGCTGACCCAAACCGGCATCACCCTGGCACCGCTCGTGGTCGAAGCCACGAGCCGTGAGGGACGGGAGCGCCGGGCGGCGGGCCGCCAGTTGAACCGGGTCTCGCGCGAGGAGATCCGGCGATACGAGGAGACATCGATGACCCTCGTCGATCTTCTCACCGCGCAGGTTCCCGGCGTTCGGATCACGCGGAGCGGCGTCGTCGGTCAGCCTACCTGCCTGGAGTTTCGAGGCGCGCGTTCCGGCAACTTCATTCGCGGTCTGAGCAGCAGCGATCCCGGGTGCAACTCCCCCGAGGTCTACCTCGACGGCGTGCTCGTCCGAAATCCGGCCACGCTATATGCCACCCTTCCGATCGAGACGATCGAGAATATCGAGGTGGTGCAGCCGTCGGAAGCGGGCGCACGCTTCGGGACAGGGTCCCTCTGGGGGGCGCTGATCATCGAAACGCGCAGGCCCGGGCGGGATCCGGACGCAGCACCAATGCGGCGCGTATATGGTCCGCAGAGGTACGATTGGTCGCTCGAAGTGGCGCCGCACCGCACGGGCACGGTGTTCTTGGGCTCCGCGATGGGCAACGCTGCCGGGCTGGCCGCGGGGGTCTGGGTGGCGAGCCGATGCATTGGATTCAAGGGGCCGGACGACGATGCGCTGTTTACCGAATGCAGTGCGACCACCACCATGGCAGCGGCGGCCGCGTCCGTGGCGCTGCCGGCGCTGGGATCCGCGCTCGGAGCCCGACTCGGGGGACGCACGGACCGGTCGCGCGGCTCGCTGGGGCCGGCGCTGATCGGCGCGGCCGTCGCCATCATCCCCGGATACGCCCTGGGGATCTCGGGTCAGCGCGAAGAAACGAGCTTCCTGGAGGGTCTGGGGGTGGTGACGCTGACGGTGGCCGTGCCGGTGATCGCCACGCTTACGGACCGGCTGTTCCGCGCGGCGTTCGAGGAGCCCGAGTAGGCCTCGTTCGCGTGCGTTGCCTGCGCGGGCTGCTCAAAGAGAACGCAGAAAGCGGAGCAGCGCCTGACGGTCGATGATGGACAGTGCCCTGAAAGCGTCGCGGGCAGATCGAGCCTCGCCGCCGTGCAGTTCGATGGCGCGTTCCAGCGTAGAGGCCCGCAGGTCGTGCAGGTAGGTGCGCCGGTGCCGGAGGCCGAGCAGCGGGGCAGTGCGGTACTCGGTTTCGCTGGCGCCGGGTGCGCAGGTGCTGGCCAGGGCGGGGCCCAGGTCGTGTAGCAACAGGTCCGAATACAGGGGCGCACGGACACGGTCGAGGGATCGGAGCGGGGATGGGCCGGTGGTGAGGTAGGGGGTGTGGCAGGCCGCGCAGCCGGTTGCCGCAAAGAGAGATTCACCCCGCGCGAGGGTGGAGGCCGCGTCGGGGTCGGGGGTGAGGCGGGGCGGGGGGGCCAGCATGCGCACGAAGTCGGTGATCAGGTCGGCGGAGGCGTCGTCGATTTCAGGGTCGGGGGCGGGATCGACGCCGGTGGGAAGAGACGCACCGTTCGGTCCGCGCTCGCCCGGGTGCACGGTGGTGGTGATTCCCATTTCGTTGAAGAGGGCGAGGTGGGTGAAGTCGTGCAGGGAGGCGACATCGGCCTTTCGTCCGAAACGGCCCACGCGGCCGTCCGGGGTGAGACCGAGCCGGCCCGAGATGCCGTCGCCGTCCGCGTCGTCAGGATCGGCGGCGGCGCGTAGGGCGTCCTCCGGGACCAGGTCGGCCGCGCCGAGCCCGAAGAGGAACGGGACCGAGAAGGTGGCGACGTCGGCCGTGGCGGACGGGAGGGTGTCGCGCTCGATGCCGTGCCGCACAAGCGCGGGGATCGCGCGCCGGCGCAGATTCTCGCCGCTTTCACTGGCGAGGATGTCGCAACTGCCGTCCGCCAGCCGCCGAGTGGCCTTGATGACGAGTTGTTCACCCGTCCCGCCTGCTGCCGGGTCGGTATGGCAGCCGCTGCACTGGTTCTCGTTGAAGAGCGGCCCCGTTCCCTCGTCTACCGAAAAGACCCGGTCGAAGAGCGTGCGGCCAGCTTCGAAGCGCGCGAGTTCTTCGTCGGCCAGACCGGGCACCGGGTCGCCCACCATCGCGGCCTCGGGGAGGGTGCGAGTACATGCCGCAGTCGCGGCCACCGCTGCAGCGACCAGAGCCGCGCCAACCGTCGAACCGCTCATTCGAAGGGGTCGAATGGCATCAGCCTCATGCGTGAATTGTTGAGACGCTCGATGAAGAAGCTGGTGTAGACACGAAGTTCGCCGCGGGACGGGAGCCAGTCCATGGAGTGAATGTGGGCCGCCGGGAACATCTGAAGCTCGCTCATCCCACCCAGCAGCGGTGCCTCGTCGAGCAGCACGCTCACACCTTTCACTCTACCCCTGCTGTCGTAGCACTCACCGAATGCCCAATTCCCCTCGGCGCACGACACAACGACATAATTTGCGTGCCGCCTGAATATCGCGGTGGGATCGGGATTGATGGCGTTCGCGATGGCCTGAGGCGAAATGTAGGTCACCCGGTACGGATGGCGTTGGCGCCTCCGGTCGAGCAGTCCGTCGGCGCGCGATCGCACCTGCAGGCCGTCGAGTGCGATGGGGTCCGGATTCAATAGCAGAAAGAGGCCGTTACCCTCGGCAACCGTGACCGACCCGTCCAAAGTGTGATATCCCAGCATCTCGACGACGATGTCCCATGTGCCTTCGGGAAACTCCAGGGCGCGAAAACGCCCGTTCATGTCCGAGAAGACGAAGCGTCTGAGCTCGGGAAACTTGACTACCGCGGAGATGACGGCCCTTTCGTTTACCGCATCAACGATCTGACCGGTCAGCGTGAAGGTGGAGGTCGGGGGAATCGTGTCCTGGCCGTTCGCGGCGCGACTTGGCGGCATCGAGGCCCCGAGGACCAGCAGTGCTGCCCACAGTGTTCGTCGTCGGATCTTCATCCGCATCTCCCGCCGGGTTGCATAGGCGTCCGTAGTCACCGGGTAGGCACCGCTGCGCTAGCCAAACGGCCACCTGAACGGCGCCAGCCTGGTTCGCGATGTGTTGAGACGTCCAATGAACCACTTCGTGTAAACATGGAGTTCACCGATGTCCTTGAGCCAGTCCATGGAGTGAATGTCCCGGGCCGGGAACATCGACAGTTCGGACATGCCGCCCATCAGCGCCCCCTCGTCGAGAAAGACCGTGACCTGCGTCTTCCGGCCTCTCCTGTAGTAGCAGGCTCCCACTGTCAGAAATCCGGCGCGGTCGAGACACGAAGTTACGAATGAGTTCGCGTTCCGCCGGAAGATTGCCGCCGGATCGGGGTTGATGGCATCGGCTATGGTTTGAGGAGAGATGGTGGTCACCCGGAACGGATAGCGGCGGCGCCTCCGCTCGAGAAGCCCGTCGGCGCGCGACCGAACCCGCAAACCCTCCAGCGCGATCGGGTCCGGATTCAATCGCAGGAAGAGCCCGTTCCCCTCGGAAACCGTCACCGACCCCTCGAGGGCTTCGTACCCCAGCATCTCCACCACTATTTCCCAGGATCCCTCGGGGAAGTCGGGAAAGCGGAAGCGTCCGTTCACATCCGAGAAGACGTAGCGCCTCAGCTCCGGCACCTTGATCACCGCGGAGATGACGGGCCGCTCGTTGAGCGCATCGACGATCTGCCCCGTGAGGTTGAACGTCGGCACCGGAGGAACGGTGTCCTGTCCGGCCGCGGACCCGGCGAGCACGGCCGTGGCCAGCACAGCGGTCCATGCTGTCTGCGACCCTCGACGCCGTCTCATTCGGTAGTCCCCGGGTTGCCTGGATGACTTGCCGTCGTTCTCTCCCGAATACGCAACGGCGTGCGCCGGCTTACGGATACACCAGCGGCGACAGGTTGATTCGCGTGTTGTCGAGCCGTTCGATGAAGTGCTTCGTGTAGACGAAGAGTTGCTTCATTTCCGGGACCCAGTCCATGGAGTGGATGCGGTCCTTCGGCAGGATCGCGAGTTCGACCATGCCGGATTCGAGGCGGCCTTCGTCCAGCAAGACCATGATCCTCTGCGGTCGGCCCCGGGTCAGGAAACAACTCGGCGTCATCTGCTCGTCGGCATCTTCGGCCGTCTCCGGGCAGGGCACAATATGCGAGCGGGCGTTGCGCCGGAAGATGGCGGTCGGGTCGGGATTGATGCTGGTGGCGAAGGTCTCGGTCCCGATCGTTGTGACACGGTAGGGAATCCGCAGCCGCCGCTCTGACAGGAGCCGTTCGGAACGGGTCCGCACCCGCAGGCCCTCCAGTGCGATGGGATCCGGCTCCAGGCGCAGGAACAGCCCGCTTCCCTCCGAAACGGTCACGGATCCGTCAAGCGTGTGGTACCCCAGCATCTCGACGACGATGTCCCAGGTGCCTTCCGGGAAGTCCGGAAAGCGGAATTGTCCGCCCGTATCCGAGAAGACGTATCGCCTGAGTTGCGGGACCTTGATCACCGCAGAGATCACCGGAGCCTCGTTCACGGCGTCGACGATCTGCCCGGTGAGCGTGAAGGTCGGCACGGGCCGAGGGTTGTCCTGCGCCGCGGTCCGGCCCGCGACGACAATCGCGGCCAATCCAACAGCCGCCGCTCGCAGTGCGTACTGCCGCCTCACCGGTAACACCCCGATCTCAAGGCGCTGCCCTACATCGACCCCATCGCCGCTCGAATCTGCCCGACCGCCGCATCCACCCGCATCTTCATGCCCACCTCGCCGTACTCGGCCGATGCCCGCGTCGGATCCCCCGACACGCCGCTCGCCTCGAATCCGCCGCCCGGCGCCAGTTCATCCTGGCGGATATGCGCAGGCTCCACATACAGCAGGATCGAGGTGTCGGAGATTCCCGCATGGCGCCCGATCGTCTCATCGGTCTCGCCCTGCTCCATGAGCCAGTCGCGGAAGCCGTTGTTCGCGTAGTAGTCGCCGATGAAGTGCACCGTGGCGCCCTCGCCGCCCCACTCCTCGTTCAACTGGGCCGCGACAGCCTGCATCCCCCTCTGATTCCCGCCACTGTCACCGATGAACACGATGTCGGTGAAGCCGTGGACGCGGAAACTGCGAGCGGCGTACTCGACCAGCTTCATGAAGAACTCGTTCGGCAGCGTGATCGTGCCGGCGTACTGCATGTGTCCCGACGGCGGGTCCACGTCACCCTCAGGCACGTATGTCACGGCCGGCGCGACCAGGGCGTTGCCGAGCTCGCGCGCAATCCGGTCGCTCGCCTCCTCGATGATGTAGCGGTGCTTGCCCATCACCATGTGGGGCCCGTTCTGCTCGGTCCCGGCGGTGGGCAGGATCACCGTGGTCATGCCGCCGTCGATCGCGTCCCGGATCTCGGTCCAGGTCATCTCCTCGATGAAGACGGTGCCGCCTGCCTGGGCGTCGGCCTCGCCGCCACCGCCCGCATCAGTGTCCGCCGCGTCCTGACCCGTGCACGCCGCGAGCGCAAGCACGGCCAGCAGGGTGGTCGGCGGTCGTGCCTGGGTCGAGCTCGATGGCGATGGTGTCGGGCCGGGAGGCCCCACCAGCACCCGCCGCCTCAATTCCCCGCCGCGAAGCAGTAGAAGAAGCCGTTGCCGCCCGTGCCCTGCAGATTCTCCTGGCTGCAGCCGCGCGAGGCGTGTGCCGAGTTCCAGGACGTCGGATTCTGGCCGCCACCGGTCCGGTCGTGGTGACCCACCGCCGTGCTCCCGTCCTCGCCGTTGCTCATCCAGTTGGCGCAGTTGTCGTAGTCCTCCCCGGCAAAAGCGGTCCCGTCCATGTTCGAACCGGTCAGAATGTCGTGCATGTTGGGGTCGTCGCCGCGGCCGTTCACCATGTCGCCGTTCTCGGTCAGGATCGACTCCTTGGTGAGGTTGGCCGCCTCGGAGTGGAGTTCGTCGATGTCGTTGGCGATCAGCGCTCCGGCCTGGTTGTGCCACGGCCCCATGCCGATCCGGTCGCGCGCATTCACCGCCGCACTCCCGTCCTCGTTGATCGTGCTGAGGTACGCCATCCAGCCCATGCCGCCGGCACCCACCGCCGACGCCAGCGTCTCGCAGTGCGCGTCGGCGCCCTCGATCCCGCCCAGGTTGGCGCCGTCCCCCGGCCCCGCGCTGGTAATGAAGAAGGTCATGGGGCCCATTTCGGCTTCGGCGGCCGGCTCGGCGTCTGCTTCGGCCTCCGGCGCATCGCCCGGCGCACACGCCCCGACGATCAGCGCCCCGGCAAGCACGGCGCAGGTTGCAAGTGGAAAGGTCTTCATGGTGTCACCGCTCCTGTCTGCTGGTGTGTCAGTTCCCCGTCGGCCAGGGCGCCCCCTGATTCATCGCCGTCACGGGACCCATGCCCGTGTACACGAACTTCTGGACGCGCTTCCCTTCGTAGGTCTCGGTCGTGTAGATGTTGCCCTGCGAATCGGTCGCGATCGAGTGGACCGCGAAGAAGAGCCCGGGCTGCCGCCCGCCGTCGCCGAAGCTGGTCAGCACTTCGAGGTTGAGCCGGTCCATCACGTAGACCTTCATGTTCTTCCCGTCCGCCACGTACATGTACTTCTGCTCCGCATCGCGCGAGAAGGCAACGTCCCACGTCGATCCGTCACCCAGCGTCCGCGGCGCCAGCTGCACCTCGTCCACGAACGTCCCGTCCGTCGTGAACACCTGGAGGCGGTTGTTGGGACGGTCGCATACGTAGACGTGCCCGTCGCGCGACGGATCCGCGCAATGCACGGGGGTGCGGAACTGCTGGATCAGCGGCGCGTCCGGATCGTACGGCGGCGTCCGCGTGTCGTCCGGCTCATTGCCGTAGGCGCCCCAATAGCGCTTGAACTCACCACTCGACGCGTCCAGAACCGCCACCCGGCGCCCCCCGTACCCGTCGGCCAGATACGCCTCATTCGCCTCGGCGTCAAACGCCAGCTTGGCAACCCGGTTGAAGCGCGTGCGGCTGTTGCTGTCGGCCGGCCCGGCCTCCGGCTCCCCGAACGAACCCAGGAACTGGCCGTCGCGCGAAAACTTGAGCACGTGCGTGTCGTTGGGCCCATTCCCGCCGATCCAGATGTTGTCCATGTGATCGACCGTGATCCCGTGGTTCGACGCGGGCCACACGTAGTCATCCGACGGCCCTCCCCACGAGTTCACCAGATTCCCCTCGGGATCGAACTCGAGCACCGGAGGCGCGGCCCGGCAGCACTCGCCGATCGGCGGATCCGCGTCGGCGCCCCCCTCCGTCCGCTCGGTCAGATTCCCGCGGTGCACGATGAACACATGGTCGCGCGAATCCACGCCAACCCCGATGGCCGACCCGAGCACCATGTGGTCCGGCAGCGGCTTGGGCCAGAACGGATCGACCTCGAACATCGGGGCCATTACGGCGTCCGACGCCACGGTCTGATCCGCGCTATCCTGAGCCACGCAGGCGACGATAACAGTCGCAACGATCGCAACAACGAGAAGCAACTTGCGCTTCATGAGAATCTTCCTTGATGGGACGGAGATGTTTGGGGAAGGGGGGCAAAGTACGGCATCACTCGCTTGTCAGCCAAGTGTCGAGGGTTGACCGTTGTAGTGGTTCCCGGCTCCGCCGGGCAGAGCGACCCCTTCGGAGACAGTGAATGAAGCGTCACGCAACGCCGGGTTTCGTCGCACTGGCAGTGGGGATGGTCGGCCTCGTGGGCCCTGCACCCGGCACTGCCGAGGTGGCTACCGTAACCGCACTGCCCGAAGAACCGGCGACGGCCGTGCTCCCGGCGCTCTCCGCCCCTCACGGCACCCCGGCACCCGCAGCCACGAACGCCCCTCTCCGCGACGAAATCCCCGCTCCCGGGTTCCGTCCGATACCGCTCCCCCACGAGATCCCTGCCGACGTGGTCGTTCGCGCCTTCGTCAAGGCCGAGGCAGGGGTGCTTCGGCTCATCGTGCGCGTCCCCCTGACCTCCATGCGCGACGTGGACTTTCCCGTCCGCGGCCCCGGCTACGTCGAAATCGAGGAAGCGTCGGCGCTGCTGTCCGACCAGGCGACCATCTGGATCGCCGGCTATGTGGCGCTCTACGAGGAATCGACGCTGCTGCCCGCCCCCCTGGTCACCGGGGCGCGCATCTCGCTGCCTTCCGACCCTTCCTTCGCCGAATACGACCGTGCGCTCGCCCACGTCGGCGCCGCGCCGCTCCCCGCCGGCATCGACCTGATTCTGGAACAGGCCATGCTCGACGTGGTGCTCGAGATCCCCGTCCAGTCGACCGATTCGCGTTTCTCGATCGATCCCGCGTGGGCGCACCTGGGGCTTCGCACCACGACGGTGCTGCGCTTCGTCACGCCTGAGGGCGCGGAGCGCGTCTACCAGTACACGGGGAATCCCGGGCGCGTCCGCCTCGACCCCCGATGGCACCAGGCGTTTCTGCGTTTCGTCGTGCTCGGCTTCGCCCACATCCTGGACGGGATCGACCACCTCCTCTTCCTGCTCTGCCTGGTCATCCCGCTGCGGCGCTTCTGGCCCCTCGTCTCCGTCGTGACCGCATTCACCGCGGCCCACTCGATCACGCTGGGCGCCTCGGTGCTGGGCATCGCCCCCAACGCGCTCTGGTTCCCGCCGCTGATCGAGACGCTCATCGCGGCGTCGATCGTCTTCATGGCGCTGGAAAACATCGTGGCCAGGACACAGAAGCGCCGCTGGATGTGGGCCTTCGGCTTCGGCCTCGTGCACGGTTTCGGCTTCTCGTTCCAGCTTCGCGAGTCGCTCCAATTCGCGGGCTCGCACCTCTTCACGTCCCTCCTCGGGTTCAACGTCGGTGTGGAGTTCGGCCAGCTCTTCGCACTCCTGATCATGGTGCCGGGGCTCGCGCTTCTCTTCGCCAGGGTGATCCCGACGCGCATCGGCGCCATCCTGATCTCGGCACTCGTCGCCCACACGAGCTGGCACTGGATGGCCGAGCGCTGGGGCGTGCTGACCGCCTACAACTTCCAGCGTCCGGCGCTGGACGCCGCGTTCGGGGCGGCTCTGCTGCGGTGGGTGGCGCTGCTGCTGATCGTGGTGGCGGTGGCGTGGGGACTGGGGGAGGCCTATCGGCGGCTGGCGAAGTGGGCGGCGGCAAGGCGGGGGACGGAGGGCGGACCTGCGCCGGAGCAGCCAACGGAGTAAGCGCCCCGGTTCGACCGACGTATGTCGGAAGCGGTAACGAGTCGGAGACGCAGAGAACGCGAGTGTAATGTCAAGTTTACATTTTGTAATGTCGGGTTTACATTCGGTGTGCTTGCTCGCTGCGGTTGGTGCCCTGGAGGCCCAAGAGGTCATCGAACTCCCGGGCGAGGACCGTCCGCTGGAGGCCGACTTCGAGGAGGTCTACCGGGTCGGGTCGCTCGACGGGCCGGAGTGGCAGCAGTTTGGACGGATCATTGACGCCGCCTTCGACGGTGCCGGCAACCTCTACCTCCTGGACATCGATGTCGTGACCGTCGTGGTGGTAGACCGGGAAGGCGGTTTCGTAAGGACGATCGGGCAGCGTGGAAACGGCCCGGGAGAATTCGACTTCCCCCGGCATCTCGCGGTCATGGAGGACGGACGAGTCGTGGTACCCGACGTGCCGCGGCATCGGGCCTTCCAGATGTACGAAAGTGATGGTGCATTCGACAGGAACGTTCGAGTGGGTGACGATCTGCTGGGCGTGGCGGGCCGAATCTACCCCGCCGGCGGTGAGGGCGATGCGGTAGTCCTTTCCGGATACCTGGCACGCATCGAGTCCACGCGGCCCGCGGACCAGGAGCCTCCGCCCGGGAAGCGACCGATCCTTCGCTTCGCTCTCGAGGGCGACGATGTGGTCAGGGGGACGATCGCCTGGGCCTGGGCACCCCCATCCGCCGGTGTCGTGGAGTTCCGCCTGGGTGGGCGGCGCATCAGCACGGAGGGCCAGGCCCCACCCCCTCGCACCTTCGATCCGGGCTTGTACGTGGGTCCGCTTCCCGGCGGTGGCGTGGCTTTCTCCGACTCCTCGGCGTACGCGATCAAGCTCGCCGGACCGGATGGCGCTGTCTCCGCGGTGCTGTCTCGCCCCTTCCACCCCGAGCCGGTAACCGACCGGATCCTGGAAGCCGGAATCGAGCGCCAACTCGACGACGAAGCCAGGTTGGCCGAAGCCCGTTCGAGGCGGCCGAGAACCATGATGGACGGCCGGACCGGCGAAGTTGTGCAGGCGATCCCGTCTGCGGAAGTGCGGGAATCACTGATGCGGTCGAGGCGCGCCTTTCTCGAAGCGCTTCCGGCGGCGGATGAAGTCCCTGTTGTGCGCGACCTGCGGACGACCTGGGACGGACAGATCTGGGTGCGGCGGCGAGGCGCAGATCTACTCGGCGACGGCCCCATCGATGTGCTGACGGTAGACGGCCGCTACCTGGGCAGCTATCCGAGCGAGACCTCGATGCCGGAAGCCTTCGGGCCGGAGGGGCTCGTGGCGTTTCTCGAGACCGGCGAGCTGGGCGAGTCGATTGTGGTAGTACGGCGGGTGGTGGCGGTCTCGAACTAACCCGCGGCGTCGGTCGGTTGTCGCGGGCACGACGGCGCCGCACACGCTTGCCACTATTCGGTCTCCCTCCGCACTATGGACGGGCTACATCTGTTTTGGCAGCGCCCGCGCTCTTCAAGGAGGCCCCATGAACCGCTCGCCCCGTCCCTGGTCCCGCACCGCCGCCCTCCTGACCCTGCTCCTCGCTCCGGCGACAAGCTGCGCCCAGTCGGCCGATCCCACGCAGGACCCCCGCTTCCAGCAGGCCGTCGACCTCTTCGAGGTGTGGCTCGACGCCAAGATGGACTACGAGAAGCTCCCCGCGGTTTCAGTCGGGCTGGTGCACGACCAGGATCTCGTCTGGGCGAATGGCTATGGGTATGCGCACCCCGAGGCCGGTGTCGAGGCGACGCCGTCGACCATGTACTCGATCTGCTCGATCTCGAAGCTGTTCACCTCGATCGGGGTGATGCAGCAGCGCGATGCGGGGAAGCTGAGCCTGGCCGACCCGGTGTCGGACATTCTGCCGTGGTACGATCTGGAGCAGGCGTATCCGGGAGGTCCGCCGGTGCGCGTCGAGGGTATCCTGACCCATTCGTCGGGGCTCCCGCGGGAGTCGGCCCAGCCCTACTGGACGGGTCCCGATTTTCCGTTCCCGACGCGCGAGGCGATCATCGACGGACTCTCCGACCAGGAGACGCTGTACCCCGGTGAGCGCTACTTCCAGTACTCGAACCTTGGGATGGCGCTGGCCGGGCAGATCGTCGAAGAGGCGTCGGGGATGACCTACGACGACTACATCCGTGCGCAGATCCTGGATCCGCTCGGCATGTCGGACACCTACACCGACATCCCGGCTGAACACAAGGGCGACCGTTACGCCACCGGCTACAGCCGGCTCAAGCGGGATGGCATGCGCACCGAATCACCCTTCTTCCAGGCCCACGGGATCGCGCCCGCCGCCGGGTTCGCGTCGACCGTCGAGGATCTGGCCAAGCTGGCGTCGTGGCAGTTCAGGCTGCTGGAGAACGGCGGGACGGAGGTGCTGGACGTGAACACTCTGCGCGAAATGCACCGCGTACACTGGGTGGACCCCGACTTCGACACCATGTGGGGTCTTGGGTTCTCGGTTTCTGAACGCGATGGCGAACGCACCGTCGGCCATGGCGGCAGCTGCCCGGGCTTCAGGACGACGTTTCAGCTGAAACCCGCGAAGAAGCTGGCCGGGATCGCGATGATCAGCGCGCAGGGAGCGAGCCCCGACGACGTCTGGTCGAAGATGATGTCGACGGTGGGCGCGGCGCTGGAGTCGATCCAGGACGATCCGGACGGCGGCACCGCGCGGCCGGCTGAATTGGCCGAGTACGAAGGGCTCTACGAATCCAACTGGGGCGAAACGGCAATTCTGCGCTGGGACGACAGCCTGATCGCGGTCAGCCTGCCCAACAGCAATCCGATGGAGTCGATGACGAAGCTGCGCCGGACGGCCGACGACACCTTCCAGCGGGTGCGCGACGACGGTGAACTTGGGGAGGCGTACATCTTCCAGCGGGACGACTCGGGTGCGATCGAGAGCTACACCGTGCACGGGAACTTCTCGAGGAAGGTGGGGTAACGTGGTGAATGATCGTGACGGGTGCGCGTCGAGCCGAATGGATCGGTTGCTGGGTCGTGTCCGTCGCGTTGCTGGCAGCCTTGCCCGCCCACGCACAGGAGGTCGTTGAACTCACCGGCGAGGACCGCTGGCTGGAGGCTGACTTCCAGGAGCTGTACCGACTCGGCACGCTCGCCGGAGATGATTGGGAGCAGTTCGGGGTAGTCTACGATGTGGCGTTCGACGGGGCCGGTAACCTCCATGTCATAGACACGCAGTCCGAGCGCGTATTCGTCGTCGGGTCCGATGGGCGCCTCATCCGGGAGTTGGGAGGGCCTGGCGAGGGTCCGGGCGAGTTCGGAAACGCGATAGCCATGGCTGTGATGGCCGATGGACGTGTCGTGGTGGCCGACATGTCACGGTACGGATATCACGTGTTCGGCCCGGAAGGTGAGTTCCAGCGTACAGTCGGCATGGCCGGCAACCCTTCCATAACCACAGTGGGATTCTTCAGGGCACAGCCCGGAGCCGACGCAATCGTCCGAGTTCCGACGCTGGCGAGACAGGTGTTGTTCAGGGCTGGCGCGTTCAGTGGCCCCATCGTGCTGCCTTCGGCCCACATCATCTTGCAGACGAGCCTGGCCGAGGCTGAGGCCGAGGAGGACACGATCGCCCAAGCCTGGCTGCCTCCCACCAACCTGGAAGAGTTGCCGGAGAACAGGCAACGGAATTATGCGCCAACTCCCACTCGCTTGCTCCCGGCATTCAGCCCCGGGCTACACCTGAGCATGCTCCCCGACGGAATGCTGGTGTTTTCGGACTCGTCCGCGTACGCAGTAAAGATCGTCGAGCCGGGCGGGGGGACCGTGCGCATCCTGACGCGCCCGCTCAGACCCCAGGCGATGTCGGGTCGCGTGATTCGCGCCGAGAAGGACCGGCGATTGCGGCAGCTTGAAGGGATATCAATACCAGGCTTCGATCCGGTACGCAGCCGTACACGCATCGAGAACCTGGAATTCGCCGAGGAAATCCCGGTGGTCGGAGGGCTCGGCACTACCTGGGGCGGCCGAATCTGGGTACTTCGCTACGGCGAGGATCCCCTCGCCGATGGTCCCATCGATGTGCTCACCGCCGATGGCCGCTATCTGGGCACCCATCCCGCTGGGGCAACCGCGCTACCGACCGCCTTCGGTCCGGACGGCCTGGTTGCCTATGTCGAGACAAGCGACCTGGGCGTCCAGACGGTGACGGTAAAGCGCGTGGTGGTCCACTGAGCCGCAGCGCGCGGCTTCAACCTGGCCCCCCCACCCCCCGCCGCTCCCGCACCGCCGACCTCAGCATGAGGATCGCCGCATACAGCACCACCGCTACCACCAGCCAGCGCATGGCGTTCAACGGTAGCGACCTCACGATAAACGCCGCGATCAGCACGGCGGGAATGCCCCCGATCGCCAGCCCCAGAGCCGCCTTCATCCCGTAGCGTCCCGCCTTCAGGAAGCGCAGCCCGGCCACAGGCATCAGGAACGCCGACGCACCCATCATGATCGGGAAGGCGGCGACCGGGCTCATCCCCATCAGGCTGACCACGATCATCGTGGGGGCATACATGCCGATCCCGATGGTCATGAGCGCGCCCAGAACGCACATGGCCGCAACCGCGACTGCGAGGTTCGCGCCGGCGAGACCGGTCGCCTCGCCCCCGACCGCGGTGATCTCGAAGATGGTGAGCACGAACGTTACGGCCGCGATCAGCAGCGCGACGCCCATCCCCACCTGGATCTTGTAGCGGGGCAGCCGCGCGACCACCCCCGCCCCCAGCCACGCACCGAGCACCGCGGCGACCAGCATCGAGACGAGTGTCACCGGATCCACCGTGATGATCGCGATGAAGATGAAGGCCTGGATCACGACGGGCGGCGCATGCCCGATCATCATCGTGCCGGGGATCTCTTCGTCCGGCACCACCTGCCTGAGCTTGAAGAGGGATGTAGTGGGCGCGAACGACCCGATCCCCAGCGTGTCGAAAAAGTTCGTGACGAAGCCGACCGCGGTCTCGAAGAAGTTGGGCGGGCCGCTCCATCCGTCACCCGTACGGCCCGCACGGGTTGCGGCGCTCGCCGCCCGGTACCAGGCGAAGAGCAGAAAGGCGGTCAGGAGCGCCAGGGCCGTGAAGAGAAAGACGCGTGGGTCCAGGGATGCGGGCACGTTCAGCTCGATTCTCCAGGGGGTGAAGCGGACTCGGGTCTACTGCGAGAAGTCGGGCGGTAGGGTATGTTGGCAGCCTCCGGTGCGCCAGCCAGCCGATGGCCCCGCGTCACGCATTTCCAGGAGCGTCCGCCCATGAAACGCCGCGATTTCCTCACCGCCTCCGCCGCCGCCGCGGGCACCAGCCTGCTGGCCTGCCAACCGTCGTCGACTCCGGGGGGACCCTCGGGCTCGTCCGAGGCGTTCAGACCCGCCGACAACGGGCAACTCGGCATCGCTCACGGCAGCGTCTGGGGCCGCCGCGGGGTCACCGCCACAGCCGACTACTACGCCTCCCTCGCCGGCACCACGATCATGATGCAGGGCGGCAACGCCGTCGATGCAATCGTGGCCGCCGCCGCCACGCTCAACGTCTCCGAGCCCTACATGTCGGGGATCGGCGGCTTTGGCGGATACATGGTGATCTACCTGGCCGAGGAGAACCGCGTCGTCGGCCTCGACGCACTCGGCAAGTCGCCCGCCGCCTCATCGCCCGCCAACATGACTCTCGAAGACTTCGACGCCGGCTACAAGGCGCCGATCGTCCCCGGCGCCCTCAAGGGCTGGGCCGCCGTCCTGGAACGCTACGGCACCATGAGCCTCGGCGACGTCTTCGAACCCGCGATCCAGCTCGCCGAAGACGGCTTCGTGATCTCGAAGTTCGACCAGCTGCACACGAACGGCGCCGCCGAGAAGCTCGGCCGCTTCCCGTCCACCACCCGCGTCTTCTTTCCCAACGGCCGCCCGCCCCGGATGGGCGAAATCATCAAGCAGCCCGACCTGGCAGCCAGTATGCGGCACCTCGCCCGCGCCGGCGCCGACGACTTCTACAAGGGTGAACTCGCGGACCGGGTCGTCGCTTTCCTCGCCCAGAACGGCGGGCACATGACGAAGGCCGACCTTGAGTCATACGAAGTCGAATGGCGCAATCCCATCACCACCACCTTCCAGGGCCACGATCTCTACGCGATGCCGCCGGGGTCCTGCGGGATGTCGATGTTCCAGGCGCTCAACATCATGGACGGCTTCGACCTGGCCGGCATGGACCTGTACGGCAGCGAGTTCGCCCACCTGTGGATCGAGGCCGTCAAGCTGGCGCTGGCCGACGACGATCGCTACAACACCGGCAAGGACGTCGACATCCCCATCGAACGCATCATCTCGAAGGCGTATGCCGACGAGCAGCGCGCGAAGATCGACGCGACCCGCGTGGCGTCGTTCGCCGGCGAGCCGCTCCCCTTCTTCGGCACCACAAGCCTGTCCACCGCCGACCGCTGGGGCAACGCCGTCGCGTTCACGCAGTCGCTGGTGAGCATCTACGGCAGCGGCGTGATCGCGGGCGACACCGGCATCTTCCTCAACAACGGCCACACCTTCGGCTTCGTGCTCGACGAGGGTCACGTCAACCACCTCGAGGGCGGGCAGCGGGCGAAGGGAGTGATGACCCCCTGCGTCGTCATGAAGGACGGTCAACTCGTCGCGGCGGTCGGGGCGGCCGGCGGCTACACAATCCCGCAGACCGTCGGCCAGACGATCACCAAGCTGACGGTCGGCGGCATGGACATGCAGCTCGCGATCGCTTCACCCCGCATGGCGATCAATCGTGGCGGGGGCCGCACGCCGATCCCGGAGGACTCGGTCACCTACCTCGAGGCCGGGTTCCCGCCCGGCGTGTACGAGGAGCTGGCAGATCGGGGCCATCATCTGGTCGAGCCGGGCAACATGGGCGGGGTTCAAGGGGTGTACAGAGACGCGGAGACCGGGGCGCTGGCGGGGGGATCGGATCCTCGCCGCGACGGTCACGCAATCGCGTGGTGATGGTCGGGTTGGGGGGCGCGGTGGGGTGGTGGCGCATGGCCGCCGGGTGGCGCCCGGCGTCGGTTGCGGTGCGATGGCGGCGCATGGCGCCCCGGCGGTGCCCGTCCACGTCCACCCCGGCGACCGCCCTGGCGCTGGCGGCGGCCCTGGCACTCGTCGCGTGCGCCGACGGCGACCTCCCTGCCGGGGCGGGGGACGCCTCGACCGGCCGCGCGGCCACGGCGGCCCCGGTCAGCACGCTCACCCGCAACCAGACGCTGCACATTCCCACGCGCGACGACGTGAGGATCGCCGTCGACGTGTGGCTGCCCGACGGGATCGAGGAGGGCGCCCTCCTCCCCACCATGATCCGGGCGACGCGCTACTGGCGGGCACGGGGCGTCGTCGACCCGGCGCTCGAGAACGACTCCAACTTCGACGAAGCCGAGCGATGGAACGCGGCGGGATACGCGCTGGTGCTCGTCGACGGGCGCGGCAGCGGGGCATCCTTCGGGATCCGGCGCTTCGAACTTGCCGAAGACGAGGTGCTGGACTACGGCGAGGTCGCGGACTGGATCGTGGCGCAACCATGGTCGAATGGGCGGGTCGGGGCGTACGGCGTGTCGTACGCGGGCAACACGGCCGAGATGCTGGCGGTCAACCGGCACCCGGCGGTGAAGGCTGTGGCGCCCCTCTTCAACGACTTCGACAACTTCGGCCACCTGGTCTTCCCCGGCGGCGTGCTCACGGTCGGGTTCCTGGAAAGCTGGTCGGACCGGACCCGCATGCAGGATCTCAACGACATCTGCGGCCTCTCCGGCGTGAGCGGCGCGGAGTGCGACGAACTGCGCACGCAGGTCACCGGCGTCAAGCCCGTCGACGCGGATGTGGACGGCGCGCTCCTCGCGGCGGCGGTGGCCGAACACGAGGCCAACACCGTGCCCTTCGGGGCCGCCCTGGAGTACGAATTCCGCGACGACCCGTTTGGCCGCTACGAAGAGACCAACGTCGGGCACCGGCGCAGTCCCTCCGGGCACCTGCCGCAGATCGAGGAGTCGGGCGTGGCGATGTTCATCCGCGCCGGCTGGCAGGACGCCGCGACCGTGAACGGCACGCTGGGCCGCTACAACACCATCTCGAACGCGCAGCAGGTCTTCATCGGGCCATGGGACCACGGGGCGCGGAACGACGCGGACCCGTTCCGGCCGGACGACACGCCGGTGGCACCGGACGCGGACGAGCAGTTCGCCGAACTCGTGGCGTTCTTCGACGAGCACCTCAGTGAGGGTGGCTCCGGCCAGACGCCGACCGAGATCAACTACTACACCCTCGGCGCCGATCGCTGGACGCGCACCGAGGTCTGGCCCCCCGAGGGCTTCGAAGATGTGACCTGGTACTTCGGCGCCGAAGGCACGCTGACCCGGGAGTCATACACGGTCGCGGAGGGCGCGGACACCTACTCCGTCGACTTCACGGCGACCACCGGCACGCGCAACCGCTGGTACACCAACGGCGGGGGCGGCGATGTCGTCTACGGCGACCGTCGGGACGAGGACGCGAAGCTGCTCACCTACACCAGCGCCCCGATGGCGATCGACACCGAGATCACGGGCCACCCGATCGTGACGCTGTGGGTCGCCTCGACCGAGAGCGACGGCGCGTTCATCGTTTACCTCGAGGACATCGCGCCGGACGGGACGGTGCGCTACATCACTGAGGGGCAGCTCCGCGCCGTGATGCGCGCCGTCACCGACGACCCGCCGCTCTACCGCAAGTACGGCCCCCACCGCTCCGAACTCCGCGCCGATGCGATGCCGCTCGTGCCGGGCGAAAACGCCGAGATCAGCTTCGACCTCTGGGCGACGTCGGTCCTGATCCGCGAAGGGCACCGGATCCGGGTGGCCGTTGCGGGGGCGGACGCCGATACCTTCCTGCGCTATCCGCGCGACGGGAGGGTCCCGGTGTGGTCGATGCAGCGGAACGCGACCTATCCGTCCAGGATCGTGCTGCCGATGAAGGGGCTGCCGTAGACTCGGATTGTCGGCTTCGTGGACCTCGATCAGAACGAGACGGTCGTGGTCATCGATATCGTTCGCGGCGCGCCCAGCCAGGCCGCGTTCTCGGTGATCGCGGACAGATACGGGGTGTCGAACAGGTTGTTCGCCACGAGCGCGAATTCCGTCGACTGGAGCAGATCGCTCAACGCTTCGCCCCGGAAGGTGACGTAGGCATCCACCTGCCAGTAGGCGTCGGTGTACCAGTCCGCCGTGAGACTCACTCGGCGCGATGCCGTGTATTTTGCGGACAGCCCCCCGCCAAGGGGTCCGGCGCGGTCCAGGGAGACGACCCACAGGCGAGGCGGAATGCCTGCAACGTCAGTGCCCGGCACGATGCCCTGGTTGGCGTCGATGAGCGGATCATCAGTCCCGAGGTATTTCGAGTCGTTGAGCGTGAAGGCGGTGTAGATGGATGTCTGACCCGGCATCGCCACCGTGGCGGCCAACTCGACACCACTCGTTTCGATTCCGCCCGCGTTGAAGTAGCCGCCGCCGCCCGGAATGAGGTAGTTGGGACCGGCCGGCGATGCCGGACCGAGGTAGAAGATCCGGTTGTCGAACTCGATGGAATACGCGGTGGCGCTCAGCGCAAGCCGGCGGTCGGCGTACCGCAGTCCGAAATCGATGTTCGACGCGGTCTCGGGCTCCAGGAGGTCCAGACTTCGTCCCGGCACCTCGAGCAGTGTGCTGCCGATCGCCCTGAAGTTCTCGGCATAGCCGACGAACAGGTCGAGGCCCTCAACCCGCGTCTCGTAGGTGACACCACCCGAGAAGAGCAGGTCGGAATCGGAATCGACATTGAGTGGCCGATCCAGCCCGAACTGGTCCTCGCGGGACACGCCGACGAGGTACTGCTTGACGCCACCGGTCAATTCGAACGAACCGAAGTAGAGCGTCTCTTCCACGTACCACTTGAAGATGTCCTGCGGAAAGTCCCACTCATACTGGTACCAGTAGGCCTGCTCGGCGGATCGCCTGAGGCCAGAATCACGGCAGAGAATCGTCTAACTACTTACAGGGCTGCACGATCTGCGTTTTCTGCCGTTGGACTGGACACTACTGGACCGTGCCGCGAAAGCGGGAAAAGCGGACCTGAATGGCGGGAATCGGCCCGCACGGAGGCGGTCCTGTTTCATCAAGCTC
>LXNI01000628.1_pt1 | contig 39087 bp, 26 predicted proteins | sample 809091 | NCBI WGS metagenome assembly LXNI01 (sample SAMN04870527, study PRJNA318959) | sponge metagenome | biome: 01000161; feature: marine sponge reef; material: water | host: Sarcotragus foetidus | place: Greece: Milos, Mediterranean Sea | collected 2013-05-29 | depth 5-7 m
TTCGCGCGTCATATGGATACTTTGACCAAAGCCGCTTCGCTCAGCGCGCCCCTCGCAAGCTTCTGATCTTTGCGGACTTAATCAGAATATCCTGCACATTGATGAAATTTAATGGAGAGGTGGTTCGGATTGTTTGAAATGCGACGCTACCATTAGAGATAAAAGCAAATAGAAACAAAAAAAACATTTATTAGCCCTCAATTACCATACAATGTACACAATAGTCTGCATATAATAAATACAAAGACTACGCCAATATATGACGTGAGCGTAGTCAAGCCGAGTCGTTGTCCCTGTATGTGCACCGGAGGGTAAGGCCGAGGCGGGTGAAATCGTCAGGCGCCTTGACTGGAGCCGAAGAAGCGACTGGAATTTTGAAGATTGTGTATAATAGCCCAACCCAGTATGCGTTCGGGATTTATCTATCGTTTCGGTCCTTCGACCAGGCGTTTGGTTTGTGGGTTCGCGTTGCAGGTTCTCTTGCTCCCATTGCTGTCACACGCTCAGGTCATTGAGGAAGACGGTTTCCCTGTAAAAGGCGACGGTGTTTGGGGCGAGCCGTTTGCCTTGTCTTGTCCGCCTCGCCTTGTCGCTCAGGCAGGCGAATCCGTTCCGTTGTTGTGTGCTGCGAGGGGCGTTCCGGAAGAAGGCGTTCGCTACGAGTGGGAATCGCTCTCGGGCGAGGGGCTTGATTTTCTCAGCGCCTCGGACGAGTTATCGCCCATGTTCACGGCTCCTGTATCGGGAGCGGGTGAGGAATACGCATATCGCTTGACAGCGGTGGGCGCGACCTTATACGAGACGGCGACGGCGATAGTTACAGTGGAGGGCGTTTCGGGGCAAGCGGCCGGGGTGCCCGTCATATGGGAGGACTGCGACCCTTTGACGATTCCCGACGAACCGGGGGAAGGTTGCGCAGAGGATAGGGGGCCGGTTCCGTTCGGATTTGGCCCGGAATCGGAAGGGGGATTTCTTTTTCCGGAAGCGCCCGGCGCGCCCGATCATCCGTCCGGGCCTGTTGGCGGCGGGTTAGACAGGCAGGCGCCCCCTCGTCTGGACTGTCCTGTGGCGGTATTTCTGGAGGAGTTGGAAACGGGACAGGTCGAGTGCCATGCGTGGGACGCCACAGGAGAGGAACATCTGGAATACGCATGGGAGCCTGTGGGCAGTACAACGCGGGACTATCTGGATAATCCGAGGTTGATCCCCGAGGACAGTCCGACTCCTTTGGTGATTGCTCCAGAGACGCCGGCGTACGAGACACTGGAGTCGTTCCGTTCGGGGGCTCGGGCGTTTCGTCATCGGTACCGATTGACGGCGACATCTCGTGCTACGGGCCTTTCGTCGTCCTCAGAGGTGGAGGTGTACGTATCGAGCAGTCGTCCGAGCGTGTATTGTCCTCTGGAGGTAGCGGTGGAAGAAGGCGAAACGGTTGCGCTCGATTGCGAGGGGGTGGACCCCTTGTCGCTTCGCCTGGACTACGATGAGGACGAAGCGTCGGTACTATGGGAGTGGGAGGGTCTGTGGGGCACGAGCATGGCGCCTCTCGATGCGACGGATCGGTTGTCTCCCTTGTTTACGGCTCCTTTGGGCAGTGCAGGCGAGGAGTACCATTACATAGCAAGCATGACTTCGTCGGCCTCGGGAATCTCCCGCACGGCGCGAAGGAGGGTCACGGTGAGAGTCGAGGGCACAGAGGAAGGGGCTTCGGGCCCGCTCGACAACCTTATATGTACTGTCTTGCGTCCTGTATACGAAGGGGACGCGGATCGGCGATTCGAGTGCGAGGTTAGTTCGTCGGATGACGAGCTAATTCTGAGCGAGACATGGACATGGGAGCATTCGTACGATCCGGGAATACTCAGTGCTGCGAACGTTGGTAATCCTTTCTTTCGCGTGCCGGATAGCGTAAGCGAAACGACGCGTTACAATTTTCTCGTCCGAGTCGATTACCGGCTCTCCGACAGCGGTAACAGGAGCGAGAGCCAGGACGTGTCCGCGACCGTGAGAAACCAGGAGGTTGTCGTCGGGTGCGCGGATCCCGGCAGTGTGCAAGAGGGCGCTGCGGATATCGATTTTTCCTGTTCCGCCCGGAATCGGAGGGGTAGCTTCGGAATTACGTGGTCCTGGTCTCCGACAACCAGGCTGACGGGGCACGATACGGGTACGCCGACGTTCGCCGTGCCTTCCGAGGTAGACCGGGATACAACCTTTACGTACACGGTGACGGCAAGCACTCCGGACCATGATCCGGACGAGGAAACGATTACGGTGAAGGTGAGGAACACGGATATGTCGGCGCCTTCCGTCAGGTGTGAGAATGCCAGTATCTACGAAGGATCGGGGGACATTACGCTGGATTGTACGGTTGCGAACGAGCCGTCGGGGGCGACGTACGTTTGGTCCGGTACGGATGTTGCGAGCCGGTTAAGCGGTACGGACGGTTACGCTCCCGTGTTTTCGACGCCGGGCGATATCGACGAATCGGGCGAGGCGGATAAGAACTATGAATACACGGTGACGATGTCGGCCGACGGTATCGCCGACATCGTTGAAAATGTGACGGTAACGGTGCTCGAGAAGCCGAATGTTACATGGTGTGGAACGCATACCTTTTCGGATTATGCCACCGTATGGGAGGGTTCCGGAAAAAAAATCGAGTCGTCCGTGTGCAGATCAGGGGATACCATCGTTTCCCCGGAAGGGGCTCCCGGTGGCGATTACTCGTATTGGTGGAGCGTGCGCGGCGGCACGCCGGAGACGGCTATCGATCTTCTGCATTCCCGCACCGGGATGGCCGCCTCTTTCTCCATTCCGCCATACGGGACGTTGGACGAGGACCGGATGTACGAATACCAGCTCGCGATATCGGCTCCGAATACCGATGCCGCTACCTGGAACTGGACGGTAACCGTAAAGAACAGCGCGCTTGTCATTACTTGCGACGATCCCGATCCTGTGTACGAGGGATCGCCGCCTTTCGATCTTTCCTGCTTTGTTACCGGTCCGTCGGGTTTGACGTATGTGTGGTCGTGGTCTCCTGAGGATCGATTGACGGATCACGATACGGGTACGCCGACGTTCGCCGTGCCTGCCGAGGTGGATCGGGATACGACCTGGACATACGAGGTGCGAGTCACGACGGCGAATGCGGGTCCGGATCCGGACGAAGAGACCATTACGGTAACGGTGCTGAACAAGGAGCCGCTTGCAGTTTCGTGTGCGGATCCGGGGTCGGTGTACGAGGGGGCGGAAGACGTTGCGTTCGATTGCGAAGCATCGGGCGCTCCTGCGGATTCCGATTACACGTACACATGGGAGGCATTGGGCGATACGCCGGACACGGCTTTGCTGAGTGCGACGGACATCGCTTCGCCGACGTTCTACGTGCCGGAGGAGGTGGATGCGACGACGACCTACGAGTACCTGCTTACGGCCTCGGCGGCGAATGCGGAAGATGGTTCGGCGGAGGTTGCGGTGACGGTGCTTGACCGGGTTTTGGCGCCCGATCCCGACCCTGTTTCTCCTCCTGTTTCTCCTCCTGTAGCGGAGTCTTCGTCGGTGTTACCGGAGCCATCGGCGTTGGGCGTAACGGTAAGCGCCTCGCGGCTGCGTTTCGGGATGCAATCGGCGGATACGAAGGTGTCGCTCGATCCGGCGACCGACGGCATATCGACGTACGTAGTGGGTCCGTACCATGCAGGCCGCATGACGCTTGCGCTGGATGGCAGTGGAGCGCTTGACGAGAATGGAGAGATGGCCTTGTCCATCGAGTTGGCTTCTCCGGTAGTGCTCAAACGCGTGGATGCCACCGAGGTGTCTTCGCTCGTTCTTTCGCCGCAGTGGTCGATTGCCGAGTCGTGCGAGCAGCTTTCGTCTCAGGCGATAGGCGGTCTGTATATGGAGATGACGTTTTCGGAGGACGACTGCCGCCTTCTTCGCTTCGGAGGCGAACTGGATCTTACAGACGTCTCATCGGGGCAGTATACAGGGACTATGGACCTCATTCTTCGTTCGGGCGAGAACGAGGAGACGCACTCGGTGGAGGTGGACGTGACAGTCGTTTCTGCGCAGCAAGTCATCGCGATCGGTCCGAGGGGCGTACGTTTCAGCACGTCGCGGGAGCTTTCTGCGGGCTTGACGGAGGAGCAGAACCTGAGTATCTATCCTCATGTGGCGTTTTTGACCGAGGAGAAGCCGCACGGGGTGTTCGAACTATCGAATCCGTCGCTTATTCCGCTGGAGATATCGGTGTCGGCCCGTTTCGGGTATACGGAGGCGACAGAGGACGGTCGTGAGGTAGTGGTGGAAGATGTCGAGGATTCTCCTCTGGGCGATTTATCGCAGGTGGTGGACATATATCCCTCGGTGCTGGTGCTTATGCCCGGCGAGAAGGGTCTGGTCCGGTACGGGGTGGAAGAGGGCGCGTTGGCGTCTATGTCGGAGCAGGGGTATGCGGCGTTTTTCGATGTGGCGTCCGTTCCGCGTCGGTATGCGGATATGGACCGAATGCCTGAAGAGGCGGCGGGAGAGCGGACGGCCCGTGTGATGATGCGTGTTCCAGGGGTGTACGTACCTGGCAAAGTGGCAACGCAGCCCCGTGCTACGCTGTTGTCCTTGTCGTACGGCGTTTCGATGTCTGCGACGTTTCTTATGGAGACCGGGCAGCGTCCTTTTGTGGGCGAGGTGGTGGCGTTCGACGGGGACGGTCGTGAGTTGGGTCGTCGAGAGACGCTGGTATACACGCGTAGCCGCGTACGCGTGCCTCTGGACCGTATGCCCGAGGAAGGAGCCGTATTTATGCGTTTTGTGTCGAGAGGCTCGGGCCGTGTGTCCGAGCCGGTGCCTGTTCGCTGGAATGCGCCGGGAAGAGATATAGGCGCTGCCGGGGAGAAGGCGAAGGCGCCGGCGACTGTCGCTGCCGAAGGAAGACCGTAGCCGATCGCCTCGCCGTTCTGTACGAGCAGACCGGAAGGAATGCCTTTGCCTGCCACATGGTCACAGGAACGGATCCTACATCCGTTCCGTCCGATGGTTCTCCCGGACCACGTAGATTACAGGGGCGCGCCGGTACGTTTTCGCATAGGTTTCGCAAAGCGCCTCGCGCAGGGCGGGTACGGCGGCCTGGCGCACCAGATGCACCGTACAGCCCCCGAAACCGCCTCCGGTCATGCGGGCGCCCGCCACGCCGTCCACGTTCCGGGCAGCGTCGACCAGCGTATCGAGTTCCTCGCAACTCACCTCGTACAGGTCGCGCAGGCTGTCATGCGACTGGTTCATCAACGCCCCGAATGCCTCGAAATCCCCGCTGCGCAGGGCGTCCCGCGCTTGCAGTACGCGGTCGTTTTCCTCCAGGACGTGCCGGACCCGGCGATGCTGGAGGGGCGAAAGGAGCGAAAGGTCGTCGGGCCTGGCGTCGCGCAGGCTCCGTACATCGGGACGGCTTGCCCGGATCGTTTCGAGGGCTTGCTCGCATTCATGGCGCCGGGCATTGTAGCCCGAATCAGCCAGTTTGCGCCGCACGCCCGAATCGGCGATGACGATCTCGAAGGCGTCGGTCCGGTCTCGTTTCGTATTGGCCAGCGGCACATGCTCGCAGGCAAGCGAACGGCAGTCGAGCAGCAAGGCGTGCCTGCGGCGGCCCAGCCGGGATACGAACGGGTCCATGATACCGCAGGAAACGCCCGCGTAGCGGTGTTCCACCTTCTGAGACAGGTGTACCGCGTCGATGGGGTCGATTCCGAGGCCGAACAACTGGTCGAGACCGTAGATGACGGCTGTAGAGAGGGCCGCCGACGAACTCAGGCCGGCGCCGATGGGCACATCGCCCTCGACGAGCATCTCGAACCCGCCGGGCAGCCGGTCCCGCAGTTCGCTGATTGCTCCGGTTACGTAGGCGGCCCAAGCGCCCGGACCGGTTTCAGGCTGTTCGGAAAGCGGGTACGTTATCCACTCGTCGAACTGCGCGGCGTACAGCATCACCGTGTCGTCGGTGCGCGCCCGCAGCGCTGCGTATGCGCACCGGTCGATGGTCATCGGCAGCACGAACCCCTCGTGGTAATCCGTGTGATCCCCGATCAGATTGACGCGCCCCGGAGCCCGCACAACAAGGACATTGTTTGCGTCCGTCTCGCCGAAAGCGGCCCGAAATGAGGAAAGCGGCTTCACGGCCTTGTCGTACGTATTGTAATACCGGGAAGGATTGCGGCCATGTCATTCCGTTGCAACGCCGCCGTGTTCGCGCAGCAGGGCGGCGATTTCATCTTTTCCCCTGTCGATCGCAATATCGAGCGGTGTGCGCCCGGCATTGTCTTTTGCGTTGACGTCCGCGCCGTGGTCTATTAATATTTTTACAATGTCCTTTTTGTCATTCCGTACCGCTGAGAGAAGTGGTGTATCGCCAGTTTCTCCATGTGCATTAGCATTAACATTTGCTCCATGATCTATCAACAACTTTGCAATCTCTGCATCTTCTGCAGTATGCAAAGGTGTATCGCAACAATATCCCTGTACGTTTGCGCCATGATCGATCAATAATTGTGCAATCTCTGCATTTTTTGCTCCGTGCAGCGGTGTAATGCCAAGCTCCCCATATGTATCTACATTTGCACCATGATCAATCAATAATTTAATCATATTGATATTTACCCCATTCTCGACTAAAACAGCCAGTAAGGGTGTTTCTGCAACCCAACTTTTTGCATTCGCGCCACGATCCAGCAATAACTGGGCAACCTCCACATCATCTGCATATACGAGGGCGGGCACCTCGTACGGGTATCCACTATAAATTCTTTCTGTTTCGGCCCCGTTATCCAGCAACAATCGCATAATATCCAGATTGCCCAATATTGTCGCAACTTCAAGGGGGGTATATCCAATATACAAGTGAGGATCGTCTTCCCGATAGTCCCAATATTCGTTTACGTCCTCGCCTTCTTTTATGAGCGTTTGCACCGTCTCCGTTTCGCCTTGCAATACAGCCTGGAGGAGCGCAGGCACATGGACGCTGTCCGTGTCTGCTAATTCTTTTATTTTCTCCAGGTCGTCTTGCCCGAACGCCGACGTGGACCCTACGACAGGCAAGACAAGAACGGCAAGGAGTACAAGGATGCGTTTCATGGGCGTACCGGAATCAGAAGCATGGGAAAAAGTCGTTGATGCAAGGTACATCAACGTCAGTCAAAATACAAACGCCTTCTTGCATGTATTGCGTATTGGAATCTATAATGTAGAGGCCTGTCATCTTGCGAACCAGGGATGTATCAACAGGTATAAAGAGAAAATAATTCCCATTGCTATAATCAGAAAAACAAGTTCGATTGCCATACGTTTCCATTTGCTTACATTTCCCCAGTTTTTATCAAATCCAGGGTCATGTTTTGCAAGTCGTTCTTTGAGATATTTTTCACGTCCTCTCGCAATGGATAATTGATATTGTGAATAACCTAAACCAACGCCCAGTAATATTATGAAAAAAGTAATAGAAGGATCTTCATAAGATCCCGAATCTATCATAAGAAGGATCATGAGCGTTAAAGAAAATGCCATAAAAAAATGCACTAATCCATCTTTAATATATTTGTTCGGCACATTTTCCAGGTGTGAAAAGAAACGCTTCATGGTGTCATCCTCGATACGATTTCGCTAATCTATTTATTGAGTAATATTGTACGCAAGAAAACTTCATCTTCCGCTTCCATCCGAAGTATGTATGACCCACTTGGGAGGTTACTCGCATTGAATTGCATTTCGTAGCGGCCTTCTGAATGCACTCCGTCGAACAGGACGTATACCTCACGGCCCAGCATGTCGAAGATACTCATGCGTATCGTGGACGTCTGAGGGAGCCCATAAACAATCGTGGTCTCCAGATCGAACGGGTTCGGATAATTCTGAAAGAGTTCCGTGGAAGCGGGTATTTCCCCATGGGCCGTAAGCAGGAGCGGTGTCTTGTTCGATACGAGTTTGAAGCCGCTGAAGAGCACCGACGGATAAGGGGGATAGCCATAGTCGGTCGCTGGTGGAAGGGGTGCTCCGGGCGCATCCTCCAGGGCAATCACTGTCGGAGGAGCTGTAACGGTTTTTATTACCGTTACATCACGACTCAGGGTGGCGCCCGCCGGGATTACGGCATTGTAGGGGTCAAGGACCCCGCCACTGATTTTCAAGGGTACGGTAATTTCAAAAGGAGCGCCTTTTTGAATTCTGACATTTATGGTTGCAGGCAACGGCGCATCCAGGTCACCGCCATTATCGGTGCGTTCGAGTTTTAGGGGAAAGATGAAGGGAGCCCCGGGATTGTCTTCCAGTGTCAAAGCGGGTTGGTCGTATTCGCCACGCAAAGATTCCAGGCCTGCAAACAGACCGTCGGGCAGTTCGGACAGCTGATTTTCGTGCAGGAGCAGCACCTCCAGCCCGCCTAATTCGGCGAACACGTTTGAGGGAAGCGACGACAACCGGTTATTGTTCAGGCGGAGCACATCCAATCTGTCCAACCCAGCGAATACGTCCGAAGGAAGTTCGGATAACTGGTTGTTTTCCAGCCAAAGATATTCCAGACGATTCAATCCGGTAAACACGCTCGAGGGGAGCTCCGACAACCGGTTGTTTCCCAGGTTTAGCTGCTCCAGACGGCTCAATCCGGCAAATACTTCCGAAGAGAGCGACGGAAAGTGGTTATAGTGCAGGGTTAGTTCTTTGAGGTTACTCAGTCCGGTGAACACATTTGCAGGAAGCCCTGACAACCGGTTGTAATGCAGAGTTAGCTCTTCAAGGCTACTCAGTCCGGTAAACACATTTGCAGGAAGCCCTGACAACTGGTTGTGGTTCAGGCCAAGCGCTCGCAGCCTGCCCAATCCAGTAAACACATTTGCAGGCAACTCTGACAGTTGGTTATGGTTTAGCGCTATATCTATTAGCCTGTTTGGTTCAGCAAACACATTTGCAGGAAGCTCTGACAGTTGGTTGTGGGACAACCCCAGTAATTCCAGTTTGCTCATTCCATCGAACACATCCGCAGGAAGTTCCGACAGTTGATTGCGGTTCAGCCACAGATGCCTCAAGCTGCTCAGCCCAGCAAACACGTCCGAGGGAAGTTCGGATAGCTGGTTGTTGTCCAAAGGCAGTTGGTCCAGTTTGACCAGATCGGCGAATATACCTCCAGGAAGTTCGGATAGCTGGTTGCTATCCAGCCTCATATTTCTCAGCGCGCTCAACCCGGTGAATATATCCGCAGGAAGCGACGACAAGTCGTTGTTTTCGAGACGGAGTTCTCGCATGTTGCTCAATCCGGCGAACACCCCCGAAGGAAGCGACGACAGCCGGTTGAACCCCAGGTATAAATCTTTCAGGCTGCTTAATCCTGCGAACACGTTCGCAGGAAGATATAACAGCTGGTTGCTGGTCAGGCGTAGCGATTCCAGACTGCTCAGCCCAGCGAACACATCGACAGGAAGTTCTGTCAACGGGTTGTTACTCAGGTTCAGCGATCTCAGCGTGCTCAATCCAGCGAACATATCCGCAGGGAGGTCCGACAGTTCGTTCCATTCCAGGGTTAGTCCTTTCAGATTGGTCAGCCCGGCAAAATCGCTCGTTGCCAACGCATCCTCACCGTGATCCACATGCAACGATTCGATGTTGGCCAGATCTGTGACCGTAACAGCCCAGCATCTTGTGATATCGGTGGCTCGAAGGATTGCATCCTGGACACGGTCAGACCTGTCGCACACGCTTTGGGCAATAGCTGGCAGTGACCATACGCAAAGCAAACCTGCCAAAAGTGCGGCGGCGAGAATACACTTCTGGAATCCGGGCTTTGACGCACTCATGCTATCTCTATTGTCTCGCCAATAGGCAATGGTTCGTAAAACCGGTGGCCCATACAAGCGCACTGTCGCATTGGGATCATGTTCCCTTACCAGCGGCCTTCATTGGCAGAATACGTCGCGGGAAGTTCGATTGTCAAGGCCTTGTTCCAGTCCGTAATCGGTTACCTGCGCCTTGACAGGATACCGCGCACTGCTTCCGGCCCCGATAAGCATTTTCGAAGCCGGTCCCTTACACTTTTTCCGCGAATCATTCCGTTGCAACGCCGCCGTGTTCACGCAGCAGGGCGGCGATTTCAGTTCTTCTCTTGTTGATGGCAATATCCAGCGGCGTATGCCCAGCGTTGTTTTTGGCGTTCAAGCCTGCACCGTGGTCTATCAGCAGTTGAACAAACGCTATGTCGTTTCTATTTACTGCATGATGAAGCGGCGTATTATTGTAGTTGTTTTGCACCTCCAAATCTGCACCGCCTGCTATGAGAATCTGTGCGGTTTCTGCGTTCCAGGCATGATGCAAAGGGGTATTGCCCTGTGCGTCTCTTGCATTCGCATCCGCGCCGTTCTTTATGAACAGGTCCGTAATCTCTGCATTGCCTGCAAACGCCGCACTATGTAATGGCGTACCATTTTTATATTCTGCTCCCAAATCAGCGCCATGCGCCATAAAAAGTTGTGTGATTTCCGCCGTATGAATAAAACGCAGAAGGTTGTCATCCACGTCAGCGCCTTTTTCTATCAACAATTTTATAATTTCCGTCTCACCGGACGCCGTTGCCATATGAAGTGGGGTAAATCCCCTATACGATCTCCTGCTGAACTCCTCACTTACTCTTTCATTAATGTCTACGCCGATATCTATCAGTGTTCGTACGGTTTCTATATCGCCGTCACGGATTGCTGTATGAAGGGGGGGCAAGGTGTTCTCAGGAACCGGCAGCAGGATTATTTTTACTGGTTGGACCTGCCCGGATATGTCCTGCCCGAACACCGGCGTGGAACCTGCGACAGGCAAGACAAGAACGGCAAGGAGTACAAGGATGCGTTTCATGGGCGTATTCGGATTTGAAACCGCGATGCAGTGGATGTCAACAGGCACGAGAGACAATTCTCACGCAAGCGCCTCCTTGGGGTTGGCGCCGTATTTGTTCTCGCCCGGCGCGCTATCCAGCACCGTCAAGACGAGCAGCCATATGGGACCGATCACAGGAAGGAAAATCGCCAGGAGATACCATAGGCCGCTGCGACCCGTATCGTGCAATCGGCGGACGGTCACGGCAATGAGGGGCAGCAGATGGATCAACCCCCAAAGCAAGGACAGGATACCGAGTACTATTTCCGGAGTGCCCAAAGCTATACCACCGCTCAGGTCAGGGGTTGTGCCCGTAGCTATCCATGTCAGGGCGACGATCCAGAAGGGAGCGCTGATAAATAGTCCTCCCAGCCCATAGAATAATTGAAAGAACCAGTATTCTTTCCTGCGCGCCCTGCCCTGGAAGTCCACATAATTTCTCAGGGCCTTAAGATACCATTCCATGGTCCGGAGAGCGTTTTGTTGGGATGAAAACGAGGAGTATCGCTGCGGTAACGGCAGGGCCCAATTCAATATAAAAATGCTCCAACCTCTTTACCAGAAGATCACATACAGCGCGATCGTGGCCAGCACCACTGCCGCAGCCATCCATTTCGCGCCGCGGGCGTGCTCCAGGTTCAGGTCCGAAACAGGAAGACGCTTCGGCTCGCGCAGGGGAATCAGCAGCCGGACGGAGGTCATGAAGATCACAAGCGCCACGAAAGTAATCATCATGTGGTGCAGGAACGCGACATCCGGCAGCCGCCACAGGAGGAAACCGTAGACGGGAATGCCGAGAATCATGGCGGCTTTGGCCGCAATAGGGGGTGTGCGTTTCGAAATGAGCCCGAACGCAAAGGAGGCCACGATTCCCGGAGAAATGAATCCCCAGAACATCTGGATATACTCGAAAATGCTTTCGGCGGAACCCACGACGGGCGCCCACAGGCAGCCGACGACCACCAGTACGCCCGTGGCGATGCGCCCGATCTTCACGTAGTGCCTTGGGGCTTCCTCGGTGCGCCGGTACCGCTTGTACAAGTCGATCGTGAAGATGGTGGCGGCGGAGTTCAGCATGGAGTCGAGCGAACTCATGATGGCGCCGAACAGCGCGGCGAACATGATTCCGCTCAGCCCGGCGGGGAGCAACTCGCGGATCATCACGGGATACGCCTGATCGGCCGTCGTTACCTGCCCGGGAAAGAGCTGGGCGGCCATGATGCCGGGGAAAACGATCAGGAAGGGGAGCAGCAGCTTCAGCCCCGCCGCAAGAAAAATCCCGCGCTGCCCCTCGGCAAGGCTGCGGGCGGCGAGCGTGCGCTGCGTGATGAACTGGTTCAGGCCCCAGTAGAAAATCTGGGGAATCCAGAGACCGCCAATAAAGACCGCCACCCAGGGCATCTCGTCGTGGTTCCACGGGAGCACCGTATGCAGCTTGTCGCCGGCAGCGGCCATGAACGGTTCCACGCCCCCGATGGCCCGGAACCCGAGGATCGTGATGAGCGCCCCGCCCAGCAGAAGGGCTATGCCCTGGAGCAGGTCCGACCAGACCACGGCCCCGAGACCGCCGTAGATGGTGTAGGCGCCCGCCGTGATCCCGATGAGCCAGATCCCCAGGACCATGTCCATTTCGAAGATCGTGCCCAGCGCGAGGGCGCCGGCGTAGAGCACCGTCGCCAACGCCACGAACACGTACGCGAGCATCATGAACGTGGCCATGATCGTGCGCGTCCCGACGTCGAAACGGTATTCGAGGTATTCGGGAATGGTGTAGATGCCCGCCTTCAGGAACTTCGGGAGGAAGAAGAGGGCCGTAATGACCAGCGCGATAGCGGCGGTCCACTCGTAGCTGGCGATAGCGAGGCCCAGGTCGTACCCGCGCCCGGCCATGCCTACGAACTGCTCGGTCGAGATGTTGGAGGCGATCAGGGAGAAGCCGATCAGCCACCAGGAGAGTTTGCGCCCCGCAAGGAAGTAGTCTTCCGTAGTGGTTTCGTGCCGGGAGGCGTACAGCGATATCCCGATGACGACCGCAATGAACGCACAAAACGTGACGATGTCGATCGGGTGCAGCGCCATGGCGGGAAGTACAGGGAGCGGGGTACGGCAGGTGCCTTATCGGGAAGCGAAGATGCGCCGTCCCCCGTCTTTCTCTACGGCGACGATATCGTACGGATCGCTGCGCGGTCCTTCCATGCCGGGAGAGCCCATCGGCATGCCGGGCACCGCAAGGCCCGCAATGGGTGCGGCTTCCTCCAGCATGCGGTGGATTTCCTCCGCCGGGACATGGCCTTCCACGAAATATCCGTTCACAAGCGCCGTATGGCAGGAGCGCAGATCGGCGGGAACCCCGTATCGTATTCTCATGGGCGTCACGTCGGCGAGGTCCACGGCCTTGACGCGGAATCCGTTCGCTTCAAGATGATCCACCCATTTGGCGCAGCATCCGCACGTGGGGGTCTTATACACGGTGATGTGCTGCCCTGCAGAGGAAGTGCGGGCGATGAGTACGCCGCAGGTGACCACGGCGCCCAGTAAAAATGTAACGATAAGGTACTTTTTGTTCATGAGCGCATATACCGTTACGCTTGGCGGAACGTTCCGGCAAGCCGTTGCATGAAATAAGAGTATCCCAGGGATATCCCATGCTGCGAAGCGCCTTTTCGACGGATTTTGAAAGATTCCGAGAACTATAGTATGGATTCAGAGCATCCGGACGCTTCTCCTTCGCTTCCCAGGCCGCCCCGACCCGGTCGTCAGAGCGGGCAGGGCCCCGGGCGCCGGTATACGCGGTTGCCGCTTATACAGCGCAAGGTAGTGAGCGTGGTTCTGGGCGGGTATGCGGTGCTGCTGGTCAACAGTATTTTCCTGTTGCTGTTCGACCGCTCCACGGCGCTCGTCTATATGAGCAATGTGCTGCTGCACATTTGCCTGGGGATTCTGCTGATCGCGCCCGCCATCGCTTTCCTGGTCATGCATCTCCTGAAGATGCCGCTCCGGATGAACCGGCGCGCGACGAGGGCCGGCGTGTTTACGGCCCTGTCGCTGATCACCCTGTTTGCGACGGGCATTGCGCTGGTGGCCGTCGGCGCGTCGTACCGGTGGATCCTGTGGACGCATATCGTGACCGCGGTGACGTCCGTGGGAGGCTTCATCCTGCATGTGTCGCTGAAGCGCGGGGTGCGCTACCATTTCCTGCAATGGGGAGATGTGTGGAAACAGGGGCCGGGCGCGGCGCTCCGGCATCCACTGACCCTGACGGCGCTTGGCGGGGCGGTGCTCGTGGCCGGATTCATTGTGGTGCCCTGGGCAACGACGCGTACGGGCGTATACGTGCAGGAGGGCCCGCCGGGAGAAGCGGCTTCGGAGGGCGCAGATGCGGAAGGCGCTGTCCCCGGATACGCCGCGGCGCTCACGGCAGTCCCGCTGGCGCAGTCGCAGTCGGTCGTCGTGGGGGAGGACCGCTTGCCCGACGAGGCATTGGCCGGGTCCGCGCGCTGCGGACAGGAGGGGTGCCATCCGGACATGTATACGCAGTGGTCCGAGTCGATGCACCGCTTCTCGTCCTTCAACAATCCCTGGTACAAGAAGAGCGTCGAGGCGATGATCGACGAGGTCGGCGCCGAGCCCGCGCGCTGGTGCGCATCCTGCCACGATCCGGTGGTGCTGTTCGGGGGGCGGTTCGACGAGGCCCCCGTGGATGCGGACCACTGGACGGCGCACGAGGGTCTCACGTGTCTGTCGTGCCATGCCGTCGAAGGGTTGCGCGATGTGCGGGGCAATGGCCGCTATGCGATCGCTGCGCCGGACGAGTATCCGTTTGCGCGCGCCGACGAGGGGTTGGGCAGATGGGTGCATAATGTGCTGGTGCGGGCCAAGCCCGAACCGCATCGCCAGGCTATGCTGAAGCCGGTCCACAAAACCCCCGAGTTTTGCGGCACGTGCCACAAAGTGGGCATTCCTCCGGAAGTGAACAGCTATCGCTGGAAACGCGGGCAGAACGAATACGACAACTGGCACGACAGCGGCGTCAGCGGCAACATCGTCCGGTCGTTCTATCTTCCTGAGACGCCCTCGAATTGCGTCACATGCCATATGCCGCTCGAACCCTCGAACGACATGGGGAACGACGGCGGGCTCATACGCAGCCACCGGTTCGCCGCCGCCAATACGGCGGTCCCGTTCGTTAACGGGCACCCTGCGCAACTGGCCGAGGCCCGGCATAATCTGTCCAAAGGCATTGCGCTCATCGACATTTTCCGGGTTCGGGTGAACGGGCGTACGTACGGTCCGGATCGCCCGCTGCCTGTCTTGCGAGCGGGCGACCGCGTGCAGGTGGACGTCGTGATCCGCAACAAGGGCGTGGGCCATACGCTGCCCGGCGGCACGAACGATTCCAACGAATTGTGGGTGGAGTTTCTTGCGCAGGACGCCTCCGGAGAGACGGTGCTGGCTTCCGGGTTGCTCGACGATGCCGGGCGCGTCGATTCGACGGCGCATTTTCTCGGAAGCGTGCTGGTGGACCGGCAGAGCCGGATCATCGACCGGCGCAACGTGCAGGACTGGGTGACGAATGTGTATGCGAATGTGATCGGGCCGGGCGCGGCGCGCAACGTGCATTACGATTTTGTGGCGCCTCCGGGCGCCTCGATCACTGCGCTGAAGGCGACGCTTCGACACCGCAAGTTCAAGTGGTACCTGAACGAATGGACGTTTCGCGGTGTGCGGAAAGAAGCGGATACGGACGTAGAATACGGCGATATGCCGGACGGGCATCCCTGGTCCCTGGATCCGGACAAGACCGCGCCCGTGCTGCCGCTGACCGACATGGCCGTGGACGAGCGCCGGGCCGGGAGCGTGGCGCCCGATTCGCTTTCTGCGATGTCGTCCCGTCCGCTATGGGAGCGGTGGAACGATTTCGGCATAGGGCGTCTCCTCGAAACGGATACGCGCGGGGCGATCGAAGCCTTCGAACGGGTTGCGGAACTGGCGCCGGACAACCCGGAAGGGCCCATCAATATGGCCCGCGCGTTTATCTCGGAAGGGCAGCTGGATCGCGCCACCGAGGCGCTTGAGGAAGCCGAACGTCGCCGCCCAGGCTATCTGAAGACGGCCTGGCTGCGCGGAGAGGTGCACAAGGCGTCCGCAGAGTACGACGAGGCGCTGGACGAGTGGCTGGCGGTGGTAGACGCCTATCCCGAAGATCGCGTGCTGCTGCTCGGTATCGGCAGGATTCATTATCTTGCGGGCCGTTACGAAGAGGCGCTTCCGTGGTTCGACCGGGTATTGACCATCGATCCGGAAAATGTCGGCGCCTTGTACAACAGGATGCTGGCGCTCGGCGCGCTGGGACGAACCGAAGATTTTGGAGAGGCTCGTGAACGGTACGAATATCACAAGGACGATGAAAATGCGCCCGCGGTCGCGTCGCCGTACAAGCAGGCGCATCCCATGGATAATCGGGAGGCCCAGGCGCTGCACGAGCATGGATTGCATCCGGTTCGATCCCGGAGCGCAGGGGATTGAGGGACGGCCGATGAAGAATCCGGGAGCCAACGCCAACGCTTTTGTCCTATCTCCAGGCGTCGCACTGGTTGTGGCGCTGCTTGCGGGCACATTGGCGGCCTGCGGCGGATCGCCGGAAGAGACGGACGAAGCCCCGGCGCGCGCTTTTTCGGACCGGCTTTCGTTCGAGAATGTAACGGAGGCTGCGGGCCTATCGGGTTTTCGCCACGAGACCGGAGCGTTCGGATTGATCTGGTTTCCCGAGTCCATGGGGTCGGGCGCCGCCTTTTTCGACTACGACGGGGACGGTTGGCAGGATATTGCGCTGGCGGGCGGGGGCCGCTGGTCCGGCGCGGGAAATTCCGCGATGGGCAGCGAGGCGCAACAGGAGGCGCTTCCTCTCCGGCTTTACCGGAATCTCGGCGATGGGACCTTCTCGGAGGTGACGGAAGCGGTGGGGCTGGCAGGGTTCGACGGGGTGCGCGAAGTCTACGGTCTCGGTATCGCTGCTGCGGACTACGACGGCGACGGAGACCTCGACGTCTACCTGTCTGCGCTGGCCGAAAACATGCTTTTCCGCAACGAGGGCGGGGTGTTCGTCGAGGTGGGCCGCGAAGTCGGCGTGGCCGGCGAGGCCGTATGGAGCTCGTCCCCCATTTTCTTCGATGCGGACAGGGACGGGGACCTTGACCTGTACGTGGGAAATTATGTGGCCTGGTCCCCGGAAACGGACATTTACTGCTCGCTCGACGGGGTGACCAAGGGATATTGCACCCCGGAAACCTATGAGGGCGTACCGGGACGCTTCTATCGCAACCACGGGGACGGTGCGTTTGCGGACGAAACCGCCGCTGCGGGTTTTCTGCCGGCGGCGGGCAAGACGCTTGGCGTGGCGGAGCTGGATTTCAACCGGGACGGCTGGCCCGACCTGATGGTGGCGAACGATACGCAGCCCGACTATCTGTATGTAAACAACGGCGACGGCACGTTTTCTGAAAGGGGGGCGCTGAGCGGCGTCGCCTACGACGAGAACGGGAAGGCGCGCGCCGGGATGGGCGTGGATACGGGGATTGTGGACAGCACGGGGCAGGCGTCCGTGTTCGTAGGCAATTTTTCGTCGGAGATGATCGGGGTGTACCGGCACCTGCATGACGGACTGTTCATCGACCGGGCCGCGCTTTCGCAGATCGGACGCCCTTCGCTGATGACGCTCACCTTTTCTCTTTTCCTTGCGGATTTCGATCTCGATACGGACCTCGACCTGTTTGCGGCGAACGGGCACGTGCAGCCGGAAATAGGGACCGTACAGGACAATGTCGGCTACGAAGAGAAACCGCATCTTTTTCTGAACCGGGGAGACGGCACGTTCGAGGATGCGGCTCCCGCGCTGGGCGGGGTGCTTGCCGGGGAATTCGTGGGGCGAGGGGCGGCTGCTGCGGATTACGACCGCGACGGCGATATGGATGTGCTGATGGTCGAAAACGGGGGCGGGGCTCACCTGTGGAGGAATAATTTGCTGGAGAATGGCGCCACCGGCGCCAACGACAACCCCGTTTTTCTTCGCGTGATGCTGGAGGGAAGCGAAAGCAACCGCGAAGGCCTTTCGTCTTCCGTGGAAGTCGTGCTGGACGGCTTCCGGATGGAGCGCCGCGTCCGCACGGGCTCCAGCTACCTGTCCCAGAGCGAACTGCCGGTCACGTTCGGGCTGGGAGAACGTCCCGTCGCCGACAGCCTTATTGTCCGGTGGCCCAGCGGCGCCGTGGATCGCTTCGCCCATGTCGAGGGCAACCGGCAGTACCGGGTGGTGGAAGGCGCGGCCCGGCTGACCGCGTGGTGAGCCTGAGTTGTTTCCCTCTGATCCCTCCGAACCGGCAATGCGCATAGATTCCATGCCATGAACCCGCAACAACCTGCTATGCCGGATTCTTCCGGGCCGGTTCGCCGGGGCAAGGCGATCGGCCAGATCGTGGTATGGGCGCTGGTGTATGTGCTGTTCCTGCTTGGTATCACGGTTCTCGGAGCGCGCCTGTATCTGGGGAAATCCATCCAGCCCCGCTCGGGCTCTGTCGAATTACCCGGTCTGTCCGCCCCGGTGACCATTGCCTTCGACGACTGGGCTATTCCCCGCATCCGGGCCGAGAACGAACTGGACGCCATACGGGCGCAGGGATTTCTGCATGCCTCCGAGCGCTTGTGGCAGCTCGAGTTGTATCAACGGGTGGCGCAAGGACGTCTCGCGGAGCTGTTCGGCGAGCCTGCCATCGGGGCCGACAAGTTGCTCCGGACCCTTGATTTTTGGGGAGCGGCGACGCGGGAGATGGCGACGCTGCCGGAGTCCATGCTCGACACCCTGCGGGCCTATGCGGAGGGGGTAAATGCGCGGCTGGCAAGCTGGCGCGGCCCGTGGCCGCCCGAGTTTGTGATTCTGGGCATCGAACCCCAGCCGTGGAGCCCACAGGCCTCGCTTTCCATCTCCCGCAGCATGACGTTCGATTTGTCGAAATGGCAGGGGGAACTGGATCGTATCGAGGCGCTTGCTCGTCTTCCCGAAACGCACCGCCCTGCGCTGACGCCGCGTTATCCTGCCTGGGGTCCCACGATTCTGCAGGATCGTCCCGGCGAACCGGAGACATCGGACGACGAGACAGGGTCCGCAGCATCGGCAGAGAACAGGGAAGCGGCGTTTTCCGATGCGTATCGAACCCGCCTCACGGAAACCGCGCCGGCGCCTCGCAAGCCGCTCGATCCGCTGGGCCTGCTTGCAGGACTTGGTTTACCAGCGTCCAACTCGTGGGCGATCGGCCCCTCCCGAACAGCGGACGGGTATCCGCTGCTTGCCAACGACACGCACCTTAACCTCCGGGCGCCCTCGACATGGTATCTGAATGCCATCTCCGTCGAAGATTCCGATCACCATGTGGCCGGTTTCTCGATTCCGGGAGCCCATAGCGTGGTCGTGGGCCTTTCCCGGCACATTGCGTGGGGGTTCACCAACGGATCCATCGACGGCGCCGATTTCATTGCCGAAACCCTCAGCGAGGACGGCAGCAGCTACCTGGATAGCTCCGTCTGGCGCCCGCTTGAGGTCCGTCGCGAACTCATCGGGATACGCGGGTGGGAGCAGCCTGTGGAATGGGATGTCCGCCACACCGTCCGGGGACCGATTATTACCGACGTAATGCCTGCGGGCGGCCTTGTCCTGTCCATGCTCTGGACCGGATTTCTGGAGCGGGGCCCTTTCCAAACGCTCGTGAATATGAACCATGCCCGCACGGTGGAAGAGATGGACGTGGCCGCGCGGGGCTTCAGTCAGCCGCACCAGAACCTTGTCTATGTTTCAACTGCGGGGAGATTGGGGTACCGCCTGATAGGTTCGGTCCCGCTGCGTCCCGCCGGTACGGTCGGGGCGACCGTTTTGTCCCCCGAGGTGTGGCCCCAAGGTTGGACGGAACTTCGGGATGAGGATTCGGCGCCTGCATGGATCGATCCGCCTTCCGATTATCTCATCACAGCCAACAACCTTCAGAGTTGGGCCGCATTCGGACAAATCGGGGAGGAGTATATTCCTCCGTTTCGGGCAAGGCGCATTCATGATGTGCTTTCGCGCGCTTCGGGATGGACGGTGGACGACATGCGCCGCCTGCAACTTGACACGCAGAGTCTGTGGGCCGGACTTACCCGGCAGCGGGCCGTGGACGCCGCCCGCCGCATTGGCGCGGAGGAGCTTGCCGCCGTGCTTGAGAACTGGGATCTCACCATCGAGCCCCGGTCCCTCGGTCCCGCTCCGTTCTTCGCCTGGCTCTACCGCCTCCGCACCCTGATTGCGGCAGACGAACTTGGGGAGGACGCCGCTTTTCCGGCATTCGCTTTTGTACAAATGCTTGAAGAAGGCGATGCTCCGGGTACGCAGTTGTCCCTTTGGGCCGACGACGTGCGCACGCCCGAAATCGAAACCCTTGCGCAATGGGAGGAAGAAGCGGCCCGTACGGCGGCAGGGCTTACGGAGGTCCGCTGGGGCGAGGCGCGCTTCGAGCGCTCGGCCCACCCGCTGGGCAGCGTAAAGATGCTCGACCGGCTTTTCTCGTTTCATGTCGGCCCGTACCCCGCCCGCGGCGGTCCCTACACGCTGCGGGCCGCCGACCGTTCCAGTTGGTCTCCGCTCGATTCCACCTCGTGGAGCATCCCGTGGGTCGGCGAAGCAGGGGTTTCCCAGCGCTTTGTGGCCCGGATGGCGCCGCAAGCGCCGCACGGATACTTTTTTCTTCCCACGGGCCAATCCGGCAATCCGCTGGATCGTCATTACCGGGACATGGCTGCCCGCTGGGCGGAGGGTTTTCTGGTGGAAATCTCTCCCGGGGAAGAACTGGCCTCCCCCAGGCACCTGCTGGAGCTTTTGCCCCAGGAGTAACCGTAGATGTGGTATTTTTACATAGTATAGTATTTCTTCCAATGAGGTCTCTTATGCCTTTCCGGTCCTTTGCATTTTTCATAGGTCTGTCCTGCCTGCTTCTTGCGGCATGCGACCAGCCTGTCGAGCGTCCCAATGTCCTGTTCATCGCCGTGGACGATCTTAACAACGACCTGGGCGCATACGGTCATGACCTGGTCCAAAGCCCCCACATCGACCGTCTCGCCGCGCAGGGGATGCGCTTCGACCGCGCATATTCCCAGTATCCGGTCTGCAATCCCAGCCGGGTCAGCTTCCTGACGGGGCTATACCCCGAGCAAACCGGTGTGCTTACGAACCAGGACACCTTTCGCGTGCATATTCCCGAGGTCGCGACCTTGCCCCAATGGTTCCGGCAGCACGGCTACTATGTCGCACGAGTCGGCAAGCTGTTTCACTATGGCGTACCTATGGAGATCGGCGCCGACGGCCTGGACGATTCGCTCTCGTGGGACCATGTCGTCAACCCGCGCGGGATCGACCGGGAAGTGCACGATCGGATCCATACGCTGGTTCCCGGCCAGTTCGGGGGCACGCTGAGCTGGTTGAGCCTGGACGACGACGAGGGCGAACACACCGACGCCCTGGGCGCCAGCGCCGCCATCGCGTTGCTTGAGGAGCATCATGCCGCGCAAACGGACCAGCCGCTGTTTCTGGCGGTCGGTTTTTACCGGCCGCACACGCCCTACGTAGCGCCGCATTCCTATTTCGAAAAGTATCCCCTGAGTGAAATCCATCCGGTGATGGAAGAGCCCGGAGACCGCGACGACATCCCGATAGCCGCGCTGGCCGACCGCCCCAAACAACGCGAACTGACCGTGGATCAGCGCCGGGAGATCATCCAGGCCTACTATGCGTCGATCTCTTTCATGGATACGCAGGTCGGGCGTTTGCTCGACGCCCTTGAGCGTCTGGACATGGCCGACAATACCATCGTCGTATTCGTGTCCGATCACGGGTACCATCTGGGGCAGCATGGCCTCTGGCAGAAGGGCGATCTGTTCGAAGGCTCCGTCCGGGTCCCGTTGATCGTGGCTACTCCGGAGCACCAACACGCCGGCGCCGCCACAGAGGCGCTCACGGAGTTGATCGATCTGTACCCGACCCTGGTGGAGCTGAGCGGCCTGCCGCTGCCGGAGCATCTGGCCGGCCAGAGCATGACGCCGATTCTTGCAGACCCTGCCCATCCCGGCAGGCAGGCCGCGCTGACGGTAGCCTGGAGCCGTGCCCGCTGGACCCGTCCCGAAATGCCCAACGAGCCGATTCTTGGGCACACCATCCGGACTCCGCGTTTTCGGTACACCGAGTGGGCGGAGGGGCAGGCCGGCGTGGAATTGTACGATTATCAGAAAGATCCGCAGGAATACGTCAATCTGGCGGACAGCCCGGAGCATGCCGAAACCATGACCCGCCTGAAGCAATTGCTGGATGACAAGAGACGGGCGGCGCAATAGAACGGTGCTTCCGGAGCGCGCCGGGGGCTGATCCGAACTGTGCGGACTTAATCAGAGTATCCTAATTGTAACTTTTATGTAACGCATCCGTATTCGTATTATGGGTATTTCCGGCTTGTTCCACAGGCAAAAATAAAGCATGAAGCATCTTGACCGGATCGCCGCCCTGCTGATTATGCTTACCACGGCGGCCTGCGGCAGTACGGGCGGCCTGGTAACGGAGCACGCCGCCCGGCCCTCGACAGCCGAACTGGAGGCGCTCTACTGGGCGCGCCAGGATAGTGCGCTCACCAAATTCACCGAAGCCGATACCCACTTCATGACGGGCATGATCGCGCACCATGCGCAGGCCCTTGTCATGTCGGAACTGGCGCCTTCCAATGGCGCGAGTCCGCAGGTGCAGACGCTGGCTGCCCGTATCATCAATGCGCAGCAGGACGAAATCGCCCTTATGCAGCAATGGCTCCGTGATCGCGGCCAGCCGGCGCCCGAAGTCCACATCACGGGAATAAACCTGATGGTGCACGGCGCCGGAGACCATGTCATGCACATGCCCGGCATGCTCACGCAGGAGCAACTGCAGGAGCTCGAAGCGGCCCGGGGCCCGGATTTCGACCGGCTCTTTCTGACCTATATGATTCAGCACCACGCCGGGGCGGTTCATATGGTCGACGAGCTTTTCAGTACGGATGGGGCAGCGCTCGACGAAGCGGCTTTTAAGCTTGCTTCGAGTATTCACGTGGACCAGGTTACCGAGATCGCCCGGATGGAACTCATGCTTGGCCAGTTGCCTGACGCCGGCGAGGATAGTTGACCCCTGACGCCTGTCCGTTTTAATCCTTTTTCCTTCAACCCGAGAATGGGCTATGAAAACCAACGTGTTCCTTTATCGTCCCCTTGCCTGGGCAGCCGCCCACCGTGTCTGGTCGATTCTGCTTTGCGCAGGGCTTCTTGGCGGGCTCTCCGCGTGCGCCCACAATCCCGCGATGACCGTGGCCGATCCCGGAGGGCCTGCTCCTTCCGCACAGGCTGAGCCTGCAAGGTCTGCGGCCCCCATTCAATACGCCGACTCCCGCGTCGGGCTCGAAGCGGGATTGTTCGATGCCGAAGAAGCCATATGGAACCTGCGCGCGCTCTCGTCGATGCCGCCCCCGGAAGGCTTCATCGGGGTTACCAACTCCGACCTGGCCTTTACCGGCGACTACGCCATCCAGGGCAACTATAACGGCATGCAGGTATGGGATATCTCGAATCCTGGCGAGCCCGATCTTGTGATCGATTATCTCTGCCCTGCGTCCCAGAGTGACGTTTCGGTGTACGAAAACCTGCTTTTCGTATCGGGAGAAGGGCTGGGCGGTCGGCTCGATTGCGGGACCGAAGGCGTAGAGGAAGCGGTGAGTCCGGATCGCCTGCGCGGAATCCGCATCTTCGATATCAGCGATATCGAAAATCCCGCCTACATCACCAATGTGCAGACGTGTCGCGGTTCCCACACGCATTCGGTGCTGAAAGACCCGGATGACGACGAGAATGTGTACGTCTATGTATCGGGCTCCGCTCCGGTGCGTCCTGAAGAAGAGCTTGCCGGTTGTTCCGGCGCCCCGCCGGAGGAAGACCCGAATACGGCATTGTTCCGGATCGAGGTAATCCAGGTGCCTCTTGCCGATCCCGCACAGGCCGCGATCGTGAGTTCGCCCCGCCTTTTCGAGGGGCTCGTAGCTCCTGAGGGGCACGGTCTGGCGCCGGACGACATTGCCGCCCTCGAGAAGGCGCGGGCAGAGGGCGCCTTTGTGCTCGAAATGTTTGGCCAGGCGCAAGTGTTGCCGCCGCAGTTTGTCGGCATGCTGCTTTCGGAAATCGTGGAAGAGCGGGAAGGAACCGGTCCTCCTACGGCAGCCGACAGCACGTTGCTTCGCGAGAATCTTCCCGCGATCCTCTCGGAACGGTTCGGGGTTCCACTCGATCAGGAAGAGGGGGACGGCCCTGGTCCTGGGCCCACGCAGTGCCATGACATCACGCTGTATCCGGAAATCGGCCTGGCCGGGGGCGCCTGCGAAGGCTACGGGCTTCTGCTCGATATATCGGACCCTGTCAATCCGACGCGGATAGATGCAGTCGCCGACTCGAATTTCGCCTACTGGCACTCGGCCACGTTCAGCAACGACGGCAGCAGCATTCTCTTCACGGACGAATGGGGCGGGGGCGGTGCGCCGAAGTGCCGCGCCACCGATCCCATGGAATGGGGGGCGAACGCGATTTTCACCCTCGAAGACGGCAAGATGCAGTTCAAGAGCTATTTCAAAATTCCGGAAGCGCAGACGCCTCAGGAGAACTGCGTAGCACACAACGGTTCGCTGGTCCCGATTCCGGGGCGCGACGTGATGGTGCAATCCTGGTACCAGGGAGGCATTTCCGTTTTCGACTGGACCGATCCTTCAAACCCTGTGGAGATTGCGTACCATGACCGGGGTCCCGTGAATCCGGACCGTATGGTGATGGGCGGGAGCTGGTCGGTGTACTGGTACAACGGCGTGCTCGTAAGCTCGGAAATTGCGCGCGGGCTGGACATCTTCGAACTGGCGCCGAGCGAATACCTTTCGGAAAACGAAATCGCTGCCTCCAGGACGGTCGAACTCGACTATCTCAATGCGCAGATGCAGCCCGTATTCGTATGGCCGGCCAGCTTTGCGCTGGCGCATGCCTACGTAGATCAGCTTGAGCGCTCGGAAGAGCTCTCTGCGGACCGGATCGCGTCGCTGCGGGAGGAACTCGCCGCTGCCGAAGAGGCGTCGGGCGCGGCCCGGCAAGAGGCGTTAACGATGTTGTCCGACACGCTCGATGACGAGGCAGCCGCTGCGGGAGATGCGGCGAAGGTACACATGCTGGCGAATGCCGTGCGGGATCTGTCCATGATGAATTGAGGGCAGGACAGGGGCAGGAAGTTATTTTTCTGCTCCGGCGTCGTCGAAGAACGCCTGTACATCCGGCCAGGTGCGTTCGACGAGGTCCATGCCCGCCTCGGGGCCAAGCACCGACAGCATCGTCGCCAGCCCGTCCGAGAGGATGCCCTCCGGCGCAATGACGGTCACCGCGATGCGGCTGGTGAGCGGGACGCCCGTGCGCGGGTCCAGCACATGGGAGTACCGCACTCCGTCGATCACGACGAACTGCACCGTGTCGCCGGAAGTGGATATGGCGGCGTTCGCCAGATGGAACGTTCGCCCGGAGAGCGGCTCCGTAATGCGCCAGCCAGCCTTGTCGTTTTCCGGGCTGCCCGCCGCGTCGGGTTCGCGGGGCGGCGCATCGCCTGTTACAATGTCCCCGCCGAATTCGATCATGGCGCGCGGGAGGCCGTGCGCCCGGAGGATCGCCAGTGCTTCGTCTGCGGCGAATCCCTTGGCGACGCCGCCGAGGTCGAGGCGCATATCCTTGCTTGCGAGCGTGGCTGTGGAATCTTCCGGATCGAGCCGCAGCAGGGCGTAGCCGCTCTGCGAACGCGCGATTTCCAGCGTATCCGGTGCGGGTAGAGCTCCTGTATCCCGCGCCTTGCGCCAAAGCTGCACCAGCGGTCCCGCCGTAATGTCGAAGGCCCCTCCCGACAGCCGGGCCAACCGTTCGGCCGCCCGAAGCACATGGAACAGGTCGGCGCTTACAGGAATCGGTCCCGCGCCGCTTTGCCCTGCAAGATGCATCAGTTCGCTGTCCCGGCGGTAATCGCTCATGATTGCGTCGAGGGCGGCGATCCGGTCAAAGGCGGCCACGGCTCCTCGCTCGGCTGCTTCCCGATCCGGCGCATACAGAACGATTCGGGCTTGTACCCCCATATGAACCTGCGTATATTCGTAACGATACAGGCTCCTCCGGTCCGATTTTCGATCCGGATACCGATCCGTTTCGCGCATGGGCGCGCACGATGCAAGGAATACGGCAACGATCGTAGCGGCCATGATTCCGGACGATTTGGCAAATCGCCGCAGTAACAACATGTTTTTCCGAACAGGCATGGCAGTGTGCGGGTGTATGCTCCTTGCGGGTATGGCAAGGGCGCAGGACGCGGGTCCGGACGCGGACGTTTCCGCGACGGATGCGATGGAAGCCTATGTCGAGACGTTCAGCGAGGCGCCTGCCGAACTCGATATGATTCCGGTCCCGGAGGGTTCCATTTCGCTGAACGGAGAAGAGGTTTCCGTGGGGCCGTTCTGGATTGCCGGGACGGAAATTCCCTGGGATATTTTCGATATCTACGCATCCGGAACCGGCGGCGATACAGGCGCCGACGATGCGATACTTCGTCCGAGCAAGCCGTACGGCGCTCCGGACAGGGGGTACGGGCATCGCGGCTACGCCGCCATCAGCATGACGTATCTGGTGGCGGAGGCGTTTGCGGACTGGCTTTCCGTCCGGACCGGCAAAACGTACCGCTTGCCGACCGAGGCGGAATGGGAGTACGCCTGCCTGGCCGGCGAGCCGCCCGTCTCCGGCGATGCGCTCGGTGAGCATGCCTGGTACTGGGACAATGCCTTCGACGCCACGCATCCGATCGGCAGCCTTGCTTCGAACGCGTTCGGGGCCCGGGACATGATCGGCAATGCCGCGGAATGGTGTACCGGCCCGGAGGGCGCCCCGCTGGCATGCGGCGGTTCCTTCATGGACAAGGCGGAAGAAGTGGGGTGCGCAGCGCGCAAGACCCCGTCCCCGAAATGGCAGGAAACGGATCCGCAAATACCGAAAAGCAGATTCTGGCTCACGGACGGGCCGTTCATGGGGTTCCGGGTCATTCGCGAACCGTAAACCCATGGTATTTCCGGCGTCCGGCCGCCATCCTTTTTCAAACGCACAACACACATAAACAAAGACGATTCGATGAAGAATAATCCTCTGGTATCGCGGCGCAATTTCGTAAAGAGCAGCGCCGCCGCTGCGGCAGGCCTCGCCTTCATGCCGAGCGGAAATTTCGCATGGGCCGCCGGCTCGGACACGATTCGCTATGGACTGGTGGGCTGCGGAGGCCGGGGGACCGGCGCCGCCGTCAACGCCGTCGAGGCAGCCCCTGGCGTGACGCTGGTGGCTATGGGCGATTTGTTCGAAGACCGTCTCGATAGCTCCAAGGCCAAGCTTAAGGAACAGCTCGGGGACGCCTATCAGGTCAGTCCCGAGCACGAATTTTCCGGCTGGGACTCCTGGAAGCATGTCATCGACAGCGATGTGGATGTCGTTATTTTCGCCACCCCGCCGGTGTTTCGTCCCATCCATGTACCCTACGCGATCGAGAAGGGGCGCCATGTGTTCATGGAGAAGCCTATCGGGGTGGATCCTGCAGACGTACGCGTTTTCTTCGACGTGGCGGACGAAGCCGACCGCAAGGGGCTGTCCATTGTGGCGGGCACGCAGCGGCGGCACGAGCGCCAGTATCTCGAAGTCATGCAGCGGATCCATGACGGAGCGATCGGTCAGGTCGTGGCCGGGCAGGTATACTGGAATCAGGGCGGCCTTTGGAAGGTGGACCGCAAGCCGGGATGGTCCGACATGGAGCATCAGGTGCGCAACTGGCTCTACTATACGTACATCTCCGGCGACCATGTGGTCGAGCAGCATATTCACAACATCGACGTGGCGAACTGGGCCGTGGGCGAGACTCCTATCAAGGCCTCGGGCGTCGGCGGGCGGCAGCAGCGCGTTTCGCCGGAGTACGGGCACATTTTCGACCACTTTGCGGTGAACCTCGAATATCCGAGCGGCGCCACGATCCTGAGCATGTGCAAGCAGCAGGAAAACACGGCGCGGTTCGTGGGCGAGCACATCATCGGCACGAAGGGCACATCCAATGCGGCCTCGTGGATCAAGGGCGAAAACCCGTTCCGGTTCGACGGCGAGAACCCGAATCCGTACGTGCAGGAGCACACGAACCTGATCGAGAGTATTCGCGGCGAAAGCCCGATCAACGAGGCGCGGCGCATGGCCGAGACCAACATTTCGGCGCTTATGGTGCGCGAAGCGGCCTATACGGGCCAGGAAGTGACCTGGGACGATGTGATGAACTCGACCCAGAAACTCACCCCGGCAACCTGGGAATTCGGCGACGTGCCGATTTTCGCGGCAGCCGTGCCCGGCGAGACGGTGCTGAACCGCCGGCCGTTCGAAGAAGACGAGATGGCGGCTTCGGGGTAATTTCTCGCCGGGGCATCCCGGCGATTATCGCAGGGCGGTTATAGCCACACGCCCGCCACGAGCAGTACGACCGCAAGGCCCACGACGCCTATGATCGTCTCCATGACGGTCCACGAACGGAGCGTCTGGGCCTCGGTCATGCCCATGAGCTGATTCACGAGCCAGAAGCCGGAATCGTTCACGTGCGACAGCACGGTGGCGCCGCAGGCGACCGCGATGGTGATGGCGCCGAGCATCGGCTCCGAAAAACTGCCGTTCTGGATAATGGGCGCCAGCAATCCCGCCGAGGTGACCATGGCCACCGTGGCCGAACCCTGCGCTACCCGGATCACCACGGCGATCAGGAAGCCGAACAACAGGATCGGCAGTTGGGTGGCGGCCATCATTTCGGTCAGCGCCTCGCCCACTCCTGTTTCGACCAGGATGTGTCCGAACACCCCGCCGGCGCCGGTCAGCAGGATGATCATGCCTACCGGCTCCATGGAGCGGGTGGCGATGCGCTGCACCTCGTCCGCGGAAAAGCCCAGCCGGATGCCGAGAAAGTAAAAGGCAAGCAGGAGCGCTGCGGTGAGCGCCGTGAACGGGTGCCCGATGAACGATATCCAGCCCCGGAGGTCGCTTCCTTCCGGGAGCAGGATTTGGCCGGCTGTGTTCGCAAGAATCAGCGCGAGAGGCAGCGCAATAAGCGACACGACCATGGCGAAGCTGGGGGCCTTGCGTCCCTCGGTATCGTCTGTATTGTGTTGCAGGGTTTCCGGCACCGCCACATGGATGCGTCCTGCGATATGATTGCCGAAGAAGACGCCGCCTATGGCTGCGGCGGGCACCCCGGCGATGATGCCGAAGAAGATGACCCAGCCGAGGTCTGCGCCGATGATCGACGATACGGCCACCGGTCCCGGAGTCGGGGGAATGCAGGCATGCGCGACGGCCATGCCCGCTACGAGCGGGATGCCGTAGTAGAGCAGCGACTTGCCGGTTCTGCGGGCCAGATTGTAAACGAGAGGGATGAAAATAATAAGCCCGACCTCGAAGAATACGGGCGTGGCGACAATAATGCCGATCAGGGCCAGCGCCCATTGCGCCTTCCGTTCTCCGAACACCCTGATGAGGGTCGAGGCGATTTTACCGGCGCCGCCCGACGCCTGGATCATCTCGCCCAGCATGGTGCCCACTCCGATCACCACGGCAATATAGCCGAGGGTCTTGCCCATGCCTTCGGTGATTGCGTCGGCGACCGCCGAGGGAGGCACCCCGCCGACGATGGCGGCGACGAAGCTTACCACAAGCAGCGCGATGAACGCCTGCATGCGCAGCGTGATAACCAGGAGCAGGAGCACTCCGATGCTGCCGGCGGTCAGGAGAAGCAGTGCTGTAGTGGACATATGATTACATATAAAGGGGCAGGGATGGTAAAATTACAGTACCTTGACGCTGAAAATACAGAACCTTTGCCATAGATGATTTACGCCTTGCGATTATTCCTGCGCAATCTGCGCGGCGCCTTCCTTGTTTTTCCCCTGTCCGTTGCGCTGTGCTGCGCCGCATTGCCCGGTTTGTTGCTGCCTGAGGCGGCCCGGGCCCAGGAGCAACAGGAGTTACAGCAGACGACGCCCAAACAGGAACTCATGGTCATGCAGCGTATCGGCGGGCCGGTCGAACTGGACGGGCTCAGTTTCGAGCCGGCCTGGCAATCCGTCGAACCGTACGTTCCGTCGCAGTACGAGCCGAACAACGGATCGGCCCCGACCGAGCGCACCGAGATGCTCATCGCCTACGACGAAGAGCATCTTTTTCTTGCCCTGCGCGCGTACGACCGGAATCCGGAGGGCATTCGGGCCAACACGCTCTACCGCGACCGGCTCAGCAACGACGATCATTTCGAAATTCTGATCGATACGTACAACGACAACGAAACAGGCATGCTGTTCAACAGCAATCCGAGGGGGCATCGCCGGGAAGCCGCTATCTCGAACGACGCCAGCGGCGGGGGCATTGCTTCGGGCGGCTGGATCAATGTGAATTTCAACACCTACTGGGATGTCGAGACCGTCATTGCCGACAGCGGGTGGTTTTCGGAAATGCGCATCCCGTTTTCGAGTTTGCGCTTCCAGCCGCGCGAAGACGGCACGGTCGTCATGGGGCTGACCCTGCAACGCAAGATCGTGCGCAAGGACGAGCGGGTGGTGTTTCCCCCGGTCGAGCGCGTTTCGGGTTGGGCTTTCCTGAAGCCCTCCCTCGCGCAGAAATTCCTGCTGGAGGGCATCGAAGCGGAGTTGCCCGTCTATGTGACCGGATACGGACTGGGCGGTGCGGGGGAGACGGCCCGGCTCGAAGGGGGCGCCTGGGAATACGAACGCGATGTGACGCGGGAGGTCGGGGCCGACCTCAAGTACCAGTTTTCGAACAACGCCACGCTCGATCTGACGCTGAACACCGATTTTGCGCAGGTCGAAGCCGACGATCAGCAAATAAACCTGACGCGGTTCTCGCTTTTCTTTCCGGAGAAGCGCCAGTTCTTTCAGGAGCGAGCCGCCATTTTCGATTTTCGGACGGGGGGATTGAGTCGTCTTTTTCACAGCAGGCGCATCGGACTGACGGAAGACGGCGCGCCCGTGCCTATTCTGGGCGGCGCGCGCGGCGCGGGGCGTTTCGGGCAGTGGGACGTTGGGGCGCTGACCATGCAGACCGCGCAATCCGGCGAACAGTCGTCGGAGAATTTCGGGGTGCTGCGCCTGCGGCGGAAGGTGTTCAATCCCTGGTCCTATGCGGGCGCGATGGGAACGAGTCGCATCGGGGCGGACGGCGCGTACAATTTCGCCTACGGTCTGGACGGCGTTTTCCGGCTCTTCGGGGACGATTACCTGACGCTCCAGTGGGCGCACTCGTTCGACGACATGCTTGTGGACCGCCCGGATCACCGTCCGTTGAACGGCGGGCGCATGACCGTGCAGATGGAGCGCCGCCGCAGCAGGGAATGGGAATACCGCTCCATTCTGGCCTGGGCGGGCGCGGACTACGATCCGGGCATCGGATTCTCGCAGCGCAACGACTTCACCCTCCTGGACAACGCGCTTTCCTACACATGGCTTCCCCCGGAAGGCGCCCGGCTGATTTTCCACACCTTCGAGATGGCCGGGTTGACGTATTTGCGCAACGAGGATGGTTCCATCGAATCCGCGCAGGTAGGCCCCCGGTGGAGTTACGGGGCCCGGAACGGAACGCGGGGACAGGCCGGGTTCATGGTGTTGTACGAAGACCTGTCCGTCCCCTTTTCGATCGGGGAGGTGGATATCCCCGCTGGAAGCTACACCTTCTGGGAAGCGGAGGTGTCGTATGGGGAATCCAATACGAACCGGTACCGGTTGGGGCCCACGTTGCAGGCAGGCCCTTTCTACGACGGCTGGAAGGTCACGGCCGCTGCGCGCCCCACCTGGTACGTATCCCCGCACCTTGAAATTTCAGGGCGCTACGAGTACAGCCGGATTCGTTTTCCGGACAGGGACGCCGGATTGCATGCGCATTTGCTGCGGTTCAGGATCGGCATGGCCCTGAATACGCAGGCGTCGGCCAACGTTTTCCTGCAGTACAACAGCGTAAGCGATGCGCTCTCGTCCAATATCCGCCTGCGGTACAACTTCCGGGAGGGGAACGACCTGTGGCTGGTCTACAACCACGGAATGAACACGGCGCGGAGCCGGTTCGACCCCGCGCCGCCGTTTACGGACAACCGGACGCTGCTCGTCAAATACACCTATACGTTCCAGCTATAGGCGCCGCTTGCCAGAGCCCAAATGAAGCAGGCGGCTTGCAAAGCCGGCCCGGAAGCCCGTTCTGCAAACCGCCTGGTTCCGCCTCCGGCGAGAAGCCTGCGCTACTGCCGGAGCGAAAATCTACTCCAATCTACTCCATCGGCTTGATCATGAGATTCCGGAACCAGACCCCGGACTCCCCGTGCTTGCCCTGGATGCCGATATGGCCCTCGGTGGCCAGCTCGGCCAGCGGGTTGCTCAACCATTCCGGAATGTAGGTGCCGTCCGGATTGGTTTCCGCGGAGTGGTATTCGCTCATGTCGATTTCGCTCACTTCCATGCCGTTGAGCATTACCCACAGGGAGTCGCCTATTGCGGTCACGGTGTAGCGGTTCCATTCTCCGGCGGGGTTGATCCGCTGCTCCGACGGGGGCACATGCCCGTAGAAAGCGCCGGATTCCTGGTGGTGCCGGGCCGAATCTCTCATGGCGTAATCGTCGGCGATCTGCACCTCGATGGAATAGGGGATCCAGGCGCTGGTGTCCGTCTCGGTAGCGTGCAGGATGATGCCGCTGTTCGCTCCCGGATCGAACATGATTTCGAGGTCCAGCACGAAGTCGTTGTACATGGCCTGCGTAAAGAGGCCCTGATCCACGCCGGTTGTGAGCACGTCCTCTTCCCATGCCCAAACGCCTCCGGCGTCTATGGCGTTGGAGAGGTCTTCGTTGAAGAGCGGCGTCCATCCGGGTTCGGAAGTGTCCGGATGCGGATCGGCCATTTCCGTCGTTTCGGATTCGGCCATGGCGTCGTGATCCGCGTCTCCCGTATCGGAGGCGCACCCCGCTGCGAAGAAGGCAAGGGCAGCGAGGAAGGAAAGAGTACGTTTGGGCATGATAATTGCAGTATCGTATGGTGGTAGGGGTGAATGCCGCGGGTCCGGTTCGTCCGGAATCACCCCGCGTTGACGGCGGGGAGTTCCCAGCCTTCGCGCGGCGTGCGGCGCAGGTGCCGGTTGGCTTCCGGCAGGTTTGTGACGCGGAGATTTTCCGCATCCCAGTAAATCTTTTTGTTGCCCGCAAGGAGCGAGACGACGCCGAGCAGCACGGTCTCGGTGAGGGGAGCCGCGAAGGCGAAAGGCGACGAGGCGTTCTCTTCGCCCCGGATCGCGCGCACCCAGTTGTTTTCGTGGCTCTCGTCCGCAATGCGGTCGTACAGTCGGGGGGGCTTGTTTTCCGCAAGGTCGCCGGGCATCAAGCGCACGCCGTCCATATGCAGCAACGTACCCTTCGAGCCGACATACATGGTTCCGTTCGAGTTCAGCCATTCGTCGTCGGAAAGACCTTCCGGGCGCGGGGGCTTGAGCCCGCCGTCGTACCAGGTAAGGCGCACCGGCCCGCGTTCCCCCTGCGCAGGAAAATCGAAGAAGGTGGTCGAGGCGACCGGGTAGGAATGACCGTTGAAGGCGGAGGAGCGGGTCTCTACCGTGGTGGGCGCGCCAAGGTCCAGCGCCGTAGCCACGAAGGCGAAGGAATGTGCTGCGATGTCGCCCAGCGCTCCCGTGCCGAAGGGTACCCATCCGCGCCAGACGAACGGGTGGAAGGCCGGGTCGTAGGCCATGTCCGCGGCAGGGCCGAGGTACAGGTCCCAGTCGATGCCGTCCGGTTTCCGCTTCAGCACGGAGGGCAGGTCCATGCCCTGCGGCCAGATGGGGCGGTTCGTCCACACATGCACCTCGCCGACCTCCCCGATCGTGCCTCCCTTGACGTGTTCGGCGATGTCGTAGAGTTCGTTGGAGGAGCGCCCCTGGTTCCCCATCTGCGTGACGACGTCGTACTGTCGGGCGGCAAGGCCCAGTTGCCGGGCCTCCCATACCGACCACGTAAGCGGCTTCTGGGTGTATACATGGATGCCGCGTTGCATGGCCGCCAGCGTAATGAGGGCGTGCGTGTGGTCCGGCGTAGCGATCACGACCCCGTCGATGTCGTCGCTCATTTCGTCGAACATGCGGCGATAATCCTGATACCGGGCCGCCTTGGGCCAGGTCTCGAAAGCGGGCGCGGTGAAGTCCAGGTCCACATCGCACAGGCCTGTGATGGCGACGTCGTTCATGTTCGCCAGATTGACCTTGCCCATGCCTCCCACGCCGACGCAGGCCACGTTCACCGTGTCGCTGGGGGCCAGGAAAGCCGGGCCTCCGAGGACGTTTCTCGGCACGATGAGCGGAGCGGCGGCAAACGCGGCGCTTGTTTTACCGAGCGCGCCGAGAAAAGCGCGGCGGGAGAGGCCGGGTTTCCGGCGAGCGGATTTCAGGGAAGCAGGCATGAAGCGTTTCCGGTCAATGGGGGCGCATGCGGGTTGCAAAAAGCCCCTTATCGGGGATGGCGCGGGTTCGGGGCGGAGCATTCCGGCTGGCCCGGGCCGGAAAAACAAGCGCATATCCCTGCAATTTCGCACAATTTTACGAATTGTTCACAAAATTACAGAGGCGTTCCTCGCGTGTTCATCCATTGTTCACGGAATTGGCGTGCGGCAAGCGGTGGACGCCATGGTGTCGCTCGTCGTATACGATGTGCTGGGCCGAGAAGTGGCCCGTCTCGTGCAGGAGAAACTGCGCGCCGGAACGCACCGCACCCCATACCCCTCTCAACCTCTGAATTTTGCGGATTTAATCAGAGTATCCTTGACTAAAACGATTCTGCGCAGTACCCTCAATAGGCGTACTTTTATTGCGGAAGCGGCTGCTTCCTCGAAGCGCTTTCCCGCACACCTGCCTCCAGCCACCAAATAAGGTATCGACGTCATGAAACTCCCGTTTTTCATCTTTCTGTTTTTGCTCGGCGTCTTCGTCGCGGTCCATCTCGTAATGAATGCAAGGGTGGGCGAAATTATGCCTAATCCCCGTGTGGCGAACGCGGTCTTCTGGACGATCGGCGGCGTCACGGCCATCATTGTCGGCCTGACAGGATGGGAATCGGGCGCTCTCGGAAGCTTGAAAAATGTTCATCCTCTGCTGCTGACAGCCGGTGCGCTCGGGGCTTGCCTGGTGTTCGGCATCGCTTGGGCGGAGCCGCAAGTAGGCGCCAGCAACCTCTTTATCATTCTGCTATCCGGTCAGGTTGCCGGGGGGCTGCTCATGTCGCATTTCGGATTGTTGTCGGCTCATCAGCCGATTTCCCTCGTGCAACTGGTCGGCGCGGTGCTGATGCTTGCCGGCGCGGCCATCGCAACGGGCATGTTCGAACGTCTGACCGGTTAGCTGCGCACCCGTAAAAGATCCTTTTCGGCGCCTTTTTTATACCTTTTCTATACCTTTTTTATACCTTTTCTCTCCTTTTTTACACCATAGCGTACTTCCCATGACCTTCGACATGCGAATCACGACCTTGCTGCCGCTTCTTGCGGCGGCGTGTCTTCTTATGCCCGTTGCACTCCATGCGCAGGCGCCCGAACCCACTATTCTGTTCCAGCCCGTCAAGGTGGACGGCCCCCCGCACGATCCGGCGAACGGTTCGTACTGGTTCGGCCCGTTCTCGGAGACTGCGAGCGTTGTGGACATCGACAACGACGGCGACCTGGACCTCGTCGCCGGTCGCAACTGGTACGAAGCGCCCCTCTGGATCAAGCACGAAAATTTCCGCAGCGGCGGGGATGTGAACGGCCCGGAAACGGAGAACAACGCCGAATTCGCCATGGATGTGAACGGCGATGGCTGCACGGACATCGTAAGTTCGGGCTGGATGTTCATGAAAGGCGCCTACTGGTACGAGAACCCCTGCAACAAGGTCGATACGTGGGCCTCGCACAAGGTGCACCAGGCGTTCAATATGGAGGGCGTCGAAGGGCACCATGACATCGACGGCGACGGCGACGACGATATCCTGGTGAACCACTGGTCGCTCTACGAGGATCAGGGGATGACGTGGCTGGAGTATATCGACGAGCACCCGTATTTCGTCGAGCATGTGGTGGGATTCGATGTGGATATGCACGGAAACGGCATGGGCGACATCGACATGGACGGCGATCCGGACATCGTGACGTCGCTGGGGTGGTATGAAAATCCGGGCGGCGAAGCGGCAAGAGGCATGTGGACCTACCACGACGACTGGAAATTCGAGTCGCTCAAGGAGCGAATCGCCAGTGCGGCCTCTCATCCGATTCTGGTGCACGACGTGAACGAGGACGGTCTGAACGATGTCATTATCGGGTCCGCGCATGCGTACGGACTGGCCTGGTATGCGCAGAAGATGGAGGACGGCGAACGGTCGTTCGAGGAGCATTGGCTCGAATCCGAATTCAGCCAGTTTCATACGCTCGCGCTGGGCGACCTGAATGGCGACGGCAAGGACGATCTGGTGGCGGGACGCCGGCTGATGGCGCACTACGGCAGGGACATCGGCGCGTTCGAGCCGCTTTTCGGCTTCTGGTACGATCTGAACGGGGGCGACCCGAAACGGCACATTCTGTTTTACAACCACCTGCCCCGGTACGGGTACGAGGCGAGCCTGAATCCGCCGCCGAATTATGTGTTCGGCATGGGCATGAACGTGCATGTGGCGGACATGAACGGCGACGGGCGCAACGATGTCGTCAATCCGAGCAAGGCGGGCCTGTATATCTTCTACAACGAAGGCGCTCCGCCTACGCCGGGCGATGCGTACCGCCTGCCCACGTACGACGAGTACGACACGTGGCGTTCCTGGGGCGAGTACGGCACGTTGTTCAACGGCAGGGACTTCAGCGGCTGGGTCGTTCCGGAAGGCGACGGCGGGCACTGGAAGGTCGAGGACTTCATGATCAAGTACGACGCCCTCTCGGAGGCGGAAGAGAAGCATCTCTTCACGGAGGAGGAGTACTGCGACTACAATCTGCATGTGGAATGGCGCTTCCCGGAGGCTTCGGGCATATATGATATGCCGAATATCCTGCCGGATGGCACGTATGAAACGGACGCCGACGGGAACGTCGTCACGAATCCCACGCCGAACTCGGATTCGGGCATTCTCCTGCGCGGATCGTATGACCAGGCGAATATCTGGAACTGGGGCGTAGGCTCCGGCGAGCTCTGGGGGGTGCGCACGAACGAGGACAACGCGCCGGAAGTGCGCGCGGCGGCGGTTCCGTCCAAACGGATGGATCACCCGGTCGGGGAGTGGAACGAGTTCGACATCCGGATGATCGGCGATCGGGTTACGGTGCGCCTGAACGGGAAGGAGATCATCCATAATGCGCTCGTTCCCGGTATTCCCGAATGCGGTCCCATCGGACTCCAGCACCACGGGGGCATGATCGAGGAGACGGGCGAAATGGATCCGACTTCCAGCATCGTCGAGTTCCGCAACATCTGGATCGACCCGATCGACGACGAGCAGCGCGAAGACCTTGCCCGCATGGATTACCCGGAAGGCTGGGAAATCCTGTTCGACGGTCGCGAGGAGGACATGCAGAACTGGGTTGCCGGCGAAGGCCATTCCTGGGTAGTCCGGGACGGCATGGTCCTGCTCGACCGCGAGTTCGACAACTCCATGCCGAACGAACACTACCTCTGGGCGAAGGATACCTATGGGGATTTCGTGCTGGAAGTCGAGTTCAAGACGGTCGAGAATTCGAACAGCGGCATTTTCATCCGTACGGAAGACATCGCCGACCCGGTATTCACGGGATTCGAGGTGCAGGTGAACAATTCCTACGGCAGGCCGACAAGTCAGGGGAGTACGACCGGTACGCTCTACGATCTGGTCAAGCCGCGCAACAATCCGGTGTATCCGCCGGGCGAATGGAACTGGCTGCGCATTTTCGCCTTTGATAATCAGATTATTACCGAACTGAACGGGGTGCGCGTCGCCGAGGCGGATCTGGACCAGTGGACCACGGCGCACATGAACCCGAACGGCGCGAGGAACAAGTTCACGCGCGCCATCCGGGACTTTGCGAAGGAAGGCCGCATCGGTTTGCAGGATCACGGTCGTCCGGTCTGGTACCGCCATGTGCGCATCATGCGTCTCGACGATGCTTCGTCGCTCAAGCGCGCGCTGAACCCGGCGTACCGGTAAGCCCGAATTTTCCTAATCCTGATGGATAACACTATGAAGAACGAAGAAACAGTGCGACGAAGACATACCTCCCGCCTGTCCGCAATCTTTCTCCTCGCAGGCTTGCTTGCGGCAGGATCGGCCCTTGTTGGGCAACCGGCCGTTGCACAGGACCAAAGCGACGAACAGGATCATGCCGTAGCGCCGGACACGCTCGATCTTTCCGTCCTTGTTTTCAGCAAAACGGCGGGGTTCCGTCACAGCTCCATCGAGGATGGCGCCCAGGCGCTTCGGGAGATCGGCGAGGAGAACGGGTTCTCGATCACGCACACGGAAGACAGTACGGCGTTCGCCTCGCCGGATCTGGCCGAATACGGTGCGGTAGTGTTTCTGAACACGACCGGCGATGTGCTGAACGATGAGCAGCAGGCGGCCTTCGAGCAGTATATACAGGGTGGAGGCGGGTATGTCGGCATTCATGCTGCGTCGGATACCGAATACGATTGGGCCTGGTACGGCGAGCTTGTGGGCGCGTATTTCGCCAGCCATCCGCACATTCAGGAAGCCGATATCGAAGTAGTCGATCAGGAGTTTCCCGCTACGGCGCATCTGCCGGAGACCTGGACGCGCACGGACGAATGGTACGATTACGGGGCGAACCCGCGCGGCAATGTCCATGTGCTGGCCGTGCTCGTCGAAGAAAGTTACGAGGGAGGCAAGATGGGCGACGATCATCCCATCGCATGGGCGCACGAATACGATGGCGGGCGCGCCTTTTATACCGGCGGCGGGCATACCTCGGAAAGCTACGAGGAGCCGCTGTTCCGCGAGCA
>LXNI01000629.1_pt1 | contig 39029 bp, 27 predicted proteins | sample 809091 | NCBI WGS metagenome assembly LXNI01 (sample SAMN04870527, study PRJNA318959) | sponge metagenome | biome: 01000161; feature: marine sponge reef; material: water | host: Sarcotragus foetidus | place: Greece: Milos, Mediterranean Sea | collected 2013-05-29 | depth 5-7 m
CTGGTGCAAATGAACACCCCAAAACCATCTGCTGTATGTCGGGAATAGTGTGTGTTTGATAGCATCGTATGGGGTGGCTGCCCCGAAACCCGGGTTTAGAGATAATTTGTTTGATGGGAGCCTTCAGCGTGCCAAAAACTCGCTCTGCCGCTGTCGCGGAGCAAACAGGCCGGTATACCTGGATTTTCTTCGTCATGTTTTATTAGAGCGATCATCCAGGAAGTATTGCAGGTAGAATATTACAGGGGCATGGCAATACAGGGAGACACTCCCGCAGGTGGCATACTCCAGTATGATCCGGGTAGGGGGCATCCAGACGGGTAAAAAAATTAGATACAGGAACAGACTCAGAGAGAAGGACTTGGAAAAAATACTCATAACCGGGGCCAATGGAAAACTGGGAACTCGTCTGATACTTCATCTGGCGAATCAGTACGACATCAGGGCAATAGTAAGATCAGAACGGGCAAAGGAAAGTCTGCAGCGGACAGTAGATTCCGTAGATATTCGCATCGTTGATTACAATGATGAATCAGCACTGGCGATGGCGGCCTCAGATTGCGATCATGCAGTACATCTTGTAGGCATTATCAGGCAAACCGCCGACAGTCGTTATCAGAGCGCCCATGAAGATTCCTGCAGTACCCTCGTCTCAGCAGTAGAAAAAACCGGTTTAAAGAGCATCGTGTATTTAAGCCTTATCGGCAGTAATTCGGATTCAGGTAATCCCTGTTTCAGATCCAGAGGTAATGCTGAAGAGATTCTCCGGTCAGCAGGCATTCCCGTTGTCATTATTCGAGTTCCGATGGTGCTGGGTGAGGATGATTATGCTTCCCAATCCCTGGCTAAAAAAGCAATTGCCCGTTATGTCCCCGTCTTCAGGGCAGACTGTGTGGAACAACCAATTTATGCCGGTGACGTCATCGATGCCATTGTGCAGTCTCTGGACATTGGCAGAACACAAACCATAGAACTTGCAGGTCCGGAATCACTGAGTCGAAAATCCCTGATCCTGCGGGCGGCTGAACTGTTGGATCGTCATCCCGTTGTCATTAATCTGCCTCTGGGCTGTGGTCTGTTGCTGGCCGGGGTTCTGGAGGCTGTATCAAGGAATCCACCTGTAACCCGGGACATGCTGAATGTGCTGGACCATGATGATGATATCGATGCCTTGTCTGCCGCCGGGCGTCTGGGTATCAGGTTGACTTCACTGGATGAGATGTTGAAAGCAGTCATCAGGAACCCTTACTTGACAAACGATTAAAATATTTATAATTTCTTGTAAAATCAATGAGGTATGTAGTGAGTGCTGTAACTGAAGACAATCGGTGGATACGAGTAGTCGCCACAGTCGTATTCTTTGCGATCACGCTGGCCGATAGCGCGTTCGCCCAACAGGCGTCTGAAATCGAAGAAATCATCGTCACCGGTTCCCGGATTCGTCACGACCCATTGTACGAACGTGCACCGATCATGGTGATCGGCAAAGATGAACTGGAGCGCACCGGTCTGACCAACCTCGGCGATGCGCTACAGAATCTTCCCATCACAGGCTCCGCGCCGAATTCGCAGTTCAACGTACCAGGGAACTCGGGCTTTCCTCAGGATGGCGCCGGCATCGGCGCGGGATCCGTACAGGTTTCGCTGCGTAATGTGGAAGCTAAACGTACACTGATCCTGGTTGATGGTCGCCGTTGGGTGGCCGGTGCATCTGCCTCGGGTGTACCGGGTCATGTGGATCTCAATACGATTCCCGATAACGTGATCGAGCGGATCGAAATCCTGCAGGGCGGGGCTTCTGCCATCTATGGATCGGATGCTATCAGCGGAGTGGTCAACATCATCACCGATCGTGAATTCAATGGCTTTCGGCTCGACATGCAGACAGGCGGTTATCTGGAGGAGGGCGACGGCGAATCCCGGGAATTCGGTCTGAAGTGGGGAACAGGTAACGGCGCCACCCACCTGGTCTTGAGTGCAAGCTTCCGTGACGAAGGCGGGATTGAAACGGCCGCCCGGAGACGATCAGCTTTCCCGAATCCCGATGCCACCAGTTGTGACGTACCCAATTCATTCTGTTCTTCATTCACACCACAGGGACGATTCATATTCGGCCCTAACTATGCCGGCGGCGCCAGTGTGACCTTGAACGACGGTGTCCTCAACGACGGCGGTTCGAATATCCCACAGTTCGACCCATCTGACCCGTACGCGGGAGATTTCCACGAGTTTACAGCTGCCGACAGGTTCAACTACAACGGCCCAATGTTCAATTACCTGCGCACACCCAACGAACGCATTAACCTGTTCGCGAGCGTTCGGCATGAGATCGGCGCCGGTACGGAACTGTTCGCTACGGTTTCGTATACCAACCGGTCCTCAGCCACAAAGGCAGCGCCCGAACCGCTTTGCCTGGGATCCGGCTGCGGCAATCGAATCAACGATCAGTTCTTCATTTCTGCCCGCAATCCATACAACCCGTTTGGTGTCGACTTGTCACCAGAGGCCGGGACACTTGCTTTCTTCGGTCGCCGTCCTCTGGAATCCGGCCCCCGCCTGTTTTACCAGGATGTCGACACGTACTTCGGCACGCTTGGCGTCAAAGGCGAATTGACCTTTGGCAGTCGATTGCTGTTTTGGGAAGCGTATGGGAGCTACGGCGAAAACCAGGGGTTTCAGGAGAAATACAACTCCCATAATATCGCCAGACTTCAGGTGGCGATGGGCGACCCGGCCATTTGCAACGCGACTCCAAATTGCGTGCCGTTCAATTTCTTTGGCGGTCAGGGACCCGGTGGAACTGGTTCAATTACGCAGGAAATGCTCGACTACGTCACATACACACAGCGGGATTTCAGCGATCAGACTTTTGAGAACGTGGCATTCAATCTGACAGGAGAACTGTTTTCCCTGCCCGCCGGCGAGGCGAGTCTTGCGGCCGGAATCGAGTATCGCAACCACGACGGTTCGTTCCGTCCTGACCCCATTGCAGAGCGCGGCGAAACGGCGGGTATTCCCTCTGGTTCCACCGACGGCAGTTTCGATGTCATGGAATATTACGCCGAACTCAATCTGCCACTGCTGGCCGCCGGCACCCGCTACTGGGAGTTGAATCTGGCTGTCCGAAATTCTGATTACAGCACCTTCGGAAGCACAGCCACCTATAAGGTCAATACGCTGCTGAGGCCGGGTGAGCCGATAACGTTACGTGGATCCTTTTCCACCGGATTCCGCGCTCCGGGTATCGGGGAGTTGTTCGGCGGCGCCGCGCGCGAGGATTTTCTGTTCCTGGATCCCTGTGCCGATGTACTGGGGCAGTATGGTTCGTCCAACGGTGGACGGGACACGCCGCAACCGCAGGACGTGATCGCCAATTGTGAAAGTCTCGGTGTACCGACGACCCTGGTTCAGACCAACCCGCAACTGTCTGCAGTTTCCGCGGGAAATCATTCATTGGACGCGGAAACCTCTGAACATTTCTCCGCCGGCATTGTCTGGAGTCCAAGGTTGGATTCCAGGCTGATCCAAAGGTTTACGATGTCGGTGGACTACTATGATCTGCGTATTGAGGACGCAATTCAGGGTCGGATTCCGGATGACGTTATCGTTGCCTGCGTCAACACGCTTGATCCGTTGTTCTGTGACCTGACGCCGCGACTGGCCAATGGTGTTCTTGATGTTGTCGACAACCGCCTCCAGAACATTGGTGGCATCAAGGCGTCCGGATTCGACGTGGTTCTTGCCTATAACAGCCCGCAGTGGAGAATCGGACAATTCAATGCGACGTTCAATGCCACGTTTCTCAGCGAATACACTGAGAGTACGGCGAATATAGATGGAACCGAAACGATCACGGAGCGAGCGTCGACGCACTCCAATGAGACGTTCCAACGAGCATTCCCCAAACGACAATCGGTAACTTCAGTGGATTGGTCGAGGAGCCGCTGGGCGGCTGCGCTGAGTTACCGCTGGACCGATAAAATGACCCTGGACGGCGGCAACGAGGTGGACTCGGTCGGTTTCACCGACCTTCGACTGAGCTATACCCCGAAGTTTTCCGGTGATGGCTGGACGATCTCGCTCGGCTTCAACAACCTCTTTGACAAGGACCCGCCGGTTTGTTTTCCCTGCGGGGTTAATGGTATGAGCCAGGTTGTCCATGACATGCCCGGGCGCGTCGGCTACCTGCGGGTAACCTATAGCAGCGCTTCTGCGACCGAGTAATAACAACCGGGGTCAAAACAATTGGGGTCAGAGTAGAATTTGCATAGTGGTCATACCACGGGTGTGATAGCAGTCTTTACCAGTGCATCAGGCAGTATGACTATCCGGTTCCCGATGCCTCGAGTCGAGTCGCCACAGATCAGATTTAAGGACAATAATCGTCACCATGATCAGCACGGCACAGCAACTGGAGGTGATGGCGGTGGCGGCTCCAAACCACTGGACCATGTAACCGTTGAATAGAGCACCGATGGGACCTGCTCCCATAAATGAAAATGAAAAAAACGACATGATCCGTGCACGTTGACCGGGTGGCGCCTGTTCCTGCATGACGGTTCGGGATATGGTCATGCCCATGCCGCCGCACATTCCCCATAAGAATACGCTGACGACCAGAGCCGGAAAGCCTAATTTCAATCCCGCTGTTGCCAGTACGATGGCCCCAAAAGCTGATGCTAAAATCAGAGCTCGCCCCTGGCGATGTATATCACCTAACCTCAGCATGCAGAACATCGTCAGTACCAGTCCCAGGGAATTTGCAACATTCAACATGGCCAGTTGTGTCGAGGTGCCTCCGTAAAATTCCCTCAAAAGGAGCGGTATGGTGACTATGTATGATCCCATGAAAAACATACCAATGGCACAGTTCATTGTTACCACCATCAGCATTGACGATGATCGACGAATCGTTTGAAACCCGGTATTGATGGATTGAAAGAGATGCAGGAACAGTGAATTGTCGCGCTTTGACGGTATTGTTTCAGGTATCTGCAATTGTTTAAAAGCTGCCATGCCCAGGAACAGGACCGTGAACTGAATGAGCAGGATAATGATTGCACCAACCTGGTCTGCGAATGATGCAATGACGAATCCCAATATCTGAACACCAAATTGCATCATGCTCACCTGGACCACCCGGCGCTGGATTTTGCCATCGGCAATCAGAGCGAGCAGGCCATCTCTGGCAGGAGTTACCAGAGACTGGGCAATTCCCATTCCAACAGCAAAGACCAACAGTATTGTGTAGCTGAAGATGTCCATCACGAAACTGACGATCAGGGCCAGTACACTCAGCGCGGCCAGCAGTTGTCCGAACAGGGCAACGATTCTGCCACCATACTGGTCTGACAGGCTTCCGCCAATGAGCATTAATATCATTGCCGGCAGAAGAAATGCCATTTGTGCAATTCCCACTTTTTCCGGTGATTCGTGCAGCACAATAGTCACCAGCCAGGCAAAAGTAACCGACTGAATGCCGTACGAAAAAAACCAGGACCCGGTGCCCAGAAAATAATAATGAGATGGTTTCATGTCATCCTGACAAGGCAACGGATGGTTGCCCGAATAAGCTGCCTGGAGAAATTACTCACCTGTCCAGTATCGCGGGACGATCTACAGGTAAAAGTGAGGGTCTACATCGACCTGCATTCATCATGAAACAAGCGTAAGCCGATTGCAAACTGCCGGCTTGGGACCTTGCTTCAGCTATTCCTTTCTCACACAGTCAATCTGTTGATATTATCTCCTAATTCACAAGGTATTGTCCCATGAATGAAGAGAACACACCGGTAATCATCGGCACAGGCCAATTGGTAGATCGTGATGCGGATGTAGACAACTTCATAGAACCGCTGGAGATGCTGGTACGGGTTGCCAAAGCTGCAGCGGACGCCACTGGCGTCGGTCATCGTCTGTTGACGCAACTGGATGCGGTTGCACTGGTGGAAACCATCGGCTGGCATCCGACGAATCCGGTAAACCTGGTTGCCGAACGTATTGGTGCTCACACGGCGAACCAGTATATCACCGGAACAGGTGGTGAAAATGGGACAGCCCTTTTGAATTTTATGGCCAACGAAATTATCAATGGACGTTCCGGGCTGGCGTTGATAGCCGGCTGTAACAATCTTAAAGTACTGATGAAGGCCAGGAGCATTGGCAGGTATCTTACCTGGACGCGAGGGGGGGAGGGCAAAGCAGAGATGATCGGTGTTGATAAGCCGGGCGTTAATGCACTGGAAGAGGAATACGGACTACGACAACCGCCGGATATTTATCCACTGTTCGAAAACGCGCTTCGGGCGCAGCTCGGTCTGTCGCTGGCAGAACACAAAGACCTGATGGGGCGGATGTTTACCGGATTTACCGAAGTTGCGGCAAAGAATCCCTATGCCTGGTTTCCCGTGAGGCGGTCCGCCACAGAATTGACATCGGTCACTGCCGAAAATCGGATGATTTCGTTTCCTTATCCTAAATATCTCAATGCGATACTGAATACGGAACAGGCGGCAGGGCTGATCATCTGCTCGGTGGCACAGGCCAGAAGGCTCGGAGTGCCCGAGAATCAGTGGGTTTACTGGTGGGGTGGCGCACAGAGTAATGAGAAGGCCTGGTGGACCAGCGAACGACCGTCCTTTACAGAGTCCCCGGCCATGGAAGACACTCACACCAGTGCGCTTGCCAACGCCGGGCTCGATGTTTCGGAGGTAGACCACTTTGATTTATACAGTTGTTTCCCGGTTGCCGTCGAGGTGGCTTGCAAGGTGCTGGGGTTGGAGATTGATGACCCCAGAGGTTTTACGGTTACCGGGGGATTACCCTATGCTGGTGGTCCGGCCAGTGCCTATACGCTGCATTCACTTGCTGAGATGGTCCGATGTCTGATCGAAAATCCTGGTCATAAAGGCATGGTGACAGGCAATGGCTGGTTCCTCACCAAGCATTCAGCAACGATTCTGGCATCAAGTCCAATCGATGCACCGCGTAACGGATTGATTGATGATCTACCTTCCGGAAAAATGCAAACCACTGCTCAGGAAGTCAATCCTGAGCCAGATGGACCAGGCATCGTCGAAGCCTATACGGTAGCCTATGGAAGGGAAGGAAATCCGGAGCGGGGCATTGTTCTGGGCAAGACCAAAGATGGTTCCCGATTCCTGGCTAATACACCTCAGGATGTCAGCCTGTTGAACGCATTTGTTGCCAGTGAGCAGATAGGCGCGGCTGGAAAATTGAGTACAGTTCAGGGCAAAGTGTTGTTTGAACCCTGAACCATAATCCAAAAAACAAAGGACTCCACTATGACAGAACTGGCGTTTCAGTCTGCCCTGCAACTCGGGGCAGCCATCCGCAACAAATCAATCAGTGCGACAGAGATGCTGGATTACTTTCTGGCACGCGTGGAAAAATTCAATCCAGCCTTGAATGCGATTGTTGTCGAAGACTTTGATCGTGCGCGAGTGTGTGCAACAAAAGCTGATAAAGCTCTGGCTCGGGATGAAGTGTGGGGACCGTTGCATGGTGTGCCCATGACGTTGAAGGAATCCTATGATGTCGCAGGATTGTTGACTACCCGGGGCAATCCGGATTTGAAAGACAACCGGGCTGATCGGGACGCATTGTCAGTCACACGCCTGAAGCAGCTTGGCGTCAACCTGTTTGGCAAGACTAACGTGCCCTACAACCTGGCTGACATGCAAAGCTTTAATGACATTTACGGTACAACCAATAATCCCTGGGATCTCAGTAGAGCTCCCGGTGGTTCCTCTGGTGGGTCCGCGGCGTCTCTCGCAGCTGGGATGACCGGTTTGGACAGTGGCTCTGATATTGGCGGCTCCATCCGCAACCCGGCGCACTTCTGCGGTATATTCGGTCACAAACCGACCTTTGGTCTGTTGCCACCACGGGGCCATGCAGGACCGGGAGTACTGGGAGAATCCGATCTGACGGTAATTGGACCCATGGCCAGAAGCGCGATTGATCTTGAAGTCGCAACCCTGGCGATGGCTGGACCTGATGAAATTCAGTCAGCAGGTTACCAGTTGAACCTGCAACCGTGCCCGCATTCAACACTCGCTGGATTCAGAGTTGCCGTCTGGCAGAACGATGAGTTGGCGCCTGTCACCGAAGAGACACGCAAACGTATCGATGTGGTTGCACAGGTGGTGAAAGAAGCGGGTGGTATCGTTGACTATAAAGCCCAACCCGACATCGATATTGCAAATGCGAACGACAACTATAATGATTTGCTCCTCGCGGTGATGACCTCCAGACATTCCCGGGAAGAATATGAAAGACTTCAGGGCAAGTTAAACAAACCTGGTTTCAGCGAATCACATTACACTCAATTGCGGCGTCAATTGGCAAGTTATCGTGATTATGCGATTTCAAACGAAGTGCGAACCAAATCCCGCTGGGCATGGCATGAATTCTTTAAATCCTGGGATGTGGTGATTATGCCGGTAATGCCGACACCAGCCTTTGAACATGATCATCGGCCATATCACGAACGCACACTGCAGGTCGACAACGAAACGCGTTCCTACGGTGAAGGTGTATTCTGGTCGGGTCATGCGATTAATAACTACCTGCCGTCAACTGTTATACCGACGGGAGCATTTGGAGAAGGATTACCGATTGGTGTGCAGATTATGGGGCCTGAATACGGAGACCTGAAAACGATCGGATTTGCCAGGTTACTGGAAGCGGCGGGATTCAGGTTTGTGCCGCCACCGGGTTATTGATGCAACGGTATACAAATGCAGGAGGCAGATTGAGCCATGTGGCGCTGCTGGTCTCAACATGAGAAAATTTCTGACGCAGCAGTTTTCTAAAGTGTAGTCCTTCAGGCAACAGCAGCCCGTTCAAGTAGGCGAAAGTAACAAATTGTCCACCTTGCCTTAGTACACTGAGTGTTGCGTCCAGGGCGCTCTCCTGGTCAGTATGCGATACAAACGCCCAGGGTATGCCAGAGATCACCACGTCAACCTCGCTCACACCTTCCCGGATACATATCTCATGGACATTCTGCACGGAGTCATGGTGAACTTCTATCCTGGGAAACCGTGTTCTTGTCATTTCGGCAAAGACAGAATTTATTTCAATCGCGATGAACTTGGCGCCAGGGTTTAAATTTGCCATGATTTGTTCGGTAAACACACCTGTACCAGGCCCATATTGGACAACTGTATTCACTGATTCCCAGTCAGTCCATTCGACCATCTTTTGAGCCAGATTTTTTGAACTGGGTGTAATTGCGCCCGTTGTTTTCGGGTGGGTGACAAACTTTGAAAGTTGTGTTGCGTAATCTGTCATTACCATTTGTCTGGCCTTTCTCATAAGTCGCACTCCGAGAGGGTCTGACTGTCAGTTAACCCTGGCTGATTGCCACAATTGCCGTATTAAATCAATGTCCTGCGATTCAGTTTATGCCGGGAACTACTCAAGCTCAAGTTATTGCGATGGCCTCGACTGTGAAATAGCAGTGGTCAAATGGCCGATAAAGTAATTGTTTGAGACATTAACTGGATTTTCGGACGGAAATTGGATGTCGCAACTAAAACTCCTGGAAGTCGACATTTAAGCAGGAACTGATGAGTAGTGCGAATTGCAAGACATTTTTCAGTCGTGTCAAGGAAACGAGAAACTGGAAGATTCCCTCAGGTAGGCCGATGGCCAACGTTGTGTAATTGTCTTGCGCCGAGTGTAAAATCTCAGGCCATCCGGTCCATAGGCAGATAGATCACCAAACAGAGAGCGTTTCCAGCCGCCAAAACTGTGATAGGCCACAGGTACTGGCAGGGGAATATTGATACCGACCATGCCCGCCTTAATGTTGTCCGAAAAGTAGCGTGCCGCTTCTCCGTCACGGGTAAAGAGGCAAGTCCCATTGCCATATTCATGGTCATCAACCAGTTGCATGGCCTCATCAAGGTTATGGGCTCGTACTACACACAAAACAGGGCCAAAAATTTCCTGCTGGTAACACGCCATATCCTGCGTCACCTGGTCAATGAGCGTCCCGCCAACAAAGTAGCCGGTCTCGTTTCCGGGAAGCTTGGGCGACCTGCCATCTACGATTAATTCCGCACCTTCACTTTCTGCGCTGGATATCAGATTTACGACGCGGTCTCGATGTTCTGCGGTGATCAGCGGACCAAAGTCGTTGGCGTCATTATCGGCACTGCCTATCTTCAACGATGCCATTTCACTTTTTAACCCATCGACAAGTGAGTCCGCCGTCTCTTGTCCCACGGCAACCACCACTGATATCGACATGCAGCGTTCACCTGATGAACCAAACGCTGCCCCCATCATGGACTGAACTGCATTTTCAATATCGGCATCGGGCATCACAATGGCGTGGTTTTTTGCCCCTCCGAGTGCCTGGCAACGTTTACCGTGATGAGTTGCGGTGGCATAGACTGCTTCTGCAACCGGCGTTGAACCAACAAAACTGACTGCCTGCACTTCCGGGTCAGTGAGCAGGGCATCAACCGCTTCCTTGTCTCCGCTGACGACATTCAGCACGCCATCCGGCAGGCCAGCGTCATGAGCCAGTTGCGCGACAAATATTGCAGCAGAAGGGTCACGCTCAGAGGGTTTCAACACAAATGTGTTGCCACAGGTAATCGCGAGTGGGTACATCCATAGGGGAACCATGACAGGAAAGTTATAGGGTGTAATGCCGGCAACGACGCCCAACGGCTGGAACTCACTCCAGGAATCGATGTCCGGACCCACGTTCTTGCTGAATTCACCTTTCAGCAATTCTGGTGCGAAACAGGCGTACTCGACATTTTCGATGCCTCGAACCAGTTCACCAGCCGCATCGTGCGGGATCTTGCCATGCTCACGACTGACCAGTTGACAGACTTCATCCGCATGTTTTTCCAACTCCGCCTTGAATCGGAACATGACCTGTGCCCGTTTTGACTGGGGGGTGGCACGCCACGCCGGGAACGCAGCAGCAGCGGCTGCAATTGCGTCCCGGGTTTCACTTGCACTGGCGAGCGTTACAATCCCTTCCTGGCATCCGGTTGCAGGATTGTTGAGGGGTAATACCCGGCCTGATGAGGTTACCGTTTTACCCCCGATTAAATGACCAACTGTTTTCATGCACTACCTGTAATTGAGTCCTGTTAATAACTATGCTTAGCCCGGGATCTTTACATCTAACTCACGAATCCCGTGGATGAAGTTTGATCGCAGATAGACAGGGTCACTGAGCACCTCGATTTCAGAGAATCGTTTCATAATTTCTTCCCACAGGACATTGAGTTGCATCTCGCCAAGGCGATTGCCAACGCAGCGATGGATGCCGAAACCAAAGGCCAGATGATGCCTTGGATTCTCACGATCGATAATGAATTGATCAGCCCTGGTGATTTCGCTCTCATCGCGATTACCCGAGATGTACCACATGACAACCTTGTCGAGCTTTTTGATCAGTTTGCCACCAAATTCGATATCTTCAACTGCTGTGCGGCACATATGCATCACAGGAGACTGCCATCGAATAATTTCCGGCACCATTTTGGGGATGATCCCAGGATTCTGACGCAGTTTTTCGTATTCTGCCGGGTTCTGATTGAGCGCCAGTACACCACCGGAAATAGAATTCCGGGTGGTATCATTGCCACCTACAATGAGAAGCAGTATGTTCCCCAGAAATTCGTTGGGTGACATATCTCTGGTAGATTCACCCTGGGCCAGGACGGATATGAGATCATCGCCTGGTACGTCCCGTGCCTGACGTTCTTTCCAGACCGCATCAAAGTATTCGTAACATTTCCACAATTCCTGAAAGCCTTCTCCCGGAGTTTCAAAAAAATCAGGATTGCTGAGGTTCTCGATGGTATCGGACCAGTGAATCAACTTATATCGATCTTCCTGTGGTATGTCGAAAATCGTTGCCAGCATTTGACCGGTCAATTCGACGGACACTTCTCTTACCCAGTTAAACTCCTCATTGCGTGGCAGGTTGTCGAGAATTGTTCCGGCCCGTTCACGAATGAGTTCCTGAAGTTCACGAATGCGCTTTGGAGTAAATGAAGGTGAGACCACCATGCGTTGTTCCTCATGCTTTGGCGGGTCCTGCATGATGAACATTGGCAGATAGAGCGGAGAATTTTCCGCTGGAGACTCGGTTGGCCGACCACTCATCCGAATGCCACCATTGTTGATATCCGAGGAAAATGTATCGTGATTCGTATCGGTGTGCAGGATGTCTTTGAATTTCGTGATCGACCAGTAGGGGCCGTACATACTATCCTCGGTATAGTGGATGGGGTCTTCATCACGCAATCGGTCGAAGTAGGGCATGAACTTGTTGTGTTCGAATAAAGAAGGGTGTGCCGGATCAAGTTCCTCGATTGGGATGCTATAGGGGTCGACATTGACATCGATTGCCCATTTAGCAAGAAACTCACGATTGGTAATTTTCGAAATCTTTTCCAATTCCTGTTCCGACATATTGCACCTCGTTGTTTTATCAGGCCCCGTGTAATCCAGATGATGACACCAGTGCCACCAAGGGTTGTTTGAGGATTCGTCGACAAACTGGTGTTCATGGAGCTTATTGTCTACGAAGTATACTCGCAATTCGCCAGGGAGTAATGGGGTCAGAGTCAAGTGCCAGAGTAAATTTTCTCAGGTACTACCCTCTGACCCCATAACTCGAACTCCTTGTTATACTGCAAAGGTAATTTTGGAACAGGTTCCCTGCCGGAAGGCACTTAACGAGACAATTGATGAATGAAAAAAGTATAACGCAAGCCATAGCCTCCTTCAGGAAAGCCTACCCGGATTTCCATTCATTCAAGGACCCGGGTCCGACCTTTGAAGAGGAAGAACTGAACTACAAGCGTGAATTATCGGAGGAATTCCAGGTATTAGGAAAGAAGCTACTGGGTGGAGACTACGATTCAAGCCCAAGTGAATTCCTGGAAGACTTTAAGAGATTTCTTCATGCTCAGAACCTTGTCGGTTGGCGAGATAACACAAGTTTTTTTGAGCTTTATCGTGCTGATGATAAGAGTTGCGAAGAAACGGTACAGTGTATTCGACAACTTATATCAGCAAAGAATGTAGATGCGAAGTCGGCAGCGATAGACAGTTTCTCAAAGTGGTTGAGTGATAAGGGCTTGAAACCAGGACAGACCAAGATTTGGCCTAGCTTTGTGCTCTTTATGTGGCGCCCTGATAGTAATATTTTCATTAAGCCTCGCCCTTTTGACAAGATCCTGGAATTGTGTGGTTTTGACAAATTGGGATTTGGACAGAAACTTAATGGCGAACGATATCAACGGGTCATGCAGGATATGACTTCTTTGCGCAATCGGCTTGATGAAGACAATTTCGAAGTCAAAGATTACATCGACGTACAGTCCTTTCTTTGGGTGTCTTTTATAAAAGAGGAAACACAAAATATTATGAAGCCAGAAGATTCGGAATCTCTATCAATTGTGAAAAATGAAGAGGATATACCCGAATCTACGCCAGCGAAACAAGCCCAAAATGTCATACTCTATGGGCCGCCGGGAACTGGTAAAACTTATACATTACGCAAGGATTACTTCCCGCAATATGAGTCAGTGAATAAGACCGGAGAAATTCTGAAGCGTTACGAGTTCATCACCTTCCACCAGTCATACAGTTACGAGGAATTCGTTGAGGGAATTCGTCCCGAACTTGACAGGGACGGGAAATCTGCAGGCAATATCTCCTATGTTTTGAGCAAGGGCGTTTTCCGGCGTATTTGCGAGCGCGCACAGCAAGACAATTCAAATCAGTATGCCATCTTCATCGACGAGATCAACAGAGGAAACATATCCAGGATATTCGGTGAACTCATCACATTGATGGAGCTAGATAAGCGGGACGGTGAAAATAACATGATGCGGGCTGTACTACCCTATTCTGGTGATTCGTTTTCCGTACCTGGCAATCTGGATATCTTCGGTACCATGAACACGGCAGACCGCTCCCTGGCTCATATCGACACGGCTCTACGGCGGCGTTTTACTTTCAGGGAGTTGATGCCGGACGCTGGACTTCTTGACAAAGTGACAATGGGTCAGGAGGTGATTGATCTTGAGAACCTGCTGAGAGCAATGAACGAACGTATCGAGGCTCTTTTTGATCGCGAACATATGATCGGACATGCTTATTTCTTTGGCGACAATGATACAACGATTGATGGTAATGAATTCCCCGGGGTATTTCGGGACCGAATCATTCCATTGCTGACTGAATATTTTTTCGACGATTGGTCGAAAGTACGGGCGGTTCTTGCGGATGACCGGTGCCCGGATAATCCGGAGTGGCAATTCATTTCAGAGAGAGAAGTGCCAGAAAAAGTTGTTCTTCCGAGTGCAGGTTCACGTAACAAGAAGGTCTACCAAATCAATGTAGCAGCGTTCAATTCTCCTGGGTCGTACATCAAAATCTACAGTCCGCCTGACCAGGTCAATGAATAAGGATGCTCTGGGTCGCTGAACATGGTCGAATCTCCAAGGGTAAATCGGATAAAAATCTGGATGATGGCAATTTGCAGCTTTCCACAGAGAATTTCGACTCAATCCTCACTCTACTGGAGGACTCCACACAGCCGGGATTAAATCCCATATTCCAGTATTCGAGATCATATGGAAGGGACCTGTTGACTGTCCAGGAATATGCGGGTGTGATACGCACCGACAGCGGTTGCCAGATTGAGATTCTACCGAAAATATCCAGAAAAGCAGCCCCGGAAGCAGCACGTGAACTGCTGGTGAAAATGCTGATCGAACTCAGCGAATCTCCATTTAGAGCAGGCACGTTGGCGGATCTTCACGCACACGATATGCCACTGTATGAGATTCTGATGCGGCAATTTCTTGAGCATGTAGGTGATATCGTTCGTAAAGGCATTGCCCGCACTTATGTAAGTCAACAGGATAATCTGATTTTCCTGCGGGGGAAGTTGCAACTATCAGAGCACATCAGAAGAAACGTATCAGACCTGAGTCGTTTGTATTGCGAATTTGAGGAATTCGAGATTGACAGACCTATTAATCGCCTGATCAAGGGGGCACTGGAAATCGTCAATAGACTCAGCACGGATGCTATCAATCAGCAAAGGTGTCGGGAGTTATTGTACTGGTTCGACCGGGTGACTGGTACACGTGACAGTAACAGGGACTTCCGTACCGTTCAGCAAGACAGGCTCATTCAACACTACGCACCGGCTATGCCTACGTGCCGGCTGATCCTTGATGGTCTCAACCCACTGACTCGGCAAGGCGAAAGCCAGGTACTTTCCATACTGTTTCCGATGAGTCAGTTATTCGAAAGCTACGTTTCTGCAAAACTCGGAAAACAGCTTCCAGATTGGAATGTCAGCACTCAAGTACACGGCCATTCACTGATCGAAAAGCATCAGGGTGAGGGGATGTTCAAACTTATACCTGATCTCAAACTCCGTCGTGGTCAGGAAAATGTTATTGCAGATACCAAGTGGAAGCTGTTGGACCAGAGTGCAAGGCAGAAAAATTACGGCATCAGTCAGGCCGACGTATACCAGCTATTCGCCTACTCACGAAAATATCTTGCGAATCAGGAACCAAGGAGAGTTGCGCTGATTTATCCCCGGACGGACAGCTTCGACAAACAGCTTCCACCATTCTGGTTTCAGGCAAACAAAGAGGTTCTATACGTACTACCTTATGATCTTGACGAGGATAGACTGGTCATGGATGAGGACTGTATTCTGTTTGAAGCTACCAACAGCGGCTCATTGAGCACTGTTGTCTGATAAACATAGTTCACCTTGAAGGTGCGGTGTCGGAGAAGCGAGAATTCCTCTGGTACTTTACTCCGATCATTGAGGCTGGGGGATAGAAGCAATTAAGGGTTGGAAAGATTTGGACCTGTTGCAGCATCTCGGCCACAAGTCTCCAGCTGAAAATCCTGGCAACAAACGAATCCTGGTTCCCCAGGCTGGATTCGAACCGGCGACATACGGCTTATAAGGCTCGTTGCTCTGACCACTGAGCTACTGGGGAAGATGGACACGCCGCCCGGAATCGAACCGGGATATCGAGATTTGCAATCTCGCGCCTGACCATTCGGCAACGGCGTGACAGGCACGGGAAATGGCTCGGTGCTGAGGATTCGAACCTCAATTTCTGAATTCAGAGTCCAGAGTCTTACCATTGGACGAGCACCGAAAATTATTTCCTGACCCTACTGGGCTACAAGCCGTATCAATTTTGCGGAGAAGCCAGGATTCGAACCTGGGAGGGACATAACGCCCCGCTCGTTTAGCAAACGATCGCTTTAAACCACTCAGCCACTTCTCCCGTTGTCATTGGGGTGGGCCACCGGTCTCGAACCGGTACTGGCCAGGGTCACAACCTGGAACTCTGCCTGTTAAGTCAGGCCCACCATTGAACGTCTGGCGGAGACTGAGAGGATCGAACTCCCACGTCCATGAGGACATCACCGGGTTCAAACCGGATAAGCACGCCAGCCTTGCGAGTCTCCCGGGATAATATTTGGGTCCAGGTATTTGAATTCGGGAAAATGGTGATCCGGACGAGATTCGAACTCGCAATATCCTGGTTGAAGGCCAGGTGGCATGACCGCTTTGCCCACCGGATCCAAAATGACGGAAAATGGCGCTGCGAGTCGGACTTGAACCGGCATCTTCATGATCGACAATCAAGCGCTCTGGCCGTTTGAGCTACCGCAGCAAAAGTGAAACGGTTGAGACTACACCGCTTATTGATCATCCTTTAATGGGAGTACCGATTACCCTGCCAGGTTTCCGTTGCCCATCTGTCCACCGCCACCCGGACAAATCCGGCGCGACGGTAAATAACCATGACTGCCTTTTTTAGAGTGTGGCGGTTCACTCGTCGTACACATCCAGTCGGCAGTTTGCTTACCGTGAGTCTTGCGGACTCCAATTGAGGGCTACTCAACCGTGCAGCGGGCTGCCAAGGTTCTTTCACTTGCGGTTTCAGAACCGCCGAATTACCCGAAGGGTTTCGGCCTTAAGCCATTTTCGATGTCTACCGAGGCGCGTCTTTGCGTTTGGATTACCGGACTTGAACCGGTGACCTATCGCTTATCAGGCGATTGCTCTTCCAACTGAGCTAAAACACAAATCCCATTGCGACGTGCGCGCCTCTGTCGCTTCGTTACCGTTTGAGTAACGAAATACAACACGCCGACTGTCGTTCACCTACCGGCTACTGGACCGATGAGCAGGACGCTGGTTAAACACCAGAACCCTGAACCTCTGCACAGTCGCACTTGCTCGTAAGGCTCGTACTACACTGCACTACCCGTTGTCTCTCACGGTTAACGATGTTGGTGTCGCGGATTGCACCACCACGTGTTCTTTAACGGACCCACATTCCCGTCCGGGACGGTGTGTAAATCACGCTACTTCCGCGCATCGCCTGGCCGCTTCACCCGACAGAATCGAGTGCGGGGAGACCGGACTTGCCTGGAATGACCGAACCCCGGAGGGTCGGCGGGATGCCATGGGAGACATCCCTTTCCCGCCGTTGCCGACGGTTAGCAGCGCCAGGCCGCTAATCAAGTGTTGGTCAGGGACCAGCACAAGGAATTTAGTGGAGAGCGTCGGATTTGAACCGACCCATCCGCTTAAAAAAAGCGGTGATCTACCAATTGATCCAGCTCCCCGTAAATTGTCCGGTATGGCAGGAATCGAACCTGCGACAATACCTGACCTTCACACAATCAAGAATGTTAAAGAGCGTCGCCAGGGACAAAAAAAGCCCTGGCCAGTTGAACCGACCAGGGCTTTTAAAGGCTTCTGGAAGGTTCGTTGCATTGAGCCTTCCAGAGTATTGTTGGGAAGGCTTAACGCATGGGGTCCTCACTAATGGGGGTACCCAACGTATCCGTACTAATGTGGTTCGCTATACTCGGCATCGTGCCACCGACCTGAGGTGAACAGGGATGACCCTGCAGCCCGTTACCGGCAACGTGCATAAATCTGTTTGTTATTGAATTGGTTTTCATGGTGCGAGCACTATACTCAGCCATAAAGACATGTCAACCGATAATTTACCTGAGGATGTCAGTCTGACTGTAATGCCGCTACCGGGTCCAGTTGAGCAGCTGTCAGCGCCGGGTATACACCAAAGCCAATGGCAATCGCCATGCAGACGACCACTGCCAGTATGATGACGAAAAACGACCAGGCGACGGCCCAGCCCGCAAACGCTGCGATGCCATATGCAATCACAACACCAAGGACAACACCGGCTATAGCGCCAGCCAGCGCGATCATGGTGGCTTCAATGAGAAACTGCCGGACGACGTCGATCTCACGGGCGCCAACGGCGCGCAACAAGCCAATTTCTGAACGACGTTCCATCACGCTGGCCAGCATGATGTTCATGATGCCGATACCACCGACCAGTAGAGAGATACCGGCAACGGCTGACATGACGATGGTAAAAATCTGCTGTGTCTGTTGTTGCTGCGCCAGCAGTCTCGCCGGCACAGTAATCGATGTATCCTTCTGGCCACCGTGTCGACGGTCCAGCAGATGCTGGACCGCACTGGCAGCGGATGCCGGGGCAAGTTCAGGTGACACCTGTAATTTAAGCTGCTGGAGTTCAGAGTCCCATGCTTCAACTTTCTGGCGTTTAAGGCCAGTTTGAAGCGGCATATAAACCCGGTCGCTCTCGCCGCCTACTTCAAAACCCTGAAACTGATCGTCGGGTAATTGTCTGTCACGCAACACAGCGACTATCCTGAGCCATAAATGATTGACCTTGACAGATTGACCAACCGCATTGCCGTTGGGAAACAACTGACGGGCAGAGGTCCCGCCCAGGACGGCGACCTGGGCGAAACCTTCATCGTCTTCAGTATTGAACAATGATCCTTCGGCAGCCTCCAACTGGCTCAGTTCGAAATATGCAGGGCTGACCGCCCAAACTTCCGCGTGGCTCTCACCCTGGTGGGAATACAGATCCCACGAGTGAATCATCCTGATCCCGGCCCACATTTGTATAAACGGTAACGTATCAGCAATCGCCATTGCATCGGCGACTGAAAGACCAGTCGAATGTTTCCGGACCTCTTTGCGTTCCGATCCTTCAGGTTCTGTTGCTTCGACGATCAGGTTTCTCACTCCCATCCCTTCAATCATGGCCAGTGCCTGCCGCTTACCACCTTCACTGACCGCCAGCATGGCGATGACCGCCCCAACCCCAAAAACCATACCCAACAGCGTTAATGCGGAGCGTAGACGATGATGCACCAACTGTCCCAGCGCCAGAGACATATCCGGCCAATACTTTCTGGCAATCTCGGAGAGTATCAACTGTTACCGCCTTCAGGCGCGACACTGACAAGTTCTCCGGATGTAAGGCCGCTGGTCACTTCTACCAGTGTCGGACTGCGATGCCCAAGATTCACCTCTCTGGCGACCTGGGCACTGCCATCGAGGACATAAACAAACGAAGCATCCTCCTCAAAGAATACCGCCTGTTGTGGCAACAGAAACGCATCATTTATTGTTGCCGTGGTAATGACAGCGGTCAGATTACTCCCTACACGCATCAGGTCGGCATCCACTTCGTCGAAATCCGCTTCAACGACAAAGTACTTCTGTGGATCTTCCCGATGCCGTGGAGTCGCTACCGGTGATACGGTTGATACGCGTGCTGTGAACTCACGCCCGACATCACTGTCAAGACGCATAACGACATCCAGGCCAACCTCTAAACCGATCGCGTCAACTTCGGGGACAAAAATCCTGGCCCTGACCTTGCCCCGGAGTGGCAGCATTCCGACAGGTCTACCGGCAAAAGCCCGTTGTCCTCTGGAGAGTTTTTGACCCCAGGGTGTGCGTGCGTACACAAAGGTACCATCAGCAGGACTGGTCAGTTCTATTACCGCCAGGGCGGAATTTTGTTTGTCCAGTTTGGACTGACTTGCATCACGACTCGCAGAAATTCTATGTCGTTCCGCGTCTGATCGTTGATCGTGGGTTTCAGCCTGCCATGTGAAGTATGTGTCCTGGACTTCCAGAAAATCGAGATCACCCAGTTTGTCAATAATTTCGTTACGGGAGAATAACCGGGGATCAACCTCCACAAAATTCTGTGCGATATCCTTTTCTTCGTCGACCCTGCTGGCTTCATGATCAATCATGGTTCGGGCAACAGCACTGTTGCGTGAATGTGTTTCGAGATGCAGATCCTGGGTGGCCACTTCCAGGATGCTGTATTCACGACTGGACAATACTTCACTGTCGTCAAAACGAATAATGACCTCTCCCCGGGATACTTCTGAGTATTCGGGTACCATCCAGGCAATATTGAAACTCATCAAGACATCATCCGGGAGTCGGATTGTAATTGACTCTGATGCGATCAGTTCTCCCCTGGCACGGATAATAAAAGTATGATCGCGAGGTTCAACCTGAACCACCGGTTGCCGCGTACTGGTGTCGGAACACGCCAGAACAATCATCGACATGAATGCCGCAAACAGGTACTTCACATCAGTATCTCCTGGCCACTGGTCAGCCCGCTCTTTACGATGAACATATTCTGGCTGCGCTCTCCCAGCACCACGGGTTGCCATTTGTTCCTTGGCAGCATCACACCAGCGACACCCGATCGATATCTGACAGCCGGTACTGGAATCGCGATAACATCTTTTAATGTTGCGACCTCAACTGTTATCTGTACCGATGTACCCAGGCGGAGAGTGCCAGTTAAATCCCCAACCAGTTTCACGGTTATATCTCTCACCATGGACAGTGAATTACGGGATTTACGACGCACTGTATTAGCCACGGCACTGACCCGCCCATCGAGTTCTGCACTGCCTGCTGAATCTACTACCACGCGCACCCGCTGGCCAGTTTCCAGTTGTGCCGCGGAATGTTCCTGAATTTCAGCCTGCACCGCCAGCTTACTGTCATCAACCACACGAACGACCAGGGTACCAGGATGGGTTTGGCTTCCCACATCCAGCTTTTCTCCATTATCGTTCATGCCGATCATTACCAGACCAGACCTTGGTGAATGAATAGTAAAGGCCTCAAGTTCCGCTGTTTCAGACGCCAGTCTGATTTCATGCTCACGGATCTTTGCTTCAAGTTCCAGTCGTTTTGCTTCCCTTACACGTTCACTCAAAACCGCCCGTTGTCGCGCCCGTTGCAAGAGAATATTGGCTATGCGTTTTTCTTCGATCAGTTTGTCATAATCCATACTGGCAATCAGTTCCGCGGGTTGCTCAGCTTTGCGATTTGCCTTTTTCGACAGGCTCTCGGCAGCAGCCAGGACAACCTTCTCGTCTTCAATCTCGCGTGACTGTACTTCGATGAGCGACTCAAGCTCACCGCGTGCAACTGCCAGATTACCCGCCCGTTGGCGTACATCATCATCCAGACTGCTGCCGTCAAACTGCACCAGCAGATCTCCCTTTTTGACTCTTTGTCCTTCTCTCGCCAATTGGGAAATCACACTGGTCCAGTTTTTGCCTGGTGGTGGACCAAAGTGAGTGACGTCAGTCGAAACCACGATACCGCTGGCACTTATCGTGACAGGGCGGTCTTCCTGTTGCACCGTAAACCATTGTTCAGCGACTACATTCAAGGGAATAAAAAGCAATACCAGGGTTTTAATCATCGTAATTCCGACATCACCGCCATTCCCGGAATAAAGTCGTTCAGCCCGTCTTCCACAGGTACAGCTCTCATTTCAAAATAACCCCCCTTGCTCCATTCCGCCCTTGTCGTCGCCTGTTTTGACGTCCATTCGACCGTTGCCGTAACAGATCGTTGAGGCATTGCATCAGGGGTAACCGTAATCCTGGCGCCAACCGGGAGCTTGAGGATATCGGCCTCATGGACCCAGAAATGAAATTGCAGCTTTTTGCGACTGGCGACTTCGGCAATAGTGACAGTGGGTTGCAACATCATACCGGGAAATATTTTGCTGCCGGTAAACGGGTTCTCACCATAAATAACCAGACCTTCCCTGTTCGCGTGGACTTTTGTCCGATCAATGGCATCACGTAAACGTATCCACTCTGTTTCCGCCTTCGCGATTCTCATGTCAGTGACGGGCTTGACACCGGCGCGTTCTACCTGTTTATCAGTCAAAGTGGTTTGAGCTCGCTCCAGCACCTGTTCTGCTGTTGCAAGCGTCAACTGAAAATTATCATAGTCCAACTGACGAATGGTCCCGGCCGGGATATTCGCGTCTATGCGTGCCAGTCGCACTGCAGATTCCGCCTGCAGTACCGCTGTTTCCGCATCCAGGATCGCCAGTTCCGTTTCCGCCAGCCAGCGCATGGCCTCCAGTTGCTTTCTCTCAAGGTCCGTTCGCGCTGCCTCCTCCTGGGAGATCAGCGTTCCAGGGCTGAATTGTACAACCAGGTCGCCAACCTTGACCGTACTGCCTTCCGGCGCCATCCAGGCGACCGTCCTCTGCCACTCACCAGGCAGGCGGGGCATTTCGATTATCTGGGAATCACCATCTTCTACAACACCCGTCAGATAGGGAGGTGCAGCGTACAGAGCGCCAGATGGTAGCAGTGCGGCGATAATCAGCAATCGCTGAAATCCGGCAATTGCTGCTGGTATCAGAAGCCGGTCAGTTCTTCTCATCCCGCACAACCTTACCATCGCGCATATGAATTATCCGCCGGGCATGAGCCGCAATATCTTCTTCATGAGTGACCATCAATATAGTCTGGCCAATGCTGTTGAGTTTATCAAACAAGGCCATCATCTCTTCCGAGGTCTTCGAATCAAGATTTCCGGTCGGTTCATCAGCCAGTAGTAAAGGAGGATTGGCTATCAGTGCCCGTGCGATGGCCACTCGCTGACGCTGCCCACCCGATAATTGATTGGGCCGGTGATACATCCGGTTGGAAAGTCCCAGACTCTTCAGCAGTTCCGGCGCCCGACTGCTGCCTTCTTCCACCCATCCTTTAGCATACCTTAATGGAAGTAAAACATTTTCCAGCGCTGTCATTCGCGGTAACAGATGATAACTCTGAAAGACGAAACCGATATATCGATTACGCAATCCTGACAACTCGTCGTCCGGCATATTGGACACCAGCCTGTCGAGCAACCGGTATTCCCCGGTGTCGGGTCGGTCCAGGCATCCCAGGATGTTCATCAACGTGGATTTGCCAGAACCGGAAGGTCCCATCACTGCGACGAAATCGCCTGTATTGACTTCAAGGTCCACATGATCCAGCGCATGCACAGGGGTGTCGCCTACCTGGAAAGTTCGACAGAGACTGGATGTTGAAATGACTTTTTGCATGGACAGATACAACCGATTGCTCTTAATTCTATCGGAAGTCGTCGGCAAAAACCTGACCCCATCTATCTACTCTGCTCATGATTCTATAAAAGGACAATTTTCACACTAAGTTCACACTCAATAGGAGTTTAATCCGTTATATAATTGTTCCGATGCCTCGACAGTCTCGAGCCAGGCGCCCTGAACTCAATATCGCTGGCTTCGAATCTGTTCAAGGACAACAACGTGCATTGCAACCAATCGAATTGACAAGACTTTTCACCGTAAATTAATTCATTCCCTGGAGAGATACTGCCCAATGAATCACTATAGAAAAAAATATTCCAACCTCACCTGCTTTGGCCGTTACCTGTTTGCAGCAGGTTTTCTGATATCCGTTGGTTCCACTGCCACGGGGCAATCCATTGACAGCAGTGAGGTCATTGAAGAGGTCGTGGTCGTGGGTACCCGCGCGGCGCCGCGCTCCGTTCAGGACTCCTCCGTTCCCGTTGACGTCATCAGCAGCGAGGCTTTCGAGAATCAGGCAGGCAGCGACATGATAAAACTGATTCGCTCCGTGGTCCCTTCCTTTCACGTCAGCGACAATCCGTCCCGCGACCTGGCAGCACTGCTGCGGCCCGTCAATCTGCGCGGCCTGGCGCCGGACCACACGCTGGTGCTGATGAACAACAAGCGCCGACATCGTGGCTCGGTGATCCAGTGGATATCCAACGGCGCATCCAATGGCGCCCAGGGACCGGATATCTCTGCCATCCCTTCAATCGCCATCAAGCGCATGGAGGTGCTGCGCGACGGGGCTTCCGCCCAGTACGGTTCCGATGCCATCGCGGGAGTGCTGAACTTCGTCCTCAAGGACGCCAGTGAAGGCTTTTCGGTTTCCGCCAAGAGCGGCTTCTACACAGAGGACACCAGCGAGGACATGACCAGCATCGCCGGCAATGTCGGCTTGCCGTTGTCAGACAACGGCTTTGCCAACTTCAGCCTGGAATACGCTGAATCCGCACCTACCGACCGCAGCGTTCAGCATGGCCACGCCACTGAACTCATTGCAGCCGGCATACCCAACGTGGCTGTACCGGCCAAGCCCTGGGGCTCACCCCGGATCAACAACAGTATCAGCATCGTTGCCAACATCGGCGTCGACATTGCTGATGGCCACCAGTTCTATGCCTTTGGCAACACCTCCAACCGCGAGGTGGAGACCTTTTTCTTCTTCCGCAGCCCCATGAACCGCAATGGTGTGTACAAGACGAGCGCGAACAAATTCCTGGTCGGCGGTCCTGGCTGTCAGGCCAAATACGATGTGGACTCCACTGGCGCCAACGTATCATCGTTCCACGATTTGCTGGTTGCGGACACTGACTGCTTTTCTTACGTCGAACTCTACCCGGAGGGTTTCACACCCAGGTTTGGTGCGGAGATTAGCGACAACTACGCCGTCACCGGTATCAGGGGAGACCTGGCGAACGGACTGTTCTACGATATTTCTGCGAGCATCGGCGAAAACAGCATGGCAGGATACCTTAAGAACTCGCTTAACGCGTCTTTAGGACCCGAGTCCCAACGCGACTTCGACATCGGTGATTACACCCAGACGGAAACGAATTTCAACATCGACCTCTCCTATCCCGTCGATGTGGGCTGGGCGTCGGACCTCAACATCGCCGGTGGACTGGAGGCGCGTAATGAGGAATTTGAGATCACCGCCGGTGAGAGGGCCTCTTATGAGACCGGCTCCTATGGACAGTACGGATTCGCCGCACGTTCCAACGGCTTCGGTGGCTTCAACCCGGCGTCGTCCGGGGCATGGGACCGTGCCAATATCGCCGGCTATCTGGACCTTGAGGCAGATGCGACTGAAAACTGGCGCATTGGTGGCGCCGTGCGCCGGGAGGACTTCGATGGCTTCGGTTCGACAACCAACTTCAAGCTGACGACCCGTATCCAGGTCTCCGATGTCTTCGCCGTGCGCGGTTCCATCGGCACCGGATTTCGCGCGCCGACCCCGGGGCAGTCCAACGCCCGCAATCTGTCCACGGTAGTCAGAGCTACTGACAACGTTTTTGTTGAGCAAGGCACGATCGGTTCCACTCACCCGGTGGCAATGGCGCTGGGCGGTCGCGAACTCCAGCCCGAGGAGTCGGACAACCTCACCTTTGGTGCGATCTTCACACTTGACAATGGACTCAGCCTTACCGTGGACTATTTCAGCATTGATATCAACGAACGCATTGCTTTGTCCGGCAACTTCGCTGTCACCCCGGAAATCCAGCAGGACCTGATTGCCCAGGGTGTTCCAGGGGCGGCGGAATTCAATTCGGTGCGGTACTTTACCAACGACTTCGACACCGAGACCTCGGGTGTGGACGTGGTGCTCAGTCACGGCTGGGATACGTCCGCCGGCGCCACCGACCTGCTGATCTCTTTCAACCACACCGAGACGGACGTGGTGAATTCGACTCTCGTCGGGGGAAGCACCATCACGAACCTGGAACGCGGTTCGCCGCAGACCCGCTACAACGTGACGATCACCCACGCCACGAATAACTGGTACTTCATGAGTCGATTTGGGCATTACGGCGAGTGGTACGACGATCACACCGGGAATTTTGAATCTGGTTACAGCCTTCTGGATGTGCTCGCCGAGTACCATTTTGATAGCGGCTTCTCGGTATCGCTGGGGGCGGAAAACGTGACCGACGAATACCCGGACGAGGCGGTCAACTTTGGCAACGGACGCAAGTACCCCCGTTACGCACCTGGCGGCAGCAACGGTTCGCTGATTTATGCCCGAATCAACTACTCGATGTAAGCTGTCTACCGGCTTTGACACCTTTCGAGATCAATCTGGTTCGACATGAGCTGTGGTGTCGATATAATCGCTGACTTCAGACTAGCCATTCCACGAGGAGATCATCTACATGAGCGACCTGCCCCCGTCACTTGAAAATATTCGCATACGCCAGATCGCGATATGTGCACCGGACATTCGACCTGTCGAGAGAGAAGTCGAGCACGCGCTGGATATTACACCAGCTCACCGCGATAAACCGGGTGCGCCGATCTGGATGTTTAATGGCGTTTTTGCTATCGGCGATACTTTTCTGGAGATACTCCAGCCAGAACGGCCCGAAGCGCCTACCCGGAAGTTCCTGGAGAAGCAGGGCGGCGCCGCCGGCTACATGCTGATACTGCAGGTCGATGATCTGGAGAAAGCCCGTGCCCGTGCCGAGGCGGCCAATGTACGTGTCGTCATGGAATTACCCATTCGCGATTATCATGGCATCAAGGGCGGCGCCATCCACCTGCATCCAGGTGATACGGGCGGTGTGCTCACCTCGCTGGACTGGATGGAAGACAAGGATTCATGGGCCTGGGCAGGACCGGCGTGGCCATGGCATCGTCGTACTGATGTTGTTTCAGGTATGGTTGCCGCCGAGATTTCCTCGACCGACCCTGACCGGGTGGCAAAACGGTTCTCCGAACTTCTTGGCCGGGATCTTGACGATGACCGGACTATTGCTCTGGATGACTCTCATGTCCGCTTTGTTGAAGGTCCGGCCGGTAGCCGGGATCGCTTGACAGGTATCGACATGACGGCTACTGACCGTAATCGTGCAGGTGAAACATTCGAATTTGCCCGTACCGTCGTCAGACTGGTTTGATCCCATCTATCTACCGATGATGTAAGTGTCCCTGGGGTAGCTTACCTCGTACTGGTGCAGAATCCGCCAGGTCTCGCCGGTGTCCAGTTCCTTGTGCCAGACGATTACGCCGGGACGATCTTCCAGATCCGTCTCGTCCGGTGGCGTAGCATTGCCTGGAACTGACACTGTGATTCGCTCGTTTCGCGCCACAGGGTAGTAATCGACCACTTCAACCCGGGTGCTGCGGGTGTGGCGGTTGACGATCTCAAACAGGTAATCGGTGAGTTCAGTGTTTCGCGTTGACAACAACCCTTCACGACCCCGGGTTCCTCCCTGGTCGGTGACTCTTACCTCGACGCGACGGTCCGGTCCCATGGGCAACATCGCCTCGGTTTTTGGCAGCAACTCGGGCAGTTCCGCCAGTCCCATGTAGGCGCCATCCACGATAACACTCATACTTCCGGGATATACAGGGGTAGCACTGTCGTGAGTGAAGCGAACGGTAAGGTAGGCCTGCGCGTCCATTCGGGGTGTTACGCGAGTGACGAGATCAACATCGTAGCGATACTCGGCAAGAGGAACGGTTTGGCTCTGATCTGCGTTGTTGGAGATGTTTGTGCGCTCCGGTGCGTGATATCTTATGGCATATCTGCCCTGCTCAATACCGGTTGCCGACACTATGATTTCTTCGACCGGTTCAGCCTTAGAATATGACCCAACAGCCATATCCGTCTGTCGCATAGCGCCAGTTTCCATCGACCGTTCTCGAGGGGTGTAAAGATCCAGAAATCGGCTGTCCTGCTCCGGTGCCTGCATTTCTTCGCCAGAGTCGGCCGTGGACAGGGTCAGTTCCACGTTTCGCCAGTCTTCATCCGTGTTCTGGGTAACCTGTGCTTCATGGGCAAGTCTGAGTACGTTGCCTGAAGTGTCCAGGTTTGCGCTGTAAGTTGACGTCCACCAGGCTTTCTGCTGGTAGTAGTGTACGCGCAGGTCTGTTTCGAGCGCAGAAGTGGAGGTCAGTGAAACCAGCAGGTTGGCGGAAGACGGTGTACGGCCGCGCATGTCTTCCAGTTCCCGTTCCAGAACGGACAGGCTTTTCCCGGCTTCAACACGATCCTTGCGGGCATCTCGAATCTGTTCCATGGCACTGCCTGCACCTTCACCCAGTGTATCCAGCGCCTCACGCCAGGAGGCGATATTGGCCTGACCGGTTGCCGCTTCATTGTGTTCCTTCCCGGCATACCCTTCCGCCAGTCCCCGAAGGAAATGCAACTGTAATTCCGCCGTGGCAATTACGTCGTCAATCGCTGCGATATCGTCCCGTGACGCCTCAATGGCATTCTCCAGCCGGCGAACATCGGCACTGTAGGCCTCTTGTTGTTGAACCAGGTCGATATTGACAGAGCGCAGTTCAACACCGTCACTCGCCGCTTCCACTTGTACGCGCTGCAGGTCTACAACACTGGGGAAGCCATTTAGAATTATTGAATTGATACCTTTGGTTAGCGGCACACGGACCAGACGGGTCACTTGGGCGCCGGAAGGATAAACGGTTACTTTATCGATCCTGGAGTCGATCGCTTCCGCCGACAAGGTTCCACAGAGCACCATGGCAAATAATGCGGCGGTTATTGTGATGATTCTGATATTTATGAGTCTTACTCTCACAGCCTCCTAGATCAGTTTGATTGCTGCAACCACCACACCGGCAACAGCTACCATTGCCAGGATAATCTGGTTTCCTTTAGCATGAATTACACCGCTGACTGACGCGATGTCGATCTTGACCTCGGTAATGTCGTCCTTCAGTTCGGTTCTGAGTTCGGCAATATCTCCCTTCAGTTCGGTTCTGAGTTCGGCAATATCTCCCTTCAGTTCGGTTCTGAGTTCGGCAATATCGCCCTTCAGTTCGGTTCTGAGATCGGTAATATCGCCCTTCAGTTCGGTTCTGAGTTCGGCAATATCTCCCTTCAGTTCGGTTCTGAGTTCGGCAATGTCAGCTTTGACCGAGGTAATGTCAGCCTTGGTGGAAACGCCACCGGTCACCGCTTCCTCTATTGTCAGCACAATGGCTTTTGCAAGCTGAGGGTCACAGCCTGCATTTTTCAGGTTTTCGTCGGCCTGTCTGGTGTCGAACAATGGCGTGGTCATAAAGTCAGTCTGCATTGTCGAACAAAGGGTGTCAATATGCGACCGTTCCTTGCTTCACTTGTTCCAGGGAAGCTCCTCACAACTGGCAGAAGACTGTGCTTCAGCGCCCCCCCCAAAACACATCGATATGTCATTTCTGTCCGGCAGCATCATACCTTTTATCGGTGGTCTTTGGAATTTTCCGCGGCTGGCTACAGGATTGGAGAAAACGAAGCTTGTATCGTATACGATACCTTCGGTCGCGACGGGTTTGCCGTCAACGAATCTCGGTATATAGCGAAATCCCCGGACCATCTCCAGGGCCGCATCGTTGAAAATTTCCTCACTGGATTCAGTAACGCTTGGATTGATGACATAACCTTGCTCATCGATAGTGAAGGACAGGCTGATTTCCCCGTTGATTCGTTTGGCGATAGCTTCTTCCGGGAATTTGAATGAAGGCTGATAGACGGGATCAGTTGCAGAAAACCAACTCTGGTTTGCCCCGAGTATCAATAATTGCTCAGTGGCCTCCTTTGGTTGGTTGAGCTTCTCGTATGTCTGTACCAGTTGCATTCTGACACTTCGCTCAAGACCCCCCATGGGGCCTTCGGATCTCTGGAATGCTTGTAAGGCTCTCAGCAGATAATCTGTTGTGTCATCATGTTGATTTTTGGACGTTGCCCACCTTGCTTTGTGATAAGACATCAGACCGAGACGAAAGTCATTGGGTTGCAACCTCTCTGCATAGATCTCGTACGCTCTGTCGACAAATGGTTCAACCAGTGATTCGCTATCCCTGTTCAGCAAAATTACCATGATATCGAAGTTCTTCTCTGCTTCGTCTAAATTGTCTTCATAACCTTTACTCAAACTGGCTGCTCGATGCAGATACTCCAATGTTTCATCGGAGTCTTTAGCCGCACGGCCCAATTGCATGAAAAGGGGCACCAGGTTGGTAGCATTTTCTCCATAACGTTTTTCAAGAATGTCGAGCTTGCCTTTCAAGGTCTTGCGCGCTTTCCTGTAGTTACCTGTGTCATTCAGCAATATGGCATAGTTGATTGCGAGGTTTGCCGTATTGGCATGGTTCCTGCCAAACACTTTTGAACCATAACGGTATGCGTCATTTGCGGCTTCAAGTGCCTGATCTGTCTGACCCGCGTTGATGTGTTCCTGGTAAGCCGTGTAGGCACTATTGAATTTTTCTCTGTTATCCGCCAAAACGGTGGTTGTCCAGAGACCAAGTACAAGCAAAAGTAAAAAAATCCCTGACTGTCGAAATAAGTGGTAAGTATTCATTGATGACCCCGTGATAATTTCCCCTGTCAATATATATTGATTATATTGAATCAGCACACAATTTAAAGTGGCAACGGTCTACCACCTCCATCTTTTAACTCATAAGTAGTACCTGCCTTGAAATCACCAAACGATTCCTTCTGTCCACCGGGCCAGCGTACTGTGATGTCGAAGACTTCGGTCTCATGACCAATACCGAAATGCACACGGGGATCGCTCGACGCCAGGTAACTCGTTGACAGTTGCACATCCCGACTTAACCGCCTGTTTCCAACCGTTGCGGAAACAGTAGCGCCGTGAGCATCCCGGTCTCCCCTGAGGACTTTAAAACGCACCCAATTACCGCGTTTTACTCTATTCATCAAGAGATACGGCGCTGCGTCCCGGTTGGTGACCACCAGGTCCAGGCCGCCATCATTGTCGATGTCGCCAACGGCGAGTCCACGACTGGTATGGACCAGGGCAGGGGAGACACCGCCCTGAGGTTTCACTTCTTCGAAACGGACTGAACCTTCAATGATCGAACCGCGATACAGTGTGTTGGGCTCGGCGTACCCATCGCCATCCACAGGCTTCGTTAATCCTATATCCCCGTTTGCCTCATACAGGTCCAGTCTGCCGTCGTTATCAAAGTCGGCGAAGGTCACGCCAAAGCGCGTGTGGCGCATACTGACCGGACCCAGTCCAATGATCCGTGTGGCATCAAAGAAATAGGTTCCCTCATTGCGGAAGAAAGAGTCACTTTGTCCGTGAAGATTGACCACAAGCAGATCGTTGTCGCCGTCATCGTCTACATCTGCTGTTGAGACCCCCATCCCGGCTTTCTCAATTCCCACCGAATCCATAGCACAACTCCACAACATACACTCTTCCTCAAATAGGAGGTTGCCCTGGTTTATCCACAGCTGGTTGACCATGGTGTCGTTAGCGACGAAGACATCTGTCAGCCCGTCGTTATTGAAATCAGCACCTGCAAGACCAAGACCATTGCCAAAGGCTACATTGATTCCGGCAGAAAACGTAATGTCCGTAAAACTGCCATCGCCGTTGTTGCGATACAGCCGGTCCATTGCCGGGACATCGTAGGAAGCTGGTCCACAGTAGGTAACATAGAACGCAGGCCCGAAACATTCCATTTCTATGTTTTCAGACCAATGCAGGTAATTGACCACAAAGAGGTCCAGATCGCCATCAACATCGAAATCGTGGAATGTCGCCGCCGTGCTCCAATCCGTGTCACCGACACCGGCTTCTGCCGTAACGTCTGAGAAGTGTCCGGAACCGTCATTGTTCAACAATACATTATTGCCCAGGTTGGTCACATACAGGTCCACGTCGCCGTCATTGTCGTAGTCGCCTGCTGCCACCCCCATGCCATAACCGCGGTCGCCAGAACCGGCAGCTCCGGAGACCCTGTCAAAATAGCCATCGCCACGATTCAAATAGAGCCTGTTCGCGGAAGTTTCGACTGGTAGTGTTGTATCGACACGGCCGCTTTGTACCAGGTAGAGGTCAAGGTCACCATCGCCATCCAGGTCTGCCAGTGCGACGCCACCCCCAATCATTTCCGGCATCATCGGACGACCGTCGAAGCCGGAATGATGCACGAAGTCGATTCCGCGCTCGCTGGTCTGTTCACTGAACCAAGGGGATTCATTTGGCGCGCATCCGCAGATCATCAGCACTGCACAGCAGCAAGCAAGCATCTGTCTCAAACTCATTTTTCCTCCAGTTCCCGCAACTTCAACTCTGTGACTCGTAGTTCAGCAGGATTGGCGCCGTGTCTTCTGGCTTCGTTCTGCGCCTGACGTGCCTCATCAATGCGGCTGACTTCCCCCAGACTTCGAGCCAGGAAAACATAACCAAGTGCAAAATCAGGTTCCAGCTTAACCACACGCTCGAAGTGTTCAACCGCCTGGGTCCAGTGCCCCAGTTCAACTTCTGCCAATCCCAGATAGAAGAGATTCGTTCGTTTTTCAGGTTCGTATCGCAATGCGGTTTCAAAGGCTGCCCTGGCTTCCTCAAATCTTTGCATTCCAAACAGTATTCTGCCCCGTTGTTCGTGGGCGTAACCACGAGTGGGATTTAATTCTATCGCACGGTCCAGATGACCAAGTGCGCTCTCAAGGTCCCGTTGCTGACGGTAGAGGTTTGCAATAGTCAAGTGAAAAGGGATGAATTCCGGGTTGATCGCAAGACCTCTTTGTACAGTCTCAAGGGCTTGTCCGGGAAGATCTCCACGATCATATGCAATACTCATTGTGTTCACCAGATTACAGGCCAGAAAGAACTCCTGCTCGCTTCCGCACTCTTCTTCCGGGTGATGAACTTGCAGCCTTTCCAGAATCGTAAGGGCTTCATCGATCCTGCCAGAGGCCGACAATATTTTGGCATGATTATAACTGGCAGAACCCCGTATGTGATTGTTACGTTGATCCTTTCGATCATCAGTCCATCTCAGTGGAAAAGCATCTTTGCCATGGGCCATGGCTATACGGGCTTCCTCTGTTCGACCCAGCGCCCGTAAAGTCTCACCAAGTGTTCGATAGATATAGGGGTGATTCGTTGTACGGACCAGAGACTCGAGTATCTCGGCCGCTTGTTGGTGTTGACCCTGGGCGACCAAAACCTGTGCCTGGCCAAAAGTCGCCACGGAACCGGCCTCCAGGTCGAATGCTTTCTGAAAAGCAATCATGGCTTCATCCAGAAGGCCGTCTTCAAGCAACCAGGCGCCACGCCAAAGCCAGGCGGGAGCATAATCGGGATCAATGGCAAGGGCACGCTCAAGCGTTTTTATGGCCTGTTCAAGCGCGCCAGTTTCAGCAATCAACAGCGCGCGAAAGTAAGGCCAGCGGAAGTCATCGGGATCAAGGATCTCTGCCTGCTCGTAGGTAACAATCGCTGCATCCCGTAACCCGTTGACATCGTAGGCCATGCCAAGACGCCCGCGCACCAACCCGGATTTTGTCATGGCTTGAGCAGATTGCAGCATCGCCTGCAGGTACTCGGCAACGTCTTTATCAGGTGAGTCGATACCGGCCGCTACAGGTTCATCAACAAAAAGCGATTCCAACCTGGAGCAGGCGCCCAGAGTCACCATCATGAGCAAGATGACAAGTCCGGTCATCCTAAGCCGAAGCCGGGGGATTTTGCCTTGACTGACCTTGGAATCTTTCATTTCATTCAGGGTGACAGTTACTTCTTGAAAATTGGGGCTTGACACTGATCTGCCTAAGAGGGCTTCCCTTGGAGGCTGTCCGAGAACAGACTGACCTACTGCGGACAAGCCTGATTGGCCATATTTTCTGCTTATTTTCGTTCAATATGTACAATATTTGCCTCAAATAACCAAAAAATATGACTCAATCAGTCTCGCCCTCGCTACGGTCGCAGTTCTCGGACAGTCTCCTGGGGTCTGGTGCTAGAAAACCGACAGTACCTCAGACTCGAGCCGTTGCCATCCAGGTGGATTGTTGCCCATCCCGCAGAACATGATCTCGTCAGCACCTGCTTCGATGTATTCACCCAGGTAGTCCTGGATGGCATTGACGGTACCCCAGCAATACCAGGGTTGGCCGGGTGATTTCTTCCACTCTGCGTCAGTGTCGAAAATCCGTGTGGGTATGCAGACGGTGCGGCGGACTTCTGCAGGATCGCGACCGAAGTCCTCGCAATGGCGATTGATGGCTTCCTGCTTCTGTTTAAACACGTCCACGCCCCCCGGGTGCCAGAAGTCCAGATTGCTGGCGTCGCCGTATCGCGCACAGGTCCGAAGTGTGCGTTTCTCTCCGTTGCCACCGATCAGAATTGGAAGCCCGCCATCCTGGGTTGAGGCAGGTGACATGGGTGCATCATTCAGCTGGTAGTAGTTGCCTGAGAAACTGACGAATTCCTCGGATTCCTTTTGCAGCAGCATCCTGATCAGCTGCGTAGCCTCTTCCAGCCGGTCACTGCGTTCGCGCAGCGAAGGGAAGTCCCAGCCATAAGCGGTATGTTCCTGCTCGTACCAGGCAGCGCCGATGCCAAGCTCCACGCGGCCACCCGAAATGTGATCCAGCGTGGACGCGATCTTCGCCAGGTGTGCCGGATTGCGGTAGGTATTGCCGGACGCCAGGATCCCCAGGCGCACCCTCCTGGTAATCATCGCAACTGCCGAAAGCAGTGTCCAGCCTTCCAGCGCTGTACCATGTCCACCAACGCCCGGGGGCATGAAGTGATCTGAAAGCCAGAAGCTGTTCCAGCGACCTGCTTCAATCACCTTGACGGTCTCGATAATGTCGGACCACTGGTTGTTGTATTGCCCGGTTTGTGCACCGAACTTCATATTGACCTCCTGCTTTTTAAGAACAGGAAGCATTAACGCGCAATTTAGAGAAATCTGCAAGTAAGATGGGGTAGCTACAGACCAGTTTCTGCAGACCGACGAGTAACGGTACAGAAAGCTGGTCGCTGAGAATACAATCATCTAAACTCCAGTCTCACTTTTTCTTCACAAATGGAAGCACCATGATTCTACGAATAATCACACTTTGTCTGGTGGCTCAGCTATTCCTGATCCCTGGCGTTTATGCGGCAGGCAAGAAGGATTCAGCAAAAAACATGGAGATTGTTCCGGATAATGTCTTTATGCATGGCGAGATAAAAAGAACCTACAAGATTCATGTACCAAAGAACCGGGCTGAAAACGCGCCGCTGTTGTTCGTCCTCCACGGTATGACAATGACGAGTGACTGGTCTTACGGCCGGGGGTTCAATGAACTTGCCGACCAGCATGGATTTGTTGTGGTGTATCCGCAAAGTCTGGCCAAAACCATTTACCTGTCTGATATGCAGGGGATGCCTGGCATGGATGGATCCGATAAGGATAAGTCGGATTGGGACGACAAGGGCAAATCTGACAAAGGATGGGGCGGGAACCACAAAGGCAATGGCAAGTCCTGTAAGGAAGGTGAAACGATCGACAACAACGGCCTCAGCTTTAGCTGCAGGAACGGCGCCTGGTCTATGACCGATGGGGTTCTTCGCTGGAACAACGAAAATGAGGATGATCGATACGGTGGCGCCAGCGATGTGGATTTTCTCTCACAACTGGCCAGACATCTACAGAAAAAGTATCAACTGAATCCCGCGCAGACTTTTGTGGCCGGGTTCTCTAATGGCGGTTATATGAGCTATACTCTGATGTGTCAGGCGGGTGATACCTTCAGGGGCGCCGGCATCGTTGCCGGATTGATGGATGGCGTTACTGTGGATGGCTGTGCACCCGGTGGTCCCAAACCATTGATTCACCTTCATGGCACAGCAGACTCAATGGTTCCTATCCAGGGTAGAGGTACGAAAGGTAAGGGCAATCTGCCAACACCCTCAGCACATGATACGGTGAAATACTTCGCAAAGTTAAACAACGCTACAGAAGAGGAGACGGTTAAAGTCTCTGAAAACACCACTGCCTACATCTACAGGCCCGAAGGTGACGGCGCCGAAGCACGTTTCTATCGAATCGAGGGATTTGTCCATTACTGGCCAGGTACCCCGTATGCAGGAAAGACTTCTGGCAAGCAAATGCAGGATAACTCTGGTATCAGTGCGACGGCGCTTATCTGGGAGTTCTTCTCTCAATACTGAGTGCCGGTAACTGGCTGGAATGAACTACGTCGCTCTAAGATCGTCGAGTACATCCTTGCGCAGCAGCACGGACTCCGGATAGGCCATCTTCGAGATCAGCCATTCACCCTCAATGCGCAGGAACATCCAGGACCAGCGCGTGATGGTCCTGGGTATGCTGGTTTCACCGCCGACCGGGCCTCCCATTGGGACCGTAACGTCGGTGACCGGGTCTGACACATAGTGCGTCACGTAGTTGGTGGCCGTTGCGTGATCCTCATCTTGGACTTCGACTATCAAATTGCTGCTCAAGTTCACATTGACGTTGTGATCGACTTCTGCGATGCCTGCGAAGTGTTCGCGGATCGCTTGACGTCCGTTCAGCGTGAACGCTTGCGCGTCTTCGGTAAACAAGTCTGCCGTGGCCGCCTGATCAGCTTGCAGGAGTTGCAGAAACCTGTATATCAGTCGTTCACATTGATAGTAGATCTCAACCTCATTGTTGACCATACGATGCTCACTGTCTTAAAAGAAAGCCATTGTACCCGAGATGGTGAACGGGTATACCAGTCAAAAAAAAGCGCACCCCATTGAGGTGCGCTCTTCGCAAAAGCTTCGGACCCCTTTAGAGGGTCCGTTAACACTTACAGCTGATAGTTAAACGTGATGCCGATTCGTCGCTCATCGGTAACCGTGCCGGTAACAGGTGCAGTAACACCGTTACCTTCCCGCTGCACATAACTCTGTACAGCGATCACATCAAGCAGATTGGTAACCCAGCCGGTAATCGTATAGGTTCCTGACGGCGAAAACCAGTTGGCGCGGAGATCCCAGCGGGTGTAATCCGGTACACTGTAGAGATCCAGCTCGGCCTCATCCATATACATCTTGTCGCGCCAGCTCATGGTGGTCAGAACATCCAGGCTTCCCCACTCGGGGGTGATGGGGACGCTATAGGTCAGGGTCGCCGATAACTTGTGCTTCGGTGAATTCCTTAACTGATTACCGGTAAAGTCCCTGACACCGGTATTATTGAGTACATGCTCGTTCCCTAGATGGTCTGTGACAGTGATGGTCGATGCCTCTGGCAGAGATCCCTCGGGGTTACAACAATAGATCGACGAGTAAGGGGCGTGCCTGGAGTTTAAAAGCTCGTAGAAGCCGCGCAGGTTCAGGCGATCGTTAATCTGCCATGCGCCCTGAAATTCCAGGCCAGAGATCGTAGTACCGTCAAGAACAATCGACTCACCGATCCAGAATCTATCAGGATTGGGAGGTATACCATACTCCTCCGGTCTACGAAGGCGCCCATGCTGCGTCCAGTGAGCGCTGAAATCCTGGTGGTAAGCAGAAAGCTCCAGTTGCACGGCGCCATCGACAAAAAGTCCCTTAAGGCCGCCTTCGTAGTTGATCATTTCTTCGGCATCCCAGCCTTCACCAAGCCCCTGGGCGAAACCTCTGAAACCACCAGGCCGATAGCCCTTGGATATCCGGGCGTACCACATCATTTCATCAGACGGGGTATATTCCGCGCCGACATTCCAGGTCGTTTCCTTCCAGGTTCTGCGCTTGGAATCCTGGAAGGTCCGGTCTTCGGGTATGACCTCACCTGTGCTAGGATCCGTGACGCCGCCTTGGAGACAACAACGGTAGTCATAATGTTTGCCTCTCAATATGGCAAACGCCTCAAAATAGATAATCTCACCGTTTGCATCCCTTACCGGGCTGATACCGCTGAAATCATTCTGGTCGTGCTCCTTGTGGTCATCGTTGTAGCGGACACCGCCAAACACCTTCCACTCGTCGTTCAGCACATATTCGGCGTTACCGTAGATAGCCTGGGAGGTGTACGAGACATTTCAATAAAAAAACTGGAAGGCGCCATCACCAGCGACATGGGAGCCACTGTTGGTCACATCGCTCCAGGCGTTTGCTGGAGAAGAGCCGTGACAACCCTGGACAAAACCGGCTGCTTGATTGGCCGGGCTGCCCGGAGTTTTGGCATGCTTCCACAGATTCGTGCCATGTCGAGCTTCCAGGTTGGCTTCGCACAAAGCAGAGTTATCCTGATAGAACAACGGGATGTTGTTATTGTTGTTGCCGGTTTCCACACCGTTGAATCGTTCCGAATATATATAGGGCTCTTCACCGTCGATATAAGTATAGCCAACGGTGTAGTTGAACGGGCCAGCGTTATTGGAGACCAGAGAAAATTCGTGACTATCCTGATCCGAAGTGAAATGGTAGTCGTTCATTCGATCCGCGTAGGCGCCGTTACCCCTGCCATCCAACGCACATCGCGGGTGGGTCTGACCCTCTACCAGTTCACCGCTCAGTACACGAGGGTGAATGGCGGAGCAGACGCCGCCTCCTTGTCTGTCGGTTAAGTCGATGTCTGCTCTATTCTTTTGCCGGGTGTCCCGATTGCCAAATTTGTAGATCAGATCATGGCTGTCATTGAGGGTGTAGTGCGCCTCCAGGGTCATCGCTTCCTGCGAGTTTCTCTGCAAAATGGGACCATTCTGTTCAATCGCCATTGTCAGATTATCCCCTTCACAGACCACCGGTGTACCCGGGTCGCGGGTGCCATCCAGGTTGAATCCCGGGCAGTCTGCCACGGCCGGGTTCTGCCCCAGGCCGAAGAACGGATTGATCAAATAGATGGGATTGCCAGCCGCGTCCGTGATGCAAGTCCGGGTTGTTGCCTGGGTTTCGGGGTCGAATTCACAACGGGGATTACCGAAGTTATCCAGCAGAAATTCTTCCTCAGCGTTACGCGCGCCGATAATCAGCGAGATTCGCGGTGTACCTTCGTCTGTAAGTTTCGAGTAACGCGCGGTGATGTCCCAGCGATCATTGGTAAAGCGCAACTGTGGCGAATAGATCAGTTGATCCGGTATACCTCCGTCAGGGCCACTGCCAACGTTCTCGATCAGCCCGTCGCCAGTCATTCGGCTCATGCCCAGGCGATAAGAGAAGTTACTGTCGCCAATGGGACCGCCAAAGGCAACATTAG
>LXNI01000630.1_pt1 | contig 39011 bp, 37 predicted proteins | sample 809091 | NCBI WGS metagenome assembly LXNI01 (sample SAMN04870527, study PRJNA318959) | sponge metagenome | biome: 01000161; feature: marine sponge reef; material: water | host: Sarcotragus foetidus | place: Greece: Milos, Mediterranean Sea | collected 2013-05-29 | depth 5-7 m
GGCCGGGCTCGCCGGGCTCGGACGGGTAGCGGTGCGTCAGCGCACCGATCAGGGCCCCTTCGAGGTTGCTGTTGTCACTGGAAGTCGCGACGGCGAGGGCCGTTTCTGCCCGGGCCCGTTCCAGTGAGGTGCGCAGGTCGTCCTCATCGAACTCTTCCCACGCCTTGTTGTAGTTCGGCCCGATGGCGTACGCGATGCCCCAGTGGGCCATCGCGAATTTGACATCGTGGAGCAGCGCTCGCTCGAAACAGGCGATCGCCTCTTCGTGGTGGAAGCCGTAGCACCAAGCCATGCCTCGGTCGAACCAGAGCTGGGCTTCAGCGTCGGGCGTCGTCACCGGCCAGTGATACGAGCCCAAATCGAAGTACGCCATTGCCGTTTCCCGAACCCCCTTGCCGTGAGACTGCTCTCCAATTGCACAGTATCTCTCATGGAACTGGCCAAAACCATGCGAGTTGTTCACATCACGAATGCGGGCATGTCCGCGACGCGCAAGCCTGTCGTGCTCAGCCCACAGCGATCATCGTTGTGCCGGTCAGCGCAGTGGCGATGCCGACGGCTTGCCACCAGCGCAGCGTGTCGTCATCGAAGAGCACCGCCAAGGCGATCGTCACCACCGGGTAGAGCGACGCCGCTACCGCGACCTCACTGAGCGGGCCTCGTTGCAGTCCAGCGATGAACGCGCCCATGCCCGCCCCACCGGCGACGCCGCCGGCGAATCCTGCGAGACGCAACGCCCGAGGCAGGATCTGAGGTATCCGCCGGACCCGCGTCACCGCCAGCATGCAGGCCAGAGCCGCCATCCGCTGCGTGACCGCTGGCCACATGCCGCTGTCGGCGCTGGTCTCGCTCAGCAGCACGGTGGCTGTCGCAAACGAGACGCCGGCCAGGAGTGCGAACGCGACGCCCCGCCCAACGTCCCCACGCAGATCCGGAACGATGACCGCCGCCAGCAGCCCGGCGATGGTCACTGCGATGCCTGCGGCTGCCACTGCCGAGGGCCGCTCGCCGGCCCCGAGCCCGTATGCCAGCGGCCCCAGCGCGGTGGATGCCGCCACAACCGGCGAGGCAATCGCTGCGGAGGAAACCGCCATGCTGTGCCACATCGCCGAGAGCGCAAGCGCCATCAGTGCTCCCGAGACTGCCCCGAGTGCGAGGGCGGCGCCGCTGGCCGAGCTGGGAACTGCCAGCAACAGCACAACAGTCACGACCAGGCCGCCCATGAAGGCGGTGCCGACGGCGGTCATGGCCCGAGCGCGCCGACTGCAGTAGCGACCGAAGTAGTCGGATACGCCGATCAGGACCGACGCCGCAGCGCCCAGCAGCACCGGCATGCGATTCGCACGCTAGTGGTGCGTCTCGGGCGGCCTGCTGGCCGCTGCCTACGGTTCAGGCCCGAATGACGCCGCCAGTCGCCATATCGAAGAAATGCAGCGCCGACACGTCGATGGCGATCTCGATGCGCTGACCGACGCGCGCCTCGCTCTGCTGGGCGAACCGACCCAAGAAGGCGCTGCCGAGGTCCTCGGAGTCGTCCGCATCGGTCGTCGGGCCGCCAGATTCGACACGTTGGACGCCGATGTCGAGATGCGCCACGATCTCAGATCCGAGCTCCTCGAGCAGTTGCACGTTGGCGCTGATCCGCTGGCCCCCCTCCGGGGCCAGTGCAGCGTCGTAGACGTCATCGGGCCGGATGCCACAAACCAGACGCCTGCCTTCGTGGGCGCGCAGCGCCGGACAGTCATCAAGAAACGAGAGCGGCATTTCGACCGTTTGATCAGCCATCTCCACAGTGATCGCGGCGTCGCCGATCGAGATCGCCGACTCGAAGAGATTCATCGCCGGTGATCCGACGAATCCTGCGACAAACATGTTCTCGGGCTGGCGGTAGAGCACGGAGGGTTTGTCGACTTGCTGGAGCACGCCACCGTTGAGCACTGCCACCCGGTCACCCATGGTCATCGCCTCGACCTGATCGTGGGTGACATAGACGGTGGTGACGCCGAGATCTTGCTGGATCCGGGAGATCTCGCTGCGCATGTACACGCGCAGCTTCGCATCGAGATTCGACAGCGGCTCGTCCATGAGAAACACCGCCGGCTCGCGCACAATTGCCCGTCCCATGGCGACGCGCTGGCGCTGTCCGCCTGACAGCGCCGCCGGTTTGCGGTCGAGATACTCCGTCAGATGCAGCACTTCGGCTGTCCGCTGAACCCGCTCGTCGATCTCGGACTTCGGTGTCTTCGACAGCTTCAGCGGATAGGCGATGTTCTTGCGCACCGTGAGATGCGGGTACAGCGCATAGTTCTGGAAGACCATGGCGATGTCTCGGTCTCGCGGATGCACCTTTGTCATGTCGGCATTGCCGATTCGCAGGGTCCCGCTGGAAATCTCCTCGAGACCGGCGACCATGCGCAGCGCCGTCGATTTGCCGCAGCCCGATGGACCGACAAACACGACGAACTCGCCGTCATCGATACTCAGGCTCATGGCGTTCACGGCGGTGACTCCGCCCGGATACACCTTCGTCAGCTCAGCGAGCTCAACCGTCGCCATGTGAATTCTCCTTCGCTCTTGTCCGTGGGCTTTGTCCGTCTCTCCAGCGCGCGAACGGCACGACCCACGGCGGTTCGAACAGCTCTCCGTATCTCGCCCGGTTCACAGAAATCGCGATCATCAGCAGCCAATTCAGCCACAGCAGTGACAGCAGCAGCACGCCGACCGGCACGAGGATGCCGAGTAGCTCGATTCGTGTGCCAAGTTCCAGAACTCCCCACAAGACCAATGCAGCGAGCGCGACGCTTGCGTTGAAGTCGATGGCGCGAATCCGATGCCTCCTGCCGACATCTCGCCCTCGCGTCAGGATCCCGCCGACAACCAACGGTCCCAGCACAAGCACTGGCGCAGCCCAGAGCGCAGGCCGACCGATCACCGCCACAGCCGCGGCGGCCGGAATCAACGGTGTCACGTGCACAGCGGCATCTCGGCGACGATCGGCCGACGAACCTGGCTGCACGGAGTACTCCCGACTCATCGCTGCACTTCCCCTGCCGAGCGGGTGATGGAAACGCGGCGATTCACGTCGACGTCGCCGACCTCGGCGACCGCGCCGTCAGGCCACGTCACCTCGATCTCGACAGGTCCCCTTGTATCGCCCACGCCGAAATGCAAGACCGCAGATGCGCCCGAGAGGTAGCCACGCGCCGATTCGACGGTACGCACGAGCGTGCCGCCGTCTCGATCACGAAGCCTGACGACAGCCCCCCATGCCGCTGCGTTCCCCGTGCCGGCCCACTGCAACGCCACCGTGACGGCGTTCCCTGCGCACAGCCGGTTCTCGTACAGCCGCGACGGTGCATTGAGATTGTTCACGACAATGTCGAGATCTCCGTCGAGGTCGAGATCGGCCAATGCCATGCCTCGACCGCCCGTCGTGTCGTTCAGTTCCCAGCTCGGGGCCAGCTCGAATCGCTCGCCGTCAATATTTCGGAATGCCTGGTTGGGCTCGACCAGGCTGGCGTCGGGAAGATGCCCGAACAGATTCTCGGCCACCATCCCGTTCACGACATAGAGGTCCTGGAAACCGTCGTTGTCGAGATCGCCGAAGAGACCGGACCAACTCCAGCCGGTGGCCTCGACCCCGAACGAGGGTGCGTCGCTGTCATAGCCATCGCCCCTCGACAGCAGCAACACATTCTCCGGCTTCTGGATGTCGTCTGTAGGCGAGGCGTCGATGTCAGCTTGGACCCCCGCATACGCGTCGAGGGTCTCAGGGCGATCATCCATGGGCTTCATGTCGGTGGCGAACAAGTCCAGGTCGCCGTCGTTGTCGATGTCGCCGGCGTCAACGCCCATCGTGCTGAATGCGGTCTGGGAGAACGGCGATGCCTGCTCCCACGCTCCGTTCGAACCTGCGAACCACACGTAGTCGGGTGTCGCCAAGTCATTGCCGACGAAGATGTCGGCCCTGCCATCGCCATCGATGTCACCGATGCGGGTGGCGAGCGCCTGGGACTCCGTCGCGAGCTGGGTGTGGGCGAAGGCACCACCGGCGCGCTCGAAGAGCCCCACGCCGCCCTTGTCGCCGAGGTTCAGGCGACGCTCGGCAGTGAGCTCAGCGTTGTAGGCGCCGGTCACTGCGTCGAGATCTCCGTCCCCGCCCAGATCGCCCCACGCCATGGAGTAGGTGTAGGCATCGAGGCCGACGATCTCATGCCGCTCGAAACGCTCGGCCGCTGTCGATCCCGTCCCCGTATTGCGCATGGCCAGCGGACGGCCGACACCGGTCGTGAGCACAACGTCATTGCTGCCGTCGCCGTCGCTGTCGACGATCGACACCTGTCGGAATCGGCCCTCGATGAGTGAATCGCGGCGGAAGCGTAGGTCGCCTTCATTCCACAGCAGCGAGGTCTCGCCGCTGATGTTGGCCAGCACGATGTCATCGTCTCCGTCGGAGTCCACGTCGCCGACGGCGAGACCGGCACCCATCCCGTCGAACATGGAACGGCTCGTCCCGGGGCCCCGCGTGTGGTGATCGAGATCGAACGATGCGAATCGGCCATCACATGTCCCGCGCTCGGCGTGCGGCGACGTCTCGACAGTCATCCCCCGGATTCCCATGCTCGTTGAGGACTGGCCGCCGCAAGCGCTCCCGATCAGTACTGCCAGCGCCAGCAGCACGCTGATACCGGCCGGTCGAGTCGACCATCGAGGAGACGTGCTCCGACCGGCGCGAGCGCGCAGGCGGATCGGAGGCAACCGGTGCGTCGACAAGCACGGGAGGCAACTTCTCGACATCACCGGCACCTCCGATCCAAACTCAGCTGGGAGGGCGGACAACCATCAGGAACCGAGGACGGTGTTGACCTCGTCCGATGCCTGTCCGAGACGTTCCGCAGCGTCGGCCTGGCCACGCAGGATTTCCTGCATGGCGGGGCCGACGATGGCCTCGATCTGGCTGGCGCTGTCGGTGATCGGGAACAGGAACGTGGTGCCGTCGTCAACATGCACGGTGAACGCAGTCACGTCCACGCCGTTGGCCTGATGCGCAGCGATCGCGATCTCCGCAGCCGAGGGGATGGCCGGGAACACGACTGCGCCCTCGCCGATGACGTTCTGGCATTCAGCCGACGCCATGTGCTTGACCCACTGCCAAGCCTCCTCTTGGTGTTCGGAGTGCTTGTTGATGGAATCGGCGAGGCCGTTGAACATCGAGGCGCGCGAACCCCTCGGTCCGACCGGGAGCGGAGCGAACTCCACGTCGAACGGCGTATCGGCGCCGACGTAGGTTCCGATCTTCCACGAACCGTCTGCCATGACCGCGGCTGAGCCGTTCTGGAACACGGTGGTGCCGCCGAGCGATTCAACGTCTTCGATGGGCACGACGTATCCAGCCTCAATCATCCGTGCAAACCAGTCGATGGTGGCCGCCAAGCGCGCGTCGTCGTAGTTCGCCGAGTCTCCGAACGGATTCACGTCCAGGAATTCGAACCCGGTCGACGCAGCGAATGCCGAGAAGGTCGTCTGGCCGAATGCGCCAAAGTTGCCCTCGAGGCCGAGGCCGTACACCTCGACGTTGCCCGGATCGAAGTCCGCCGAGTCGCCGGTGTTGCCGTTGGCATCGACGCTCAGCCTGCGAATGAGCTCACCGAATGAGCCGCCGTCGTCGGGGTTCCACTCGGCTGCTGCGAAGTCCGCGGCGCTCACGCCTGCGCCTGCAACGTGGTCGGCGTTCATCACGAGCGCGATCGTGTCGAAGTCCTTCGGCAGGCCGTAGCGGTTGCCATGGTTGTCTACCCACAGCTCAGCAAGACCCGGGAAGTAGGCGCCGGTATCGACGCCGTCGCGGTCGACGAAGTCATTGAGCGGAACAAGGACATCGCTGGCCACGAACTCCGGGTAACGGGCGAGGTGATCGGTGAAGACGTCGGGACCGGAGCCGGAAGCGAATCCTGCGGTCACATTTGTCCAGTAATCACCCCAGCCGAACTGGGTGATCTCGACGTCGATGCCGGGATTGGCAGCCTCGAAGTCGGCGGCGCACTGCTCGTAAAAGGGCTGCTGATTGCCGTCCCAGAGCCAGTACTCGATGCCGACTGCCTCTGCGGACATGTCGTCGTCAGCGTCGGAGTCGGCGTCGTCCGCCCCCGGGGCCTCCGTCGCCGCAGGGGCGTCGGCTTCGTCGTCGTCGCCGCCGCACGCTGCGGCGACGAGCGAGAATGCGAAAAGGACTGCGAGCAGCCTCCATAGCGCTTTAGTCATCTGGTTCTCCCTCCCAGGAGTAAGCGACGGCCCACGGCGGGCCCCCGATTGTCGGTGGGGATCACTTGATCCCCGAGAAGCCGATCGAGTCGACAACCTTCCGGCCGAAGGCCAGGAAGATCACGATGATCGGCAGGGCGGCGAGCAACGTGCCCGCCATCAGGCCAGACCAATCCGGGGAGGTCCCGGGCTGCTGAGCCGTGAACTGTCCCAACGCCACCGTGAGCGGCTGGCGCGCCGGGTCCCGAGCCACCACCAAGGGCCAGAGAAACTCATTCCACGAAGTGATGTAGGTGAGGATCGAGAGTGTCGCGAGCGGAGCGGCGCTCACGGGCACGATGATCCCGAAGAACGTCCTGAAGTGCCCGGCGCCATCGAGCAGCGCTGCCTCCTCAACCTCGCGACTGATGCCCAGGAAGAACTGCCGCAAGAAGAACACCGCAAATGGCGTCATGAAGAAGAACGGCGCAATGATCCCCGGGTAGCTGTTCAGCCAACCCAGGTTCTTGACCAGGACGAGATTCGGAATGAGCGTGAAGATCGGCGGGATCATCAGCCCGCTGAGGAACAGGAAGAAGAGCTGGTCGCGGCCCCGGAACCTCAGGCGAGCGAACGCGTAGGCCGCCATGGCAGAGAACGCCACCTGCCCGACGGTCACCGCCGTCGACACGATGACGCTGACCTGCAAAGACTGCAGGAAGTCGAACGATCCGGTGTTCTGGCGTCCGAGGCTCTCGAGGATCTCCTCCTCGCTGGCGGTGCCAAGCACTCGTTCGAAGTTGTTGTCGGTGTACCCGACCGGCAGTAGGCTCTGCTCACCGGCGAAAAGCTCACCATTAGTCGACAGGCCAGTGCGCAGGGCCCACCAAAACGGGAACACGCTGACGATCAGGATGGCGACCATGAATGCCCATGCCGCGGCACGTCCGATCCGCGGCTTTCCCAGCCGAGCGGAGGGCTGTGCAAGCCGTTGCGGTCTCGCAACGTCGGCTGCCACGTCTTCGACCGCCGGCGTGCTCATGCCAGGTCGCTCTCGCCGGCCCGCAGGAGCTTGAGCTGCAGGAAGGTGACGGTCAGCAGGATGGCAACCAGCAGTACGGAGATCGCGGCCGCGTAGCCGAGTTGGTTGAAGTCGAAGGCGTTCTGATAGATGTACAGATAGATCACGCGGCTGGCGTTGGCCGGTCCTCCCGGCTGCCCGCCGAAGCCGCCGGTGGCGACGAACACGGTGTCAAACACCTGCAACGAGCCGACGATCGTGATGACCAAGACCAGCGCCAGAATCGGCCGCAGCAGCGGAATCGTGATGTCACGGAACATCTGACGCTCGGATGCACCGTCGACTGCGGCCGCCTCATACAGGCTGCGAGGAATGGTCTGCAAGCCGGCGAAGATCAGCAGCGCTGTGTAGCCCATATGGCGCCAGGTGTTGATTCCCGCCAGGCTCGGAATGACCTTGCCGGTGTCGGTAAAGAACCTGACGGGATCCATCCCGAAGAGCCCCAGGAATTCGTTGACGATGCCCAAGTTCCCGTCGAGCATCCAGACCCAGAGCAACGCCACGATCACGTTCGGGATCAGCCACGGCAGAAGCAGGATTCCCCGGATCGTGACCGACTTGGTGAGTCGATCCATGAGCACCGCTATGGCGACTGCCAGGATCGTCTGCGAGACGATGTTGATGACCGTGTACTTGAACGTGATCTTGAGCGACTCCCAGACCTGACGGTCGTTGAACAGCCGGTCATAGTTGTCGGCCCCCACCCAACTGCCCCGGTTGGCGATGAGATTCCAGTCTGTGAAGCTGATGTACACGCCCCGCAGCGCGGGATACAGGTAGAACGCCACAAATCCCACCAGGGCTGGAAGCAGGAACCAGAAAGCTGACCGCCAACCACCGTGCAGGTTGGATGACCCCAACAGCGGGCGCCGGCGCGACACCTGCGACGGCGTCGCTGTCTGTGTCACGCGTCTGCCCCCCCAGACGGCGTCACGCGTCTGCCCTCCCAGACGGCGTCACGCGTCCGCCTCCGGCAGGCTGCGTCACGCGTCCGCCTCCGGCGGACCGATGCTCGAGCCGGAGTGATTCCGGAATGAACTCGCCGTGCGCTGCGATCAGCTCGCTGATCAGCGACCAGATCTGGTCAAGATCGAGTTCAGCGGCGGTGTGCGGATCGAGCATCGCGGCGTGGAACACGTGCTCGATGCGACCGGTCCGAAGCGCCTCGACCGTGAGTTCTTGGGGACCGATGTTGGTCTGCATCAACGCAGCCAATTGCGGTGGCAACGCACCGATCTTGTGTGGCGTGATCCCAGTGGCTCCCACCGTGGCCGGTACTTCGACCGTGCAGCCCGCGGGCAGGTTGTCGATCAGGCCTTGGTTCGGCACGTTGACGTACACGGCGCGTTCGGTGCCTGTCGCGATGCTGTGGATGATCTGCGGTGCGTATTCGTCACTGCGGGGAACTTCCAATGGGTGTTCGGGGTCTTCGAGGCGTCGCCGGAGCTCTTCCCACTCGGCGATCTGTTCCTCGCATCGCCGCACGTATTCGCGCACCGGAATCTTGAATCGCTCGATGAGGTCCGGCCGTCCGTCCTTCAAGAAGAAGGGCGTGTATTCGGCGAAGTGCTCACTGGACTCCGTGACGAAGTAGCCGAGACGCCGCAGCATCTCGTAGCGGACTGCATCATGCAATCCCCACTCGCCACGCCTGGGCGAGTCTTCCGGCGCCCGATGAAGGGTTCTCAGCCTCGGGTACAGGTCTTCCCCGTTGTGCTCCAGCCGCAAGAAGAAGCACATGTGATTGATGCCTGCAGCCTCGTAGTCCAGTTCGTTGATGCCGATGCCCAAGTCGGTAGCGAGGTGCTGCGCTGTGATCGGCACGCTGTGACAGAGCCCGTACGCCTCGACATCAGTCATCGACGACAAGCCCCACATGTTGATTGCCATCGGATTTGCGTAGTTGAGCAACCGTGCTTGGGCGCTGAACTCGCTGATGGCTCCGGCCACTTCCAGCAGCGCCGGCACCGTCCGAAGCCCGCGCATGATTCCGCCGACTCCGATGGTGTCTGCGATCGTCTGCTGGAGGCCGTATCGCTCGGGGATCTCGAAGTCCAGAACGGTCGCCGGTTCAAAACCGCCGATCTGGAACATCGTGACGACGAAATCGGCTTCCTCGACCGCACTTCGGAGATCCGTCGTTGCCATGATCTTGGCGCGCGCGCCAGCCGTCTCGACCAGTCGATGGCCGACGATCTCAGAAGTGCGCAGTCGATCGGGGTCGATGTCGTGGAGGCGGATGTCGAGGTCGTCGCGCAGGTCGGGGTACGCGAGCAGGTCGCTCATCAGATTGCGCGAGAACACCGTGCTCCCCGCCCCGATGAATGCGACTGCGGCCATCTGCCCCCCTTTGCGTGCTTCGATCGTCCCCTGTGACCGTCCCGCCCCTGCGGAAGTCGGCAGCCGAAGCACTCGGCGAACCCCACGCCGATCAGTCCGGTCCAACCTAGTATACGTCAACGTTGGCGTCAACGTTGACGTCAACGATGACCTACCACTGGTGCCCGCTCCGCTTGAGCCGGTAAGTTCGCGCTGGCACTGATCCGGTGATGTTCGACGGAACAGATCGGATCAAGAGTTCGCCAGCGGAGCGCTATGGATCGGGAAGCAACACTCCACGACGTGGCCGGCAAGGTCGGCGTTTCGCCTCGCACGGTGTCGCGCGTCGTCAATGACGAGGGCGGTTACTCCGAGGAAACGCGCCGCAAGGTGATGGAAGCTGTCGAAGAACTGCACTACCGGCCCAACATGGTCGCCCGAGCACTCATCACGAAGCGCAGCGGTACGGTCGGACTCGTCGGGGGCGACATGACCGACCCGTTCTTCCCCGCCCTCGCCGAAGGGATCCAGCAGCGCGCCCGTGGAGCCGGACAAACCATGTTCTTCGCGAGTACCGGCAGCGACCCCGAGCGGCAGGCCGAGGTACTCAGGTCGTTCTGGGTGCGCGCCGTGGACGGTGTCATCGTCTTTCCCGCGCTCGACTCGATCGACCAACTCACCGACTACGGAGAGCGCGGGCTGCCGATCGTGGTCGTGGACGACTTTCTGGAGGCACCAAACGTCGCATGCGTGTCGTTCGATCTGGAGGGCGGAGGCGGGCTCGCTGCGAAACACCTACTCAAGCGTGGTTGCCAGCAAATGGGCGTCATCAGTGCCACGGTGTCCCCGCCCCGGCGACGTCACCGCGAGCGCGGCTTCCTGCGAACCTTGGCGGACATCCGCGGCGACCATCGGCCACCGGCCATGGCGCAGACAGATCCGACGGTAAAAGGGGGCGAAGCGGGCCTCGCGCAGTTGCTGGCCCAAATGCCAGACCTGGACGGTGTCTTTGCGTACAACGACCTCGTCGCCATCGGAGCCGTTCGAGCGGCTGTCGCAAGCGGTCGTCGAGTGCCCGAGGACATCGCCGTCGTGGGTTGCGATGACATTGAGATGAGCTCCTACGTGACGCCGGCTCTCACGACCATTCGACTCGATCGCTCACGGCTCAGCGCAGAGGCCGTGGCTGCCCTCAGCGACCTGATCGGATCGCCGGGTGCGCAGAGGGAGACCGTGGTGCTGCCCGTCGAGTTGGTTGTGCGCGAGTCGGCGTGACCAATCCAACGCCAGCGGCTCAGCGCGCCATTGCGCTGCATCGCGAGAGCAGGGGCGAACCGGCTGTGGTGAGCAGGGCCCCCGGTCGAGTCAACCTGATCGGCGAGCACACCGACTACAACGACGGGTACGTACTTCCGATGGCGATCGAGTTCGACACGGTCGTCGCACTGAGTCCCGCTCGAAGCGGTCGCCGCAGCACGGTGATCTCGGAAATCTTCGGCAAGGCAACACTGGACAGCAAACGCGAGTCGATCGATACCACGCATTGGGCCTCGTATGTCTTCGGCGTCAGCCACTTGCTGGATGGACACGGCATTTCAACCGGTTCATGGAACTGCTCGATAGCAACGGACGTCCCGATCGGGGCGAGCTTGTCGTCATCCGCGGCTCTGGAAGTCGCTCTGGCAAGAGCACTGCTGCGACTCGCAGGCGAGAGCTGGGAACCTGCGGAAACTGCCCAATTGTGTCAACGAGTCGAGAACGAAGTCGTCGGCATGCCCTGCGGAATCATGGATCCCCTGATCTCCGCATGCGCAATCGCAGACCACGCTTCGTTGATCGATTGCCGGTTGCTCGATGTCCGGCCTCGGCGGCTTCCAGACGGAACTGTGATGGCAATTCTCGACACGACGACTCGGCGAGAACTGGTCGACTCGGCCTACGCCGACCGTCGTTCCGCTTGCGCTCGGGCAGCGAACTGGCTCGAAGTGTCCGCGTTGCGCGACGCGCAGCTCGATGAGATCGAGCGCTTGCCAGAGGAACTCGCAACCGAGCGACGGCGAGCGCGACACGTCGTTACTGAGAATGAGCGAACGCTCGAAGCTGCGCAAGCCATGGAAGAGAACGACGCTGAGGTCCTCGGGTCGCTGATGAACGCAAGCCACGTCAGCTTGCGAGACGACTACGAGGTCTCAGGACCTGCGCTCGATGCAATCGTGGAGATCGCACAGGCCAGTCCCGGATGCATCGGTGCCCGCATGACGGGCGGGGGTTTTGCCGGATGCGCTGTGGCGCTGGTCACCGCCGACGCCGCAGGTGCCTTCACCAACGCTGTCCAGGAGAGCTACCGGGCCACCTCAGGACTCGACGCGAGTGTCTGGCTGTCACGGCCAGCGGCAGGAGCCTCGATCATCGACCGAGCCGAATGGCATGCCGGGTGACACCCGCAGCTCAACCCTCGAACGCGGCCAGAGATGCCACGATCTCGTCAAGCGTCGAGCGCGACGGCTCCCAGTTCAGGGTGCGACGAGCCAATGCCGGCGAGGCGATCAGCTCGGCTGGATCACCGGCGCGACGTGGCCCAAGTTCGTACCGAACTGTTCGTCCGAGGCCACGCTCGACTGCTGCGACTACCTCGAGCACTGAGTGGCCCGTTCCCCCACCCAGATTCAGCGCCGTGGTCGCACCGCCATCGCGAAGGTATCCAAGCGCCAGCAGGTGCGCGTCAACGAGATCGCGGATGTGAATGTAATCCCGGATGGCGGTGCCATCGGGCGTGGGATAGTCCGAACCGAACACGGTCAACGGCTCTTGATGCTGCGATGCTGCGCGCACGGCCAAGGGCACTAGATGCGTCTCGGGATTGTGCCGCTCGGTCCGGTTCGACGTCGCACCAGCAGCGTTGAAGTATCGCAGCGACACCGATCGAAGGCCATCGCCGGTGTCATGCATGCGCAGCATCTGCTCGACGAAGAGCTTTGTCCAGCCATAAGGACTCGTCGGCTGAAGCGGAGCGCTCTCGGTGATCGGCTGAGTCGACGCGTTTCCGTACACCGCGGCAGACGAGGAGAACACCACGAGTTCAACGCCGCCGTCGAGGAGCGCCCGGATCAGCCGTGCCGATTGAACGACGTTGTGCTCGATGTACGCACCCGGGTCCCGCACGGACTCTCCGACGGAGATCAGCCCCGCGAGGTGGATGCACGATGTGATGCCGTGCTCGATCACAAGACGGGAGATGGCCTCGCTGTCACCCACGCTGGCGGACTCGAAGGTGACGCCCCGCGGTAGCGCAGGGAACGAGGACCGAGACAAGTTGTCAACGACAACAACGCGCTCACCGCGCTCAGCGAGCGCGTCAACCACAACCGAGCCGATGTAGCCCGCGCCACCAGTCACGAGCACGGTCATGGGTTTGCCATGGGCACCTGGTGCTCAGCTCGTGCCGAGCGAAAGCAGGTTCTCGACGGGCTGGTAGAGCTCTTCGAGGTAGGCCGTGTCGTCGGCGCTGAGCTCGATGGTCGTTGCTTCGACGAGCTGGTCGAGCTGGCTGATCTTGGACACACCGACGACCGGGGCGGTGATCTCGGGCTTATTCGCCAGCCACGCCAAGGCGATCTGGGCGGGGCGCACATCGAGCCGCTCGGCCACTTCAGACACCCGCTCGGCGATGTCGAAGTCGCGCTCGCCCCGGTAGAGACTCTCGGTGCGGGCGCGGTCCTGGCCCTTCGAGCGGTCGGTCGTGCCGGCATCGAGGCTGCCTCGGTACGAGCCTGTGAGAATGCCACGCGCCAGAGGCGACCACGGGGTGAGCGCCACCCCGGTGCTGGCGCAGTATGGGTTCATCTCACGCTCTTCCTCGCGGTAGATGAGGTTGTAGTGGTTCTGCATCGAGACGAACTTCGTCCAGCCCCGCATCTCGGCAGTGAACTGCAGCTCGGCGAACTGCCAAGCGAACATCGACGATCCGCCCAGGTACAGCGCCTTGCCGGCCTTGACCACGTCGTGCAACGCCTCCATCGACTCGCTGATCGGCGTCTCGACGGTGCCGGGAATGCCGTGGGGATGGCGGTGGATGATCAGCTGGTCTACGTAGTCGACACCGAGGCGCCGCAACGAGTTGTCGATGCCCTCGATGACGTGCTTGCGGTTCAGGCCGCCCTCGTTGGGGTTGCGGCCCATCGGCATCGAGATCTTGGTGGTCAGCACGTACTGCTCACGCGGCAGCAAATCCCGCAGCACCTGCCCCACGACCTCCTCCGAGGCGCCGACGCCGTAGATGTCAGCGCAGTCGAAGTAGTACAGCCCCCGCTCGATGGCGGCCTCGAAGATCGGGCGGGCTTGGTCGACGCCGAGGGTCCAGTCGCCCTGGTGTCCCCGACCGGGGATCCCGAAGTTCATAGTTCCCAAGCAGAGCTCGGAGACCTGGAGTCCGCAGTTGGAACCGAGCTGGATGGATTTCAGTCGCGACATGGTCCCGAAACGTATTCGACGGCGGCCCTCACCCGTCGGCTTGCTTCGCCGGCGATCGGGAATGGGGGCTACGCGGGCTCGGGCGAGCCGGCGGCAAGGGTGCGCCAGAGGGCCCGGTAGGTCGGCCACGATGCTGCGGCCGGCAGGTAACCGTCCTCGATGAGCGCCCGGTTCAGCCGGCGCAGATTGCGGGCCGGCACGCCCGAATCGACGTGATGCGCCAGGTGGTAGCCGACGTGGTACGGCACGAACAGCACCCGGGCCAGCCAGCTCTGGCGAATGTGGTGGGTGGTATTGCGACGGTCGGAAGTGCGGGTCATGCCGCCGTGCTCTGCAATCGCCCGCAACCGGTTGATGATCTGGTACCAGGTGAAGAACGGCACCACCCACAAGAACAGGTACAGCCACGGGTGCCCCGCCAGCCAGAACGCAGCGAACACGATGGCCTGGCCCAAGAAGAAGCGCAGGCTCAGCGGCAGAAACTTTCCCTTGGCCAAGCCAGTGAAGCGGGGCTTGACGATGCGCCACGCCGACACGCCCACCAGATCCCGCAAGAACTTTCGCAGCAAGGACCTCGGGGAGATGGGGTAGAAGGAATACAGCAGGAAGTCAGGCTCGCGGGGGCCGAACTCGTCGCGGTGGTGGTTGGCATGGCCCCGGCGGTAGTGGTGCAAGCCCGTACCGAAGGGGAACCAGCCGACGAGGTTGATCCCGATCCGGTCATTCAGCCAGCGGTTGGAGAACAGGAGCCGGTGGGACGCTTCGTGATGGAGCACGAACATCCGCAGCTGCAGCGTGCCGATGATCGGCACCGCAGCGATGACGGCGAGCGGATGGCCGATGGCGACCACCGCGGCGAGGACAGCCACGGGCGCCGCCAGCGTCGCAATGACTTCGACCGCGTTGATCGCGTTCGGGATTCGGCGCAGCTTCGCCCGGAACTCAGGTCGCGGACGGCCGTCAGGGCGCAGGCGGTCTGAGCCCTCAAAACGGGGCAGATCAGCGCGCGTCATGCCGCCGGTCATCGTCGCCACAAGCTCGTCGTGGGTCGGCACCGCAGCGGTCGCGCTCACGCTTCGATGCTACGGCCCTCAGCGACTATCGGCAGCGAGCGTAGGGCAGGCCGCCCTGTGTCCGAATCCTGCCAATAAATCGTATCTCATGAGATACGATCGCGAAGTACGTTCACCCGATGGACATTGAGGTAGGCCAAACCGATGTCTACGCCCGATGGTTCGCCAAGCTTCGCGACCGGCAAGCACGCCTGCGCATCGTCGCCCGCATTCGGCGTTTGGCACTTGGGCACACCGGCGATGCCAGATCGGTGGGCAAGGGCGTGTCCGAGCTGCGCATCGACTACGGACCCGGTTACCGCGTCTACTTCACTCGGCGAGGGAAAGCGCTCGTCGTGCTGCTCGCCGGCGGTGACAAGGACAGCCAGCAGCGAGACATTGCGGGGGCACAGGCATTGGCAGTTCGCATTCCGGCGAGGATCGAGGTAGCGGAATGAGCGAGGTAACGATCCGACGATGGGATCCGGCCGAGCACGTGAAGTCTGCGGCGGATGCAATCGCGTACCTTGACGCGGCTCTCGAAGACGGTGATCCCCAGCTGGTTGCCGCCGTCCTCGGTGACATCGCGCGGGCGGTCGGAATGACCAAGATTGCCGCAGCAACCGGACTCGGGCGCGAGAGCCTGTACAAGTCGCTCTCCCCCAATGGAAACCCGGAACTCGCGACCGTGCTCAAGGTCATGCGGGCAACGGGCCTGCGACTGCACGCCTCCCTCGCCGACGACCCAGCAGCGGCATAAGCGGTCAGCGCCGACACCCAAAGCGTCGCCGAATGCAGCGCCCGTCGAGGGTTGGCTACGGTTCCGGGCCACCACAGATGGGCTGGCCAGTCCGGTCCACCGAAACGGAGGAATGGGCGATGGACTTGGGAATCTCAGGACGAACAGCAGCGGTTGCGGCGGGATCTGCAGGGCTGGGGCTGGGCTCGGCCAAGGCGCTCGCGGCCGAGGGCGTGCGCGTGGCCATCTGCGGCCGCGACTCTGAGCGCCTGGCCGCGGCGGCTGCGCAGATAGACGGCGACGTGCTCTCAATCACCGCCGATCTCGGCAACCCCGACGAGGGTCGCAGCTTCGTGGAGCAAGCCATCGCCGGGCTCGGCTCGGTGGACATCCTGGTCACGAATGCAGGCGGTCCGCCGCCTGGCATGTTCGACACTACCGAGATGGACGCCTACCAGATGGCATTCGACATGAACTGCAAGGCCATGATCGAGATGTGCCGGGTGGCCATCCCGCCAATGCGTGAGCGCGGCTGGGGGCGGGTGTGCGCCATCACCAGCGTTGGCGTGAAGCAGCCGATCCCGTTCCTGCTCGCCAGCTCGGTGGCGCGGGCTGGTCTGACCAGCTTCCTCAAGCTCACGGCCCGGGAAGTGGCGGCCGACGGCGTGACGGTGAACTCCGCTCAGCCGGGCACGCATTGGACCGATCGGGTGTCAAAGATGATGGACCAGGAACAGGCCGGTCAGAGCAATCCGATGGGCGTGTGCGGTGATTCCGACGACTTCGGCGCCGCGGCCGCGTTCCTGTGCAGCGAGCAGGCCAAGTTCATTACCGGCACAGGCCTGCTCATCGACGGTGGCCAAGCCACCGGACTCTTGGACTGAGCACCTCGCCTGCACAGCTCGCCTCGACCGACCGCGATTGAGTCGGCCGCGACTCCGGTGTGAATCCGAGATGCTCCGATGAAGGTGATACTTCACCCAAAAGTGAGAACTAAACAAAAAGTGAGAACTCGTGATACCTTGTCGCGTGCCACCAAGCAGGAAAAGGAATCCAGTTTGAGTGACGCCGACACCTGCACACCGAGGTTGTGATCACGTCATTTCTTCCTCGTCGTCGGGGACGCCGCCATGACTGCCGCTGCTGCTAATAACCCGTTTCTGCCGACGTTCGGGACCTCACCGCCAATGCTGGCAGGCCGAGACGATGTCGTTGCCCGCTTTGACCACGCCTTCGCCCGGGGGCCACAACACCCCGACTACACCATGCTCATCACGGGTGTGCGCGGCTCTGGCAAGACCGTGCTGCTCAACGAGGCCGAGGACGCGGCGCTCCGTCTCGGCTGGCGTGTGATCTCCATGTCGGCATCGGTGCGCGACCTCTGCCGCCTGGTCACCAATGCAGCACTGCAACATCTCCGCGAGGCCGTCGACGGCGCACCATCACGGCGCATCTCGTCGGTCTCGGTGATGGGCATCGGTGTCGAATGGCGGTACAGGCACGCCAGCCCGTCCGCTGACGTCGACCTTCGCTCCGCGCTCACCTCGCTGGCCGCCAACGTCGCCGCCGATGCGAGCGGCCTGCTGCTCACGGTCGACGAACTGCAAGCCGTGTCGCAATCGGAGGCGACGGAACTCGCAGTCGCCGTTCAGCACATCACCCGCCGCGAGCTGCTGCCGGTGGCGTTCGTCGGCGCCGCCCTGCCGGAGATCGACGAGACGCTGCTCGCTGACCGCGGCATGACTTTCTTCCAGCGCTGTGCCCGCGCTCGACTCGCACCGCTGCTGCCCGACGACACCGCAGCGGCGCTCAGGCAGCCGATACAGCAAGCCGGCGGCCACATCGACGACGACGCGCTCGGGCAACTGATCGGCGCCTCGGGCGGCCATCCGTTCACCATCCAGCTGCTCGGCTATCACACCTGGGAAATGGCAGCGCCCAGCACCCACATCAATTCAACCCACGCGATCGCCGGCGCCATGGAAGCCGATCATGCACTGCTGGAGCAGATCGTCAAGCCGATCTGGAGCGGCCTGTCGGACATGGACCGCTCATTCCTGTGGGCGATGTCTCTTGATGAAACCGACTCTGAGATGAGCCGAATAGCAGAACGAATCGAACGTTCCTCGAACTTCGCGCAGACCTACCGGCGGCGTCTCATAGACGCCGGGGCCATCGAGCCTGCCGGTCGCGGCAAGGTCAGGTTCAGCTATCAGCAGATGCGCTCCTGGCTGCGTTCCCAGCGATGACAGCGCAGCGGCGGATGCAAGTCATGTCCGGCCATCAATGACGAAATACGTTTTCGGCGTCTCCTGAGGGTCCAAGCCGGTCGAGAGGGTCTCTGCTCCAGGCCTCAGGACCCAAACTCTGATCTCCGGAAGCACGCATGGCACGGTCGCTAGTCGATCCAACAGACAACTTCTCCAAGTCGCTTATGAGACTCTCTAGCCGACGCGACGCGACTGGCGCCTCCTCGAGCACAAGTTGGCTCAACAGCGTCTCAGGATGAGCACGCCAGTAGCGGCACAGCGAGATCAGTTCTATCTGCTGTGCCGGATTGGCGAGCGCCGAGGCCCAAAGCGCGTCAAACAGGTTATTTGCACCATGAGCTTGAATCCATACGCCCTCGTCTGGCTTCTGGAGCTTAGGCACAGCCGATTCCATCGTGTCATCAACCACCGTGGGAGTCCATAAATCTAGCGGAGAGCACAACAACTGTCGACAACAGGAACCTGTGCACAACAGTCACGGCTCCGGTATACAACTATCCATGACAAAGTATCCATCGCGGCTTTCCAACACTGTTGCATCCAAGAAACGACTCCAGCGTTCAAATGCCTCGCGCGCTGTCAAGTAACGCCCAGTTGCAAGTTTAGGCTCAACATATCTAATCGCAACTCGTAAGCAATCGGCATCCCCTTGTTGAGATTGCCATCGCAGTTCATCCTCAATGACGCTCAGCGCAATAGCCTCAGCGTTTTGCCAAGGTACACCTGACCAAACGAGTGCTTCCCTCAGGAGGAGCGGCCCGAGGTCTACATGTGTTTGTGCTGCGACAGCAGGCTTGCCCAGAAGAGTCGCAGTCGATCCGATAAGAGTCGGCACACGCACTAGCTCGTGCAATGGTCGTGGATGTGACTCAATGACCTCGGGGCCAAGAACATTTACCCATCCATGAGCCCTACCAAAGAATGGCTCCAATATGGGACGGGCATCTACTGCACTCGAATCATTCTGCTCTAGGCGCTCGTGCCATGCCCATCGGTCCTCGTCTGACAATCGGGAAAAATAGGAACGAGTGCAAGCGATCGCTATACCCTCTTCTCCGGCTCGAAAGGCAATCGAAGCCTCAGGCCTAGACCATTCATCACGAATTGAATGTGTATCCGCGAGACCATTCAATATTCGCCAAGCGTGCGTCAGTTCATGTGCCAGGACCAACTTCATTGCCACTGACAATTCGTCTTGTCGCAGCCAGACAATGTTTTGTCCGGGTTCGTAGAACCCTGTTAAGGATTGCAACTCGCCGACACGGTGCTGAACGAATTGCGGTCGTGGAATCTCAATGAACCCGAGAGACCGCCAAAGCTGGTATTCCCTATTGAAGGCGTCAACTTGGGCAGACAAAGAATCAATTTTCGCCTCTTCCAGTCGGGCAATCTGCGGCAGCTGCTCTGGCGAAAATTCGATTCCACATGCGTGCTTCAGACCATTCAAGAATTGCTCCGATAGCTCAACTCCAAACGGGACATCCTCAGGAGAATCGGAACTGGGAATCATACAAGCAGCGCCAACAATGATCATCAGCAAAGGTAGGAGCGTGGATCTCAGTCTGTACAGACGAACATAGATCGCTAGAATTGACAACGATAGCGTTCACTCCATTCGCGACGACATTCGTAGCGGGGTGATGGACCATTCCACGTGGTATATTCTGGAGAAACGGCGCGGGGGAGGGAATCGTTTCGTAGCATGTAGGTGTGCCTGAATTCGAAAAACTTTCGTTCGTAGCTATTGTCATACACGTTGTGCAACCTAGTGCGCGGTTGCGTAACGCGTGAACTCCAGACGTACATATCATTGCTGGGATTCGGTTGGTTTTGGCACGGCCTGTCAAAGCGGAGTGGTCTCAAGTCGACGGTACAGGTGTTTGAATTGTCCACCAGCATTATCTTCATCTGATGCCCGTATACTTGGAAAGTCTGCCGAAATCGAGCGTTGAAACCGCTCAGGCTGATGAGATATTCAATAGTGAAGGACCCAGCGAAACGACTGCCACCGAGCGAGATGAAAGCAAACGGCTGTCGGTCACGTAGAACCCAGCGCCATGGGCTTTCGATAGACCCGCTATTCGGTAGCCCTCTTGGTCCTAAGCTAACACCGAGTTGGTCGGTTTCAGCAAATTCTAATGGATCTTGTTCGGGAACTGTAGTTCCAGCATCACCGAAGGCAGCGCCGTCGCTCAAAGATCCATCGGTAATCGACGAGACGTGGGCGATGGCATCCTGTACGTGTCGCAGAAAGACCGCTTCGTCTTCGATGGGCGTATCTCGAAGGTAGTACGCGGGCTCCTTCTTGATTGCTTGAAGCAGTTCCATAACTTTTGGCGCCTGCTCGGTCTCGGAAGCCGCAATTCTTGCAAGTTGCTCAAATGGAGACTCTGATGAATCCAGCAAAATGAAGAAACAAGGCGCTTTGACACACTCAGCCGCCATCTCAGCTACAAGCTCTGGCGTCCAAGCGCGATTAGACGTGTACATAGGCAACGGGTCGCCTGACGAGTTCGCGGAAACGGAGGCCGCTTCCGGCTGCTCCGCTTGGGCACCCTCAGGATCTACGACCTGAGCAGCGCCGATATCCACGACGGAGAGAACCATTGCTATCGACAGAAAAGGGACTGCCAGTGCGAAGCGACCTCGGCGATGTTGAACTTGCTGACTCGACATCACTGAATGCCAGCGGCTTCGAGTGCCCGGCGGGTGAGCACCCGGGCGAGGTGGTTGCGGTAGTCCGGAGTTGCGTTCAGGTCGGTGGGGGCATCAGTGCCTTCAGCCGCCTGCTCGGCAGCATCGGCGGCCGACGCTCCCCCGGCCAGTGCGGCTTCGACCGCACCCGCGCGCAGCGGCGTGGAGCCCATGTTCACGAGCGCGACATTGGTCCCACCGTTCACCTTCACTGCGGCGACGCCCACGATCGCCCAGTCCTGGGCCCGTCGGTTGAACTTCTGATAGTTCCAGCCGTCCCCCGGCGCCTTGGGCACCCGGATCTCGGTGAGCATCTCGTCGTCGGCCAGTGCCGATTCGAAGTAGCCGGTGAAGAAGTCTCCAGCGGAGATCTCACGGCTGCCGTTGGGGCCCTGCGCGACGAGCGTGCCGCCCAGCGCCAGCACAGCCGCCGGCAGATCCGAAGCCGGGTCTGAGTGCGCCAGCGAGCCGCCGATGGTGCCGCGGTGGCGGACCTGCGGGTCGCCGACCTCGCCGGCCACGTGTCCCAGCAACGGGCACTCGGCAGCCAGCAGGTCGCTGGTCTCCAGCGCCCGGTGGCGTGTCAGCGCACCGATGGCGATGTGATCGCCGCCGTCGTTGATGTAGCTGAGATCGGTGACGCGGCCGATGTCCACAACCACGCTGGGTACCGCCAGGCGCAGCTTCATCATCGGCAGCAGCGAATGGCCGCCCGCCAGCAGCTTGGCCTCGTCGCCATGCTCGCCGAGCAGCGCTATCGCCTCTTGCGCGGAGCCAGCTCGTGCGTAGTCGAATGCTGCAGGAATCATTGCTGTACCCCCCTCAGTCCGATGTCTCGCCGGCGGCGCATGCCAGCACCGACTTGACGATGTTGTGGTACCCCGTGCAGCGGCACAGGTTCCCTTCCAGGCCCAAACGCACTTCTCGCTCGGACGGGTCGGGATTCTCCTCGAGCAGCGATACCGCCGCCATGACCATGCCGGGAGTGCAGTAGCCGCACTGCAGCCCGTGGTTCTGGCGGAAGGACTCTTGCATCGGGTGCAGCTCGTCGTCTGACGGTGCCAAGCCCTCGATGGTCAAGATGTCCTCGCCGTCGGCCTGCACCGCCAGCATCGTGCACGACTTGACCGATTCGCCGTTCACGTGCACCGTGCAAGCTCCGCACGAGGATGTATCGCAGCCCACGTTCGTGCCGGTCAGCCGCAGATCGTCCCGCAGCCAGTACACGAGCAACGTGCGCGGCTCGACGTCGCCGCTGCGCGTCTCGCCGTTCACAGTGACGCTGATCTCCACAATGACCCCTCTTCTCGTCGGCCGCCTGGCCGAGCAATCTCTTGGTCCAAGCCGAGTGTCTGTCTACACGGCCCGCAGGGCCGAGCGCGCACCATCATGCACCATGCGGAAGCGACGCGCAGACACGAGGACAAGCGGTCTGCATGCGCGGCAGTAGTTTGACGATGTGGCCGGCGAAGAGGCTGTAGCGGGTCCTGGCGACACACCAGAACGCGCGGGCGAAGCGGTACCGGCGGACACGCACGGCGCGATCCTGCAGCGGGCGCGCTATCTGTTCGCCCGACAGGGCTACCGCGGCACGTCGATCCGGCAGCTCACCTCGGGACTCGGCCTCACACCGGCTGCGCTCTACTACCACTTCACCGGAAAGGAGGACGTCCTCGCTCGGGTCTTGGATCCGATGGAGCGCGACGGCGAGACGATCATCGCCAGGATGGCCGAACTGGAGCCAACGCCGGAAGCCCTGCGCGAGGTGCTCGATCGGTACTTCGACCTGCTCGCCCGCCACATCGTGGCGTTCCGGTTCGTTGCCGGCGATGTCGACGTTCAACGGAGCGCAGTCGGTCAACGGCTGCGAGCCCAAGCGAGGGACCTGTTTGCCTGGCTCACCGGATCTTCTCCTGAAGTCGGGGATCGAATCCGTGCGGCAGCCGCCGTCGGCACGATCCGCCTGTCGCTCGAGCAGAGCGGCGTGGATCCCGACGTTCACCGCGATTTGATCATCGGACGCGCCCTGCGCATCATGACTGACTAGATGAGTTAGTTCCAAGGGGTTAGTGGTCGTAGGCGACAAGTGAGCGTGCGGGACCGGGCCGGTGGGTGGTTTGGTTGTGCCAGATGGCGGCGGTGAGGGCTCCCTGATCGAAGCGGCAGTCGATGGCTGGGATCGTCCTGGCTATGTGCCTGTCGGGCTGAAGCGGGGCCGCAAGCGATCCCGGTCGGCGCTGCTCAGTCCGTTCGATCCCCTGGAGTGGTACCGCCCGCGTGCTGAGCGCCTCTTCGGGTTCCGCTACCGGATCGAGATCTACACACCCAAGGCCAAGCGGCGGTACGGCTACTTCGTGCTGCCGTTCTTGTATGACAATGCGCTGGTGGCACGTCTCGATGTCCGTTTCGATCGGAATCGCGGCGTCCTGGAGGTGCCCGCTTCCTGGGCGGAACCAGGGGCATGGCCCGACGGTTCCGCGGCCGAACAGGGCGCTCTCGAAGCGCTGGCAACCGGACTACGCGCGCTGTCAGCATGGTGCGGCGGAGAAGGAATGTCTGTGTCGCCTCGTGGTGACCTCGCTGGCCGCCTGCGCGAGACGCTCACGTAGAGCGCTGAGCGAACCGTGGCTACCGGTTACGCAGCGACGAGAGCATGCGGGAGCCAGGCCTCGACGCTTCAACGGCAGGGGTAGTCGGCCGGGCTCATGCCGTTGGCTTGCCACACATTTCGTTGATGCACGTCTGCTTCACCCCAATCGGGCTGGCGGTGTCCCGCTCCTCCGCCGACCGAGACGTGATCCCCGTCCGTCATCGGGCCCTCGTCGTGTACCCACAGCGACCGGGTGTCGGGGTCATACCGTGTTCCGGGACGCGGGAGCATGATCATGGAATACAGCAGTTTGCCGTTGCCGTCCCGACGGAGTCCCGGGTCGAAGCCTTGCCCCCAATCGTGCTCGGTCTCCAGCACATGGACGTAGGGTTCCTCGATGATCAGGTAGCCGCACAGCTCGGCCATCTGGCCGTCTCCATCTGGGTCGAAGTCCCACATTCCCACGAATGGCGACGGCGGTGCCCCGAGGGACGGCAGAGTGCTCGCGACTGAATCATCATTCGCTGCTAAACCGGCCGGGGCGCGATTGATGCCATCGAGCTGTGATTCGAACGGCCGATGTTCCGGGACATATACGCACCTGCCGCTGCTTGAAGACTGGCATTGCAATGCGCTCGATGCGGCGCCAGTGTCGGCCGTAGCGGCAGGAGCAGTGACGTCTGTGTGAGTCTCTGTGATTGTGCTCGTTGGAAGGGCAGCAGGTGCCTGCTCGTCGTCGAGACTGCTCCCCTGGGCGACACACCCAAAGACAAGCCACGCAGCGATCACCAGAACCAGCACAGTGCGGCGGGGCGTCATTCGCGGTCCAAGCTCCTCGTACTGGTGCGACACCAGCCCTCAGCCGATGGTGACATTGTTGGCTACGAGGATGTCGACGCGCAAGAAGTCCTCGACTCTGTCGATAGCTGAGAAGGTCAGCTTCTTGCCGGTTGAGATGCAGTTATCGGCGTCAGTACCGCCCTTGAGAATGCCGTAGGCCGTGGAATTTCGATAGAACGGTCCGCCGCTGTCACCCTTGCAGCCCTTCAATCCGGATCCGTACACACGGACAAAACGGGCAGCGCAGTCCGCAGGGGTATTGAACTCATCGGCGTAGCACGCGCCAGAGTTGGTTGGCCGATAGTAGATGTTGATCACGGTTCCACAGGTACTGCCAGTTTTCTTGCCTGTGTGACAGACGATGTCGCCGAGCATCCTCGACCACGATTCGGTGCCCCGTACGACGCGAGTCTCAGGTGGCGTGCTCTGGTAATCGACGAACTGCGACTTGAGCTGATGTCCTGAACCGGAGGGGATCTCGTGAAATTGGGCGTCTGCGGTGGTGCCTTTGTAGCCGGTCACCCACGGCAACGATACGCCGTGCATCGTCAGCGGTTCTCGGCAATGGCCGGCGGTGATGATGCCGAAGGTGCGGGTGCTGCGCTGCCGGGCAGCGAAACCTGACGTACAAGAGCTCATGGCGCGTCCGCCGTCGAACATCGCCATGTCGCCGTGGTCGCGTCCGTCGACGATGGAGAAGGCAACGCCGATATGGCCTTGGTAGGCAGCGGTCATCTGCGCTGCGAGAGCAGCCAGTTCGGCATCGGTCGCCGAAGCGGATGCGGCAGGCGTGTCGGGGCTGCCGACAGGGCCGATTCCGCCGCCGGTGCCTCGAAGCTCAGTCGGCTCGGCGGGTCCCAGCAGCGCAGGATCGATGCCGATGTGCAGAGTATTGGTGCCCAAGTCCGGCGCGGTGAAGGTGACCGCAGCCGAGTAGTCCGCGACCCCAATCTGGTCGTCGACGCGTCCGACAGGACCGATGCTGCTGCCGTCGCCGAAGCCAGCCTGAGCCTTGAGCAGCTCGGCGAGAGTGTGCGCGGCACCGGTGCGGATCTCGACGTCGCCGTGCGCGACCGCGATCGCTGTCGAAGCAGGCTTGGAAACCTCGTCGCCCGTCAGCCACACCCAGCCGGTGAAGGTGCCGACGTGGTCAATGCCCCATCCCGCGATCCGGGACGATTCGAGTTCTCGGATCGACGCCAAGATGTCCTGGATCGGCTGGATACGGTCGAGGCGCCGGACTGCCTCGGCCTCGGTGACGCCGAACTCAGCGGCGTATGAGGCGACAGCAAGATCTGCTGCCTGCCCGGCGTCGGCAACGAGGCCCGTGCCTGTGTCTTGGGCCGGCTGGTCCTCGATGACCGGATCGGCGCCTTGAGCGCCGACGCTCGCCGTGCTCGCCAAGAGCGTCACCGTGAGGGCCATCGAGAAAGCAGTTCTTCGCCGCCGCCGGCCGCGGCGGCGACGATGTGTTTCGGAGGCATCTGCAAGTCGCATTGGATCACTTCCTGAACGTTTGTTAAGGACCGATCCTGACCCTATACCCCATGTGCGCGGGGCCGTGACCACCACCGATCCGAATCAGGTTCGAGGCACGGACGAGCGGACGTCTGAATCGCCCTCACCGCCGCCATCTGGCACAACCAGACCACCCACCGAACCGGTCCCACACGCTCACTTGTCGCCTACGACCACTAACGCCTTGGAACTCATCAGCTAGGGGCTGAGCCGATCGGTCAGCGGTCGCCGTCGCCGAGCAGATGCGCCACGCCTGGCAGCGGCCACGCCGGCGGCAGCGTGATGACCTCGGCAGGATTCACGTTCAGGCGATACAGCGTGTCACCCTCACGCACGAGCGACAGCTGCTCACGTGCGATCCGCTCCACAATCACTGGGTCTCGGGCATCGGCCACCTGGTCGGCCAGGTGCGCAGTCTCCGCCTGCAGCCGTTCAAGCGTGTCGGCGGCATGGTCAATGTTGCGCCGCTGCGAATTCAGCGACTGCCAAGGAAACAGCAGCACTGCGAGCAGGCCGACGGCACTCACCACGATCGCCAAGCCGACGAGCGTCGCCATGACCCGTGGCCGCCCCTCCCGTCGGCGGGAACGCGCCGGTGAATCGATGGGTGCCTCGTTCACGGACTGTGGATTCATGAGCTTCTGGCGAGCGAGCTGCCTCCCCGGTAGGCAGCATCGTCGCCGAGCTCATCCTCGATGCGCAGCAGCTGGTTGTACTTGGCAACCCGATCGGAGCGGGCCGGCGCGCCAGTCTTGATCTGCCCGCAATTGGTCGCAACAGCCAGGTCGGCGATGGTGGTGTCTTCGGACTCGCCTGAACGGTGCGACATAACTGCGGTGTAGCCAGACCTGCCCGCCAACTCGACCGCATCGAGCGTCTCGGTCAGCGTGCCAATCTGGTTGACCTTCACCAGGATGCTGTTTGCGATGCCGGCATCGATGCCGCGCCCGAGCCGCTCGATGTTCGTGACGAAGAGATCGTCGCCGACGAGCTGGACCCGGTCGCCCAGGAGGTCGCCGAGAGCGGACCAGCCGTCCCAGTCGTCTTCGGCCATGCCGTCCTCGACTGAGCAGATCGGGTAGCGGTCGCACAGGTCGGCGAGGTAGCCCGCGAATGCGGCAGCGTCGAGCTGGCGGTCCTCGCCGGCCAGGGTGTACAGGCCTTCGGCGTAGAACTCGGTGGACGCCACGTCGAGCGCGAGCGCCATGTCGACGCCCGGCTCGAAACCGGCCTCGGTGATGGCTTCGACCAGCAGTGCCAGCGCGGCCTCGTTCGAGGACAGGTCGGGCGCGAATCCGCCTTCGTCGCCGACTGCCGTCGACAACCCCCGCGAGCGCAGTACGCCACGCAGAACGTGGTACGTCTCGGTGCCCCAGCGCAGCGCCTCGGAGAATGATGCCGCGCCGACGGGGACGATCATGAACTCCTGCAGGTCCACGTTGTTGTCGGCGTGCTCGCCGCCATTGATGACATTCATCATCGGCGTCGGCAGCACATGCGCGTTGGCACCGCCGACGTGGCGGTAGAGCGGCACGCCCAGCGCCGCCGCCGCGGCGTGTGCTGTTGCCAGCGAGGCTGCCAGTACAGCGTTCGCCCCCAAGCGCGCTTTGTTCATGGTGGCGTCGAGCTCGATCAGCGTGTGATCGACGAGTCGCTGATCCACGGCATCGAGACCCTCAAGCGCCTGAGCGATCTCGCCATTCACGTGTCCCACCGCAACGGCGACGCCCTTGCCGCCGTATCGCTGCTCGCGGTCGCGCAACTCGACGGCCTCGAACTGGCCCGTCGAGGCACCTGACGGCACGATCGCCCTCCCCACAGCCCCGCCTGCGGTACGTACTTCGGCCTCGGTCGTTGGATTGCCGCGGGAATCCAGAACTTCCCGGCCGGTCACCTGAACGATCTGCGTGGACGCGCGTGCTGTCACGCAATGCCACAGTACCGAAGCGCGCGACGGGCACGACCAGCGCGCCAGACGACGCCGCGTCAGGAGTTGCGCGTTTCGCGAGCCTTGATGCGGTCTGTGCGGGCAGCGCGTTCGGCCGCCTTGATCGCCTCCCACTGCACCGAGAGCTCGTCATCGCTGGGCTCGGGAGCATCGGGGTCACGCAGGAAGACGTGGGGATGGCGGCGCCGCATTTTGGCCTCGACGGTCTCGAGCACCTCGGCCAGGGTGAACGTTCCGGCCTGCTCGCCGATCGCGGCATTCATCATGACCTGCAGCAGGACGTCGCCGAGTTCTTCGACCAAGTCCTCGATCGCTGTGGCCAACTGGGCTGCGTCACCGGATTGAGCCTCGGTGGCAGCCTGCAACGCCTCGGCGAGCTCTGAGGCCTCATCGAGCGCGTACGACGCGAGCGTCGCGTGCGTCTGCGCCCGGTCCCACGGGCATTCCCGACGCAGCCGGGTGATCACCTCATGAAGCGAGACGAGGCGCGGCCCAAGATCCGGTTGGAGGTCGGGTCGGCGCTCAGCAGCCATGGCGATCCCCGCACCGACGGCTCACGGCAGGAGCGGCATCGATATCCGCAGGTTGCCGGCGATCCAGTCGCCGAGTTCGGGGGCGACATCCACTTCATAGGACGACATGATCTCGGTCAGCACGTGGCCCGCGAACGGTCCGATCTCCGAGAGGTCGGTTGCATCGGTGCGCAGCGAATCCAGGTGCAGCACCACCCAGATTTCGCCGGTCGGGCTCGCTGCGGACTGCAGCAGCAGCGGCTCGGACAGCTCCCCCGGCTCCAGCCCCAACAGGGCCAGCGTCAACTCCTGGCCCATGTTCAGATCGAAGGGCCGACTGCAGGCGATGACACCATCGGAATCCGTCAGGTCGGGCAGGTTGACGGCAGTCGCGACGTCACCGAAGGGTTCACCAGCCTGCACGCGGTCGGAAGCTGCAACGGCGTCGATCTCCGTCGTCAGGGTGAGCGCGCTGACACAGTGAGGCGTCGCCAGCCGCTCGATGCTCGGGTCTTCTTCGATGGCACGCTGCTGCGCGAACTCTTCGAAGGGGCCCTCGAGGTGCGCTTGGACCTGCCCGTTGATCTCCGCGTCCGGCAGTCCGATATCAACCGTGAAACCCAGCCCGTTCAGTGCGACGCCCGCGAGGCGCAACTGAACCATGGAGGTCAGGCGGGATACGTACTCCTCGTGGGTCGGGTTCTCTGGGTCGTCCATCAGCGTGACCGGTGACTCCACGATGTTCGCAAGGACATCGCCGACCAGTACCTGCCCGCCCGGGAAGCTCGCGGCGACAGCGGCGCCGTCGGAGAGCAGTGCTCGGTACGCGGATTCTTGGTCTGCTCGCGCAGCATCGCGTTCGGCCCGCTCGGCCTCGAGCTGAGCTTCCTGGGAGGCAGCCTCTGCTTCGAGTTGCGCTTCCCGTTCAGCAGCCTCGACCGCATCCCGTGACACCACACCGTCGCCATCGGTGTCGGCTGCTTCGACGAATTCGGGGTCAAGCCCCGTTTCGATGGTGACGACGTTTCCGTCGTCGCTGCACGCGAATGACACGAGCACCAGCGCTGCCAGCAACACAGCCCGTCGAATCATGGAACTCCCCCCGGCACGCACTGCGGGCAGGCTAGGTGGTTGCCGCTTCGCCACCGCTGCACCCCTCAGTCGCCGGGGGGGCGCAACTGCTGGCAGAACGAGAACAGGTGCCCGACCATGGCCGGCTTCAACGCGCGAACCGACAGCTGCACCTCGCTGCCGCCTGCACCTGCGTCCACCTTGTAGCGCGCAGCGCTGAAGGGCGTACCTGCACAGATACGCCGCATGCGCAGTTCCTCGCTCGCTGTCAGCGTGAGCGGACCCAAGCGCACCCGCCCGCCGTCGTGGCCGGGAGCGAACGCCACAGTCCGCATGCCGAGCCGGTGACATTCGGCGCGCAGCAGTGCAATGTGCAACAACGTCCGCGCGGCATCTGGGATCGGTCCGTAGCGGTCGGTCCATTCGGCTTCGATGTCGGCCACCTCGACGAGCTCGGTGACTGCACCGAGTCGGCGGTACGCCTCGAGGCGGCCTGTCGCGTCGGCCACGTAGTCGTCGGGAAGGTGTGCGACGAGCGGCAGATCGATGACGATTTCGGCCGGCTGTTCGGGCGTCTCGCCGCTCAGGGAGGCAACTGCCTCGCTGACAAGTTCGCAGTAGAGGTCGTAGCCGACGGCGGCGACGTGTCCCGACTGCACGCCGCTGAGCAGGTTCCCGGCGCCGCGCAGCTGCAGGTCGCGCATCGCTATGCGGTATCCCGAGCCCAGCTCGGTGGATTCGCCGATCGTGCGAAGGCGCTCGTAGGCCTCCTCAGAGAGCGAACGGCCCTCAGGGTGGAACAGGTATGCGTAGGCGCGCTGTCCCGAACGGCCCACACGCCCGCGGATCTGATGCAGCTGACCGAGGCCCAGCAGATCGGCGCGATCCACGACCAGCGTATTGACGCTCGGCATGTCGATGCCCGACTCGATGATGGTCGTGCAGACCAGCACGTCGTAGGCACCTTCCCAGAAGTCGATGACGACCTGCTCCAGGGTTCCCTCGTCCATCTGACCGTGCGCCACGGCGATGCGCGCCTCGGGCACCAGTTCTGCCAGGCCCGCCGCCACCACGCCGATGTCGGCGACGCGGTTGTGCACGAAGAACACCTGACCTTCGCGCAGCAGCTCTCGCCGGATGGCTTCGCTGACGGCACGCTCGTCGTAGGGGCCGACGTGGGTGAGGATCGGCTGGCGTTCCGCAGGAGGCGTCTGCAGCAGCGACAGGTCCCGGATGCCGGTGAGCGCCATTTCGAGCGTCCGGGGAATGGGGGTGGCCGTCAAGGTCAGCACATCGACCTCGGCGCGCAAGTGCTTGATCGCCTCCTTGTGGCTCACGCCGAAGCGCTGCTCCTCGTCCACCACCAGCAGGCCCAGGTTGGCGAACTTCACGTCGCCCGACAGCAGCCGGTGGGTGCCGATCACCAGGTCGACCGTGCCATCGGCCACACCGGCGACCACCGCTCGCTGCTCGGCGGGCGTGAGGAAACGGCTCAGCACCTCGACGCGTACGGGAAGATCGGCGTAACGCTCCGCGAACGTCTGGTGGTGCTGCTGGGCCAGAAGCGTCGTCGGCACCAGCACGGCTGCTTGCTTGCCGGCGCTCACGGCGCAGAAGGCGGCCCGCACCGCCACCTCCGTCTTGCCGAAGCCGACATCGCCGCACACCAAGCGGTCCATCGGCGTGGGCTCGGACATGTCCGCCAGCACCTCGTCGATGGTGCGGCGCTGGTCGGGCGTTGGCATGTAGGCGAAGCTCTCGGTCAGCTCGGCCATGCCCAGGCCTTCGGGATCGAACGCGTTGCCCGATGTGGTGATCCGTCGCTGGTACAACACCACTAGCTCTTGGGCGATCTCGGCGACCGCTGCGCGCACCTTGGCCTTCTGGCGCTGGAAGTCGCTGCCGCCCATGCGACTGAGCCGGGGCGTCTCCCCGCCGATGTAGGGGCGGATGAAGTCGATCTGCTCGGTGGGCAGGTAGAGCCGGTCGGTCCCCCGGAATTCCAGCTCGAGGTAGTCGCGCTCGTCGTCGCCGAAGGCCCGGCGCACGAGCCCTGCGTAGCGGGCGATGCCGTGATGGTGATGAACGACGAAGTCGCCGACGCTGAGATCTTCGAACGACGACGTGACGCCGGTCCGCCGTCGAGCTGCGCGATGGACGCGGCGGCGACCGGTGAACTCTGCTTCGGGCAGCACCGCAACCCCGGCTGCGGGCGCGATGAAACCCTGTTCGAGCGGTGCGACCACCACGTGGCCGCCTGGAAGCGGGGCGAAGCTGTGGGGCCCCGAATGCAGGCGCAACGGGACTTCTTCCGCGCTCAGCGCGTCAGCGAGCCGAGCAGCCGAGCCGTCGCCTTCGGCCGCCACGACGACAACTGATCGCGCCGCGCTGTTACCGACTTGTCGCTCCACGCTGTCTCCGACCTGTCGCTCCGCGCTGTCTCCGACTTGTCGCTCCGCTCCGGTCACCAGCCGGCGGAGTTGAGACACCAGGCGGCTGGGATCGCCGGCGGCGGGCACCCATGGCTCGGTGGCGATCTGCGGCCCAGGTTCGCCCTGCGCTGTGGGCGCTGCGGTGGAGTCCACCGACCACACCGCAGCTTCGCAGCGAGCCAGCAACCGGTCGAACGCAACGTGCAGCCGGGGGAATGCCGCGCCAGCAGCGTCGGGGCCATTCTCGTGGTGATCGCCCGAGTCGCCAGGACTCCGCAGGCCCCACGTCACCGCCAGCGAACGGGTCAGATCGTCGGTTTCTGCGGTGATGTCGGCAGCTCGGTCTGCGAGCCGCCGCGGCTCGCACAGCAACACCAGCGCATCGGGGCCGAGCAGGTCCGGCAGCACGATCTCGTCGGGAGCGAGCCATGGCAGCCACGACTCCATCCCGTCGAACAGCTCACCCCTGCTGAGGCGCTCCATGTGCTCGCGGCACCACGGCTCGCTGATCGCCAGCGCTGTGGCACGTTCCCGCATGGCAGCATCGGGACGCATCTCGCGCGCCGGGTACATCTGCGTCTCTGCAAGCTCTGCGACCGAACGCTGATCGGCGATCGAGAACTCCGTGAGGCGGTCTACCTCGTCGCCCCACAGGTCGATGCGCACCGGCATCTCGGCCGTCGGGCAGAAGACGTCCACGATCCCGCCGCGCACTGCGATCTCGCCGCGGTGCTCGACCTGATGCTCACGGCGATATCCCCAGGCCACCAGCTGCGACACGAGTTCGCCGAGGTCGCACCGATCGCCTCGTGTCACGCGCGTCACCGACGCTGCTGGGGCAACTGCGTCGGGGCTGAGCCGCTGCAGCAGCGCTCGAATCGGGGCGACGATCACCTTGAGGTCGCTCTCGCTGGCGCCGGTGGGGGATCTCAGCCTCTCCAGCGCTGCCAGTCGGCGGCCCATCGTCTCGGTCGCCGGGCTCACTCGTTCGAACGGCAACGTTTCCCACGCTCCGAACAGTGCTACGTGTTGCTCCCCGAGCCAGGTGCGGAGGTCTTCGGCGTAGCGCTCGGATTCATGGGCCGTCGCCGTCACCACCAAGACCGGCAACCTTGATCCCAGTGTCGCCAAGCCGGCGGCGACGAACGGCCGGGCTCCCTCGGCGACGGCAATCGAACCCGACGCCCGGCCCAGCATCGACACGAAGCCGCTGTCGTTGGCAAGTCGCTCGGTCAGCACCCGCAGCGGCGCTGCGCCCGCCGGGCCTGCCGAGCTCACTGCGGGTGGGGATCGGGTCCCCGCCGCCGGGCGTTCGCGACGTTCATGGCCGCCTCGATGCCGTCGCGCACCAGCACCTCCAGCCCCGCTACGGCACGGTCCAGCGCCTCGTCGATCAACGGCGCCTCGGAGCGTGCCGGCCGTTGCAACACCCACTTGCGGCCCGCTTCGGGCCGTGGCGGCTTGCCGATGCCGATGCGCAGCCGCACGAAGTCACGGGTCCCGAGCTGGTTGGCGATCGATGCCAAGCCGTTGTGGCCGGCGATCCCCCCGCCCGCTTTGAGCCGCACCTGCCCGGGCTGGAGGTCGAGCTCGTCATGGACGACGACGAGCTGCGACGGCTCGACGATGCCATGACGTCTCACCAGCACGCCCACACTGCGGCCGCTCTCGTTCATGAACGTGGTCGGGCACGCAAGCGTGACGCGGCGCTCGCCCACCGTCGCCTCCCCGACGCGAGCGTGCTCGCGCCGCTGCACCGCCAAGTCGCACCGAAGCGCCGATGCCCACCGTTCGGTGGCCTCAGCCCCGACATTGTGACGGCTTCCCCCATAGCGCTCCGGAGGGTTACCGAGGCCCACCACCAGCCAGTCTGCGGCTGTTCCCCGCCGCGCGGCCGCCCGGCGGAACACGGACACCGGGTCGGTCAGTCCTCGTCGTCGTCGGCGGCGTCGTCGGCTTCTTCAGCGTCGATGAGCTCGCCTTCTTCGTCGATCTGTTCGGCGGCAACGGCAGCACGTGTCCGCTGCGCAATCGCCACCAGCGTGTCGCTGTCGAACAGGCTCACCATGCCCTCAGGCAGGGCGAGATCACTGACGCGGATTGGATTGTCCAGCGAGAGCGTCTCCACGTCGACGTCGAAGGCCGGCGGGATCACACCCGCAGGTGACTCCACGTGCAGCGACATCAGCTGCTGCTGCACCACCGCACCTTCGCGGCCGGCCACCGCCGCCTCGCCGACGAGGCGAATCGGCACGTCCACCACCAGCCGCTCGTCGAGGGAGATCAGCAGGAAGTCGACATGAGTGACGCGATTGGCGATCGAATCGCGCTGCATGTCCTTGACCATGGTGAGATGGTTCTTGCCGTCGACCTCGAGGGTGATGATCGCGTTCGGACCCGCAGCGTTCAGCGCAGCCCGGAACCGCAGGCGGTCGAGCGTGATCGACACGGGATCGCTGCCGTGGCCGTACATCACCGCGGGGATCTTGTCGGCAGCGCGCAGACGCTTCGAGTGGCCCGTGCCGGTCATGTGACGAGGCTCGGCGATGAGCTTCAGCTGTTCCATGCTGGCCCTTTCGGCAGTTGGGCCCCGTCAGCTCACGAACTCTTGGGCGACGGGCGTCGAGTCGATCAGCGACGAGGAAGCCTACGGGTCTCAGAAGAGGTTCTGACCGTCAAAGATCTCCGACACAGATGCGTCCTCGAACACCGACTCCAGAGCGTCGGCGAACACGCCGGCAACGCTCAGCACGACGAGCTTGTCGAACTGCTTGGAGCTCGGAATTGGCACGGTGTTAGTGACGATGACCTGGCTCAGCGAGGAGTTCTTCAAGCGGTCCACGGCGGGTTCGGAGAACAGTCCGTGCGTGCTCGCGCACATCACGTCGGAAGCACCGTTGGCAATCAGCGTCTCGGTGGCCGAGCAGATTGTTCCGGCCGTGTCGATCATGTCGTCGATGATCACGCAGGTGCGGCCCGCTACTTCGCCCATGATGCCAAGCGCTTCGGACTCGTTGGCGTTGTCGGTCGCGCGGCGCTTGTAGATAGACGCCACATCGCAGCCGAGTCGGGTCGCGTAGCGCTCAGCCACTTTCACGCGGCCGGTGTCGGGCGACACGATCACCGAGTCGGGCCCCATGACGTCGGACAGGTAGTCGATGAGTACCGGCGCCGCCGTCAGATGATCCACCGGACCGTCGAAGAAACCCTGGATTTGGCCGCTGTGCAGGTCGATCGACACCAGGCGCTCTGCGCCTGCGACGGTGAACATGTCGGCGAGCAGTCGCGCAGTGATCGGTTCGCGGCCCGCGGCCTTGCGGTCCTGGCGGGCGTAGCCATACAGCGGCGCGACGGCAGTGATGCGCTTGGCTGATGCACGCCGGGCAGCATCCACCATGACGAGCTGCTCCATGATCGCGTCATTGAGGCTCATGGTCTCGCAGGCGGCGTGACTCTGGATGATGAACACGTCGCCGCCGCGAATCGACTCTGCGAACTTGCACTTGATCTCGCCATTGGCGAAGTCGATGAGCCCGGGGTCACCGAGCTCCACGCCGAGCTGGGAGGCAATCTCGGTAGCCAACTCAGGATTTGCTCTGCCGCTGAAGAGGTGCAAGCGTTTCTTGGTGACCAGCTCCATTGCGTGTTCCTTCCTCAGCGGTGCGGGGGGCGCCGTGCTCGACGCAGACGCGCTCGAAGCAGCACTAGCTGAGGGCTGGGCGGAACGCTCGGCAATGGGTTTTGGCGGCATGTTCAGCAGTCCGGCGACAGTCCGAGACTACCCGACCGCACCCCAATCACCCCGGGGTTTCCCGCCGCGCGATCAGCGCTTCCTCGCAGGCAGCGAGCTGATCGGCGTCGTTCACGCCCAGCGCCTCGACCGGATCAGACACGGTCACAGTCGAGATTTCCTGACCGTTGCGGGCAAGCAGTCCGACAGCATCGGTGAGGTAGTACTCCGATGCCGCGTTCGCTCGGCCGAGTTGCGGGAGCACCCGGCGCAGCTGATGGATGTCAAAGCAATACACGCCAGCGTTGATCTCGTTGATAGCCGCTTCTGATGGTGACGCGTCGCGCTGCTCGGTGATGGCGATCGTGCCCCCGCCACGGACGATTCGCCCGTAGCCCGTTGGATCGTCAAGGTTGGCAGTCAACAGGCTCACCGCGGCGTCTTGGCCCCGACGCGCCGAGGCGAGCCGCAGGAGGGTTGTGCCCGAAAGCAGAGGCGTATCGCCCGTGAGAATCAGGACATCGGTGGCCCGCGGTCGCGCGCCGAGCGCGGCGAGGCCCACCCGGGCCGCGTCGCCGGTGCCGAGCTGATCGGGTTGCGTGGCGAACACCAGGCGGTCGGGTTGGGGCGCGCCTGCACGCACCACGGATCGCACCTGGTTTGCCTCATGTCCAACGACCACAACGACCGGGTCCGCGTCGATGCCGGCGAGGGCGTCGAGTACCCGCAGCACCATGGCGCGGCCCACAACGGGGTGCAACGGCTTCGGCAGGTCCGAGTCCATGCGGGTGCCAGCTCCGGCTGCCAGCACGATCGCTGCGCAGGCGGGCTCTACGGGGTCCGGCGACATCGTGCTGACTCGACGTGGGTATGGCGGGGTTCGGGGAGGAGGACTCGAACCTCCATTGCCGGGACCAAAACCCGATGTCCTACCAATTGAACGATCCCCGATAGCGCCTGTCACCGCAGGCGGCTTGTCTGTGGATCGAGGGTAGCGACCTGCGGAGATCAGGTTCTTCGAATTTTGAAAGCCAAGGGTGTGTCACGTGGCCTGTGCCGGACGGTTCTCGTGGGATGCCGCCGATGAGGCGATAGGTTCGTGCCTTCATGGGATCGCTGGTCAAGAAGCGCCGCAAGCGGATGCGCAAGAAGAAGCACCGCAAGATGCTGCGGCGCACGCGCTACCAGCGCCGCAACCGCTGACCCAGCTGTCGCACCCTCTTGCTGGCCGCTAAAGCCGGCCAACGGCGCGCGCCTCGGTGGTGCTGGCACCGTCGCGCGACGGCAAGCTCCGGCGTGCGCCGAAGCGTGACATGACGAACCATGTGCCGCCGCTGCCGGCTAGCTGCGGCGTGCGCCCGCTGGCGGCGGCGAGCCCATCGCGCCAGGCGGCGAGCTCGGGATAGGCGGCCAGCGCTGCGGGCTCGAGGTCGTTCGAGTTCTGGCCAGTCGGTCCGCCCAGTTCATCCCATGCGCCGTACACCGTGGCGGTGTCGACGCCGATTGGCGGCGTCCACAGCACGAAGGACAGGTCGCGGAATGGGAGCGGCTCGATGATCTCGCCGATGCCCGTGACGCGGGCACGGCCGCCGACGAGGCAGAATGCCACGTCCGCGCCCAGCGACGCTGCCTGCTGCGGAGTGACGACGGCGGGCGACACCGGATGCGGTGCCGAATCGCTGGCTGCGGTGTCAGCGGTCTCGACGGCGGCCAAGCGATTGGCCCAGCGCAGCACTGCCGCGGCGTCAGCCGATCCCCCGCCCAGTCCGGCACCGGGCGGGATGCGCTTGCGAATCTCGACATGGGCAGTGCGGCCTGCCAGCTCGAGCGCCCCGATGACGAGGTTGGAGCGGTCGGCGGGAATGTCCCAATTCGGTCGATCTGCGCCGGCACCTCCGTCGCCGGGCAGTCGCACGACCTCGACGGACGACTCCGAGCTGGGATGCACGATGACCTCGTCGCACAGGTCCAGCGTCACCATCTCGGCATCGATGAGGTGATAGCCGTCGGCCCGGGTGCCGGTGATGCGCAGCCGCAGCGTCAGCTTGGCCGGAGCCAGCAACCGAGTCGGTTCAACGTGGGAGGCCGAGCGCTCCGCCACGGCAGCCTCAACCCTGGGTCTGGGCCGCGAGGGACACCTCAGCGAGGCGAGTCCACTGTGCGAGCCCGAGCTGCTCGGGGCGGTCGGTGGGGTCGACGCCTGCGGTCGCGAGCGTTGCGTCGGCGTTGTCAAAGGCACGCCGCAGTGTGCGGCGCAGCATCTGGCGGCGATGCGCAAACGCGGTGCTGACCAGGCGGTCGATCTCGCTGCGCAGCACCGGATCCAGCCCGGGCGTCCGCCGGGTGATGCGCACCAGCGCGGACTCCACGTCGGGGCGGGGGTAGAAGACCGTGGCGGGCACCGCGCCGGCCAACTCGGCATCGGCGTAGGTTGCCACTCGCACCGACACCGCGCCGTACGTGCCGCCCCCCGGGGCTGCCGCAAGTCGCTGAGCGGCCTCCTTTTGGCACATCACCAACATCTGGGTGACAGCCGGCACGTCTTCGAGCACCGTCAGCACCAGCGAGGTGGCGATGTTGTAAGGCAAGTTCGCGACGAGATGCCAACCGGCCCCAGGCAGCAGCGCGCCCCAGTCCATGCGGCGAGCGTCGGCGTGCACCACTGAGAGGAGGCCAATCGGGTCACCGGCCTTCCCATCGGCCACTTCGGTTGCCGTTGTGCCGGCCGTTGCCCCGGCCAAATGGCCCGTCACTTCCTGCAGCAACGGTACGAGCCGTCCGTCGGTTTCTACCGCCACCACCTCAGCGCCGGTCTCGGCCAAAGCCAGCGTGAGCGAACCCAGACCCGCGCCGATCTCGACGACACGATCGCCGGCCCCCACTCCCGCCAGGCGTGCAATGCGCCGCACCGTGTTGGGATCGACGACGAAGTTCTGACCCAGGCTGCGGCGAGGTGCCGCGTCGGCCCTGGCCAGCAGCTCCTTAACCGCAGGCAGGGTCAGCAACTTGCCTGTCATGAAGGCATGCGCGAATTGACGGACCCTCGCGTCGGCGAAACCGTTGTTTCCCGCTCTGGCTCGCTGCGCTCGCGGGCCGCTCGGGCCACGGCTTCGCCTTCCGGCTCAGCCTCTCGGGCGTCGGTTGAGCCGTCAGATCCGCCTAGACCGAAGATGCGCACCGCATTTGCGGTGGTCTCTGCGGCCACCTGGCTCGCTGGGATGCCGCGCGCGGCAGCGACCGCCTCGCCCACGAACCGCACCCAGCTCGGACGGTTCTGCTTGCCCCGCATCGGCACGGGCGCCAAGTACGGCGCATCGGTCTCGATGAGATAGCTGTCGGCGGGTACGAGTGCAGCGGCGTCGCGGATCTCGCCGGCGTTGCGAAACGACACGATGCCGCTGAACGACACTGCAGCGCTCCGATCGAGCGCTGCGCGCGCCTCGTCGGGCCCGCCGGTGAAGCAGTGGAACACAGTGCCCTCGGGCACGCCCTCGGCGTCGAGCAC
>LXNI01000631.1_pt1 | contig 39010 bp, 32 predicted proteins | sample 809091 | NCBI WGS metagenome assembly LXNI01 (sample SAMN04870527, study PRJNA318959) | sponge metagenome | biome: 01000161; feature: marine sponge reef; material: water | host: Sarcotragus foetidus | place: Greece: Milos, Mediterranean Sea | collected 2013-05-29 | depth 5-7 m
GGCCCGCTTGGCCAAGCGGGCCAAGATAGCGGTGCGGGCCAGGTCCAATTCCGGCACGCGCAAGAGCTGGCAGAGCCAGTAAATCAACCCCACGCCGACGGGCACCGAAATAAGCAGCGCCGCCAGACGGCCGACGAAGGTGCCTGGCCCCATGGCCGCTTCAATGAAGTGTGCACAAGCCCAGCAGCAGGCACCCATGACCGCGGAGGCCAAACTGATCCTGATTCCTCCCCGCAACAGCCGGCGGCCCTGAACGCCCTTGACCTGCGATCGCATGAATGCGAACAGCAGGATCGAATTGAGCGTGGCCACGAGCGAGGTGGATAGTGCCAACGCCCAGTGCCCCAACCCTAGGATGTCGATAAAGACGAAGTTCAGCGTGACATTCAGGGCAATGGATACCACCGAAACCAACATCGGGATCCGTACGTTGTCCAACGCGTAAAAGGCGGGTGCGAGCACCTTGGTGGAAGCGTAGCCAACCAAGCCAAGGCAATAGAACGCCAAGGCTAAAGCAGTCTGTTCGGTGTCAAACGCCGAGAATTGTCCGCGCTCGTAGACCACTCCGATCAGAGGCCGGCTAAGCACGAGCAGGCCGACCGCGGATGGGATCGTGAGCAGAAATACCAGCCCTAGTGACCGCGAGAGCGTGTCCCGGAACTCGTCAATGCGCCCGGCCCCGGCTTCGCGCGAGATGACCGGCAACGTGGCCGAAGCCACGGCAACGCCGAACAGTCCCAAGGGAAGTTGCATGAATCGAAACGCGTAGCCGAGCCATGAGTACGGCCCGTCGATGATTACGCCAGCCCCGTCCGTGATGCGCGATGCAAAGATCGAATTCACGAAGACGTTGACCTGAACCGCCGCCCCGCCAATGGCAGCGGGACCCATCAAGCGGAGGATCTGGCGCACTCCCGGATCGTTGAGCACCACTTCCGGCCGGAAGCGCAGGCCTATGAGCCGCAAGCTCGGGATCTGGCTCGCATATTGCACTACACCTCCCAGAACCGTGCCAAGCGCCATACCCACGATGGGCTCGAACCCGAATTCTGGGCCAAGCACGAACCCGAGCAGCAAGCCAACGACCACGGAGGTGAGATTGAAGAACGTCGACGACAGCGCGGGCACGCCGAACTTGCCGTGTGAATTCAGGACACCCATGGCCTTGGCCGCCAAGACGATGAACAGCAGGAACGGCATCATGATCCGCGTCAACAGCACGGTTAACTCGAACTTGCCCTCGATCTCCGAGTAGCCCGGGGCCATCCTCTGTACGATTTCAGGGGCGAACACGGCCCCTGCAACGCAGATCACTGCCACTAAAGGCACCAGCAGCGTGGTGAGGCGGTTTGACAGTGCGTGAGCGTCCTTGGCACTCTTGTCTGACAGCGCCTGCGAGTACGTTGTCACGAATGCAGAGGAGAGCGCACCCTCCGCTAGCAGGTCCCGCAACAGGTTCGGAATTCGGTACGACGCAAGGAATGCGTCATAGACCATACCTGCCCCGAACAGACCTGCGAACGTGACTTCGCGGACCAAGCCCGTGATGCGGCTGAGAAACACCGCCAAGCTGACCACGCCCGCCTTGCGTACGACTTGAGCGTGGCCGGACTCGGTTTCGGACACAGAATTACAGCTACCGCGCCCACGTCCGCACCTGCGGGTGCGGCTGTGGCGGAAGAAAATCTAGCCTATCACCGCCCGTCGCCGACGCCGGATCAGACTTGGGCAAAGATGAAGCTCCAAATGTCGGCCCACTCGTCCACGATTTTGTGCAGCGGCTTGCCGCGCCCATGCCCGGCGGACTGTTCGTAGCGCAACAAGATTGGCGCGTTCCCAGCACTGGCCGCTTGCAAGCGGGCCACCATCTTGCGCGCGTGCATCGGGTCGACTCGCGAGTCTGCATCCGCGGTGTAGATCAATGTCGCGGGATAGGCTCGGCCTTCTTCGATGCGGTGGTAAGGGGAATAGGCGTGCAGCCATTGGAAGTCTTCGGCGTTCTCCGCGCTGCCGTACTCGGAAACCCACAGCTTGGCCATGCGGAACTTGTCATAGCGCAGCATGTCCAGCAAAGGCACGCCCGAGACGGCCGCCCGCCAGAGGTCGGGTCGCTGGGTCAGCGCTGCGCCCACCAGCAGCCCGCCGTTGCTGCGCCCGTGAATGACTAGGCGCTCCGGGTCTACGTAGCCCTCGGCCTTGAGGTATTCCCCTGCGGCGATGAAGTCGTCGAAAACGTTCTGCTTGTTGCCGAGCATGCCGGCCTTGTGCCACTCCTCGCCGTACTCGCTGCCTCCGCGCAAGTTGGCGATCGCCAACAGGTTCCCCGCTTCAATCCATGGGAAGATCCACGTCGAATAGCTCGGCGTCAATGCAATGTTGAAGCCGCCGTAGCCATAGAGCAGCCCCGGCACGGTCCCGTCGGCCGGCGTGCCGTGCTTGGCGATCAGGTACATCGGGATCGTGGTCCCGTCCTTACTCGGGTAGAAGACTTGCCGGATGTCGAAGGCATCCGCGTCGACCGGTGAATCCACCTGCTCCCAAGCCTCGGGTTCGGTCGCTTCGGACGCAACACGGAAGATCGTAGGGGCGCGGACGTATGAGCTGAAGGAGAAAAACGCTTCATCGCTGGACGGCTTGGAAGTGAACCCGCTGACAGTGCCCAGTCCCGGAAGCTGGACCTGACGCTCGTCAGTCCCGTCGAGGCGATACGAGTGCAATTCCGAATGCGCGTCTCGCATCCGCCCCACGAACAAGCGGCTGCCGGCGATGCTCGCGAACTCGATCACAGCATCGCTCTCTGGAATGACAGTCTCCCAATGTTCCGGCTCGGGGCGGCGCAGATCGACCATCACGACCCGATAGCGGGGCGCATCCCGATTCGTCAGCAGATAGAGCCTCTCCCGCACGATCTCGCCGAGGTAGCTGTATTCGCCGTCCTCGGCGATCGTGACTGTACGGTTCGAGCGCAAGTCACGTACGTAGAGGTGGTTGCGTCCCCATCCGAGGAATGTGTCAAGCATCAAGTAACGCTCGTCATCACTGAGAATCCCGTCCGGTATGTGAGCCTTTTCGAGCCCCTCCCCGAAAACCACTGGGTCGTCCGAGAAACTCCGCCCCAGCTTGTGGAGGAAGACACGCCGGTCGTACAGTTCTTCGCCCGGGCCAATCGACTCAACGTCCACCGGTCGAGAGTAATAAAAGCCCGAGCCGTCCTTGAGCCATTGCGGGTTGGCAAACCGCACTTTCGGGAAGATGTCCTCAAGGTCGCTGCCCGAGTCCAAGTCCAAGATGTACATCGTGCTAGTTTCGGTGCCTTCCACTGACTTGCCGTACGCCAGCAGATTGCCGTCCTTGGAGGGCACGTACCAATCGACCGTCGTGGTGCCGTCATCGCTCATGGCGTTGGGGTCTAGCAGCTCGCGGTCCTCGCCGTCACGCCCTTCGCGCATGTAGACTACGGGCTGGTCTTGGTCGCCATCGCGCCGCGAGTAGAAGTAACGCCCGCCGGCCTCGACAGGCGTGGAGACTGAGCCGGAAGCGAGGATCTCGGCCATCCGCTCGCGGACGGCCTCTCGCATTGGCAGGCCGTCCAAGTAGCTCCGCCCGTATGCGGACTGGGCCGCGATCCACTGGCGCGTTTCCGGGCCATCGCCCTCTTCCAGCCAGCGGTACGGATCCTTGACGGTGACGCCGTGAAGGTTCTCCTCGATCATGCGCACTTCCGATTCCGGCGGTGGGCCGATGTTAGGCTTGCTGCAGCCGAGCAGGCCGAATCCGCCTGCCACTATCGACACAATCAAACCAATCGTACGGGACATACCCATATCGTAGTCAGACTCAAGCCCTTGTGTTGACGTTGCATCCAAGAGATCAGGCCAGCGGCGGCCGGTACTTCCCGAGCGACCGACCGGAATCGTCGCCGGCCCGCACAGCTCAAAGCCCCCACGGGTGGCCTGCGCGACGGTCTCTAAGTCAAGTAGAAGCTACTAGACCAGACGAGGCAGAAGCTGAGCCCGAGGTGGCACCCGCCGAAGCCCGCGAACGCGCTGTGGTGGCGAGCTACGCCGAGCCGAACGTGGCGCGGCACGGAGCGCCGACGCACGGGATACCGCGAACCAATCCTTCTTGTTCGATTCGGCGATTGCTACGCGAGGTCAGGCACCTTCAGAGCGGTCGAGGGCTGCTTAGCTTGCTACAGAGTCGCGCTCCATCACATCGAGATAGGCTGCTCGAACGGGAGGATCGGCATAGGGCTCGAGTACTCGTGCGAGACACGCCCTCCTAACTCCCGAATGGTGCAACGCACGCACCAGTTCGTGCATGGTCAGCGCTTCGCTCAGGCGCAAGTGCTGGAGGTCGACCGGGGACATGCAAGTGAACAACTCATAGAGTGCCGGATGCGGGTGCTCATTGAGGCGCTCGGCGACCAAATACTCGCGCATCCGATGCACGTCGGGGGGATGCATATATCCCGCGAACATCGAGGCGATCTCGTGCCGTAGCCACTTGTGCTCGGGGTCGTAACAATCCGATGGCCGCCGGTGGTGCTTCGGTAGGTCGAAGTGCGCTAGTGGCGGAGGGTCTGTCGGCGTGTCGATGGTTTCGAGTAGCAACCGGTTCCCGGTCCTCACCTTCCACAGCGCAATGGCTTCCTCTCGGGACGGGGCACGGCGATTGATGTGCTCAGGGTGGTGCCACAGCCAGTCCACGTGGTCCCACCGGACGCCGGAAGACCGAGGGTAGGGACACTCTCTCATCGCCCGATACCTTCCTAGCGCTCTGTGCTCAATGGCGGCCAGATGACCTCTAGATGACCGTGCAGACCGGAGATAGCACGCCAGTCAATCGCGATAGCCCGGAAAAAGGCCCCGTGCGCTTGTCGGCAAGCCGAGCTTCTTTCCCGCTTTGATCAATAGCTTGTCTAGGCTGTAGATGGCGTCCGCTCCGCGGTTCCACGCGATCGCAAGGTACGGCGCATCCCCGGCCCTCAGTCCGGTCTCGGAATGGCCGAGCCATTCCCTAGCTCGATCAAAGTTACCGCGATTTGGCAACAAGACAGTGAAGGGCTCTCCGACCATGGTCTCGAACCGTGAACCGGCCTCGTGCGCTGCGGCGGCGTCCAATCCCCCCATGCGAACCTCTCGGGCAAGCAGCGAGGCGAACTCGACTCGGGTCCAATGGCTGACCGCAAATTGGTCCGGAGGCAAGCCGTCGAAGAATCCGGCAATCGCTTCGCTGGTGGTCTCAGGCAGGATGAGAGGGACGAGGAAACTGGTGTCGAAATAATGCATCCGCAACACCCGCCCGTCTCACGGCCCCTCGTTCCGCATCTCGCGCAGCAACTCGGCGGCGGGGCGCCGCAACCGCGGCATGGCGGCCCGAAACCCTGCCAGCTCCCGAAGCGGCAGTGGTTTCCGGGGGCAGACGACGGGAGAGAGATGCGCTACGGCCCTGCCGCGGCGGGTGATGACCACCTCTTGCCCCTCCTCCACTCTGTCCAGAAGTTCGCTAAGACGGGCTTTTGCCCGAGCCAAGTTTACGGTGACCATGCCAACCTCATGTGGTCTTGACGATAGTCATATTATGAGCACGTTGCTCGAATGCACACATGTTTTTCGAGCATCCTGAGCATTGGCAAGAGCATCCGAAGACAGATGGTCTCTCCGCCGTGGCGGAAAAGTGATTCGACTCGACGGCGGAAACCAGCCCGCAGCTTTCTACGGTCGCAATGTACTTTCGATCGGTGATGCGTTCGGAGAGGAACTTGTCTACTACCGGAGCTTCAATCCGACACCCGGCGTCGTGCCTACGACGAATCCCGCAACTGCGCCCGCTAGTTTGAACAGCATTGCCTCGTACTTCTCAGCTGGCACGGCATATCAGAACGATGGACGGCCACACCTGAGTCGCCGTTCAGCAGTGGAAGGAATGGAAGGACAGGCCAGATCTTTCGCCTCGAGCGTGCAATCGATCAGGTCAGCCACGAGAGTATGAGCTGGGCAAGTTACGCACTGGATCGCAAATTGTTGCACCCCCTGAACGGCACACATGTCGCTCCTGACCGCAGATCAAATGCATAGCCCATCCAAGCCCACCAAAGGTGAGCACAAGCGTCAACGACTCTGTTCAACCTCTCGCTCCATCGCGTCGAAACGCAATTGGTGAAGTTCGACAGGTTCTGGCTCGGGGTCTCTGGGAGGCCGGTCACGGGTGGGCGTGTCTTTTCTTGCCGACCAGCGGAGTGTCGAGATCAGCCTGCGCTTCATTGTTGCGTTCCGAGATCTCCGGGATTCCGTTGGCGGCGTCAACGACGGCCCGGAATTTTCCGCGAGGCGATTTCGGGATGAAGGGGAAACCAACGCGGACGGTGGCCGGAAGCAGCGTGTCCGGTGCCTGAACGCCAGGCACAAGCTGCCTGCCCACGACCCGATCAGCTTCGTATAGGGCGACCTCGACCGATCGTGCGGGAATCGCGCCAATGTTGTGCACCGTTACGTCGACACGGCGGTACTCGGGAATGAACTCAATGTCCCTTGGGGACACGGCTAGGTCGGCTGCCAGCGAGCGGTTCGCCTCCCCGGATTCCCATTGGACCCGGACCACCGTGCCCTGCCTGGGCGGCAGTTCGACGGCAAAGCCCAGGCCACGGTGAGCCAGTTGGAGAGAGTGCTCGCGGGTGATCGATTCGAAGTGGCCGTCGGCGTCTTGGTCGGGCCCAACTTCGATCTTGTAGACCGGCCCGACATCCAATAGCCAAGGCACTATCTTCACTGTCTCCGCTTGCCGGGACAAGCTATACAGCGCGACACGGAGGGATCGCGCATCGGCCGAAAGCAGGGCCGCGGCAAACTTCCTGCCCAGTCCGAGGTAAGTGACCAGGGGCCGGTTCCCGAGCGTGCCCAAGCCGGTCAATACGCGTACTGCGTTACCCAAGCCAGGAAAGTACACCCTATCGGTCGCGATCATCTCAGTAGTTACGTGCGGCCACCTCCGTCTTGCAAACTCGTTTTCTTCGCCAGCCAGCCGAGCCGCATCTGCAAGCGTTCGCAGGGGGGTTCCAGCCGAGTCCCCACGCGGGAACAGGACGCCCCGCATTCGACTCCAAGCTTCTGGCCAAGAGGCGAGCCTCGCGGCCACCCAAGCCGCACTACCCTCGGCCAGGCCCTTCCAAAGGTCAGGGTGCGGCGGGCCCGGGCGGCTTAACAGGGGTGACGCCCTCAAGGCCTCAGGGAGATGCCGGCGCACGAATTCCGCCTCAAGCTCCATGGGCTCTAAGTACTTGCGGTCTGCAGTGGCGCGAAAAGCCGCGAGCAGTAAGTCGACAATCGAGTCGTGATAGGAACCGGCCCCTCCCCAGTCGTAGTTGACAGTGCCGGGCGGATGAGCGGCACGGAACCACGAAGGTGAATCAACGCCTCCAATCATGCCGTCGGCAAAGGAGATTTCCTGCGGAATCACTCCGCGAGGCTTGCCCCTGTCCGTGGACATCGACGCAGCCAGCCACGTATCGGCCCACCTAACGAACAATCGCTCAACTGCCGGCAAAGAGTTGTATCGCAAGACAGCGAGTGCGGGCATCGCCGGGCGGGAATTGATGCGTGAGTCATTGGCCCTGCTTCCACTCCCGACGCCGGTAGCGCCAAGGAAGTTGGAGCGCATCAGAAACCAACCTCGCGAATTGACGTCCATCCACAAGTCCCGCATCAGCTTGGCCGTCTTGAGCGCCCTTTCGATGTAGACCGGGTTGCCGTAGTCGGATTGGATCATGGCTGACAGCGTGTCGGCCGTCCATTCCCCGGAATGCTCCGTATCCCCTACCTCGGCGAAGTAGCCCCCTTCGGTGTCGACGGATCCGCTGAACCAAGCTCCGTCGGCCAGCGCGCGGATTCCATCCATTACCAGCGGGCTCGCATCGGGACTCGCGGCAACGAAGGCAGCGAAGCTTCGCAGGATCTCGACGTCGTCACCCCACCCTCCCCCAAGCGAACCGTCGCTCTGTTGTCGATTCCTGATCCACCATTCGGCCAAATCGAGTTCACGGTTGTAGGCCTCAAACACTTCTCCCGCCCAAGCCGGGGCGCCCTCGCGCAAGCTCCGGTAATCGGCGAATTGCCAGTCAGGAAACTCGTCCGACCACGTTTCGTTCAGGTACCAGTCGATGAAGCGGTTGCGCTCGCCTCGAGATTCAAGCTCCGCCAGAATCTGCTTCCCGACGTGCGAAGCGAACGCCCAGCGGTGGGGGTCTGCCATCAACAGTGCGCGTGCCGCGTAGGTCTTGCCTTTCGCATACAAGGGATCGCCGGGCTCGAACGAGTCGACCTCCCCGGTTATCAGCAACAGTTCGGTGTAGACTCGTTGGCGCTCGCTGGCGTGATCGAAGCGGTGTATGGCCGTCGAGAGCCGGCGCGCCTGCTCAAGCAATTCCCCAATCCAGGGATTCGGCGCCGGCCGGCGGGCCAAGTCCTCGAGCAACCTGATCGCATCGGGCAACAGCCGACGCTCTTGCTCGTGGTCAGCGGCGCCAGCCAGCCAGAGAAGGCCGAGTGCCCGAGCGAAGTCATCGTCCACCAACCGAAAAGCAGCTTCGGCGGCGGTGAATCGCCGGGCTTGGAAGAGTTCCGCGCCAGACTGCAGGTTGGGGTCTTCAAGGTTGGCCCTCAAGCGTCCATCCACCACAGCCAACGGTGGACTGCGGTATCGGTGGATCTGGACCGCTGCCAGCGCGTTCTCGGTGAACGGACAGCCAATGTCCGCATAGACCCAGACACCCCCTCCCGGAGTGCCGCGCCGAGGGTCGAGCCGCCCCCAAGCCTCCAATTCAGGGCTACTGGGTTTGCGATTGCGGGTGGGTACACCAACCAAGTAACTGACCGGGGCCGGCCGCTCGAACTCCCGGAGAAACCTCTCGCGAAATCCCGAATCGTCACCCCGGACCCGTATGCGCAGAAAACCCCCGCGCACCTCGACATTTCGACGGACCACGCGAGGGAAGCCGTACAGGAAATCCGGCACGCCACGGACGGCGAAGTGCCTTGCATGAACGTCGCTGACCACAGGCGTGCCATTGAACTCAACTTGCATCGAGCAGGCCGGCCGATCCAGCCGGCCGAGAACTAGGGTGACGCGGTAGACGCCGTCGGGAAGGTCGGCGCGAAAGACGAGATCGTCAGTTGACGCAATGCCGTCCCTTGTCAGATCGTTATGTTCCTTGTGGGCCACGTAGTCCCCCGGAACGAGTTGCCCACTTGGCCCGAGCCAATCGGGATTACTAGGTGGCCGCACCACATCGAACGCGTCCTGCAAGGAACTCTCCCAGCCATAGCCCCGATCGGCCGAGTAGGCCTCACCGGCACTAAGGCGCACATGCCCGTCCGCGACCGCGGATTCGCTAGGCCCTAAGTCGAGCCGCAGGACGGGATCTTCCGCACCGGGCACCACCAAGGGTGTCCAAACGCACTGTGCGAGAAGTACAAAAGTCGTGGGGCCCCACCTCGCGTTCGATGCATGGTTGGATCGCTTCTCGACGGGGAGCCGCATTTCACCAACACAATGAGGATCGCCCAAGTTCGCGAGCGAGGCAACAGGAGTTCATCCTGCAATGGGCTCTACCGCACGCTGAAGGGCGGGTACTGATCGGTTACGAGAAGGAACGCATAGGCTTGGACTCTTAGGGCCCAGCGCCAGACCCCGACCACGAAGTGAAACAAGGATTCCGGGTATCGCCCCGTAGCCAATATGGAAATCCAAGCCGCAACGATCGCCAGGAATGCGAAGACGCCGAGGATCGCGAGCACGAACAAGTGCGGCAGGACCAGCAGCCACTTGATCAATGGCAGCCAGCGATTCAGGTCATGCTCGACATCTGGGTAGTCGATTTCCAGATGCACTCCCTGTTCATCGACTGTCGACGGGTAGCGGTCTGTGAGGAGAGCGACGTAAGCGAACACGCGCCCGGAGAACCGGGTGAACTCGCGCAAGAAGTCGAACCACCATCTCGGGTACCGCTTGCGGAACAGGATCATCAACGCCGTTGCCACAATGATGCCCCCAAGGGCGGAGCTAGTCGCAGTGACGGATTCGCCACTGGCCTGCTCGACCGTCTCGGAACTACTCGCCGTCAACAGCGCGGCGATAACCAAGATCGGAAAAGCCCAGATGATGCGGAAAAGGGTCGAAAGTCGGTCGAGCCGCTCGGGGTAGTCTACGGCCAGACGGGCGGGGTATTCGGCGGTCTGCGGTGGCATCGGTGAGCCATCGTACCAGCAATTCCCACTCGTCCAAGCAGTTGCTGCGGTCCAGAGCTTTATCCAAGTTGGATTACTCTCGAATACGCGTCCGGCAGCAGGGCCGAACTTGTAAGCACGGCACCGGGCCTAGCCACTCGCAGCGCTCCGCAGAGCTGGTCGTGCGTCGCGAGACCGCCGGGTTTGGCAGACGTTAGCGCCAACGTGGGCGGGCGGCAGACTTGGACGCTTCGCCTCGCTCCGGCGGTATGCGTTCGCCTGACGCCGGCATGGCATCGAACGCCGACTGGAGTTTGTTGCGCACGGCCTGCGATGCGGCCATTGACTCAGGAACCGGGGCCGTCTCGTCCGGATCGGTACGCAGGTCGAACAGTTGCCCGCTTCGATAGAGCTTGTAGCGCTTGTCCCGAACGTAAGCCACTTCCGGATTTGTGTACGGCGTCGCGAACTCCTCCGCGAACGGTCGAGGGAAGTAGTACGTGTAGAGCCAGTCCCTAGGCTGGCCGGGTTGGCCCAAGAGTCGCGGCCAGAAGCTTACACCGTCCGATTCGGTCTTGTCGGGCAGTTCTAGCCCCGCCGCCTCTGCGAGCGTCGGCAGAAAGTCCGCGAAGTCGATGAGGTCATCCAGCACGCGGCCGCCCTTGATCAGACCGGGCGCATTGACGACCAACGGCACGTGCGTGCCGGCGTCGGTCGGGGCACCCTTGTCCCCCAAGATGCTTGCGCCGCCTAGCCTAGACGCCAGCGTGTGGTGAGTGCCATTGTCCGAAGTGAACACGAATATCGTGTCGCGCAGCAGGCCAAGGGCTTCCAAGCGGTCCTGCAGGCGGCCCACGATGAAATCCGTGTAGGCCACCATGTCCTCAAAGTTGCGTTGCTCGTCTTCAGACGAGCGGTCTGTCGAATGCGGTGTTGGGACGAACGGGGAATGCACGAGCACCATCGGGAAGTAGGCGAAGAACGGTCGGTCCCGGTTCGCCTCGATGAATTCGAGCAGGAACTCGGTGAAGATGTCGGGCCCGTAGTCGTCTTCGCTTACATCGATGATCTCGCCATCGCATTCGATCGAAGGATTCCAGAAGCGACGCCGCTGCGTGTTCCCCGTGTTCCACAGGCAATACGTGTCGAAGCCATCGCCGGGCGGAACGCCCTCTGCGTTCGCGCTCCCTTGCAGCTGCCACTTGCCCGCGACGGCGGTGGCGTAGCCAGCCTCGCGGAACAGGTCGGCAAAGGTGTACTGGTCGGGCAGCAAGGCCCCGAAGTCGGCATAGTTGCGGACGTTGCTCATGCCGGTCATCAAAGCCACGCGGCTCGGAGTGCAGAGCGGTGTCGAAAAGCAGTTCGTGAAGCGGACCCCGCCATCGGCGAGCTTGTTGATCCGCGGTGTGGAGTACTGGCGGCTGCCGTACGCGCCGAAACACTCGTAGCCGACGTCGTCCGCCATCACGAGCACAACATTGGGCGGCCGCTCTGCGGCTGGCATCGCGGCCGCGGCGACCAAGGCAACTAGGACGAGAAGTGACGACCGCATGGATGTTGCCGAGTATAGCGGCAGCTCCTCCCGGCGCTTCGATCGCTTCAGCCAGAACCGGTCTAGTGCTCGGGCTCGGGCTCGTCTTCTGGCAACGGCTCGAGATCCTCGATCTCCTCAAACGTAATCGTGGCTTCCGCAGTGAACTTCCGATACAGGCGGAACTCTAGCTCGTTCCGTGTCAATAACCGCCCAGTCCGTATGAATATTTGGGCCTTCAGCGGCAGCAAGAAGGACTCGCCGCTGAGATCGACGAAGTCGAAATCCAATCGCGAGCGGGCCTCCTGCATCGGAAACCCGCTCGGAATCCCTTGTGCTTCCATCACGATGCGCAGAACACGCCCGGCCTCCTTGCCGATGTAGACCAGCCCGGTGTAACCCGAACGGATTCTGTGGAACTCCTCCCCGCCCGATCCGCCAGACGTTAGCGACCAACTCGAGCGGTACTGGGGCACTTCCAAGTGAAAGACGTAAACCGGGCGGCCGCGCAACAGCGAGTGCCTTGCCCAACGGAACTGAGCATCCGTTTTGAGGTTGAAGAGACTGTCGAGAATTGTTCCAAACTCTCCGGTACTGGTTGCCCCACCCAGTTCCGAAAAACCTTTGTTGGTGGCCAAATCATTAACGGTGAGGGTTTCGTAGTCCTCTCTGCCGTCAAAATAGCTCACGCGCGTCTTGATCTCATCGTGATTGAGCCAGTCCATCTCCATGCCGGTCGGGTCGAAGTAACGCCGTGTCACCTGCAAGCAAACATAGTTGGGCAATTCGTCTGTGTAGGCCTGGGCCCAGCGGCGAGCTCGTTCGATGATCTGGCGTTGCTCTTCCTCCGAAGGTGGCGGGGCCTGCCGCGGCTGAGCCTTGGCCGCAGGCTCAACGGGAACCGGCGCCGGCATGCCGGCTGTAGAAGCCTGCAGTGCCTCCAATGCCTTGAGCGTCCGCGGGCCGACGCCCCAGCCGACGAACTCCTCGATCAAGCGATCAGAGATTTCGAAGCGCACTACCTGGCGCTTCAAGTAATTCGCCACGTCCTTGTCCTTGAGCTTCTGATCGACCGACGACTGGACGAACTGGCGCAGCTGGCTGTAGCTGAGGCCCGACTGCCCAGCCGCGATGGCAACCGCCAACAAGAGCGGCAGAATCTTCGCGCCCAAGCCCATGGGCTCATTTTAGCCGTTGCTCGGGGAAATTTGGCGCTAGACAACCGCCCGCCGCGGCGTAGAACCGCAACCGGCGGGCGACCGTTGAGTGTGCCACGCTAAGAATACTCATGCAATTCGACATCCAAGGCGACAACCTCGAGATCGTACGAGTCCGGCTGGCGTCGGACGACAACGTCTACGCCGAAGCCGGTAAGATGGTCTACAAGACGCCCAACGTGGAGTGGCGCTCCACCATGCGCGGCAAAGGCCTAGCCGGCAAGCTCATCGGTGGCCTGAAGAGCAAGCTGATCGGAGAGTCGTTGTTCTTTACCCACTTCGAATGCCCCGGCGGCGGTGGCGAGGTGGGGTTCGCGGGCGACTTTCCCGGACGCGTGCGCCCGCTGCACCTGCAACCGGGGCGCTCCGTGCTGGTACAGCGGGACGGCTTCGTCGCGGCCGAGTCGGGCGTCAAGCTCGATATCGCCTTCACGAAGAAGATCGGCGCAGGCCTGTTCGGAGGCGAGGGCTTCATCCTGCAGCGCTTGAGCGGCCAGGGTACGGCCTTCATTCACGCCGGCGGAGATTTCGTGGAGTTCGAACTGGCCGATGGCGAGACGCTACAGGCCGACACCGGCTCGCTGGTCTGCTTCGACGACACCGTGAGCTACGGGATCGAAATGGCCGGCGGGATCGCCGTGTCGCTCTTTGGTGGGGAAGGCCTCTTCTTGGCGACCCTGACAGGTCCCGGCAAGGTCGTGCTGCAGACTCTTACGCTCGAAAAGCTGCGTCGGGAGATGCAGGTCGGCCTGTCGGCCTCCTAGCTCTAGCGACCCCTAGAGACCTTCAGAAACTCAGCGATAGGCTGGAGAAACCGACTTGGGCCCGGTACCCGCGAGTGCCTGCGAATCTCTCCGAGTATCCGTAGTGCTGCCAGCCAGCGTTCCACCACACACCGTCCTTTAGGCGGACCGTCAAGCGCGCCTGGGGCGACTGATACGTCATCGGCAAGCCCGAGAACACGTCCGACCCCTCCCGCACCAAGCCCTCGGTGCCCCCGGCCGTGTCCTTGGTGAGCGAATACCTCAGCGAGAGGGTGAGCCGCCGCGTCGGCACGACCCTTAGCCCCAAGGATGCGACATGAATGCTGCTGGCATAGACGCTGCGACCGCGGTCGGGCAAGTCTGGCAGATCGAACAGGTTCAAGATACCCGTCGAAACGTCCATCACCAGCAGGTTGTAAGCGGCGTCAAGCACCGTGCCGCTCTCCGGTGCCACCCAACTGGCATGCACCCCCTGAGACCGGCTCTTGGCACTGTAGGCCAGCAATTCGGTGGGATTGTCGTTGACCCTGTTGCGGAAGAATCCGCCGATTGTCAAGTCAGCGCGCCTCCAGCGAACACGGGCAGACTCGTTGTGGAAGCGGCGCTCGCTGGTCGAGGTGAACGGTCGGTCGGCGCGCCCCACCTCTAAGTCGAACGAAGCGCGCACGCCGGGCGCGGGCAGCCAGCGCAGCCCGCCGGCCGCCGAGCGCACGCGGTTGTCCTGGGACTCAAGATCCCGGCCGAATTCGAAGTCCGGGAAGCGAGTGGCCTCGCGCGATCGAACACGCTGGTCCGAGATGCGATGGGCGCCGAAAATACTGACCTGCTTGCTCGGGCGGAATGTCGCTTCGCTCGCATTCGAGAGCCGACGGATGCCCAAGTGGTCAAACCGAATGAACTCGTCCCGAAACAGACCCGTCTCCAAGAACGCGGCCTGCCCCTCGATGCGGGTGTTGTGAAACGAGGTCGTGTTGGTCAGCGCGAGGCGCGGGCTGGCCAGGAAGTTCACCGTGACCTCGCCGGAGGCTTGGTCGCGGTTCGCGTCGCCCACGACGAATGTGTCGCGGACGGTGGCCGTGCTGGCGGCCGGATCCGGCACTGCCAGGTCCTGCATCAGCGTCGAATTGCGATAGCCGCCGGCATAGACGAAGCGGGCGGCGACGCCCAAGCGCCGGTTCTCCCGGCTGCGCAACGCCACGGTTGTAATGGGTGTCCGGCCATGGAACGGAGCCGAGCGGCTCAACGACTCGACAGGCTGGATGTTCGGGGCCAAGGAGGGGCCAAGCGAGGCGTCAACGGATTCGCCGCCCTCTTCATAAAGGTCCACCGCTTGGATCGCAGTCAACGCCAGCCCGAAGAAGCGGGCCGAGAAGCCGGCGCGGTACTGACGGCCGCTCTGCTCTAGGTCGGTGCGATAGCGGAGGAAGTTGCGGGCATCGAATCCGTCATCGCGGTGCGGGATGGCCTCCGAGGCGAAGCCCGGACCAGAACGGCGGTTCAAGTCCAGCCCGAGAATGCCCTCGAAGCGTCCCCCCGGGCGCAGGATGAGCGCGTGCGATTGCATCGTTCGGCTGCTCTGCAGCCCGTGCTCGCCCCGCCACAGTGTCGGCAAGCGGTTGTGGTAGCGAACCGTGCGTTGCTGCAAGTCATAGCGGAACACCCCGTTTCTCTGTGCCCGCACGGTATGGAACTGGTAGGGGTCGGCCGGCCCGCCCGTCGAGAGCAGCGCCAGCTCGTCCAGCAGACCCCGCCGGTTCAGCGAGGTCGCCCGGAAGCGGCCGTTGAACAAGCGCAGCCCGTTGCCGTAGTTCACTCCGGCCCGGTACAGGTCGTGGTCGCCGCCAACCCGCGCGAAGCGATAGCCGGCCTCGAGCAGGTTCGAGACCGCGTATGTGCCGATCTCTCGCGAACGAGCCTGTTCGTCCGGCAGAGGAGCCACCGGTTGCTGCGCGACCGCCAGCAGCGGGACTAAGAGCGAGATCCAGCCGAGTCTCATCGCCGAAAGAGGGGGTCTGCGTTGGAACCGTGAATACGCGAATGGCAAAGCACGCATTCGCGGAAGGCGGGATCGGCAAGGTTATGGAAGCCCTTCCAAGGACCGCGGACGCCTTGGCCGGACGATCCGAAGCCGTCGATCGAGTTGTGGCACTCGAGGCAGAGCGTGAACGCCACTGGCCGGGCCAAGAGCCGGGGCGTCGTGCTGCCGTGCGGGTTGTGGCAACTGGTGCAACCCTCGACCCGGACTGGCGGGTGCTCGTAGACGAAGGGCCCGCGCTTGTCGGTGTGGCAGCCCACGCAGGGCAGATCGTTTCCGAACGCGGGCGACACCATGCGGGAGGAATGCGCCGGCGCCCAGGCAACCACCGGAGATCCGTGGGGATTGTGGCAATCGGTGCATTCCATCGCGCCCTCGTTGACGCGGTGCTTGAAGGGCATCTCGAATCGCGCCCGGATGTCTTGGTGGCAGCTGTAGCAGAGATCCCGTTGCCTCGCGGCAAGCAGCGTCCCGGTTTCGTGCGAATCGTGGATCGAGTGGCAGCTGGTGCAACCAACCTCGCCGGTCGTGTGCGCAGAAGTGCGTATGTGCATCTTGCCGAGGTCACCGGTGTGGCAGGCCAGGCAAGTCTCCTGCGCTTGGCTGGGAGTGAGCGCCGGAAAGCGCACGATCTTTTCCTTGTCGGCCGAGATCACGTGCTGAAATCCCGGCCCGTGGCAGCCCTCGCAGCCGGTTCGTTCGGGCGGCTGGTCGCCAGACGCGACAGAATTGAAGTGGGGGTTGCGACGGAAGGAATCCGCTATGGCGGGATGGCAGCCTTGGCAGACTTGGCCGCCCACGAACTGCTGTTGGGCGGGTGCCTGATCTTGGGCCCCTACAGGGCCGGCCCCAGCAGTGGCCAGCAAGCCAACCAATGCGCCCGCCGCCAACCATCGCATGCCGGTAGATTGCGAGGGAGGACGCATGCGGGCCGTTCCCGAACATACCACGGCCCGGACGCGGGTATTCTCAGTCTACGGGTGCCCGGCTCGACGAGCGCGGTCGGCAAGCAATTGTGCTATGATGTGTTCAAGCCAAGCAGAGATTGGAAGAAGTAAGGAGACCTGAATCGAGCATGCCACTCGCACCTCAGGCGAAGCAAGAACTCGTCAAGACCTTCGGGAGCCACCCTAACGATGTCGGTTCCTCCCAGGTTCAGATCGCGGCTCTTACGCATCGCATCTTGGAACTCACCGAACACTTGAAGATTCACCGCAAGGACTTTTCGTCCCGGCGCGGGCTTCTCAAGCTAGTCAGTCGGCGCCGCAGTCTGCTGCGCTATCTGAGCAGAAAGAATCCGGCAGAGTATGTGAAGGTCGTGGAGTCCTTAAGCCTGCGCGGTTAGCGCGGTCGGACTTTGGCAGGCCATGCAGCATGTTGCTGGCGAAACGCGTCAGCTGGATATCACTGTCCCTGTGTCCACAGGGAATGCCACCACACAGTGCATGGGGTCTCGGGCGTTCGCGATGGCGCGAACGGCTCTGACAGTGTCCGTGCATCTCCCCTAGCCAGTCTCTCTGCAAGGGCGGGAACGAGCTACCGCTGAACGCAGCTGTAGCCGCACAAGGAAAAAGCAGAAATCATGAAACACACAGTAGAGTTCGAGCTGGACGGCAAGGCCGTCTCGCTCGAAACCGGCCGCCTAGCCAAGCAGGCAGGCGGTGCCGTAGTCGTCCGTTGCGGCGACACCCAAGTACTCGTCACGGCCACCTCGGCCGCTGAACCTCGGGAAGGAATCGACTTCTTCCCCCTGACGGTCGACTACCGCGAGTACACCTACTCCGCGGGCCGCTTCCCCGGCGGCTACATCAAGCGCGAGGCGCGCCCGTCGGAGAAGGAGACCGTGACCTGCCGGCTGATCGACAGGCCGCTGAGGCCGCTCTTCCCAGCGGGCTACCGAAACGAGACGCAAATCATCGGCATGGTGACGTCGGCTGACCCGACGCACGATCCCAGCGTGTACGCCATGCTGGGGGCATCGGCCGCGGTGGCCGTGTCAGACATTCCCATCGTCCATACCACCGCCTCGGTGCGGGTGGCGCGCTTGGGCGAGGACGAGTGGGTCCTGAACCCAACCTACGAACAAGTGGCCGACGCAAACGTCAACATCACCGTCGCTGCCGCGAAGGACGGCATCGTGATGGTCGAGGCGGACGCCAACGAAGCCGGCGAGGACGCCATGATCGAGGCGATCCGGCGCGGCCACGAGGCCTGCAAGCAGATGATCGCCGCGATCGAGGAGTTGGCCGCCCAGGCGGGCAAGCCTAAGCGGGAGGTCACCACGCCGACCTTCGACCAAGCAGTGCGGGACGAAATCGAGGCGAAGTGGGGCGAGCGGGCCGAGGCCGCGCTAGACACCAGCGCCAAGGACAAACTCGCCAGCTACGCCGAGTTCCGGGCGATCAAGAAGGAGATCAAGGGGGCCTTCGCCGAAGATCCGGCGAAGCAGGCCGAAGCGTCCGCCTTCATGGACCCGTGGCAGGAGAAGCTCTTCCGCAAGCAGGTATTCGAGCTCAAGCGCCGCCCCGACCACCGCGCCCCGGACAAGATTCGCCCGATCACCTGCGAGGTCGGCGAACTGGCTCGTGCGCACGGCTCCGCCGTGTTCACGCGAGGGGAGACGCAAGCGCTCGTGTCGGCAACCCTAGGCACCAAGGTCGACGGGCAGCGGCAGGAACGCATCGAGGATGCCAACTACGAGAAGACCTTCATGGTCCACTACAACTTCCCGCCGTTCAGCGTCGGCGAGACCGGCTTCATGCGAGGGCCGGGCCGTCGCGAAATCGGCCACGGGCTGCTCGCCGAGCGCGCCCTCACGCCGGTGATCCCAGACCAAGAGAAGTTCCCCTACACGCTCCGCGTGGTCAGTGACATTCTCGAGTCCAATGGCTCCAGTTCGATGGCAACGGTCTGCGGCGGCACCTTGGCTCTGATGGACGCTGGCGTTCCGATCAAGGCACCCGTGGCGGGCATCGCCATGGGACTGGTGACGCAAGACGATGATTTCGTGGTGTTGACCGACATCGCCGGCGCCGAAGACCACTACGGCGACATGGACTTCAAGGTCGCTGGCACCACAGAGGGCATCACCGCCTTGCAGATGGACATCAAGCAACCGAAGGTCACCCTTGCGGTGCTGGAGCAGGCCCTTGCGCAGGCGCGCCAGGCCCGCCTTGAGATTCTGGAGACGATGCAGGCCACGCTCGAGGCCCCGCGCGAGAAGCTGGCAGAGCACGCTCCGCAGATTGTCCAGATCAAGATTCCGGAGAGCAAGATCCGCGACCTGATCGGGCCGGGCGGCAAGACCATCAAGGGACTGGTCGAGGAGACCGGCGCGAAGATCGACGTCAGCGATGACGGCACGGTCAGCGTGGCTTCGACGGACCGCGCCAAGGGTGAGCAGGCCATCGAGAGGATCAAGGCACTGACAGCTTCCCCGGAAGTGGGCAAGGAATACCTCGGCACGGTGACCAAGATCGCCGCCTTCGGGGCATTTGTGGAAATCTTCCCGGGCACCGAGGGACTGTTGCACATCAGCGAGATATCCGACCAGCATGTGCACGAGGTCAGCGACGAGCTGAACGAAGGGGACCAAGTGCTGGTCAAGTGCCTTGCCTTGGACGGCAATCGGATCAAGCTGAGTCGGCGCGCCATCTTGCGGGCACAGGCCGGCGAGGGGGACAACGATCGCCCGGATCGTTCAGATCGCGGGGATCGCAACTTCAGACGCGGCGACCGCCCGGGAGGCCGAGGCCGCCCAGGACGCGACCGGGGAGATGATCGCGGCGACAGGCGCGAGCGCTCCGGACGCGACCGGCCGTTCCGCGGCCGACGATTCTCCCGCGGCCCGCGCGGCGACGACCGGGGCTGAGCGCCGGCCGCGAAGGCGGCTCTCAGCAATGCCCTAGCGGCAGCCTCCATCATCGCGATGGAGGCTGCCCAATCTTCCATCAAATGGAGTCCCCGGACACTCGGAATCGTCCAGAGACCTATAGCTCACTAGTAGTGCTCACTTAAGACCAAATCTCGCGGTCAGAGCTGGTTAGGCTAGTGCCTGGAAGATTCGCTCCTTCGGTATTGTTGCCGCCAAGATCGGGTTGCCGATACTCCAATCACGCTGCCCGCACTTCCGGGAGTGGCTCAGGCGTCTCAATCAAGCAGCGTAACTGACACGCCGAGTGCGCGCGCCAACCCTATCGTGGTCGATCTAATTCCTTCTCAATCGCCAATGCCCAAGCGCTCTTCCAAGATCATCCCGTCGTGGAATCCGATGATCCGTAAGCGGCTCGGGTCCGGGCCCAGCGCTGCCCGCGGCACCAAGCCCACCAATTCGGAAGCCACCACGCCCACGCCCAATTCCGCGGCTTGGCGCGACACCTCGTCGAAGACGAGTGGCAGCGGCGTCAGATCTGGCCGGGTGATGTTCATCGAGATCTGTGTGATCTGTGCCGACTCCAGATACATGCCCAGTGCTTTCACACCCGGCAGACCTCCTCCCGAAGCGCGGATCCGGCTCGCGATCCTTCTTGCGGGCTCCGTGTCGCGGCAGTCAAGCACAATGTTGTAGGCCACCAATGGGGGCCGCACTCCAACGCAGCAAGCCCCGGCCGACGAGTGAAGGTCCGGACCGCCGATATCGGGCAAGTGCTCCCCGCCCCGCACGAACCGTGCAAGCCTCTCGAACCCAAGCTTGCGCACCGTCTCCAGCCTTTGCCGCTCCTTGCGGACGGCCGCCTGGCCGTAGAAATACACCGGCACGCCCAGTTCACTCCAGAGTCGCTCCCCGATTGACTGCCCGAGGCGCACGCATGCATCCCAAGGGGTATCGTCCAAGGCCACAATCGGGACGACATCGAGAGCGCCGATCCTGGGGTGAGTGCCAGTGTGGCTATTCAAATCAATGCTCCGCACAGCCTCTTCAGCCGCCGCCATGACAGCCTCGGCAATCACAGCCAGGTCTGCGGCAAAGGTAAGCACAGACCGATTGTGGTCGTGATCGCTGTGCCGGTCCAATACCGCCGCCCCTGACATCCCAACTGCACGTTCAAGACGGTCCAGTGTTGTCGAGTCGCGGCCCTCGGAGAAGTTCGGAACACATTCGGCCAGTTGTGTCATAGGAACTCTTCTGCCATTGTCGCCTTGCGGCCGCGACGTTGGCTCGTTCCGGTCGGCTCTGCTCGGCTACACTCAAGCATGGAGGCTGCTAGCTTGCGACCTGCCGTTCCCACGCCGCTGGCCCTCATCACAGCCGCAGCGCTACTGGCATCGATCTACCTGATCTTCATTTGGGTGCCAATGGAGGCCAGCATGGGGCCGGTCCAGCGCATCTTCTACTTCCACGTCTCCTCTGCTGCCATTGCCTTCGCAGGCTTCTTCATCGGCGGCGGCGCAGCAATTGCGTATTTGATGAACCGGGCGAGCCGGCTGGACGATCTTTCGGTGGCCTGCAACGAGGTCGGCCTGCTGTTCGCGACGGTTAACCTGATCACCGGCTGTTTGTGGGCAAAGCCCATCTGGGGTGTCTACTGGGCGTGGGACGCCCGCTTGACATCGATGCTGTTGCTCGCGCTGATCTATTCGGCCTACCTCATACTGCGCCAATCCATCGCCGAGCCTAGCCAGAGGGCGACCGTCTGTGCGGTGGTATCCATCTTTGGCATGGTAGACGTGCCGATTGTGTACATGGCGAACCGCTGGTGGCGCACGCAGCACCCCGCACCGGTACTTGGCGGTGACGGATCCCTAGACCCGCGCATGACCTTCGTGCTGTTCGCAACCATGGCTTCGTTGGGCCTGCTGTTCTGGTGCTTGGTGCGCCAACGGCGGCGGCTCGAGGCATTGCGACGCAAGACCGACGCGCTCAGGCGCGAGGTGCAGTCGCTGGCCTGACGGAGAAAGGAGTCAACGGTTTGGAACCCAATTTTAAGTGGCTGTGGGCTGCGTTCAGTATTGCTTGGGCGCTCCATGTCGGTTACGTGATGCTGCTATCCGGTCGCACGCGCAAACTCGAGCGGCAGATCAGCGACCTGCGAGAGCAACTCAAGCAGGGCGACGCAAGGGATCTGTGAAGCGGTCGTTCGACCGCGTCATGGATCTGCCACGCAGTAGTGCTAGACCACGCGTTGCCGACGCTGCGAGGCTAGCGAGCCGTCTATTCGACAGTTAGCGCGAGCTTGCCGTCATACCCAGTCATCTCCAGATAGCCACTACCCTTGACGGACGTCCCTGCGCGACTTCCCGAATACGATACGGGGCCCTCCCAATAGGTCGGCAGCTTGGCGGCGCGACTCACGATCTCTTGGGCATCGTGCAGCGGGCGGACATCGAGATTCAGCCCCGCTGGGGGGATCTGAAGCGTCCATTCGACTGGGTACTTCGCCCCAGTCTCATCGCTCTGCCAGATGCGTCCGGGCGTGAGGCGGATGTCCTCCGCAGTCAGGCGCGTTGTGCGGCCGTCCGGATGGACGAGCGTGCCGTGGGAGTACGGGCTGTACCGGCCATCGGGGAGTCTGATCCCGGCAATCATCAAGTCAGTCTGATCGTCGAGCTGAATGCTCAGCCAGTCCCATCCCGCGAGACCTGTCGCCATGTTCTCGCTGAAGAACTCGTGGTCCATCCAAGACAGGCCCTGCACTTCGTGGACACTGTCAGCAATCGTCAGGCTGCCTGTTGTCTGCATCCGAGTAAATGAAATGTAGTGAGAGGCCTGGCCGACTTCCCCGCCCTTCCGGCTGATGCCCTCCTCGCCGTGGAGCACCGGCCCCTTGGTTGGCTCCAGCGAGAGTTCTAGAGACACCGACTCGTCCCATGCCCGCAACCTCTGCATAGGCTTGGGGGTAGCGCCCTGCTGGTACTCCACGCTCCAGTTGCCATTCCAGATGGTGCCAGTTGCTGCGGAAGCGCCCGCCAGCCCGGGCCCACTGCGATTCGCGCGCTCGCGATGGATCAGGCGCTGCCCGTCGACGTCGGTCACGACGAAGTGGGCTACGTAGATCTGATTCAGGTCCCAATTGGTCTGTGCGACCGCCTCGCGTCCCAAGGCCGCCCTAAAAAACGTCAGTTCATACCCGAACTTGCGACCTTCGCCGTCCGCTAGGTTGCCCGTGTAGTACCACCACTCCAGCGCAAAGCTCGGGTGTTCGAAGTGGTCGCGGGGAAAGTCGTATTCGTAGCCTGACCTAGCGATCTCGTATCCGAGGGCCACCGCCGCCGCAATTGCCGAGAGCGCGACTCGTGCGATCATCGTTGCGGATAGCATCTATACTCATTTTGACCCAGCGCTCCGCATGTGCTGCCCACAATCGCCGAGAGTTGCCCAGATGCGGTCCGTTCACACTCATTTGCGCCGCTAATCGTGCGGCTACTGCGTCCGAAAGTCCGCCAAGCGTGTGTATGCTACCAGTTCACGTATATTTTGGAGCGTAAAGACTTTGCCGCTAGTCGCGACGAGCAACTTTCTCATATCTTCGCGACGCATCCCAAACCCTCTCCCAGCGATGCAGGCAATGACTTCAAATCCCTGCTGGCCTTGGAGTTGTCGCTCTATGCTGAGTGCGTTAAGGTGCTGTACGCGCGTGACTTTGTCGCGGGCGGTTCCGTCGTCTTCGGTGAGCTTCGCTTCAATCACGACGTGTGGGTTGTGCTCGCTCGGAATGATGAAATCTGGGGCTTGATCAAACCCCGGCACCCGTTCCGCTCGGTTGGTCTTGCGAAAACTGATGCCAGCGTGCGTAAGCACATCTTCAATGGCGGTCTCGACGATGTTGCCAACCAGTTCGCTAATGGAGTCTCGATGCGCAGCGAACGGACGGCCGAGCAGGCGCTCGTATAGCAGCACGGAATAGGGAATGCCCAGTTTCGCAGACGACTGAACATCGATGAGGCCGCCTGCGGTATCCGCCTTGTCCAGCCGGTGGAGTTCGTCGGGCGCCTGCTCGGGACTGCCCGATTGAAGCAGGTGGCAGGCGGTAACAATCAACGCCCGAATGCGCTGACCTGTCACACCCTCACGGCCCGACAAACGGGCTGTCGGATTCAAGCGGATAGCCCTGTCAATTGTCCGTACCGCGTTCTGGGTCACGCTGACACCAGTGTGCCGACTCGCACAATAGGCCCACTCAGGCGGGCTGAACCCGAGCATGCACCGAAGGATGACCAGCGTAATTGGCGTCTCGAACACAATCGGCTCGACAGTATCCAGCGTCACGTCTCGGAAACTTGCTGTAGCGCGCTTCAGGGCCTCATAGCCGTTCTCAAACTCTGGGAACTCGACGAATCCGTTTCCCTTCGGCATGACCAAGAACTCGGACTCGAGACAGGAGAACACAGCATCGACGTAGATGTCGAGATTGGTCTTTACGTCGTCGAATCCAACCTCAAACGGGAACAGCATCGGCCAGCTCCTCGTCGAACTCTAAAGGAAGTTGTGGGTAGTCCGATCCCGACGCTACGGGTTCCACGGCGAAGGCACCGTGCGCTAGATCATCCGGATCGCCGTAGGCCGACATCGTTGCTTTAAGGACAGTGAGTTTGTCGGTGATGGAGCGCTTCCGGTCCCATGCGATGTGGTGCTCCCAAACCGCCATCCGAGTCAGGTGCCCCAGCACAATGCAGCGTGCGTCGCCATGAGTCGACTTTCGACCGGCACGGGTGAGTTGTGCCAGATCCTCACCGACGATTACGGCGATCTCCTCAAACGTATAGAACAATCGTCTTCCCGGACCATCGCTAGCGGCCCTACATACAAAAACAGTGTCGACGATCGAAGAAGTCGTGCCATGAATATGGATGGAGCCGCCCATCTCGGCCGGGCACGGTAAAGCCGCCGAGCAGACCATGCCGGCGTCAAGGATCGCCACTCCAACAGCGCAATACGCCTCGATCTTGTTGTGGTGGTACGTGAACACGAGCGGGGCACCTGGTTTCAGGGCTTCAGCCATGCGCGAATAGACGTCCGATAGACCTGTCGCGAAGTGTTCAAGTCCGCGCTTCTGGGTCACGTTGCCCGTCAGCTCTCCTGGCGACCTCGACGAGCGCTGGTCGAATCCCTCGGTCTCGCGGCCCACGAGATTCCGTAGCCAGACATAACAGAAATCCATTAACTCCCCGTATTGCACATTGCCAAAGTAAGGTGGGTCCGTGAAGACTGCGTCAAGACTGCCAGGCGGAATCTGGCACTCGGTCGCGCTGGCACAGCGGAGGACCACACGGTGGTGCCCGTTACCTTGCCGCTGACTGATTCGCTCGCCTGAGATTGGAATTCGGATGTTCCGTCGTCCGTCGTGAAGGACTTCGTAGGGTGCCTCGCTATAGCGCTTTGCTTTGAGGTACTTGGTGACGATGTTGGACCAGCCCCCCGATCCCACGTTCGAGCCCGTGCCAGTAGCAATCCCCAGTAGATTTGACTCGCACTGCACGAGGCCGACCGGAAAGCCATGCACCGAGAAGATATCGAGTGCTTTTAGGGTCGTCGCATCGTAACGGCAAAGCATATTCTGGTATCGCAGCAGATCCGAGAGATTTGTTGCCAAGGCTCGGCGCATACGAGGGCCCTCGGTCTCTGCGATTAACCGGCAGCTTAGTTCCAGCCCGAGCAACTGGCGGGAATTGAACATGTCCCGGTAGTGGGTATACCCCCAGCGGTGCAGCCGACCCGTCTCGTCGCCGGGCGGGATGGCTTGATCGGGAACGAAACGGGGCAAGATCTGCTCCCACTCGACGGCTGCGGCGGCTACTAGATCGAGGTCCACCGCGTCTGGCTTCTTAAAGAAGCGTCCGCTGTGCCCCGCCTTCCTAGTCGGATTGAAGTACTCAATCGCGAAGAGGCGGTGCGCGAGGGGGCGACGGACAGATCCGGGATAGGTGTTGCTCTGTCCGCAGTTCGGGCAATCGCAGCGCCCCCGCCGAGCGGGCCCAACACACTTTAGGACACTGCCGCAGCCGGCGCAGCTACCCGGCTCGCGGCGGTCTTCGACCTCATTGAGATCGCCGCAGGCCCAGCAGACCAGCACGTTCTTGGGGTGTCGCTGATTCTCGGCCAACACATAGCCGGGGAACAGATCCATGCTCTCCCCGCACCCAGCACATTCATGTGTCTTGACCCATAGAAAGGACTTCACGGGTACGTCGGCGTCTCCGTAGATGGGGCATGACGTTTGGTAGTAGCGTTCGATCTTGGCCCTAAGCTCGCCCATCATCGCTTGGGCGGTCCGCTCGTAGGCCGCTACATCAAGGCTTTCGAGTTCTTCACGGACGATCCAAGGCGACATCGGATTGATGTCGAAGCCATCTATGTCACACCCGACCCGACTTGCCTCAAAGACCGACGTGCCACCCCCCATGAAGGGATCGGCAATACGCTTGCCAGCGAAGTCGTTTGAGCGGTAGAAGAGATCGCGGAGGCTGCCTCGGCCAAACTCCGCGAGGATGAGGCCTCGGAACAACGTGCCCGGTCGGCGGGCGAACCACTTGTGTACGCCAATAAACGGGCGATAGGTCTGCTGGATCTGTTTCTCGCGAAGCGCCATGGCGGCGATCAGCGAGACATCAAAGTCCTGCTCAATCCTCACTACCGTCTCACCGTGTCTGATCCGGCGGCGCAAGTCTTCTCAGATGCATCAGGGCATCGTAAACCACGACCTGAGCGTACCGCCCCGCCAACAAAGAAGTCTGCATCATCCATGTTTCAGTCTCGTGATGTCTAGAGCGCTGGCTCGCGCTGCTGGAAAAGGGCAGCGCCATGGAGCAAGCCTTCGACCCGCTCCATCCCTTGGTCAAGGATTGCCACACGCTTGGCCAAGTCCCGAATCCATCTGCCCATCCACATTGTCGCCGTCGCGATGATGCTGGCCAGCGCCAGCCCCAGCCCGAGGATTCCGATTGGCTCCGCACTCGCGGCACTGACCCATTTGCATAGTATCGCCAATGGTTGACGATCTTCAATAAGGGCAGCACACGGATCCCCTGAAGGGAAGCTACGAGGCCGCAATCAAAGCTCTAGCACAAACCTTCCGGATTGATTGCATCATGCCATACAAGTCTTTGTAATCGTTGGACTTCACACGCGTGATCCACAAGCGGACAGCGGGTCTATCGCTACGATTGTGGATGATCCCTAAACGATCTCCAAGCTTGGTGCAAACTGAAGCTGGTCGACCGCGGTGCTGCCGAGGGCAACACCGCGGTGTAGGGCGAAATAATAAGCGACACAGCCCGCGAAGAATGTTCGGGCCGGATTTGGGGCGCACGGGCGACACTTGAGGATCGCTTGAAGGCGCTGTGAAGTGGCTTCAAGCGGCGTTCAAGGAGCCATCGCCGCTCGACAGGTGCCGGGATTTCAGTTGATCACTATCGCTCCCGGCGGGCGCACTCGCAATATACCGCACCGCGCTGGCTGACTCCCTGCGGGAGTCTCGGATCGGCGAGCTGCGCCGAATCGAGAGTTGGCCGTCACTCAATCGAGGCCCCGATCGACGCGCATCGTCCGGCCGGTGCGCGGATTCGTCCACTCGACGAGCTCGGGATTGCGTGTAAGCCGTCAAACGAACTGAGCCAGCCGAGCACTACATCTTGGGGGTTGGTCGTCGCTTGAATGCCCCTTGGGGGGCTTAAGGGGCGTTTGAAGGTGCTGTGAAGCAGTTTCAAGCGGCGTTCAAGGAGCGTTCACTCGCTCGACAGGTGCCGGGATTCCGCATCTGGCATCGCTCCCGGCGGGCGCACTCGCAGTGTAGCGCACCGCGCTGGCTGACTCCCTTCGAGGATTTCGGATCGGCAAGCCGCGCCGAATCGAGAGTTGACCGTCACTCAGTGCGCGGGGCCGGCGCGGGCTGCGCAGAGCGCTTCTTGCCGGTTTTCGGATCGGTAACATCCCGCTCGCCCCACCAGTCCTTCTTTCGCAGGATCGGCTCCAGCTCCCTGCGGAACGACTCGATGGTCTTGCCTTCTGCGAGGTGCCCGTCCAGCACCCGCTTGACGTCTTGCAGGAGGTCGAAGCCGGCGGACTTGGCGACCGCGAATGCGAACGCGTGCTCCTCGGCCGCCACGTCCAGGCGGGAGAGCAAGGAGTGCAGGCTCTTGGCCCGGAAGAACTCCAGAGCCTCCCGCGACACGGGCCCGGGGAGCGAAAGCCGGGAAGGGGCTTGCGAGGCGCCATCAGCCTATCTCGGCGCGACACCGGCGGCCACAGGAGGCGTGCCGCCGTTGGCGGACGTGCCGCGCCACACCCGCAACTTGTATCAGCCTGTCAATGAATCGCCGCCCGGATAGGGGCGAGACCGCTCGCCAGGAGAGCGAACCGGGGGAAAGCCCGGAATCGTCCGCAGATCCCGGCCGGCCGATCGGCGGGTTCTCTCTATCCGTAGCGCACCGTGCAGCTGAGCGATGCGTCGGACCGTGCTCTGAGAAGGGCGGCCGCTCTGGATTCTCGCGCCATATCGGGCGAATCCGCATCGATTCGCAGCGATCCAGAAAGACTCGAGCATGGCTCGAAACGCCCGATTCGGGCCGGTTCCGGCCAAATCAGTTGCGCTGAGAGCCGCTGTGAGCGACTCACCGGGCTGCGGGCGTGCCTTGGGCCGACGCAACGCCTCCGGCATCGCGGCGAATCCCGATCTCGCCGTGGCGCCCGCCGCCAGGCCCCGCGGCTCTCCGCTGATCAGCGCCGGTCTCCGGCCAGCGATTGCCAGGAAGGCGTCACGTGGCTGCGCTCATCGGTGCCGCCCGTAGGCGCGTACTCGCTGGCCACGCGCGGGACCACCCGGACGCTCGCATTCGGGTCGAAGACGTAGCCCGACGAGTCGGCCGCCTCGCGCGCCTCCGATACGGTCGCGTGGCGCGACATGGTGATCCAGTCGCCGCGATCGTCCGTGCGCTGGAACACCGCTCCCGCCCAGAGACGACGCGTCCGCTCGTCCAGCACCGGACGCAGAACTTCGAAGCGAACCTTAATTCCCTCCGTCAGCGCACTCACGCCCTACATCGTACCAACCTGAAACCAGAAATAGACGACTTTGTTTTGGCGAGAGCCCTAAGTCTCCTCCAGGCTTGGTCGTCGCCAGCCACCGAGTGGCTGCGGGAGCTGACAGCGTCTTGGGAGGGGACGGTTGAGTTCGTCCATGAGGCCGATAATGCGCTGGCAGCTCAGATTCGGGAGTGCAATACCGACCGAGTCAGATACGCAGCTCCCGAGCGCGTGCCCTCGATCATCCACGGGGCGGCAGCCGAGTCCGGGGTGTACCTGGCGCACGCTCCAGTCCTTGCCCAAGGCCGAGTGGAGTTGCTCTGGTACCTGAAAGAGCAGAGTCTCAGCATCGACTACCACCGCTACGGAAATCTCGGATTCCGGGCTAGCGAAGAGGCCGATAGCGTGCGAGGACTGAATGGCACCGATGCTGGCTATCCACTCATGTAGGGAGGAACGAGGTGCCTACGAAGAGTTGCCTGCCGGACTCATCAAGGCCACCATTCAGACTGGCGTAGTCACCGCCGGTGTCTTGTACCAATGCGTCCACGCCGGCATTCCCTGAGTGCTCGCCGTTTCGATCCGTAACGACGAGCCGCGCCAGAAACGCACATGGGTATGATCGCTGCTCAAACCGCCTATGCCCGCCACGTCAAGGGTGCCGACCTCTTCGTAATCTTGGTGACGATGTTTCGGGCCGTCTGGACTTGCTTGCGCGTAGCTTGAGGACGACGCGATGATCTCTGGCGCCGTTCTATCGCAACTGGACTGGGAAGAGGCGGTTCGCACCTACGGCATGTCTCACTTCCCCTTTACCAGCTCGGCGGCAAGAACCCGACGAGCGGCAGTTGGATCATCGGCGACGAGCGTGACCAAGCTCCGCGGACCACTTTGCTCCACGATCCGAAGACTGCGGATGCCGATCTCGGCGTCCCTTAGGCGTTTTGCCACCGCCGCGAGCGCCCCGGGTCGATTCTCGAGATCGAGAACAAGCGCGTCCTCAGTGACCGCACGGTACCCAGCGTCGCTAAGCGCTCTCAGGGCGGTGTCGTAGCGGTCTACGCTGAGCACGATCACGCCGCTCTCTCCCAGCACCTTGGCCTCGATGGTTTCGATGTTGACATTGGCAAGGGCCAGAGTCTCGGAGATGTCGGCCAGTGTCCCCGGAGGGTTCTCTACCGGAATGATGATTTCTCTCATGGAACTGGCTCGCTTGCATCTCGCATGTCACTGACGAAGGCATTGATCGTGTCCAAGGAAATGCTGGGCACGGTGACTAGGTGGGCGATGTCCCGATCAACGGCCAAGACCCATTTGTCGAGAACGGCTGCACCCGGACGAGGGAAGACGACCGTGACCGAGTGCGGGTTCCTCCACGCCTTGACGCCGATGGATCTTAGAGCCTTCACTGCGTATCGAGCCTTGGAGAGCGACTCCGCAACCATCTCGCGGAAGGCATCCTCATTCCGGGAGCGGAGCGCATACCAAAGAAAGAGGGGCGTGATTGCATTCCGCGATCCGCTGATCGTGGTGTCAAGAACGCCCACATACTCGACCGACCGCGCCACGCGCTCCATGTGGGCCCTTCGCGCCAGCGCGACGCCACACGGCAGCGGCGAACCAATCATCTTGTGCCCTGAGATGGAGATGCTATCCGCTCCTGCACCGAAATGCCAAGCCGGGGGATCATCCACAAAGGGCAAGATCATGCCCGAAAAAGCGGCATCCACGTGGATGTACGCATTCGTCACAGATTGTTCGTCCAGCACTTCGCGAATCCGATCTAGCCGGTCGATGGCGCCCTTCATCGTCGTGCCCACATTCGCAAAGACAATCGGCGAAACCCCGCGATGAATCCGAAGGCTCTCCGCTAGGTCCCGGTAGTCCATTTCGCCAGACGGCTGGCTCCGGATCATGATGCTGGGGGTGTGTTGGAGACGCAGTATCTTGCTGACACTGTAGTGTGTGTCCTCAGAGAAGTAGACCGTGCCATCTGGAATAATCTCCCTGGCCAGATAGAGCCCGTACATGTTGCCTTCCGTCCCGCCGTTGGTGACATAGCCCCAGCAGTCAATTGGCTCAATGCCGGTCCATGGAGCCCACGACATGATCACCTCGCGTTCGAACTGGTGGGTGTTCAGAGGGAAATTACTTCCCGAGAACGGATCTCCGACATTGTTGGCCGCGAATCTCAAGAACCGGTACAGCGGGGTATAGTCGAAACGCTGATTGCACGGGTAGCCGATCGCGACCCTAGTCATCAATGACAGCTGTTCGTAGAGCCGATCCAGCCTCGCAATGCACTCTTCATTGAGCACGGAGCCTTTCTCCGCTTCATCGCCGTTCCCTTGCAGCGACAGCATAAGCCGTCATGTCCTCCTGTTGTCCCGTCGCCGACACGAACAGGGGCGGCTACGTCCCCGGTGTCCCGTGTAAGGAAGGGACCGATTCAGCTCGCGCAGCGCTTCTGGGATCCAACCAGAACCCTGCGTCCGTACGACCGCCTTCGCGCGCTCGCCATAAACCGCCATGGACTTTGCGTCTCCCCTGGTGCACCTAAGGGGTAGTCGACGGTCGAACTTCCAGTACGAGCGATTGGCCGCGGTTGAGTCGCTTTCATGATGGGGTCGAGAACGCGCCGTGTCAAGGAGGCGGGCATGGCAAGACTGCAGAGACAGGGACGCAGTGGCCGACTCAGCCAGGACACTCTGTCACAGACTTCGGTCAACAAGGCTTGTGCGAGAACGGCAGGCCAGGCCGCACCTATTGATAGGTGGACTCATTCAGGACGAGTCGTCCGTCTTTCAAGGTCAGCGTGCGATCAGTCTCAGCCGCCGCTTCCAAACTGTGCGTGGCCATGATGATCGTGGTCTGAAGCTCAGAGTTCACTAGGCGGAATAGCCGCAGCACTCTATCGGCGCTCTCAGAATCCAGGTTTCCGGTGGGCTCGTCCGCGAGTAGGAGCGACGGTTTCGCAACCATAGCTCGAGCAATCGCTACCCGCTGCATCTGGCCGCCAGACAATTGGTGCGGGAACCGGCCGCCAAGTTGGCTCATTTCCACGAGATCCAGCATTTCCTGCGCCCGCGGGCGCGGGCGCCGCTCCCCTGCTAGCTGAAGTGGGATTTCGATGTTCTCAAGCACGCTCAAAGTGGGGAAGAGGTGGAAGAACTGAAAGACGAAGCCGACATGCTCGCGGCGGATCCTTGTGAGCTCTGCATCCCCGCGGTTCGCCGTCGGGATACCGTCTACTAAGACGACGCCCGAAGTTGGCATGTCAACCGCACCGGCTAGATTCAGAAAACTGCTCTTGCCTGAACCGCTACGCCCAACCAGAGCGACGAACTCGCCGCGGGCCACGTTCACCGTAACGTCGGAGATGGCAGCCACGGCTTGTTCTGCCGACCGATAGACTTTCGACACGCCCCGGAATTGCAGCACTGGCTGCGATTTGCCGGCGTCCTGCTCAACCATTTCGCGTTGGGGGCCAATCTGAGGCACTAAGGCCCATCGTAGACCACCTGCGAACGCGTCCGAGCACGTTGGATGGCAGCCCGCATGCTATCCGGCAATTCCCGATAGAGGGTTCGATTCCGCACCTGCCAATGGCCTCTGACTCCCCCGGTTGGCTGGTCGAGCCGCGGACTCACGTCACCTTGAACGCTTGCGACGCTGTTTTCGGTCCGCCGGCGGCCAAAGCGCAGCGAGATAGCTCGCGGCGTCGCCGCGGCATCACAGAAGTGAATTAAGATACAGTTTAGATTCAATATGATGCTATGCGTCACGTAACCCGGCACTCGTCCGCGCCATGCGGCGCAATCGGCGTCGGCTCGCACCGACGGAAATGGTAGATTCGGATAGACATTGGCGCACGCTCTCCTCATCGCAGCGCTTCTTCTGGTTCAGGGGGCCGTCCTTGCCAAGGATCCGGTGTCCGGCCTCAACCAACGGCTCGATGGTGGCCAAGTCAGTCTGGAGTTCGACGCTCGATGGGGCTACCTGCTGTCCTTGCTTGACGAACTGGAGATCCCCGTCTCCTCGCAACTCTTAGTGTTCTCGAAGACCAGCGCCCAGTTCCGCTGGATCAACCCGCGCAACCCTCGGGCCATCTACTTCAACGATGACACCTACGTGGGCTGGGTGCCGGGCGCGCCACTGCTCGAAGTCTCCACGGCTGTTCCCGGCGGCACCGCCGCGTTCTACACACTCCGCCAACGTCCATCCGAGCGTCCACGCCTCCTTCGCGACCATGGATCGTGCCTGCAGTGCCATGAGAGTCACCGCACCCTCGGCGTTCCGGGACACTTGACGCGATCGGTCTACCCCGCCCCGGACGGCCTGCCGCACTTTCGCCACGGCACGGTAGACACCGACCACAAGACCGCAATCTCCGCGCGCTGGGGCGGATGGTTCGTGACCGGCCAGATCCCCCTGGCGCATCGCGGCAATGCGATTGGCCCGGGGGATAGCTTTGCCGAGTTCGCAGCAGGTCTGCTCGGCCGCCCCCATGACCGTTTCTTCGTGCCAGCCAAGTATCCAACGCCATATAGCGACGTAGTAGCCCACTTGGTCTTGGCACACCAGACGAGGGTGCATAACGCGATCGCAAAGGCCGGCCATGAGGCCCAGGCCGCTATGGCCTACCAGGCTGAGATGGCCACGCTCTTCGGCGAGCCGTCAGCCTCGCTGCTCGCATCAGTCAAGCGCCGCATCGAACGCCCAGCCGAACTGCTCGTCCGCGACCTGCTGCTCGCGGGAGAGGCTCGGCTGAAGGGTCCTATCGAGGGAGATTCGGGTTTCGCGGAAGAATTTCAAGCGGGCGGCAGCCATGACAGTTCGGGGCGTTCCCTGCGAGACCTCGACCTGAAGTCGCGCCTGTTCCGACATTCCTGCAGCTATCTGATCCGCTCCCCTGCGTTCGAAGCATTGCCGGAGCGCGTTCGACGCTACGTCGAGCGTCGCATCAAGGAAATCTTGGACGGGACCGATGACTCCGGTCAGTTCGGCCACTTGGATGTCAGCGAACGCGCGTCGCTGCGGGCGATGCTCAAGTCGCAGCACCGATGGTGAGCGCCTCAATCTAGCGCGATCCGGTCAGACCTCCTCCGGCACGATCCACGGCGCGCGATAGTCGCGCTTGAGGAGCGTGTTGGCGCCGAAGTTACCAACAAAGCTCTCGGTCTCGGGATCGAACAGCAGCTTGTCGCCCGTGCGGAAAGAGATGTTGGCCAAATGGCAGAGCGCGGCCGAGAGGTGCCCTTCCAACACATCGCAGTTCAAGTCGCTGACGCGTCGGCTGAGCACCGCCTTGCGGAAATTCTCGAAATGAAGCGCCGTGGTATCTCCGTCCGCGGACCTGCTCGGGCCGGGCGCTCGCTTCTCTCCCAAGTAGGTCTGGTAACCCCGATTGGAGATCGTCAGGAAGCCATCGCTACCAAAGAACAATACACCGATCGTGTGGTTCCCGCCCCCGGAGTCTTCCAAGAGCCGGCATTCCCCGCCCGTGATGAGCCCGCGGACCTCGAACTGCAGCATGCGCCCACCATAGTCGAAGGTGGCGTGTTGCGTGTTCGGGGTCTCCTGATCGTCGTCATAGACGAAATGGCCGCCTGCAGAGAACGCGTGCTCGGGCAGGTGGTCGATGCCCAGCCCCCAGCGGGCAACATCCATCTCGTGCACGCCTTGATTGCCGATGTCGCCGTTCCCGAACGCCCAGTGCCAATGCCAGTTGTAGTGGAAGCGATTCTGCTTGAACTCGTACGGCTGGGCAGGGCCAAGCCAGATGTCGTAGTCAACGCCCGGCGGGACGGCGCTCACGGTGGTTGCGCCGATCGACTTGCGCCGCTTGAAGCACAGGCCCTTGGCCATGTACACCTCACCGATCACGCCCTCGCGCAAACGCTGGATGGCCTCGATCTTGTAGGGCGTAGAACGCGACTGCTGGCCGACTTGGACCATGCGCTTGTACTTTCGCGCCGCTTCGACCATCTTGCGCCCTTCCCAGATGTTGTGGCTGGCCGGCTTCTCGCAGTAGACGTCCTTGCCCGCTTGGACGGCCCAGATCGTAGAGAGCGCGTGCCAGTGGTTGGTCGTCGCGATGGTGACTACGTCGATCTCTTTGTCTGCCAGCATGTCGCGCAAGTCACGGTACTCCTTGGGAGCTTCCTGCTGGTACTGCTTGGTGTAGGCCACGGCCTTCTCCGCAACCGATTGATCGATGTCGACTACGGCTGCGACATGCATGCCGGAGTTCCCGGCGACGGTGCGAATGTGCGACTTGCCACGCCCGTTCACGCCAACGACGGCCGTGTTGAGCCGGTCGTTCGCCCCCAACACGCGCGAATACTGCGCGGCCGTCATCGCGGCTACGGTAGAGCCGGTAGCCGTCAGGAATTTTCTTCGATCCATACGCTCCCCCTCGGACTGGGAATCCGCTCTTGATTGTAGGTTACGGCTGAGACGGAGGGCGTCGGCGCGCCAGCCCTTCAGTCCAGCGGCACTTCGAAGTACTCCAGCGCCCACTCGCGCATGAATCGGACTCGCTGGGGGCAGATCCGGTAGAGCATGAACTCTGGGTTGTCAATCGAGCCAAGGAAACTGCGCAGCAACGGGTACCCGTCCCAGATTTCACGGAGCACAGCGGGATCGGTGACTAACTCTGCCCGGCCCTCAATGCGCACTTGGTCGTGGCCATCATCGAGATAGCAGAGCTCCACTGCCGGGTTTGCCGCCAGTTCGGCGGTCTTGCCCGAGCTTCGCAGCGAGGCCACGTAGACAGTGAAGCCCCTGACGGCAGCAGGCGACACCGGCCGGACCCTCGGGCGCTTCCCGGCCACGCTTGCGAGCATCGGAAACGGCGCACGCGACATGGTCGCTTGGGCCAGCTCTACCAATCGGCTCGTGTCCACCGGTGTGGGCTCGGGCTTCACTCTGGTAGTTTAGCCGTACCCCTCGAGCCGGCTAGGAACTCACCAACGGGCGACTACAATGGGATGCGCGCATGGGCGTGCTCGGGATCCTCTTCGCCATCGCCGTGGCGTACGCGCTGTCTTCGGCCCGGGCCGCCGTCCGCTGGCGCACTATCGCGTGGGGCCTCGGGTTGCAGCTCCTACTCGCCGTGCTAGTCCTGCGGACGCCGATAGGCCGGCTGTTCGAGGCGTTCGGGCGAGGCTTCAACCGCTTTGTCTTGCTGGCCGAAGAAGGCACGGGCCTCGTGTTCGGCGAGTTGGGCAGGTCGGAAAACGGTGTCATTCTCGCGTTTCAGATCCTGCCCTTGATCATCGTTGTCTCGTGCATTTCCGCGGTGCTGTATCACCTTGGCATCATGCAGAAGCTGGTCGCCGGCTTGGCGTTCGTCATGCAACGCGGCATGCGGGTCAGCGGGGCGGAATCCCTGAATGTGGCTGCGAATCTGTTCTTGGGGCAGGCAGAAGCGCCCCTCACGATCCGCCCCTACTTGGACAAGATGACCCGCTCGGAATTGATGACGGTCATGACCAGCGGAATGGCAACTGTCTCCGGGGCCATTCTAGTGGCATACGTTCAGATTGGCGGGGCTCGGGCCGAGAATCTCGTCACAGCTGTGGTGATGACCGCGCCGGCGTGCATCATGCTGGCCAAGATCTTCGAGCCGGAAACGGGCCAGCCGCTAACGATGGGCCGGATTCCCAAGCAAGCCTCCGCAACGGACAGCAACGTCGTCGACGCCGCGGCACGAGGCACCAGCGAGGGATTGCAGGTCGCACTCCAAGTCGGAGCCATGGTCGTTGCGTTCGTGGCTCTGATCGCGATTGTGAACGGCATTCTGGCGGGCCTTCACGGGATGCTTGGCTGGAGTTGGCTGCCAGACAGCATCCAGGCAATTCTCAGCCCGATCTTCGCTCCCGTGGCATGGATGCTCGGCGTCACTTGGGCCGACGCTCCCACCGTTGGCAATCTCCTCGGCACGCGCATGGTACTGAACGAGTTGATCAGCTTCGCGGAATTGGCCGACATCAAGGACAGCTTGCACCCGCATTCTTTCTTCGTGGCAAACTATGCCCTGTGCGGCTTCGCCAATGTCGGCTCGGTCGGCATCCTGATCGGAGCATTGGGCGCCATGCTCCCGGACCGCAGGATCGAGCTAGCCGCCCTGGGGATGCGTGCCATGCTGGCTGCGACCCTCTCCAACTTCATGACAGCCGCCGTTGCGGGCCTGATCGCCCTGACGCCTATCCTTGAACTGTAGTGCTTGGCATGTTCGACACCACATTGATTCTCAAGCTCGTCGCGAGCTTCGCGATCGGTTCGATCCCATTTGCGGTCGTCGCAATGTGGGGGTCGGGCACGAACATTCGCGACGTTGGATCGGGAAATCCCGGCTTCAACAACGTGCTCCGGTTCGACAAGTGGCGCGCTCTGGTCGCTCTGGTCGGCGACTTGGCCAAGGGCTTCGTCCCGATCTGGCTATTCCACGGGCCGGAAGACTACATCAACATCGCTTGGCTGTTCGGCATGCTAGCGGTCTTCGGCCACTGCTACTCGCCGTGGCTCAAGTTCCAGGGTGGCAAGGGCGTGGCGACATCCGCCGGCGCGATGCTGGCCATGTATCCCGGCGTGGCAGCCCTGGCTCTGGGATTCTTCGTTCCGGTGCGGGTGTTGGGCGGGCGGTTCAAGATCAAGGAGATCGGCGCTTGGGCATCGCTGCTGACATGGGTGTTCTTCACCGTGGTGATTCACTTCCTGGCGGGCATGCCTCACACCAAGTACGCCGCGCTCATGACGATATTCCTGGTCTGGCGGCACAAATCGAACATCGGGAGGATGTTCGAACGCGGGGCCAACAGCTAGCTAATAGGACGGCGCAAGACCGCTACACTTCCGCGGAGCGCGGCCAGCGGTAAACGTGCGCACCCGTCGCGGAATGAAGTTCAACCGGCGACTTGGGCAAATGACTGCAATTCCGGCGGTGTGCTACTCTCTGCCGAGAATGAGGCTAGTCCCTGGACATGCCCCAATCGATTCGACGCTAGCGATTGCGTTCGCGAGGGCTTTTTATCTTGCAGGTCCGAACGAAGGACGGCCATTGTGAGGAATCCCCGCGGCGATTGCTCGCAGGGAGGAGTGCTCGATTGAAACGAAGCCGTATTGCAGTCCTATGGGCCGCGGTGATGCTGTCTGCATGCGTGGCCCCTTTGGAGGATCTTGAGTTCAAGAAGATCTCCGTCGAGGAATATCGCGACAAGGTGTACGGTTCGTGGTTGGCTCAGTGCATCGGGAACATCTATGGGCTGCCCCATGAGAACCGCTACATCGACGAGCCAGGGCCCGAATCTTTCCCCTATGGCTACCGCCGGAACATCGAGGCACTCAAGAGGACGAACGGGGTTTTCTCAGATGACGACACCGACATCGAATACATGTACCTGCTGGCCATGGAAAAGCACGGCCCCGAGCCAACTTTGGCTCAACTGGCCGAGATGTGGAAATATCACGTTCGAAACCGCGTTTGGCTGGCGAATCGGGCCGCAGTCGCCGCGATCAACTACGGATTCACCCCTCCACTCACTGGCGACAAGCAGCTGAATCCGCACTGGTTCCAGATCGACCCACAACTGATTAACGAAATCTGGGCTGTCACGGCGCCCGGGATGGTGCGCTATGCGGCCGCGAAATCGGGGTGGGCGGCTCTGATCATGGACGACGACTGGGGAATCGAGCCGACTGCCTACTACGGCGCCATGTATGCGGCTGCGTTCTTCGAAGCAGACGTCTACAAGCTCATTGACATCGGTGTCGCTGCGCTGCCTGAAGGCAGCCGATTCGCCCAGACGGTCGAGGACATGAAGGCTCTGTACCGCAAGTACCCGGACGACTGGAAGGCCGCTCGTCGTGACATGGCGGAGAAGTACTACCACCGCGAGCCGCCTGAGTCGAAGACGATCTGGAATGCGAACCTGAACGCAGCCGCCGGAGTTCTCGCGCAACTCTACGGCGGAGGGGACTTTCAGAAGACGCTGGATCTAAGTTGCGCGATGGGTTTCGATGCGGACAACCAAGCAGCGACCTTGGCAGGTTTGCTTGGCGTGATCCTTGGTCCCGAGGGGCTGCCAAACGACCTGCTGTTTCCCGTACCTGAATTCAGCTGGAGCGAGCCGTTCAACGACTTCTACAAGAATGTGAGTCGCTACGACATGCCGGACGCCGGGCTGAAGGACATGGCGGATCGGATGGCGGCGCAAGGAGAGAAGATCGTTCTCGGGCACGGCGGCCGGCGGATCGTCGAAGACGGACGGGAGTTTTA
>LXNI01000632.1_pt1 | contig 38989 bp, 49 predicted proteins | sample 809091 | NCBI WGS metagenome assembly LXNI01 (sample SAMN04870527, study PRJNA318959) | sponge metagenome | biome: 01000161; feature: marine sponge reef; material: water | host: Sarcotragus foetidus | place: Greece: Milos, Mediterranean Sea | collected 2013-05-29 | depth 5-7 m
CCCACGTAAAAAACGGAAAATTTGTACGCAGAACAGAACGGGAAACGGTGTATCCTGTCCGCAATGCGGAAGATGAGTTGGAAACAGGCCAGCAAGGCCCGAAGCGGCAGCAGATACCAGCGGGAGCGGCGTGGCTTCCTGCTGGCGAACCCTTGGTGCGCAGGATGCAAGCGCCGCGGCGTGACCACGATGCCGGCAGTGGAACTCGACCACATCAAGCCGATACACATGGGTGGCTCATTCTGGAACCATTCCAACTGGCAGGCGCTGTGCAAGCCCTGCCACGAGCGCAAGACGAAATCCGAACGCAAGGTAGACACGAGTGGGTACGATGCGGCCCTGGAAAAAATCCTCGAAGGGTACGAAGAATCGCCGGCCTGAAGACGCTTTTCAGGCGCAGGTCATTCAATTCGCCAAGTTGTGCGGCTGGATGGTGTATCACACCTACGACAGTCGGAGATCCGTGGCCGGCTTCCCCGACCTGGTGCTGGTCAGAGGAACCGAGGTGCTATTCGTGGAATTGAAGGCGCCGAAGGGCAGGACTACTCTTGAGCAGAAGAACTGGCTGGAGGCGCTAAGTCGAGTGGAATCTGTCCAAACGTATCTGTGGAAGCCGGAGGACTGGCCTGCGATCGAGGCGGCGCTGAATTGTCGGGTTCGACCGCTGGAGATCGCCGCGAATCGGCAGCGGCGCGTTCGGCCAACTTCCGCGCCGACCAAGCCTTCATCATCTTGATTGCAGTATCACAATGTGCTTTCGTGCGCCCGTAGGTCGTACACCACTGTCTCCCCCTGCGGGACACTGTGTCTCCCCCTACGGGACACTGTGTCTCCCACGGGACACTGTGTCTCCCCCTTGCCCATCGGCGCCGACCTTTCGAGCAACAATCACAACCTGGTCGTAGCCGTATTCATCAGCAATCCGCTTCCCTGCGACAATGGGGATTCTTTTGTGGATTATATGCATGGCTAGACAACCTTATCGATTTTCTCAATCACAATGTCGGCGGACAGCAAAGCATCCTTTTCCATTGTGCAGAGGCCACCGGGCAGCGTCTTTTTCTGAACCGGAATTTCCTGGTTTAAGGTCTTGGTTTAATCTGCTGGAGGCCATATCATCCTGCGCTTGGCACTCGAAAAGGCGCATGGTTATGACTGCAAACTGGCAGAATCGAACTTTATTCATATCGGATAATATCCGCATATTGCGCGGAATCAATAGCCAATCCGTTGATTGCATCGCAACAGACCCGCCGTTCAACGCTAAGCGCATCTTCAACGCGCCACTTGGATCGAAGTCGGCCAAGCAAAGATTCGATGATCGCTGGCGCTGGGACGAAGTGACCGATGAGTGGCAGGACGTGATCGCGGCAGACTTTCCCAAGATCAAGGAAATTATCGAGGCCGCCGCCGTAATCGAGGCTGGCAGCATCGATCATCGAACCGGGAAGATCGACACGGGCCGGGTAAAAAACTCCGTCGCGGCCTTTCTCGCGTGGATGGCGCCGCGTGTCGCGGAAATGCATCGAGTCCTGAAGCCGACGGGCGTATTGTTTCTCCAATGCAATTGGGAAGCTAACTCATACCTGAGACTGTTGCTTGATGCTGTTTTTGGACGCGAAAAACTCATCAACGAGATCATTTGGAAAGGGCAAAACTCGAAGGGTTTGGCCTCGCGTCGAATGGCAAGGAATCATGGCACTATATTCGCTTACGGCAAGTCCCTGAAGTGGAAGTGGAACCCACTTTTCGAACCATACGACATGGGGAATTTGGATCAAAAGACGCTAACGCAGTACCACCAAATTGAGGGGGGGGGTAGGCGTTATCAACTTACAGACCTGACGAACCCCAATCAAGATAGACCCAATCTGACTTACGAATTTCTTGGCGTGACGCGGGTATGGCGATGGACACAAGACAGAATGGAGGCCGAGTACGCGGCAGGGCGTGTCGTCCAATCTGCACCGGGTAGAGTGCCTCGATACAAGCGTTATCTGGACGAGCAACGCGGTCGTCCGATGGACGGCATCTGGCTCGACGTGATGTCACTCGAAAGCAGCGATTCGGAATGGTCCACTCGAAAACCTGTAAGCCTCTACAGGCGGCTGATTGAGTGTGCTACCGATGTTGATGACGTAGTGTTAGATCCGTTTTGCGGCTGCGCCACAACCCTTGTCGCGGCTGAGCAACTAAATCGGCGGTGGATCGGAATAGACATCGATCCGGTAGCTGAATCAGAAACGGCGCGGCGACTATTCAACGAGTGCGGCCTTACCGGAGAATCGCCGGTGACAGTTCGCAAGTCGCTACGCCGGACAGATATTCCCAACATACCCGACAACAAGTTAAGGTCGGCTCTTCACGCCAGACAGGGGCGGTTGTGCGCAAATCCTTACTGTGACTCAGAGTCTTTGCGAGTGGCGGATATTCACCTCGATCATCGAATACCGAAAGTGCGAGGCGGCGATGACGACATTTTCAATCGGATCGGCTTGTGTGGGGACTGTAACTCTCGCAAGGGCAGCAAGGCATGGGGCCTATTCCTCGATGATGAGCGGTCTACGCAGCCCCATCCGACAAGGGGCTAATCGTCATCAAGAGCCAGTGGAATGACTTCGCTGGATTTCGGGTAGGCCCGCTGGAGCATGGCCTTAAATCTGTTCCAGTTCGGCGCGGCCCGCATGAGCGCCATGACCCCGGCAAGGTGTTCTTTCAACTGTGGATGCCCAATGTCCGGCGTGAACCATCGGTGATGATGAGTCTTTCTACTACCGGAAGGCCGCATAGGATTTATTCTGCGCAACTCGTCATAAACCCCTGGAGCTAGTCTCTCATAGACAATATCGTTGGTGTCCTTTCCGATTTGCGGGGTGCGCTTGTTTCCATGAGGGCCTGGCCAGCCGCGCAGTTTGTAGATCAGTTCATAGAACTCGTAGGGGAATGTCTTAGTCCACGGCTGCAACTCTTTGGCGATGATTTTCTCAAGGATAGTCGCAAGCGCCCGCTCCTCTCGGATGCGCTGGTAGCCCGTGACTTCGTCAACTAATGCGATCACCCCAACAGTGGCGAGGCCGCGAATCAGAATTTCCGCTTTCGCTGCTATATGCTCCTGCGACGGTAGAAGTGCCCCTGCCTCTCTTGCCTCTAAGTACACCTCGCACACCCGCGGCAACATTTCTGCCTGGTATCCGTAAGCAACAGGGCCTCGTGAGGGCGCCTGAAACGCCACGGGAGTTGACTTCGTCAATAATTCTTTTGAAATGAATGGCTTAAGGTTGGAAGCTGCTAAAAAAGCAGGTAAGTTGACTACGTCATCAGGTTGGTGCTTCCGCGACGTCCGATGTCTCCCTAGCGCGGCTTGAAATCCACCGCGACTCAAAACCCGCGTTTCGTCTTCCAGTACATAACATTCAATTTCAACGCCGCCAACGACAAGGGGGTGATCTTGGGTGCCCGCTATCACCTTCAACGGCTTGCTCATGTTTCAGTTCCTCTCTGATTTTCTCAATGGAGCGCAAAATAGACTTGGTTCTGTTTTCCAGGCCGTTCAGTGAGTAGTCGCTTACGTTGCTCAGAAACCCCATTGCGGCCTTTAGGTGGTCGCCAGTCAGTTTTGGGTCTTTGTACTCGGTATAGTCCATTCCGATGCTTTCCTCGAAATCCTTGCGCCACTCCAGGAGTCTGTCGTAAGAACGTTGTAGTGACTTCTTTCTTCTCTCAAAATCTTTTTCCAGTTGGGCCGTTGTGTTTTTGATGGCGTTCTCAACTTCTTCCATGTGAGATGAAGAACCTATGTCGGGATGTCGAAATATCGCGGACACAAAGTGGCGGTCCATGAGTTTGCTGTCATGTTTGATGACCGGTGCGTTTTTCACCATCCGAAGGGTTTTAGGGGTTGCGGCTATAAAGCCCCACTGCTCGGGCAGTTCACCTTCCTGGATGATGTGCTTTGGTGCTACCAGCCACCACCGGTCAACGTGGTGGAAGAACTTCTCTGACTTTTCGGGCATCTGGAGTTCGGAAAGCCAGTCGCTCCTGCTGACCTTGATTTCAAATCCGTGGATGGTGAGCCCGCGACTTGGCCACATGTTCATCGCCACCGCATCCGCATAACCCGTACCGCCATGGCCGGCTGCGTTCGGCACTTCAAATCGAAGAAACCACTCATCTCCTGAATACCGAGTCCTTAGCAAGGTTCTAATCGTGTTGGCAGTAATGAGCGGTTTTTTGTGTTTAGCCATGCTCATACACTCCAGGCTCTACCTGAAACACTTTCACGCATTTTCCACTCTTTGGAAGGAACCGACCGCAGATAAAGCACTTGTTTGAGTAATTCAGGTTTTCGGTTGGATACCGGAAATCATATGTGTTTTTGCAGTTCTTGCAGGTGACATCCTTCCTTCGGGTGGAGAGGGTCGGACATTGCTTGATGCTGCCGTTACGACAGGCCGGCACCCCAGGGCCGATCTTGAAATGAACCTCTGGCCTGGCAACCGCCATTCGCGCATTATCACCGGCAGGCGCCACTGGCCGGCCACCCAGACCCACTTGAGCCACCTGTTGAACTTTTCTCTCATTCGTGGGTGTCCTCAAGAGTGTTGACGCTGCCCTGGTAGTCCCTGCCGATGAAGTGGCCCTCGAAAGCGCTGACGATGACCTCGGTTTTCCAGCGGACCTCGCCATCGACCTCGTATTGCGAATTGCACAACCGGCCCTCCACCATCACGTCATAGAGCGGCAAGTGTGCTTCGCTCCATTCGCGGACCAATTCACCGAACTTGCCGAGCGCCTTGACAAAATGCGTGGTCTTGCTGATGCGTTCCTCCGGCCCGTCGAAGTATTTCCGGCGAGTGACTATTCGCAGCGAAGCCACGCAGACTCCGCTGCCGGAGTAGCGGACATCCACATCGCCTTCCGCCCGACCGATCAGGGTGACTCGGTTCAAGTGATTCATGGTCGTGTTCCCTCTTGCTCGATGATAATGCCGGCCTCGGCGCCCATGGCGAGTTTGGCTCGGCAGCGTTTGCAATCGCAGGTGAAGTTCTCGTCGTTCGCCCATGCCTGGCAATTGCAATCCGTGGCGTCTGGCAGGTCATCCAGCGCGGCCTGCCGCTCCGCCTTGAATTTGAAGTGATTCCGCACCCAGGTTCGCCACCTGGCTCCCCAATCGGGGCTGGTCGGGTTTTTCGCATTGCCGAGCCAGTAGTCGCGGAATCTCGGGATTTCCTCCAGGATGGTCTCTTGGGACATGCCCTTCTGCTTGGCGTACAGCAAGCCCTGTTTATCCGGTAGCCAGTCCTCGGGAATTCGGGTGGCCCTGGTTTTCGATTGCGATTTCGATTTTGTGGGGGGGGATATAGGGGGGGGTATCTCTCTCTCTATCTCTCCCTCTCTCTCTCTCTCATTCGATGGGGTATCGGATAGGGTATCGGATAGGGTATCCAATAGGGTATCGGATAGGGTATTTTGGGTGCGGGCCTTAATTGACACTAATTTCCTGATTTCCTTCACTAAATCGCCCATAAATGCAAAATATCGGGGAATCTCGCGCAAGTCCTTTTCTCTCGCCTGGCCCTGCTTCGGCCCATCAACGCGATTCCATTCCAGGAAATCGTGAATCAGGAGGTATCCGGTCACCTCGCAGTATTTCAGAAACCCTATCTTATACCCTATGGCATACCCTTTCCTGATGTCCTTGATGGGGAGGTCCAGATCGGCCGCCACATACTCCGGTGGGCAGTAGTAGCACCCCAGGCCGTTCATGTGCCGATTGCTCAGCAGATAGGTGAACAGCAGGCGGGTTTTGAAGTCCACCCGTCGAATCTTGGGATGCGTCCAGAACTGAGTCTGGATTTTGCCGAATTCCCTCATTCGGTCAGTTCTCGGTGTTCAGCTTGCGAAGTATCCCGACCTCTGCCTCGCCGTCGAGGTATGCCAGCAGCGCTTTGCTGATGACGGCGTTCTTGGTGGTCCTGTTCTTGTGAACGTAGTCTCGCAACCGGTCGGCCAGTTCGACCTCCAGCCAGTACGAGCCTTGCACCTTCTGTTCTTCGGTTGCCATGGTTTCTCCTGTAGACGTATTGACATGCGCGAATACTTTAGTATATCGTCTGGCACATGGCAACTTTAATTCACAAGAACTCGTCGGGAGTTGAGGCAGGAGTCGGTCCCTGTGACGCAAGTCGAAGGTGTGCGGTGGCCTGACGAGCGGACTTGGTGTTTTCCTAGTCGCACCACAGTCTCCCCACCCTCACCAGCCGTTAACTCAAACTGGAGACACGAAATGAAATTCACACCAGGCCAACTTTTCAGCGAAGCCAGCAAGCGATTGCTGCGGGAAAGCGAAAAGCACAAACACGCCCGCCACGAGGGGTATGTCAAGGACAGCAGGGGCGTTGTGTACATCCGCGATCGAGAAGGCACCATTCGCAGGACAATCCCGAAGGTCAAGGGCAAGCGAGCCCGAAAGGACGAACGCCTGGCTCGCCGGCTGGCGCGGGCAGCGAAGGCGTGGGGCACCATTGGCGTATCCTCTGAAGAACTCCGGGCGAACCTGAACTCCATAGCGAAGGCGTGGGGCACCATTGGCGTATCCTCTGAAGAACTCCGGGCGAACCTGAACTCCATACGGAAAAAACCGGCCGGCGATGACGCAATCGAAGGCGAGTACGAAGTGGTGCAGGAACTCCCTGCGCCCCAGGAGAAGATCAATGATTGAGATTATTAAGTGGACGGCGCTGTACGCTGTAACCATCTACTTCGCATTGATGGCGATTCTGTGGATGGCCGTCACCGTAGCCAACTTCACCAAAACCAGGTGGAAGGAAGCCCACCCCAAGGACGCCGCCAAGGTGTTCGCGCACTTATTTATCGTTTCCCTGTGGTTTGGGTTATTCTTCTCGATGATGGGATTCATCATTCCCTGAGAGGTAGCCAGGTTTTGTGGCGCAGACGCAGAAGGAACGCCTTGCAACTGAGCGGGAGCGACAGCGCGAAAATCGCCGCCAGCAGAGGCAGGCGGTCCTGGATAAACAGCGTCAGATTCGTGACGACATCGAAGCCAGAATAAAGCCCTACCGAAACAATCCCTTCCGAAATCCCAACATCCGCAAGCTGCTCAAGGAGGAAATCCTTGAGTTGTCCGTGCCGACCGGCGCCATGCGCGGCCAGGAGATGTTCCTGATGCCCTGGCAGAAGCGCTTCGTGAACATGTTTTGCGACTGGCGCCAGAAGGACTACGCGGTGTCGATGGCGCGAGGCAACGCCAAGACCACGACCATGGGCGCCATCCTCCGCTCGGCCCTTGAGGGCCACCTGGCTGTGCCCGGGGCGGAAATCCGAATCGTTGCGGCCAATGAGAAGCAGGGCAAGAAGCTGTTTAACGCCCTGAGGGGATTCATCGGGAAGGAGCGCCTGGAAGACACGGATTTCTGGAAGGTGCGCGAAACGCCGGTGCCCACCGTCATCTACCTGCCCATCGAAACGAATCTCCAGATCGTCGCGTCGAACGCCGAGGGCGCCCACGGCGACGACCCTGCCCTGGTGGTGTGCGACGAGCCGGCCAAGTGGAAGGGGAGGGAGGGCGGCATCGAACTGAAGAACGCGCTCTACACCGCCCTCGGCAAGCAGTCCTACGCAAAGTTCATCCAGATCGGCACCCTGCCGGCAGACCCTGCACATTGGTATCGTCAGGAATTTGTCAGAAAGACCGTTAAATCCTTGTGTTACACGATTCTGGACAACCCGCTGGCGGACCCACCGAAAGACCTCAAGCCCTACCTGAGAAGGACCATATACAAGGCCAATCCGTCCATCAAGTTCATGCCGGACCTGATGGTCGTGCTGCAATCCGAGATAGCGAAGATCAAGGACGGTGACGCCGAACTGGAGCGGGCCTGGATGACCTACCGGTTGAACGCCGGCACGGAGGAAACCAGGGAGGTCAAGCACATCGTGGACCTGGAGAACTGGCTGGCGATATTGCGGACACCGGACCAGATGCCGCCTGCGGAGGGACCGGTGTTCATCGGCATAGATATGGGCGGCGCACAGTCCATGACCTGCATCGTGTTCTACTGGCCGGAGACCGGCCGCCTCCGCTGCTACGGTGCCTTCGGCGCCCTGCCCAAACTGAAGGACCGCGAGAAGGAAGACGGTGTGCCGAACATCTACAACCGCATGTTCAAGTCGGGGGAGTTGATGCTGTATCCCGGGCGCACGGTGCCGGCGAACCAGTTCATCAACGACATCCTGAAGCGCCTGCCGCCGAAGCAGCACATCGAACTGGTGGTCGCCGACCGGTACAAGAAGGGCGAGGTCGAAGATGCCCTGGACAAGAGCAAGCTGCGCAACATGATGGTCCACGTCGAATTCCGCGGCGTCGGCAAGGGCGAGCATGGAATGCGCGACATCGTGGACTTCCAAACCGAGGTGCTGAGCGGCCACCTGAACTGCCAGGACCAGGCGCTGATGACCCTCGCCGTGCGCAACACGGTGGTGGACTACAACCCGAACGGAAATTATTTTGATTTGAAAAAGATTCGCGCTAGAGACAGAATAGACCCACTGCAAGCGGCGGTCCTTGCCGTGGGAGCGGGAAGACGATGGCGCGAGACACCGGAGGACGAGTCGGATATGGAGGATTGGGTTGGCTGATGCCCGACTTCGGCGGACTTGACTTCACGATGTCCGACGATGGCGAGGGCGGTAGCCGAACGATACTGGATGAGGTCAGGGACCACGTAGACCTCTCGACCGGCAGCTTCCTGGTAGACAGCAACCTGAGCGGCCTGTACTCGGCCGGCGAGCGCAACGCGAGCCTCGCGGTATCCACCATTGACAGCGCCGCCTTTCTGATCGGCGCGACCACGGCGAAGGCGCTGTGCCGCCTGCCGCTATCCGTGATTGACCACCGCACCCGCAAGCGGGTGGACGACGCCCGTACCCGGGCCGCCGTGCGCTTGCTGCAAACCAGCGTGGACGACAGCGGAATATCCAGTTACTCATTCATCGAAGACGCGGCGATGAACTACGCCATCGACGGCAACGCCCTGCTCACGGTCGAACAGAACCGCTACGGCCATCCGGTCAGCCTGACGCGCTACCATCCGATCGAGAGCGATTGGCTGTACACGCCGGAGAATGTCAAGGCAAGCATGTACCGCCTGTACGAGGTGGACAATTGGGAGATCCCCATCACCTACCGGACCCAGGCCGAGGTCTGCCACATCCGGTTCCCGCGCACCCGTTACGAGTCGGTGAACACCCACGCGAGATCCAAGTTCGCCACGCCGCCCATCATCCACCTGTTCCGCCAGATGGGCATTGTGCGCCGCGGCGACCAGGCGATTGACGAGTACATGAAGAACGGCCTGCTCGACCCGGTGGCGTTCAACTACGAGGAATACGATTCTCGCGGGAACAAGATCGCGCCGGTCATGGACGAAAAGAAGCGGAAGATTCGCAAGGCCAACAAGGACTTCATGAAGGGCGACGACCTCAGAGCCATCACTGCCTTCAACGCCAAGATCGAAACCCTGAAACGCGCCGGCCGCGGCGAGGAAGCCACCCACCTGCTGATGCGGTCGGTGGAGGAAATCGCCCGCTACTACCGCATACCGCTGGCGCTTCTGTCCACCGACATCCGCCAGTGGGGCGCGTCGGTTACCGAGCAGGTTGGTCGGCTGGCCTGGTCCTGGGGCTTGTGCCACCACGTATACCGATTCGTCGAGATGCTGAGTCTTCACCTGCTGATGCCTGGCCAGAAGTTCCTCATTGATGAACTCTCGCTGACCACCGCGGACGCCGAGGGCATCTCCAAGATCGTGCAGGCGCTCGGCGGCGACGGCCAGCGCCACGCCTATGCGAGCGAGGCGGAAATCCGCCGCCTGGCCGGTCTGCCGGTTGACCCTGATGGGGAGGTGCGGCAACCTATCGAGACCCTGGCCGAATTCAAGATGGAACCACCCGACATGAAATCTGGAGGCGAAAATGCCTGAAGAAGTTAAAGAGATGAACTGGCGCAAACGAGCGAAAGCCATTTTTCGGCATCACAGGAAGGAAGCCATACAGGTGTACTTGACTGAAAGCTTGGGCGCCGACCTGACCGCCAGGTGGATGAAGGTCGGTATGCCACTCATGGAGTGGGGTGATATGGAGTCCGACCGTGAGCCGGACTTGGGCGAGGAAAACGAGGTGCGCTTGTACGGTCCTCTCGTCAGCGACCCGAGCATGGCATCCTTCTTCGGCGGAGTCACCGCCGAAATGGTCATCGAACGCATGAACGAGATTGAGGGCGACATCCACATGCGCATCAACTCCCCGGGTGGCGACATCATGGAGATGTCCGCGATTGTCCAGCGGATGCAGGAGCGCATGAACGCCGGCGACAACGTGCAATGCACCATTGATGGTATGGCCGCGTCGGCCGCATCCGTCATCGCTGTCAAGGGCGGCAAGGTGGTCATCGCCGAGTTCGGCGAGATGATGATTCACGAGGCCCGCATGGGTATCCGCGGCGTGGCGAGCGACCTGCGCAAGATGGCCGACAACCTGGATTCGACCAACAAGACCGTGGCCAAGGCATATGCCAAGCGTTGCGGCGCCAGCGAGGAAGATATGCGCGAAGCCATGCGCGAGGAAACCTGGTACGTTGGCGAGGAAGCCCTCGATGTGGGCCTGGTGGACGAAATCTATCAGGTTAAGGAAGATGCCGAGGACGGGGAAGATGAGACCGACGAGGGCGAAATGACAGTCGCCCCGATAGCCCATCCTGACTTGCATGGTCAGAACTTTAACAGTATGTTTATAACGAACCTGTTCTCGGGCGGGTAATCCATTCACCGTACAGCGCAAATTTTGGAGGCTAAAATGCCCGAAGCTGCTAAGGTACTAGAGAAGAATCTCGGCGAGTTGCATCGGGAGTTTGACTCCACAACCGCCGAACTGGAAACCACGAATCAGACCTGCATGGACATCCTGGCCTCTGATGACTACATCAGCGACGACGATTCCAAGCGGGCCGCGAAACATGCCGAACTTCATGCGGCGCAGCACAAGAACCAGACGCTGCTGATGCGGGCGCAGGGTCTCCAGTCTCAAATCACCCTGGTCGAACGGTCAACGCCCGTCAAGACGGACGGCGCCAGGAAGTTCCGTTCGGAGACCATGAAGAACTGGTTGTCCGGCGCGGACATGGCGCAAGAGGGCAGGGAGATGTTCCTGGCCGAGCCGACCCAGGAGTTGAAGGATTACATGGAGCGAGAAGTGTTCGCGTCCCTGCCGGCCGGTTTGCGGCCCGGAAAGGTGGGCGACATCTTCTGTCCGATGGGTGCGGAATTCACCATGGGCAGGGGCGACCAGCCTTTTATGGCCGCTACCGACCCATACCGGTCCGACACCAACACCAGCACCAACCCCGGTGGTAGCGATGCCAGGCCCACGGAGTGGTCCTCGGAAATGGTGCAACGCCTGGCATACGCAGGTAACGTGCCGATGGTAGCGCGGAACTTCTCCACCTCCCACGGCAACGACTACATCCAACCTGCCCTGGACTCCAGTGGGGAGAAGGGCGGCAAGGTCACCGACCAGACACAGACGGCCGGAGAGGGCATTCAGGGCGACGACGACCCGATTCCGCACACCACCGCAGTCACGTACAAGTCCAGTTGGCGCCACAGCAACTTCATGCCCGTCCGTATCGAGACCTTCACTGACCTGATCTTTGATGCGGCCGGCCACTCGATGGAAGTCGGATACCGCCGCCTCGGGCGCGGGTGGAATGAGGAATTCACCATAGGCGCTACTGGTGGTGCGCAGGGTCTGATTCAGGGCTGCAAGGTCATGGACAGCACCGGCAACGACACCCGGAACAAGATCACCTGGGAGCAACTGGTTGACCTCGAATATGAGATTGACCGGGCCTACCGTGTTGGCAACGAGGGGATGGAATTCACTTTCTACAACCCCATTGGCGGCATGGTGTGCTTCATGATTCATGAGGAAATGGAGAAGATTCTGCGCAAGGCCGTGGACAGCAACGGGCGACCCATCTGGTCTCCCAACCTGGAAATGGGTCGTGCGATTCAGGGCGCCCCCGGCATGATCGGCAAGTACCCGTATGTCATCAACAACGACTTGCAGGATGGAGCCGACGACGATGACATCTCCATCCTGTTCGGGAACTTCGGTCACTATTGGGTCCGCAACTGCGGCGCACCGATGTTTTTCCGATTCTTCGACAGCGGCACCATGCGCAAGTGGGCGCACGAGATGATTGCCCTGTCGCGGCGGGATGGGCGCTACGCCGGTCCCATCGTCAGCAACAAGTGTGAGGCCATCGTAGGCTTTCAACACGCTGCTTCCTAATTGGGGGCGGCGAGAGGGTAGAAAATACTGGCCGAACCATCCGTGACAGGGTGGTTCGGCCTCGGCAACAAGGGGTCAAGGTATGGATAAAGGCACGATCAAGGTGGTCATGCTCAAGCATTGGAACGACGCGCACGGCCAGATGGAGCGGGGCAACATCTATACCGTATCCCAGGAACTCTACTCCTACCTCAAACACAACGGCCTGGCCCAATCCGTAGGCAGCTACGCCAAGGAGTTGCTGCGGGATTTGGGCGCCACCGGCATCGTGATTGGGAAAAAGGCGCAACCCCAACTGGTGAATGAGTTGGTGGGCGGCATTGACGTCTATGACCAGCAATCCATGGCCGGGAGGGCGAAGAAATGACAGACCGTCGAATCGACAAGTTTCTGCATTCGGCCGGCCTGAGCGGCGTCCCATCCGATTACCTTCCGGTCGCCGGGGATGACGATGCAGACAACTGCGGCGAATGCGTGGGTCTGTATATTCAGAATTCCGGAAACGTCACCTGCACCACGTTGTCTGGAGATGCGGACAGGGTAATCCGGGTCGGCGCCGGCACGTTTCTGCCTGGCCTGTTCACTCGCGTGAAGGCGACGGGCACGACTGCCACCGGCATCTTCGCATTGCAGTTGTGATCTATCATGCCCACCAAGGCTGTAGCAGCGGTATTGATTCAGGGAATCATCGGCGGCGCGGGAGGCGCACCGCCGACCGATGTTCCCGACCCGCCAGACCCACCGGACCCCCCATCATCTGATAACATCCTTTTCTGGAAGGGGCAGGCTGTTCAGTGGAAGGCGCAGGATTTAACCTGGAGATAACATGACTCGCAACATTCCAGAGTCCGATTCCGCCGCTGCGGTCGACCGCAACCACCTACTCGCTGTATTCGACCCGTCCGCGGATGACCCAATATCTCAACGAGTCCGTGACGTGGTGCCGTTGTCCGCATATCTCCGGGCCGCTGACAGTCCCGACGACGCCCTCCGAATCCGCTACGGGCCGGCAGATGAATCGTGGGTTTTCGAGACGCGGGCCGGAAATGTCGGAACGGCGGCGACCCTGAGAATTCCGGGCGCCACGAATCCATCCTCGAATTATTTGCTGGTCAGCCTGCCGGATGTTTTCCGGCTCCACGGCACACAGCACGATTTTACGCTCGCGAAAGCGTTGCGAGCGACGAACACGGCGGCGGCGGTGGCAGCCAGTACCAATATCCCTGTCAACCACGGCCTGAACTCCGGTTTCACCGTCACGCACAACACCGCTGGACTCGGTGGCAACGATTTTGTTGTCGAGGTCTCGTATCGACAGACTGGCGGCGCAAGCGCAACGTATACATCCGACGATCACATGGTTGTCACGATGTCGTATTTCAACAGCTTGCAAAATGTGATTGACGCGATTAACGCCGCCCGTCGCAACAACGTGCAGATTGTTACCGCTACGCATTGGGGCAGCTTTGCCTTGGGTGACGCGGTGGAAGCAATCCGCACCGGCGACCACCAATTGTCTGGTGGCCTGGAGGCGCGGACATCATCGAGTGAACCACTCAGCTTCGCCTACCCTGGACGCGCGGGCGATACGGAAGAATTTCTGTTGACTGTATCGGCGACCGACACATTGTCTAGTGTCAAGGACGCCATGACGGCTCTTTCCTTTGCGGGCGGGCAGCCATTTTTCAATAACGTTCTTCTGGTGGGGGATGGAAGTGTCGCGGTCGGTGGGCTGCCATTGGCTGAGGACACATGGGTAACTACAGACTTTGCCGGAGGTACGGACCCGCAACTTAATCTTGGTGTTGACCCTTCCTCCAAGGTCATCACATTGAGATACACGGAGGGATACCACCATCTGCGAGATGTCATCCTGGACTTCGGCAATGGGGTATCAATCACCGCTGTGCCGGGCGCACACCGGGAGCAACTGTTGCCGGCGCCCGGTGACGTTATTGCCTTTGGCTTCGATGAGTCATTCCGCGAGTCTGACATACTCATGCCATACCAGAGATATGTTGGTTGGGGTGACGGGGCGCATGAACTGCCTGCCGAAATCGAGTTGATTCCGTGGTCATCAAGTAGTGCCGGCCTGGGTTACGACGAGGGTTTGAACCGCGTTCAACTTTCGGCGAACGGGAGCCAAACAGGTGCGTTGGTATACCACGATGAGCGCCGCATCGTTGACCAGATGGATTGCTCTTTGCTTGTGTCTGTTGGGTATGACACTGGCGGGCAGTGGGGTTTCCAGATTCTGTTGGGCGCCCGCGACCCGGAGCATTGGGGATCCAATCTCTACGCCAGCTACACAAGCGGTATCGTGCTGTACAAGAATCAGGATGAGCAAATTATCGTCATGAACACCGGATATGACCAGATTGCCACATCCGGTTTTACGCGGCTGTGCATTCCCGAAGAAGCGGGTTCGTGGGAAATCCTGGACTCCACCAGGGTGCGGAATGTGACCGAGGCCGAGCGGTCGAATGCTCGACAGCGCAATGCAATAGTGAAATTGCAGTCGGCGTTTCAGGGGACAGACCTGGTGCCTGCCGACCAACGCACATACGAAGTGGAGTGTTTCGGCAATCGCTTTGACCTGTTGATAGATGGTGTCAGGGCTTGCCGCTGGAATTGGGCGGAGGGATACCATCCCTTCGGGCCGGGGCGACCGATCAATCACTTCTACGGCATCGTAGGTCAGGGTGGCAGCGCGGTAAGCGACGTGTCTGCATCTGTCCACGTCTACGGTATGGGCCTGACTCGGGCGAGGCCCGAGGCGCCGGTCCCGGCGAGGTATTGATAATGGCATTGACCTACCAACAGATAACCTACGGCGGCGATGCAGATGAGCCGGTCCAGGCCGATGGCGCATTCTCGCAAGTCGAGATCGTGGAGGAAAATTTTGTTATCGTCGGCAGCGTAGGTCTCGACCTGCGAGGGGCGACAACGCCGAAGACCGTGATTCTTTACCACGCCGAGCCGGAAGGATTGGGCGTTGTCGCTTTTGTCTCGCTGTCCCGGCTCGCGGACGGAAACCACGAATTCATGCTGGTGACGGTCGATAGTGCGGCATCATCGAGCCAAACCCCGAAACTGACCGTTGCGAATTTTCCGTTCACCGTTGCGGGAGTGGGTGGCAGTACTGCTACATCGACCGCGGACGGAAGCGTAACCTACGCCGACCGGGTGGCGGTCGACATTGCGAATTTCAAGCGCACGTTCGCGGCGAAAGAGGCGAAAGACTTGCCGGCGCTGTTGGCCCGCGACCATGTGGACCCGGTGGTGGATAGCGGTCACGCCTGGGTAGACGACATGCTGCATGGTTGGGTCAAGCCGTGGTTGCGCTTGTGCGAGGCTGGTCTGGCCGCGGCGAAGGCAGACCCAACGCCGGCGACGATAGCGGCCTACAGCGACAATCTGGCGGCGTTCATCCGGCAAGCCGACTCACCGGGGTTGCTTGGTTTTCACAACGGCGCCATCCGTTCGGAGTGGCGGAGTCTCAGATTGGGCGGTACCGCGTGGAAGTACGATGACGCAGACGGCGGGAGACTCGCTAACTCAAATACGCTAGTCACATACCCTACCGGCGAAACAGTTGTAACGTGGAGTGCCTACACGGCGATAAATAACCTATGACAGATGCAGTGTTGTTGACCCGGAAGGGGCTTGTGAGTATTGAAGTTGTGGCACCGAAGGATGTGGTGAGTGGAGATATATTCAAGGCCGCAAAGGATGAAAATGGCGGCGGAACATGGGTGATTTGTCTTCACGCTGCGAAAATGGGGGAAATGGTGGCGGGGTGTATCTCTTGCGACCTGGTAAGATTGAATAAGGTTACTGGCCCGACACCTGGTGATGATCCCAAGCCAATCCCAATTGCGTCCGGGCAGCATGTGCGGCTAAACGGTGACCTTTTGGGGGCGCCGGCACCGAGCAACAGGAACCATTCCATCGGAATCGCGCACGATGATGCGGCGGACCAAGATCAATCCGTCAATGTTGTTTGGCGGTCAGGAAACATCTTCACATGAGCAAAAAACCACACGTTGAAACCACTCTGACGACTCCCGACTATCTGTCCAGGGTGATTTGTGTGGATATTGCTGAGCGGGCAGGATTGGAATTTACGCAATTCGAGGAAGAGGCCGAGCGTAGTTCTGTGCATTTTCGGGTGGAAAATGCCTTGTTATTCCGAATTTCCACAGTCAATTGGGGGGTAAACCTCAACACTCTTGGAAGCCCAGGGTCCTGGAGCAGAACAGCCGCCAACCTCATCGAAGATTATTTTTACGAGGGTTGGTATGAATCTGATGATGCCGGTTGGCTTCGCAGGGCAGATATTTCCCAATGCGACCGCAACCGATTGATCGACGCAATAAATCAGACCGATGATGCCACCCTCAAAAAGTTTTACGCCGTTAACAGCACAAAGGACGGGTTCACCTTTGTGACTGGAGGCGGAGATGAATACAGGGCTTGGTATGAGAGTTTGAAAAAAGTCATATCCGAGCGAGTGCAAATCAAGGCTATCACGGCTCGCCCGTACACCGTCCACGTCGGTGACACGAAGCGCCGCATAGTCGGCCAGCAGGGACTGGCAACGCTCCAGGTCAGCGAATGCGCGATCACCGAGAACGGCGTCAAACTGTTGGCGATGAATTGGCCGGACGGTGACAAAATCCCGACAGCCGACGATGTTCAAATCACGAATCGGTTTACCGGTCGCAAACTGGTTTTGGAGCGGGACCACCCGAAGGGAGACAAGAGCGCCCGGTCCAGAATCATGGTCGCTCCCGGCAAGAGCACGAATATCACCTTGCTCGAATTGACCGGGAACGATTGGACTTTCAGCATCAAGGACATCGAATGACCTGAACATGGGAGGTCGGCATGGTAATGCGAGCGATAATCGCGGCGGCAATAACGTGCGGATTCCTTTGCTTGAGACACACATTTGCCCTCTCCCTGGTGCCGATGTAGGATGGACATATGCAGCAACTAGAGAACACTCCCGAAGTCCGCGAGCAACAACGCCTGGAGCGCATTGAGCGTCTGGACAACATGACGCCTGATGAGCGCAAGGCAATGGAGCGTTTCGGCCCGCACAGCGGCATTATCAGTCTCTGGCGCAGGGAAAATGTGAACCTGGGGTTATTCTCCGTTGATGACTTGAATGGTCACATCGAAAGGGCGGTACAGATGTTCGCCTGGAATGCACAGGCGGAGAAGGAAGCGCAGGAGCGCGTCGAGCGCGAACGCCGAGAATTCGCGGAAGCTGCCGCTCGCAGGGATGCCACGGCCCAAGAGCGCCAGGACCAGCGAAATGCCGAGGCTCGGGCAGTGCAGAAGTTGGCGGACGCTCAGAAGATCGGCGGCGCCGACAATCCAGCCATATGCGGAAGTAGCATTGCCGCCGCAGAAGTATTCGGTGGCAGCGTTGTGGTGGCCGTGCCGACCATGTGGATAGGCCGCGGTCGAGCGCAGATGTCAGGCGGTAAACAGAATTGGGGATGGAAGGACGTGACCATCGAGCCGGGTATCACCGAGACACCCCCGGAAACGATAACTGTCAGTTGGCGTATCCGCCCGCGAGGGGAGGCGACATTGCCGCTTGAGTGGCAGCCGGTGGCGGGTGATGACTGGCAGAAGTCCGATGGTGAGCCTATTGGAAAAACCGTGATTGTGCTTTGTGAGCCATACAGAAAGGGATAGGGGTGATGGAAAACGTGGAGCTTATTATTACGGTAATCGGGGTAGTGGCGGCGCTGATCGCCGGCTACTACGCAATCGCCGGCAAGTTGGACCGCTCCGAGGACCGCCAGCGGGCGGAACACAGCGCGGTGATTGGTGTGGCGTCTGCCCTGCGGGATGAGATTTCCAGTCTCGCTAAGGAGAACAGGGAGCAAGCCAAGAACACCATTCAGGAACTTTCCAAGATGTCTGCGGAAAACAGGGACCAGCATCAGAAATTCAATGACCTGCTGATTGCCACTTCGACCAAGCTGAACGAAGGGTCCAGCGGGAAAACCTAAGGGTAAATGCTATGAGAGTGGAAATCAGACAATCAGACAATGGCCGCTTCCGGTGGTTCCTTGTGGACGCATCCGGGGAGTCGGTGGCGCAAAGTGTCCGGCCCGTAGGGTACGAAACCCATGCGGAAGCGAGGGCCGCCGTTGACGTTGTTCTGTCAAAAATTGCGATGGGCGCGGTCCATCACTTAATGGGCAACCTACCCTGATCGACAGGGGTGAATATGCTGCTCGACTACCACAGATATTCTCCCTTCAAGTCCGCGATACGCGGGCTTCCCTCACTTGGTAGTTATAACAGGGGTACGAAAGATGAAACCGGAAATCCGAAAGGCAAAGAACGGCAGATACCGTTGGTTTCTGGTGGGAACCGACCAAAAGACCAAAGCGCAAGGCGTAAAGCCAGAAGGGTTTAAGTCTGAGCGCGAAGCGCAGCAAGCCTATGATGACGTTGAGGTTGGCATTTCAGCCAAGCTGTGCATTGAAGGAAAACTCCAGTTGCCAGGCGCCCGTGCTGAACCGGGTGACATCCGCGTAGGCGCTGACGGCAAGAGGCGGCGATTCGACGGGAAGATATTCCGCAGCATACCGCCCGCTCCACCGAAACGAGATTGGGGGGAGGTCCGCCGTCGCGCCGCCGTTGCCTTCTTGGCCTTCACTCTTGGTTGGGTGTTTGGCTTTATGATAGTCTCCACAGCGCAGGCGCAACAGCCAACAGCCGTCACCACTCTCGATCGAGACGAGGTAGCGCTGCTGGTTGCCGAGTCCGCGCAAGACCTGGTGCGGCAGCAAGCCGAGGAACCCATGTTCACCGACGCCCATCCGGTTACCAGAACTCTCGGGCGGAAGACCGTTAACGGACTGGCCGGCCAAGCATTGTTCCTGGTCGGCGGCAGCCTGTTCCTGCTACTGTTGCGAGTGCCTGCCATCATGCGCCAGGTGTTTTCCCTGCAGGACGAACTTGATGGAATCAATAGTCGATTGCGGCATCACTTTCCTCCACCGCAGGTAGTGGCAGGTGTGAAAAAGAAACGTGGACCTGGCCTGCTGACCCGAATCAGATATGCTCTTGCCGGAGTTGACCTTCCGGCGCCGGAACGGCCGGAGCCGACATTGGGCGCTGAAGCGCAACAGCGACCGCCGCAGCAGGTGACGGAAATCAACGAGCCGGTAGCGCAGATTGCCGCGGCATATTCCCTGGCGAACGCCATCAAGTACGGAATGCTTGTCTCTGGCTACTTGATGGCGAGCGCCATAGCTTTCACCTGGGGCTAACCATGCGTTGGCTGCTGGCCATCCTTCTGTCGGTAGGATGCACACCGAACACTGGAGAAGAAGGGCGGGGGGAACCTGACGAGGTTGCAGCCTCCCCGCCCGCAGACCCGTTAATGTCCTTCCCACATCCCAACGTCTCTGAGAGTGGTGTTATTACCCTTGTCGCCCCCTCGGCGGCGGTGGGGAGGGCGCCACATTGCACTGCGCCAGGCATCAAGGGTATCTACGACTTGCACTATCAGTCGGCGACCAGGCGGCATCTTCCGGTCGTGTTCAGCGACCAGTGGTGTCGCCTCAAGGCGCAATGCGAGGTCGAATCGAACCAGCGCGTCGATGCGGTTTCTCCGGTAGGCGCGGTCGGCATCTGTCAATTCATGGCGCCCACGTTCGATGCCATCCGTGCGGAGTATCCGACCCTGGACGGCAGGCGCAATCCCAAGAGCAACATCGAGGCGGCCGCCATTTACAACGCGCAACTGCTTCGATATTTCTATGCTCCGCGGCCAGATGAGTGCAGGTGGGATTATGTCTGGTACGCCTACAACGCTGGCCAGGGCAGAATCAATACACTCATCATGCGGAAGTACGGATCTCCAGAATGCCCGGACGCGTACTCCCATGAACTTCCCACCGAGACCCGAAATTACAAGGTGCGTATCCGTGACACACTCGGCAGACTCCAGGCCGGGGATGAGCATGGGGCTTAAGTTCAGCCTGGTCATGGGCGGCGTCGGCGTGGTCGTCGGCGTGGTCGCCCTGATGCTTCATCAACTGACAGAGAACGGCGCTCTGCGCTACGAAATCAACGACGCAAGGTCTGCTGCCCTTCGGGCGATAGAACAGCGTGACGCCGCCGTGGCGTCTGCTGAGAGGGTAAATTCGCAGGTTGCCGACCTGCGCGAGGAATTCTCCGGAGATGTCGACAGGGTATCTGCGCTGGAGCGAGAGGCGCAGTCAGGGACCGGCGAGTTGTGTCCTGCCGGCTGCATCATAGATTTGGGAGACCAGTAATGGGCCGTCTATCGCCGGCGCAATCGCGACGATTGAGGGACGGCTTGCCGGTGACCTACGGTGGTAAATATATTTCGGGCTCGAGCCCGAAGTCTGAACACGGCCAGATGATAGAGGACTGCAAGGAACAAGATTCCAAGCTGACGAATTGGGAGCGCAGTTTTATCCACAGCGTTTCCAGTCAGTCGTATAGCCTCACCGAGAAGCAGGTGGCCACCCTGGAGAACATCCACAGGAAAGTCACAGGTGGCTGACGGGAGGGAAATATGCGTCCAATGTGGTTGTCCTGCCGGAGTTCGACTCTGGTTCTTGTGTCCGTTCTCACCTACGGATGTAACGCAATGCCGTCAGCCCCGGTCGTTGCTGACGCCATCCACTGTCCTCCCGTCCTTCCGGTCACAGAAGACCTGTGCCCTGCCGAATGGCCGCGCCTCGACCAGTTCCCCTCCTGGGAAGAACTCCACGCCGGCTATGAGCGCGAGCGACTGAACTACACAGGGTGTCGCGCAATTCTCGACACCATCATTGATGAGTGGAACCTATGTTTGAGAAACCGGTAGACAACGTGCAGGCCGGCAAGCACGGCGGTCAGAATGCCGCTGTGATTCGGCGGGCCAACGCCAACAGTCCTGTGCAGGTGAACCTGCTCGGCAACAATCAGATGAAGTCGGCGCGCATGGCTTATAATGCTGGCTGGCAAGAGATCATCGACAGAGGTGTGGCAGCGCTTCGCCGTGGAGAGAGTTGATGCCGGTCGATTTCCCGTACAGCCTGGTCACCATCTTGTGGGAGAACTTCTCCTACCAGCCTGGTGAGGACGTTGAGCGCACCACGCTTGACTCAGGGCACATTCGGCAGGCGGAAACAAGATCGTCCGCGCCGATGACAAGGGAGTTCGATTTCGAGTTGCTGCTGGAGAACTTTGAGATGTTCATGCAGTTCATCAACACGAACACCAACAGCGACATCAGGTGGCGTGACATCGACGGAACGCAGCGCACCGTGAAGCTGAAGGGCGGCGCTGGCGCCGTCCGGCTGGCCGGCCAGGGCGCCGAACCCAAGCCGTTCCTTCAGGGGCGAATTGCATTGGAGGGTGATTGGACATGACCGACGACACACCACGGGACGCGACCACTGTTGTTTCGCTTGAGGTGGCCAAGCGGGAACTGGAAGTGTTCACTGATGACTTCGATGCCAAGATCGCAGACTGCATTCGTCGGGCGGTGTCCTACCTGGAATCCGAATTTCACATTCCGTTGCTCACCCCCATCCCCGGGTATATCCGGTTTACACCGCCGAAGGACCACTCCTATCCTGTGACCAGGGGCGGCATCCGGCGCTACACCAGCATGGCGCATTGCCAGTATGTCACGGCCGACCAGGACTGGCCCGCGGAACCGGAGGGCGAGGTAGAATCCGACGACCTCTACATCAAATATCAGGAGGACCAGGAGTGTCTGCTGGTCTATCACAAGACGGGCTGGCCGACCATCAGGACCGGCACCAAAGTCGAGTTCAAGTACAACATGCAGGTGACCACTGTTACGCCCGTATTGCAGCAGGCGGTCGTGGTCCTGATTCGGCAATTCTTCCGTGGCCAGTCGGTCATTGTGAACACGCCGATTTACAATCTGCTGCTCAGTAATGAAATTTCCTCTGGAGGACAAGGGTAATGAACGAATCACAAGTTAAAGACCAACGCCGCCGCGCCTGTCAGGGCATCGTGGGTGTGATTGTGGATGTGCGCAGAACGGCATCCACGATTATCGAAGATGTCAGCAAGGAAGCAGGCTCTGCGGTTCAGGATACGACCATCTTGCGGGATCGCCTGCATCAGTTGGTCAGTGAAGACCTGGCCGAGTATGAGGTGCTATTGCAACGGGCAGACCAGCGGCTGAAGGAACTTGCCCGGGCCGAGGAAGATGTTGCGGTGCTGTCGGGGAGGGGTTCACAGGCCGTGGTCTATGTCACCATCAACGGTGTCCAGAAAGCGTTTTCGAGGGGTGATTCACTCAACTTCGACGGCATCATCAAGCGGGCAGGGAAGGATGTGTTTTACGCCAATAAATATACCGTCACGTACCGCCCCAAGAGTTCCAAAGTCGATGGAACCTTACGGCCCGGTGAAGTGTTGAGTTTGGTTGAAGACACGGTTTTCAACGTGGCCGACACGAGCAACGCCTAGCCATGCGCTTCAACGTTCCCCGGTTCAACCGAGTCATCTATCTCCAGAACCCTGGCGCATACGAGGGTGAGAGCGCCGAGAGCGAAGACGGCTGGCCGATAGATGACGATGTGCCTGCGAATTGGGGAACCAAGTTGGGCGCCCATCGGCGTGACGCGAATCCGGTGGAGGAATTGGGTGACGCGCAGGTGGTGGGTGTGGCGCGGACGGTGTTCACGATCTACTACCGGGCGGACATCACGGAGGACAGTCGGTTCCATGACAGCGAGACCGGACTGACATTCGAGATGAGAGGTCCGCCCAGGTTGCTCGGGGGCGACATGCCCGATAGCGAGCATTCGACCATTCGGTATCTGGAATTGCACACCAAGCAGGTGGGTTGATGGCATCGAATCTGGAGCGCAATGAGGCATGGTTTCTGCGGGAGTTGGATCTCGCGGTGGCAAACCTGAGTGTTGGTTCCTCCACCATCACCACCGACATCCGCAAGGGCCGGCGCCGGCAAACGAAGCAGCGCTCCGCGAACACGGATGTCGAAGTGGTGTGGCGCCAGGGGGAACGTGATTGGGAGCGGAACTTGCTGGACGAGAACTCCTGCACCGGCACCGAGTACAACATCGAGTTGTACCGCTACCGGGAGCGGAGTCACCAGGACTCTCTTTCGACCGTGGTGAACGCCATCCTGGAACACTTCGAGGGAACCGGCTACCTGGTGGAAATAACGGAAGATGTGACGGAAGGGTTCGATTACGACCAGGAGCAGGAGAATTACGACAAGCACAACCTATCTCTGGTCATCTCGCCGAGCGCCCTGTTATGAATGAGATCAAGTGTGAGCGGGTGGAGAACATCAGCAACGCCCGTCTGCGCCGGGCAGATGCGCCCACTGGCCTGTTCGCATGGTCCTGGGAACGGCGCAAGGGCGCCAGGGTGCGCCTGTTGACTATCGTGCTGCCGGTAGCCAACAAGATATTTGGCGGTCGCATCCACAATGTTCCGGTGTATGAGTGTGGAAAGGAAACACCACCGTACCTTAATGCCGCGGCATGGAACGGCGACGAAGACAATCCGACATTGGCCAGACCCTTGCATTGCAATCCCGATGGCGCCGGCAATTACGAGTGGTACGGGTATCTGCGCCAGGGTTATCTTGTGTCGGCCACACCAATGAACTTGAGCGAGGAACCACAGCATGACTGCATTATTGGACGATGACCCGATAGAAGAATCCGCGCCGGCGAGAGAGGGGGAGGTGGCCTGCACCTTCACCTTCGATATTGTGGGGGTTGCGCTGAACCGGGAGGCGGCGGGCCTGGCATTCGAGCGTCTGCGTAACGTGATAGAGGGGAGCCTGAGTGGTTTCCCCTCCATCCGTCAGTTGGAGATCGTTTCCGATGCTGCCGATTACGAAAAGGTCAAACCTGCTGAGTAATGAGAATTGTAATCACAGGGTTTGGTTGGACCAATGTTGCCCTGGCGGTAGAGGCTCTGCCTGCAGCCTTGTATCGGCGCGTTACCGGACGGGCGTTACTTCAGGGCGCCAGGGTGGCTCGTCGCGCCGCCAGGCGAAGGAACTACGGTTTCACCGACCGCACCAATCGGTTGCGCCGCACGATTCGCGCCCGCAGAATCACGGGAAGACACAACGGAAGGTCTTACAAGCGCTCCAGAGCAGGTGTATACGCTGGCGCTCGTGGTGCAAGACAGGCATACTTGGTCGAAGTGGGGCATGGTGGACCTTTTCCGGCGCGACCACACCCCTACCTGACCAGGGCTTTGGAGGAAAATCAGAGTGCTATCGGTAATGCGGTTATCGACGAGATCAGAAGACTCGCCCCTGCGGCGTTGGCTTCGGTGCGACCGCTCGCCGGCCGGCAGGTCAACGTAATCACTTACGCCCGAACGCTTGCGCGACGGGGCAGAAGGAGGTAAGCCAATATGGCTATCAAGAGAAACACCGCGAAGACGCAGACGCTCAATATCAGTTTGTTCATCAAAGACCCTGATGCGGGGGCGTCCACTTATTTTGCTTCCGCTCGCCGGGTGGGCGGCGCATCCAGCGTAACCTTGCCCGATCAGGCGCCACAGACCAACACCGTCAACCTGCTTGACGAGAACGTGGAGGTTGCGGGACGTGCGGGGGCGCAGACCATCACGGTGCCCCTTGGCGCCCTGAACCAGTCACCGGAGCATCGGTTGCTCGCGCAGAAGGCCCGAGACGGCGAAAATGTGCAGGTGACCTATTACCGCATGGCAGAAACGATATTGACCGCCAGTGCCGCCGCTACAGTCGCAGCCGCCAAACTCAACGAGATCGCGGTCGTAACGGCTTCCCAATCAGCCGTGAAGAACTCCGTGCTGAACGGCCATATTGTCGCAGCCGCGGACTCCCCGGCAGGGTTTGTCGACCTCGGCGCCACCGGCGCCGCCCTCACAGCGCCGAAGTACCGCCTGGTCGGGACGGTGGAGGATGATGGCTCCAAGATCATTGTGGCAACACCGTACACTGCTGCTGTCGGCTCAAGCGGTTCCGAGGTTAAACTTACAGTCCTGAACCCCGGTTTCATTTACCGGGACGTGACCATGAAGGTGCAACAGATGGCGTCCGGTGACGCGCAGCCTTCAAGTCTGGTTGCCGGCAATCTCGTGTTGCAACCGCTTGAGCCGCTTCCGGTCCCGGGAGTTCTGATTGCCACCGTCGAATCATTGGGAACCATCCCGACCGCTTGATTGACCTGGGCGGCTGACCGACCTGCCCTGCCGGCACTCTCGCCGGCAGGGCAACCGCAATACAACAAGGGTAACTACCATGACGAAAGAAAAGCGAGATTATCTCGACAGCGTGATCGACCAGGCCGTGGTCAAGATTCCGTTCGGCGAGATCACGTTGGAATTGCAAGTGGCGGAACCCGAAGACCGCCTGATGATAATGGCGCACGTGGACGCGCAGCCTCCCGAGGAAGCCGAGCCGGAATTGCTGGACGAGTGGGGCGCTGAACTCATGGCCATGTGCCTGAACGCCACGGTGATGCACATGAGTCGTCCGCGGACGCCCAAGGAATGGGAAACCCTGTTGCTTTCAGCCCGAGCCCACGACCACAGCGACCCTGACCAGAAGCTGCGCCATCCGGTCCTCGGGATATCCAGATACCTCTGCGGCATGGCGAACATCGACGTGCTGATGGAAGGCAAGTCAGAGGAAATCATCAACGCTGCTGTTGAGCAGGCCAGGGAAAATCTCGATGAGCGCATCAAGCGAGAGGAAGCTGCGCACACCGAGGCGGACCCGCTTGAGTCGGTCATGGAAGACCAGGCGCAGACCAACCTGGACAACGCCGGGGGAAACTGACCTTCCTCATCGCCCGCGAGTTCCATGTGCCGGTCGATGAGGTGATGCAGTGGTCGGATGCGCGGCGCCGGATGTACGCTCTGCACCTGCGAGACTTCCCTGCGATAGGCAGTTTCATCGCCGGGTGGAAGGGCGACGACGATGAGGGTGAAACCTCTACCGACTCTGTGACACAATCTGAATTGCAGCGCCAGATGTCAGCTGAGCGGATGAAGCACCATGGTAGCGTCAGTTGAGGTAGGCCAGGCCCATATCACCCTGTCCATGCAGGACAGACAGTTCCTGCTTGCCTCCCGCAACGTCCAGAGCAGCATCAATCGCACGGCCCGCGAGTTGGGATTGCAGGGCGTAGCCGTACAGCGCACCAACGGTCTGGTTGACCGCTTCAATACCTCTCTGCAATCCAGCCTCATCGCCACTGCCGCTTACGCCACAGGCGTGGGCCTGGTCAATCGGGCGCTGTTCGGCAGCGTGGACGCATTCATCGAGTTTGACCGGGGGCTGGTGCGGGTGGCCAAGACCACCGGCCTGACTCGTGAGGAATTGGGTCAACTGGAGAATGAGTTCACGCGCCTGCTGACCAGAAGCAGCCGTATTGGCCAGGCGCTTCCGATCAGTTCCCGAGAACTGCTGGATATTGCCACGGCGGCCGGTCAGGCCGGAGTCAGCCAGGTACGTGCCCTCACTGACATCGCCGAGAATGCCGCGGCGCTGACGGTATCGAGCGACCTGGCTGCCGAGCAGGCCACACTCACCCTGGCCCGCCTGCGGGTGCTGACCAACTCTACCGCGGACTCCTACACCAACTTCGCCTCGGCCATCACCGGCCTGGGCAACAACATCGAAGCGACGGAAAGCCAGATTTCCTCATTCGCCACCACCCTGGCCGCGTCGGTCGCCGGCTTCGGCGGACTGGACAATGCGGGCCTCCTGGGCTTCGCCGGTTTCGGCGCTCGCCTGCGGCTGGAGGAATCGACGTTCGCTTCCGTGCTTCAGCGCCTGGTCCGCGGCCTGCAGGAGACTGCCTCGCAGGCGCCGGAGGTGCTTCAGGAGATCGGCGTTGCGGCAGGGCGCACTCGGGAGGAAATCGAGCAACTGCGCGATGCCCTGCTGGCCGGCGACCTGGAGCGCTTCAACCGCCAGGGTCTTGTCATCCTGACCGAAGCGCTCTCAAGGGCTCCGGTCGCAACGGACACCAGCCAGCGCACCCGCCGCGAACTGATTTCTTCTCTCGGTCTGGAAGACAACGTGCGGGTGGATACGGTGGCTGGTACGCTGGCATCGAACGTCGACACCCTGCGCGAGACCCTGGAGATTTCTGAGCGGGCGTATGCGTCCGGTCGAGAACAGTTCGACGAATTGCTCCGGTCGGCCGGCTCCTACTCCGCCATCCTGCAAGCAATTGGCAATATCCTGGAGGACCAGCAGCGTCGATTCGGCGGAGGTTTGCTGTCGATACTGTTGGGCGACGATTACAACACCGTGGTCGCACGTTTCAGGGCGCTGGAGTTTCTGGTCGCGTCCACCTTGTTGGGCTTCCTGGCACAGTACGGCCTGCTTCGCGCTCGCGCCGGCCTTCGGCAAGGCCAGGGATTGCTTACGGCCTCGCTGGTGGATACCGAACGCAGGGGTGTGGCGACATCGGAGATCCGTAGAGAGTCCGGTCGATTGCAGGGTGCGCTGCGGGCTGAGCAGGCCAATCTGGAGCGGCAACTGCGGGCGCACAATGTCAACCTGCAAAACATTCGCCGTCAACGCAATCTGGCGCTGGCGGGCGGTGCCGGCCCGGGTGGCTCGCAACTGGACACGCAGCGTGCTGCGATTCTCAGGGCGGACCAGCGTTTGCTGCGGCAGGAACAGGCGGCGGCCACCGCGAGGGCAGTTTCTGCCGGCGCTCAGTCACGGTTGCGCCGACAGATAGCAACCAACACGCAACAGCTTGCGGCCGCAGAGCGGGAATTGCTAATCGCCCGCAGGGGTGTGGCTTCTCAGAATCTGGCGCTGGCGACCAGCGCCACCGCATACAACCGCGCCATCGCCGTGGGAGCCATACGGGCAAGGGCGTTCGGCCGGACGCTGCTGTTTCTGCAAGGGACCGCGCAACTGGCGTCCAGGGCGTTCTTCGCTCTCGGTGGATTCTTCACCCTCGCCATCGGCGCCCTCCTGCTGGCATCCAATGCAGCGACCAACTATCGCTTGAGAATGGAGGAAGCAAGGCGGGCCGTCGATGAAATGATCGAATCCAACGATGCTTTCATCGAGTCGTTTCAGGACCAGGACAGTGGCCTGAATGAAGTCGGACTGCGGGTGCGGAACAGCACTCGTACAGTGCAGGATGCTGTCCAGCGTTTGCGCGAGGCGCTGGAGGAACAGCAGCGGATTGAGCGGGCGCAACCGACCGGCCTTGGTCTCGCTGCAGGTGTTCCTGGTGGCCAGAACCGTTTGGCCAATGCCGAGCGAGAAGTGGAGGCGGCGGCCGCCGCCGTGCAAGAGGCTCAGGAAAACCTGGCTCGCCTGCGCACGGAACTGAATCTGACAGGCGAGGATTTTGAGGCTGCGTTCGGCGAGGGCGTGGTGCAATTCCAGGAGTTCACGACTTTCGTTGACGAGGCCGGCAGGGCTGTTGAGGACTTGGTGCTGCGCCTGAGTCGGGCGAACTTGGAGCAATTGCGCAGGGCGCAGTTGAACCGTGACCTGATAGGCCAGTCTCCCGTTGAAATCCAGGCAGCGACCGCCGCCTTTGAGGAACAACTGCAAATCGACAGGGACCGCCTGCAGATTCAGACCGACCTCCTGAGAGCGCGAACCGACCTGGCTAACCAGGAGGAAGCGTTGCGGCGCAATGAAGCACAACTGCCTGGCCAGCCTGGCGGCGTCAGGGCGACCAGCGACGATGCCGAGGAAGTGCAGCGCACGGTTGCGGCGGGCCGAGAGGAAGTGGCGAACACGCAGACGCTCATCGCTGCCCTGGAGCGCCGGCGCGACCTGCTGAGCGAACTCCTTCCGAACTATGAATTGCTGCTGGAGATTGCACGACAGGAGCGAGATGTCATCATTGAGACCGCCCTGAACGAAAGGGCGACTTTCGAGGCCCGCGCATCGTTTGAGGCCCGTAACGCGACCGGCGACCGGCTTGAAGTCCTGCGAGAGCAGGTGCGAGAACAACAGCGCGAGGTGGAAATCCGCAACCAACTGGCGGGGCTGAATGCTTCCGACCAGGCTGCGTTCCGTGGGCGGCAGCAGGTGCTGGATGAGTACGGCACTGCTCTGGCAGACCTCGGCCGGCAGGCCACGAGCCTGACTGCACAACTGGCCGAACTCCAGGCTGAACTGGATGAGGCGGTCGCCGCTGAAGATTCGCAGGCAGTCACGCGCCTCACCTCTGAGATGGACCGCCTTGAGCAGGCGCTGACCGATGTCGTTGTCGAGGCGCAGGGACTTGCTGCCGCCGCGCCGGAGTTCGCGGAACTGGCGGCGAGGCTTGGCAGGCTGCTCGGTGACCTGGAGAACGAAACCGGCCGCTTCCATCTGGCTACCGACCTGGCGACATCGGGCATTCGCTCGATCGAGGACGCCATCGTGGATCTCGGCACCACCGGCCAGGGCAGCTTGCGCAGTTTCTTCAATGCCCTGTATGCCGACCTGCTGCGCATCATCGTGCGGGCCACCATCGTGGCGAGCCTGCTTCGCGCCATCGGACTCACGCCACAAGGCGGTGTCATCGAGGGCGGTTTCATCGAAGGCGTACAGAACCGGTTCTTCCCGCAGGCTCACGGCGGCGGCGTGATCGGTCACAGCGCATTGCAGCGGCACTCCGGCATGTTTCGGGCCAATGAGCAACTGGCGGTCCTGGAGCGCGGCGAAGAAGTCATCACGCGCCGCGACCCGCGACATCGTTGGAACATCTTTGGCACACCCTACGCCGACCTGCGCAATTACGTGGCGCGGTTGCCGCGGTTCCACCAGGGCGGTGTCGTGGGTGGTGCCGGCGCGGTGGGTGCCGGAGGCCCAATGCGGGTGGAGATCGTGAATCAGACGCGCCAGCCTATTCAGGTGGATTCCGCGAACCAGTATGTCAGCGGCGAGGGCATTGTTACCCAGGTTATCATCCGTGACCTTGCCAGCAACGGGCGCATTTCCCAGGCGCTGGACCGCAAGCGGGCGTTGGGCTAATGGCAACGGAATCCTTGTCGCACCTCGGCGGGCAGTTCGTTCTCATGACGGCTGCCGACGAGGGTCTGCAAAAGCCGGTGACCTATGCGTGGGTGCAGGACAGCGGCGCCGCAGTAGCGCTGGTGTACACCGACCGCCGCCAGACCAGCTTCGTTGCGCCGCATCTGAACGCCGATACCGACCTGGTGTTCACGGTCACGGCCACCGGCGCGGACGACGCGACGATGACCAACACGATCACGGTCAGTGTCGAGGCCAGTGTGTTCGGTGACACCGATGACATCGCTCGCCTCAATCGTTTCTCCCTGCAGGGCAGGACTCCGGTCTACACCCTGCGCATCAACCATCCCGACCTGAACGATGACGTGTACCTGGTCAACGACTCCGAAGACATCACCGTGAACGGGCAGACCTACATCGCCCTGGCCTTCCGCGAGCGCCTGCCGGCAGACAATGAGCAGGAGGTGCGCCGCGCCAGCATCGAGATCGACAACATAGGCCGGCCTATTCTGGATTACGTCGAGCAGTCCCGCGGCGGCGCCGGTTCGACAGTGGTCATCAGCGAGGTGGTGCTGCGCCCGGGCAGCAGGGATGCCGAGCGGGTGTGGGCTTTCCCTGCCCTGAGTGTCGGCGCCGCCCGCATCACCGGCAGCGTCATCCGCATTGAACTCACCGACGAGACTGCCTCCCGAGCGCCTGCCGTCAAGGTGCGCCATTCGCCGGTCGAATCCCCCGGTCTATTCTGATTGTTGACAACCCTCTCGGTAGCACATACTATCGTATGCGAATATACAAGTAGGCGACGAGGGTAGCCCAATGACTGTTTCAGAGTTGATTAAAAAGTTGAAGGACATGCCGCGCACTGCCAAGGTGGTGGTCTGCGGATACGAGGGCGGGTACAACGAGGTTCCCGAGGTCAGGGAAGTCAACCTTCTGCTGGATTATAACGTTTGGAAGCCACCTTATTATGGCCGGCATGAAATCGGTGTGAATGCAAGGGTCTGGCCAATGGACGAGGAAGGGGAGGTCGCGGTGCTGTTAGAAGGCGGTGGCATTGATTCAATGATTGGGAATTATATTTAAAGGTTTGCGAATGACTGCGGGGGCGGATTGAATGCGCGGATGCGATACAAGATTCTATACCACGGTAGCGTTTACGGCGTTGCGGGGTTTTGCTTTGGCCGAGGGGCGGAAATAATGTTCCCGCACTGGGGCGCGTGGAATTGGTGGCTGCTCGGCATGGCCATTCTGTGCCTTCATTTCCTCCCGGCAATTATCACTGCACTTCGGAAAAAATCGAAAAATAGCGAGTGGGCCAAAGCATGGAATGAAGAGGTCGTCGCAACTTGGAAATATGCAAAAACCCCGAAGGGCATAGTATCCACATGGCCGTTCTGGCCGCTGATAATCAGCCTTGTGATTGTGGGAATCCTATATTTGTCGCGGAATCTCACACAATGACAGCGAACTGGACCAACCGCACACTCTTCCACGGCGACAATCTGAAATTCATGCGCGGTCTGAATCACGTCACGAATCGAATTCTGCTTTGCGGTCCTTGCAATCGACTCAAGAGCAACACATTCACGCTTTCCGGCCTGCGCCGGGAGAACAAAAAACGGGGGTATATGAGCAATGCCTAGACCACCGACACTCATCAAAGAGCGAGACCTGAAAGGATGCGAAACGCCCGAGCAGCTTGTCCGGGCGCTGTTCCGACCGTTACGGTCGAGCCGCGCTGGAAAGCCCGTTGCATCGGACAAGCCGCTTGTACGGAAGCCGTCGCCCGACCATGCGGCGAAGAACTGAGCGCATTAAGTGGCAGCAGGTGAAGCACTGATGACTGCCAAGGTTTTGGTCGGCGCGGCGATTGACAGGCTGAAGGAACTGCCTGACAAGTCGGTGCAGTGCATCGTCACCTCTCCGCCCTATTGGGGTTTGCGCAAGTACAAGGGCGACCCGGGCATGATTGGCATGGAGCCAACCTGGCAGGAGCATCTGGACAATCTGCTGGCTGTCTTCCGGGAGTGTCACCGAGTCCTGCGCGACGATGGCACCCTCTGGCTGAACTACGGTGACGCATACACCGGCGCCGGTCGCGGCGCGGGTGGCAAGGTGGCGGTACTGAAAAGCAAGGGCTCCGCCACGGATGAGCGAACGCCGCCCTTCTTCGGCCTGCCCGACAAGAATCTCATGATGATGCCCGCGAGGGTGGCGCTGGCGCTCCAGGAGGACGGCTGGTGGCTTCGCAGCGAGGTCGTATGGTCCAAGCCCAACCCTGTGCCGGAGACCGTTGTAGACCGTCCCAAGCAGGCTCACGAGAAAATCTTCCTGCTCTCGAAGAAGAAGCGGTACTACTACGACCATATTGCCGTGCGCACACCGTTGGCCGCGAGCAGCATCAAGGGCCTTCAGCAGGCGAACTTCGATAACCAGCAGGGCGGTGATAAAGACCCGAAAACCGGCAACAAGTCGGCCCGAAAGACGGTGGAGAATCTGGCGCGGCGCAAGCGGGCTCGAGCCCAACCGTCCAGTTGGGCATCATCGGAGAACTACGGCGATGAAGACCCGCTCTATCCGAAGCGCCCGCGCAAGATGGATGAACTCGGGAGTCGCAAGCACACCGGATTTCACGAGCGCTACTATGCGCAGGACGCCGAGGAAGAAATTGCAGGCGGCGCCAACCTGCGCAACGTATGGGAGATGGCGGTCGGGCGGTACAAGGGCGCTCACTTCGCTACCTTCCCTCCCAACCTGGTCGAGACCTGCCTGAAGGCCGGCACCTCCAGTCGCGGTTGCTGCTCGCAGTGCGGCGCACCGCTCAAGCGCCTGGTCGAAACCCGATTCGTGCCGCAGGGGGATGTTGCGATCGAGAAGGGCGAGTGGGGCCATGACGGGCAGAAGCCTGTCGCCGAGGAAAGCCGGCGTGAAGGTGCGAAGCGCGGCACGAACGTTCGTATCGACATCGGAGTGGAGCCGACCTGCAAGTGCGAGAATGTGAAGGCGGTTCCCTGTATCGTGCTTGACCCGTTCGCCGGCGCGGGCACTGTCGGGCTGGTCGCCGACCAGATGGGCCTGGACTCCATCCTCATCGAGATCAACCGGGAGTATGCGGAGATGATTCGGCAGCGTGTCGCCGGCGACATACCCCTGCTGGCGGACACCGTGGTGAGCATGGAATGAAGTACCTCTCTCTTTTGGAATGGCTTGGCGACCGCATCCGGACATGGGAAAAGGTGGTGGGCGAATGAACTGGACCGACCGCTACGTGGGCATGAAATACCAGGCCGGCAAGTTCGACTGCGCTGAACTCTGCCGGCTCGTCATCCATGAACATTTCGACGTGGATATCATACTCCCGAGCGAGTACGACTGGCGGAAGACGAGCGCACATGAAGTAAAGCAACACCTGAGAGACCATATCAGTTGGATGTTTGGTCTAAAAGGTATCATTCATGGCGAGCCTCCGCCCATCGAGGTAAGCGAATTTGACCTGGTGGTGATGGAGAACTATTCCTTGGGTGGTTCCCATGTTGGTCTGGTTGCCCCTGATGTACAGGTGCTGCACTGCATCAAGACGCATGGAACTATTCTCACGCCTTGGGATACACTAGCAAGACTTCGCCTCCACCCCACAATGGTCTGCCGATGGGCATATCCGTATCCCCGCACCCAATCCGCTCAGACGGCGCAGTAGTCACCACCATCAAGCACCCGGGCGTGACGCTGGCCAGGGTGATGTCGGAACTCTCCATGATCGACGCGCCCGCCGTGACGGTGGACGGCGAGTTCATCCCGAGGGATGAGTGGGAGTCGCGGCGCATATGGGAAGACACCGTGGTGCAGGTGCGCCCGACCGCGCAGGGCGGCGGCGACGGCAGCAATCCGGTGGCGGCCGTCCTCACCATCGCGGTCCTGGTGCTGGCCGGTCCTGCGGCCGGCGCGTTGTTTCCGGCGCTGGAGGCGGGCAGTGCGGCGCTCGCCCTCGCCGAGGCCGGCATCGCCATCGCCGGCGTCCTGGTCATCAACACCCTGCTGCCGCCACGGTTGCCGAGCCAGAACCAGGAGGCGGCCGGCGAGGCGGCGAAGCTGTTCTCCCTGAGCGGTGGCAGTAACCGCGCCCGCCCGAACCAACCCTTGCTCATGGTCATTGGGAAGCACAGGGTTTATCCAGACCTTATCAACACCCAATACACAGAACTGGTGGGGGTGGACTCGGCGAATCGCGCCAGCCGGCCGCGGGTGCGTTACCAGGGTGCGCCCTACCTGCGGGCGGAAGACCTGGAGGGGTACGACGAGAGCGCCGATGACTACTACTACGCGGCGGGGGATAGCACCAAGTACAACAATGACCAGTACCTCCACCAGTTGTTCGACTTCGGCCTCGGCGTCGAACTGAACCTCACGGATCTCCGCCTTGGAGAAACGCTGCTGTCTGAATTCTCCGATGTCCAGCAGTCCGATGACCCTGAGCAGGACATCGTGGCCGGCAACGTGGATGTCATCGCGGGGGGAGAACTGGAATACAACATGGGTCTCACCCGCACGACCGAGGTGGGCACCAACAAGCTGGCCATTAACATCGTCTGCCAGCGCATCACGTTCAACAGCGAGGGCGCCCTCCAGGGGCAGACCACCGAGTTCCGCATCTCGTACACCTACGACAACGAGGGCACAGACGTAACGGTGAGCCACGATGTCGACCTGACATCTCCCTCGGGGGTCGACGGCCGCACCCCGGTGCGCAGGGCGTTCCTCTACGAGAACCTGCCGGCAGCAGCCTACGATGTCACCGTCACCTTGCTCACACAGGACGACGCCAACGATGACCGGCAACAGGCATCGGCGAATCTCATCTCAATCAATGCGTACCAACCAGACACAGCAAACCTCTCGGGCCGGAATCCCTACGCCATGCGCATCAGGGCGACGGGCCAACTGTACGGGCGGGTAGAGAACTTCAATGCCATTGCCGCCAATCACATTGCCGATTGGGATGGAACCGATTGGGATACGGTCAGGGAGACCAGCAACCCTGCTTCCTGGCTGCGGCAGTTCTGGCTCGGCATCTTTCGTGACGATGGGCAACTGGTGTGGGGTTATGGCCTGCCCTCCGCATCCATCGACCACGCTGCGCTCCAGCGCTGGCACAGTTACTGCGCCGCCAACAGCCTCGAAATCAACATGGTGCTGGACTCTCCCATGCAGGACGCTGCCCTGGCCAGGCTTATAGCGCAGGCCGGATGGGGCGCCGTCAGCCATGCCACCGGCAAGTGGGGCGTGATATGGGAAAACGATGACGAGCCGGTAACCGCGGTGTTCACGCCGGCCAACATCGTTGCCGGCAGCCTCGGTATCGCCTACGAGAACGAGGGGCTTGCGGATGAGATCGTGGGTCAGTTCTATGACCGCGATTCAGGCTACGAGCAGAACGAGATACGCCGCACGGTCAGTGGCACAACCGTCCCGAGGCGACCGCTCACAGCACAGTTGCGAGGCATCACCGATGGCGACCATGCCGCCAAGGAAGTGAACCGAATCGCAGCGAACCAGTTCTATCACATCCGCACCATCACATTCGAGACCAACGCCGCCGGACCGCAGATTGTCAGCAGGGGGAAGGTGGTGGGCCTCGGCCACAACCTGGCTGGTGGGAGCCAGGGTGGCCGGCTGTCCTCGATCGACAACGCCCGCACCGGAGTCACCACCACTATCCAGCACTCACTGGTCGGCAGCGCTGGAGATACCGGCACGGCGTGGGTGTGGCTCTATGACGGCACGATACATTCCACCGGATACACGGTGACCGCCGCAGGCTTAACGCTCTCACAGGCGCTCCCTGGCGCTCCTGTGGGCATTGACGAGAACCCCCTGGACTTGCAGGTGATGCTGTACGCCAGCAGCGTTGACCCGCTCAAGTGCCGCGTCACAGACATCCGCCACGTTCGCGGCGACATCTTCCGCATCCAGGTGCGTGACGAAATCCCCGAGTATTACACTGCCCGCACCACCGACCTCTCGCGTGAACTGATACCGGAGAAGCGGCGCCTGCGGCCTGCTGTTAGTTTTGAGCGGCAGGGGGTTGAGGTTGCCAGCGTAGTTATCGAGGATACCGAACTGTATGAGGCGGTGTTCATTCGCACGGCTACAGAGAGACCGGAACCGGAGACCCCGACAACCACACCGACGCAGGACATGACGGACGGATACATTCCGCCGAATTGGGTAGATTACCCATTGGGTGTGACCGAAGAATTGCCGTTCGAGTGGATTTCCGTTCGCACCCGCGACGTGGCAACAGACCCATGGGGGAAGTATGGTTCGGTGGCGTTATATTCCTGGGCGAGGCGCACTCAAGTGTATTCCGGCCGCACCGATCCGCCCGGATTGATGGGCGATGAAGGCGATGCATGGGTCAAGGTGGTGCGCATTGCCGGCGAGGATCATGTTGAGTCGGTGTGGAAAAAAGTTTCGGGGGTGTGGGAGCGTGTCTCCGGCAACCCTGATGTGGCAAACTGGCAGCGTGGCAACGGCCCGCCGTTGAATTAACCTGGAGACAGACCATGACAGTAGCAGTAACGAACGATGCAATTGTGACATTCAGCCCCTCAGGAGGCGATTGGACGTCGGGTGCGCCGACCTATTACGTGGGCCTGTGGGTGCGAGTTGGGTCTACCGACCACTATCTGGCGGCCACCGGTGCGATGACCGGTGTAACGGAATCAGTTGAGGACGGCGACACTATCCGCTTTTCTGCCGGTCAGATTACGCATAATTTTTCGGGCCGGACAGGTCACGACTTTGGAGACGACGGTTTTGCAGCGCTGATCAACAACACGTCAGCGTCATTCCGGTATTCGTTGCACGACGACGACCCTGTAACTACCGGCGCTAACGAACTCACATCAGGTGGCGCTCCAGGTTACGCACGTCAAGCGGCGGCAGTCACGGCGGCCTGACGCTGTACCAGTACCGTATAACCTCGGGCCGACGAAAGTGTTGGTAGATGTCGGAGATTAGGCCGTGCCGCCTGATGATTTTGAAATCAGTCTAAGTGTTCCGAACGTATGGCTTCTCCCGCATGTCAATCATGTCGGTTGGGTAGCTGTTGTCCCGCGCACGGAAATCCCAAGCGGCTATGTAGCTGCTGGGCAACGACGGTTTTTCGATGAGCTGTCACTTACGTCGACGGGCGCAACCCTGAATTTTTTCGATTCCGGGACTGCCAACAGGAGCGATGCTGATTCGGAAGACTTGTCGCCGGAATGGGAAGCCGATGGCGAGGTTGAACTTGATCTTGGGTCTCTCGGTTCGGTCACATGGACCGTAGCAGATACTTCGGACCCGTATAGCCTACCGGCGAACACAGCGTACAACACGCTTTGGGCGGCGATAGTGGCTTCAACCCGGGCCTCTGTTACCGGCACATTGACAATCCGCTTCTCGCAGGGGTCGGAATTTGAAGCTGCCGCCACCGGCAGTGTCGAGGTCGAGGTCACCGGCACTGCGGCCGCGATACTCGGCGAGCGCCACGACGTTTCCGCCACCGGCAGTGTCGAGGTCGAGGTTACTGGCACTGCGGCTGCGACGCATGGCGAGACGGGTGAAACTCTGTCAGCATCCGCCACCGGCAGTGTCGAGGTCGAGGTCACCGGCACGGCAGTCGGGGAAAAGCGGACCCCCACACCTGGCAATCAAGGGTCGTATTACGGTGACGAGGCGACCGGCGACATCTGGATTTACCATGAGGGCGTATGGTCACTGTTGTACTCCCTGGACCCATCTGGTAAGCAGAAGTGGTACTTCCGGCAGAACGCGCCACAAGCCTCTCTAGGGTCTAACGGTGAAAACTGCTACGCCTGGTCTACTGGCTCCTGGTACAGGAAGGAGAGTGGCGTATGGGAACTGAAGGAGGATTTGACCGGCCTGCCAGGTCTCGGGGGGTCAGATGGTAACGGATTCGAGTACATCTTCACGAGCGTTGCATCACCTGCCGCTATCACCGACCCGGATGACCTTCCCCTGGCCTCACAGAATTACGATGTGGATGCCTTGCGGGAACCGGGCGGCCTGGTGTACGGCACACAGGCGTATTACGACGGAACGCCGCCAGACCTGAGCAAGACCAGGCCATACCTGATTCGTTTCCGGCGCAAGGTGCCAGGTGCGCCGGCGATCGATGAAGACCTCGGGGATATTGACTGGACGCAAGATGAACCGCTGCTTGTCATTGGGCAGGATGGCTATGGTCAGCAAGCGGTCTACACCCGCACCGCTACGGCGGATCCGCCAGCGAATCCGACAGACTTGGACGACGCGGATTATCAGGGCGACAACTATGTTCCTGATGATTGGGAGAATAACCCGCAGGGAACGACGGATGCGCTGCCATACGAATGGGTCAGCGCTCGTATCCGTATCACCGGGGGGGCGTGGGGCAGCTACTCAGACCCTGCACCGTGGGGTGTGAGGGGAGACGACGGCACAGACGGTAACGGCATTGAGTACATTTTTACGGCCAATGAGAATGACTCGGAGATCACCGACCCGGATGACCTTCCCCTGGCCTCACAGAATTACGATGTGGATGCCTTGCGG